>ODAI013712447.1_pt1 | contig 54471 bp, 56 predicted proteins | sample 1539321 | NCBI WGS metagenome assembly ODAI01 (sample SAMN02144231, study PRJEB22623) | gut metagenome | biome: sheep rumen | host: Ovis aries | place: New Zealand | reverse complement strand
GTCTCGTATACGCCGCGGGACTTCATGCCTACCAGACGGTTCTCCACCAGATCCATAAGACCTATGCCGTTTTCGCCGCCCAGCTTGTTGAGATAGGATACCAGCTCAACGCCGTTCATTTCCTTGCCGTCAACAGCAGTGGGAACGCCCTTTTCAAAGTGGATTGTAACATATGTGGCCTTGTCGGGAGCCTTTTCGGGAGAAACGCCCAGCTCCAGGAAGCCTTCCTTGTTGTACTGAGGCTCGTTTGCGGGATCCTCCAGGTCAAGACCCTCGTGGGAAAGGTGCCAGATGTTCTTGTCCTTGGAGTAGTTGGTCTCACGGGTGATACGCAGGGGGATGTTGTGAGCCTCGGCGTAGTCTATCTCCTCGTCACGGGACTTTATGGTCCACTCTCTCCAGGGAGCGATAACTGCCATATCGGGAGCGAATGCCTTTATAGCCAGCTCAAAGCGCACCTGGTCGTTGCCCTTGCCGGTGCAGCCGTGGCATATGGCATCTGCGCCCTCCTTGAGAGCGATCTCTGCGATCCTCTTGGCGATGATGGGACGGGCAAAGGATGTACCCAGAAGGTACTTGCCCTCGTATATAGCCCCTGCCTTGATGGTGGGGTAAACATAGTCCTGGATGAACTCTTCCTTCAGATCCTCGATATAGAGCTTGGAAGCACCTGTCTTCTTAGCCGTCTCCTCGAGACCGTCCAGCTCGGTGCCCTGTCCCACGTCTGCGGAAACAGCGATGACCTCGCAGTTGTTGTAGTTTTCCTTGAGCCAGGGGATGATTATGGAAGTATCAAGTCCGCCGGAATAGGCGAGTACGACTTTCTTTATATCAGCCTTGTTGACCATTGTTAATTCCTCCGTTTAATAAAATTACTATATTAGATTATACTGTTTTTTGCAGTCTTTGTCAAGAAAAATTTCACGGATGCAGAGTAATACCGATCCTTCCTCGATGTACAGACGATCTCCAAGCCTCAGATCCCTTATATTCAGGCATTTTCGGCTCGATCCTTGTCTATACATCGGTTGGAGAGCAGTATGCAGATATATGAGGCAGACCGTCAGGATATTATCCCGTGTTCCAGCTTCATTATGAGTATCCTCTTTACATGGGCGTTGAGCTCGGCAGTGGTTATGGTCTCCGCATAATAGGCGCTGCGCAGATCCTGATATGCTCTTTTGGCATCACTGCAGCAGATAAGGTCGTTGTCCGCCTTTATGGCTGCCACATAAACGGATGTGTCACCGGTGTACTCTTTGAGGGCATCCATCGAAAGGTCGTCGGTGACGGCAACACCGTTGAACCTGAGCCTTTTGCGCAGAACGCCGTGCACTACCTTGGAAAGGGAAGCGGGTACGCCCTCGTCTATGGCATCATAGACCGTATGACCCACCATAACAGCCGGGGTCTTGTCCTCACTTGCATCAAGACCAGCCTGGAAGGTGACAAAATCCCTGTTGTAGAATTCGTACAGATCCCTGCTGTCGTGGGCGGCTCCGGTGTGGGTGTCTGTGTTGTCGCCGTAGCCCGGGAAATGCTTCAGACAGGAGGCAACACCGTTTTCGCCTGCGGTCTTTACTATGGTGCTTATGCCTGCCGCTGCTTCGTCCGCCCCTGTGCCCATGGTGCGGGGGTAGATGTAGGAATACTTGTCATCGGAAATGTCGCATACGGGAGCAAGGTTCAGGTTTATGCCCAGAGAGCGCAGGAGCTGCGCCTTTTCGGCAGTGTCCTCTTTCAGAGCATCAAGTCCGCCGTTTTTGTAGATATCCTGAGGAGATTTGAACCTTGAGGAGCGGAAAGCGGAGAATCTGCTGACACGGGTCACATCCCCTCCCTCTTCGTCTACCGCAAAGAAGGGCTTTATCTTGCTCTTGGAGTTTATCCTGTCGCACATGGTACGGAAGGTCTCGGGGTCGCTGTTCTCAAAATCCGCAGCGTAGAAGGTGACACCTCCCAGATGATACTGTTCTATCTGGGCGGAAACATCCTCTGTGTCCGCTGCCGCAAGTATGAGCTGACCTATCTTCTCATCGGCGGACATGGAGGAAAGTATCTCCTCTGCCCTGTCGTCTATGCTGACCTGTACGGGACCCGTAACAACTGTGGTGGTCTCGGCGGGAGCATCGGTCTCCTCAGCGGGGGGCTCCGTTACCGCCTGCATCGAGACATAGTTGTAGATAACGGGGGAAAGCCCGTCGATATTGGTCTCGGCGCCGTCAAAGGAGCAGCCGCAAAGGGCAGCCAGCAGCGCCAGCAAAGGTAAAAATGCATTCATACGTTTCATTTCAAGTACCTTGGAAAAAGCCGGGGTACGGGAATATCAGCAGAACTGGGTGCCCGCACCCTCGCTGGTGAGCAGTTCTATAAGTATGGAGTGGGGAACACGGCCGTCTATGATGACGGTCTTGTGAACGCCCCTGCGCACTGCCTCCACACAGCAGTCTATCTTGGGTATCATGCCGCCGGAGATTATGCCCTGCCGCTTGAGGAAAGGCACCTCACTCACCTGTACCTGCGGGATGAGGGTCTCCGGGTCGTCCTTGTCACGGAGGAGCCCCTTTATATCCGTCATAAGTATAAGGTTTTCCGCATTCAGCTCGGAGGCTATGCGGGCGGCTGCGGTGTCCGCATTGATGTTGTAGGTCTGACCCTTTTCATCGCTGGCAACGGTGGCTATGACCGGGATGTAGCCGTTGTCAAGGGCAGTGAGTATGGGAGCTGTGTTCACGGACTGTATATCGCCCACAAAGCCCAGATCCGTTTCGCCTTCGAGCTTTGTGCACATTATCATGCCGCCGTCTATGCCGCACATCCCCAGTGCCTTTCCGCCGTGGTGTGCAAGGTGAGCCACAAGCTCCTTGTTCACCTTTCCCGCAAGCACCATTTTCACGATATCGACAGTCTCTGCATCGGTATAGCGCAGACCGCCTATGAATTTGCTCTCTATGCCTACTCTGCCCAGCATCTCGTTTATTTCGGGACCGCCGCCGTGGACAAGGACCGTCTTTATGCCCACCAGGTTCAGCAGGACGATGTCGGTCATTACAGCCTCTTTCAGGGTCTCGTTGGTCATGGCATTGCCGCCGTACTTTATGACGACTATCTTGCTGGAATAGTGCTGTATATAGGGAAGTGCATCTATGAGCACCTTGGTGCGTATCTCATCGGATATGTTCATTTGCTTTTCGTCCTTTTTACGAGCGGTAGTCGCCGTTTATCTTAACATAGTCGTAGGTCATGTCGCAGCCCCATGCCACGGAGGTGGCGCTGCCCATGTGAAGGTCTGCGAAGATATCGACTTCCTTTTCGGAGAGGATCTCCTTTGCCTTGTCTTCGTCGAAGGAAAGACCCAGACCGTTTTCACACACAAGTATGCGTCCCGCGGCGGATTCGTAGTATACATCTGCCTTGGTAACGTCGCAGTCGGTGTCTGCATAGCCCATGGCGCAGAGTATACGTCCGCAGTTCGCATCGGCACCGTACATGGCACACTTTACAAGGGGAGAGCGGATAACGCTCTTTGCAATGACGGCAGCTGTCTTTCTGTCGGGGGCACCGCCTATCACGCAGGTGACGAGCTTTGTGGCGCCCTCGCCGTCCTTGGCGAGCATACGGGTAAGGTTTGCCATTACCTGGAAAAGAGCTTCCCTGAAGGTGTCAAAGTCCTCTCCCTCGGAGCTTATCTCTTCATTCCCCGCAAGACCGGAGGACATGAGCATACACATATCATTGGTGGACTGATCCCCGTCAACGCAAAGGCAGTTGTAGGTCACCTGTACGGTCTCCGAAAGAGCCTTTTGCAGCATTTCGGAGGAAAGGGCGCAGTCGGTGGTGATGAAATTCAGGGTGGTCGCCATATTGGGCTCTATCATTCCGCTGCCCTTTGCCATGCCTCCAAGGTGACATTCCTTTCCGCCTGCGGTGAATGTGACGGCATATTCCTTTTTCACCGTGTCGGTGGTCATAATGGCGGTGGCAGCTTCAAGGTTGCCCGTGTAGGACAGCTTTTCGTACAGGGGGCCTATGGCTTTTTCTATGGGTCTGAGGGGCAGCACCTGACCTATTACACCGGTGGATGCCACTATGACCTCTTCTGCCTTTATCCCTGCCTTTTCAGCCACAAGTGCGCACATGGCACGGGCTTTTTCTTCCCCGTCCCCGTTGCAGGTGTTGGCATTGCCGGAATTAACTATGACAGCCTGTGCCTTCCCGCCGGTCTTTGCAAGGTTATCCTTGGTGACCCACACGGGAGCGCCTTTCACCTTGTTTGAGGTGTAGACCCCTGCGGTGTTGCAGAGGACATCGCAGAGCACAAGGGCGATGTCGTTTTTCTGCCCCGGTAAGGGACTTTCATTGCCGTCGCTGCCTGTGTGCATGAAGGCTTTTATGCCCGCATATACTCCGGAGGCTTTAAAGCCCCCGGCAGCGCAGACACCGCCTTCCGTGACAGGGAATTTCTCTTCTATCTGATACATTTTGGAGCGTTCCTTTCAAAAGGCGGGGAGCATATAGTGACTGTTCCCGCCGTCTATCACCACATGAAGCAAGATGTAAGAAGGTCCCTGCCTCCTTGCCTCTTGCTTCCTGTTTCACACTTTTATCTCTTACAGATTGTAAACATCCACCGCACGGAGGACCTCAAAATCGCCCTTTGCCTTTAAAAGCTCCTTGCAGCGGGCATCATCCGATGTTTTGAGGATGATGGCGGCATCTTCTCCGGACTGGAGGGCGTACATATACTTGATGTCTATGCCGTTGGAGGAAACTGTGTTGGTAAGGCGGTTGAGCTCTCCGAAATGGTGTACCAGCTTTACTGCCACCACATCTGTGAGCATGGCGGAGAAGCCGGATTCGGAGAGAGCCTTGCAGGCTTCGGCGGGCTGGGAAACAAGGAGCCTCAGCATACCGTATTCACCTGTGTCCGAAAGGCTTATGGAAACGATGTTTATGTTGTTCTGCGCAAGTATGGTGGTGACCTCTTCAAGTCTTCCTATACGGTTCTCGATAAATACTGTGAGCTGTTTCATGCCATGTTCTCCTTTCGGTTGTCTGTAACTCTCTTTGCCTTGCCCTCAAAGCGCTTGAGGGTGTTGGGGGATTCAAGCTTTATCTTTGCGTCAAGTCCCAGCATGGTGCGGAGCTGGGAGTGGAGCTTGTTCTTTATGCGGTCGAGCTCGGTGAAATCGTCTGTCATGGACTGAGGTGTGAGCTCTACTCTTATGGTGAGTATGTCGCTGTGGTTCACTCTGTCCACGATGATCTCGTAGTGAGGACCTATCTCGTCCGTGCGCAGCAGCACTTCCTCTATCTGTGAGGGGAATACGTTCACGCCCCTGATCTTCAGCATATCGTCTGTTCTGCCGGAGAGGTTCTCCATCCTTGCGGTAGTCCTTCCGCACTTGCAGGGCTCGTAGGTGAGCCTTGTGATGTCACGGGTGCGGTAGCGGATAAGGGGCAGTGCCTCCTTGGAAAGGCAGGTGACCACCAGCTCGCCCTTTTCGCCTGCGGGCAGCACCTCGCCTGTGTTGGGGTCGATCACCTCGCAGATGAAGTGATCCTCGTTTATGTGCATACCGTTGAGCTCCAGGCACTCTCCCGAAACGCCGGGGCCGCAAAGCTCGCTCATGCCGTAGTTTGAGGTGACATTCACGTGCTCGCCGTAGGTCTTTTTCATCTCATGCCTCATGGCTTCGGTAAGGAGCTCACTTCCGACCAGAGCAGTCTTCAGCTTCAGGTCGGTCTGAGGGTTGAGACCTGTCTGCACTGCCACCTCGCCGAGTCTGAGGGCGTAGGAAGGAGTAGCTACCAGCAGGGTGGTGCCGTAATCCTTCATGTACATTATCTGCTTTTCGGAATTACCTGTGGAGGAGGGGATTATGCAGGCTCCCATCCTTTCGAGACCGTAGTGGAGACCCAGAGCCCCTGTGAACATACCGTAGCCGAAGCAGATCTGGCACACATCCGAAGGCTCTGCGCCGCCTGCACAGGCGATCCTTGTCACACATTCCGACCAGGTGTCAAGGTCGTTTTTGGTATAGCCTACCACCGTGGGCTTTCCCGTGGTGCCCGAAGAGGCGTGTATCCTCACGAGCTCCGACTTGTCCACCGCAAAGAGGCCGTAGGGATAGTTGTCCCTGAAATCCTGCTTGGTGGTGAAGGGCAGCTTTTTCAGATCCTCCAGGCCTTTTATATCCTCGGGCTTTACGCCTGCCTCATCCATTTTTCTGCGATAGGGCTCTACCTTTTCGTAAACGTATCTCACAAGCTTTAACAGCTTTTTGGTCTGTATCTCCTCGATCTCTTGTCTTGACAGGGTCTCTTCCTTAGCCCAGATCATGGTAACACTCTCCGATCCATCAGGTTTTTAGCCGGGATGTATAGTCAGACTGTCCTTATGCCCGGCACATATATCATTATTCTACCATATACTGCGGGGTTTTGTCAAGAAGATATTTATTAACAATATGTATATAATAATGTATATGTTGTATAATTATACATTTTTGCGGGTCAAATGGTGATTTGCGCAAAATACCAAAATATTTTGACTGATATTTGTAACAATTTTACAAAAATACGCAAAAATGCGCACAAATTTCAAAAACCTATTGATTTTGCATTTTAAATATGCTATATTGTATACACCGAATAGAAAATTGCGCAAAAGTGAAAGGAGAGGGAATGAAGATAACCAAGGAAAAGCTCACGGATATGCTTGCACGCATAGCATTTGCGGATTTTACCGGATATGCAGCTGTGGTAGGGGACGAAAAAGGTGAGCGTTTCATCATAACCCCGTCGGACAAGCTTACCCGTTCCCAGAGAATGGCGATAGCATCAATGAAGATGGGTGCAAAGGGCATAGAGCTGAAGCTGTATGACAGGATAAGAGCCATAGAGCTGCTGGCAAGGCTGACGGGAGTTTTCAACAGCGAGGGCAGCAATCTTGAAGCACTGAGAAGCATTTTTTCGGCGGAGGACAGCGGGGATGATAACTCTTAGCCCCAAGCAGAGGGAGGTCTGCCGCAGGGCGCTGCATTCCCCGAAAAGGTGGAACATCAAGGTGGGGGCGGTGAGGTCGGGAAAGACCTTCTGCGATCTTTTCCTCATCCCCCGCAGGATAGCCCTTGCTGACCCCGGCGGACAGATAGCCCTTATAGGCTACACCTCGGATACCCTTGAAAGGAACATCCTCTCCCCCATGCGCAGCCTTTACGGGGAACGCTTTGTGGGGCGCATAGGAAAAGGGGGCAGGGCAAGGCTCTTCGGCAGGGAATGTCTGTGCATAGGGGCATACACTGCTTCCTGCGGGGACAAGCTGAGGGGGATATCCCTTTCCTATGCCTACGGGGATGAGATGACCACATGGAACGAAGAGGTCTTTACAATGCTCAAATCCCGTCTGGACAGGGAAGGCTCCGTATTTGACGGCTCCTGCAACCCGGATGTGCCGTTTCACTGGTTCAAAAGGTTCATGGACAGTGCAAGCGAGGAGAGCATCAGCGTGACGGAGTTTATCATAGACGACAACAGGCTGCTGCCTGCGGATTTTGTGCGCTCTCTGAAAGAGGAATATGCAGGCACGGTGTATTATGACAGGTATATACTGGGGAAATGGTGTGCGGGAGAGGGAGCGGTATACAGAAGGCTGGCGGAGACTCCGGAGAGCTTTGTGACGGATGATGACAGCGGCATCATCTGTGCGGATATGGGAGTGGATTTCGGCGGCAGCGCTTCTGCCACAGCCTTTGTGCTGACGGGCTGCACAAAAGGATATGGGAGGGTGACGATAGTAGATTCCTTTTACAGCAAAGAGCCCTTGTCCCCGGAAAGACTGGAAAGGGAATTCTGCGCATTTGTGAGAAATGCTCTGGTGCGGTTCCCGCTGCGGGACATCTACTGCGACAGCGCAGAGCAGATACTTATCAGGGGACTTGAAAATGCCGCAAGGAGAGAAAGGCTGCCTGTTATGATACACAATGCGAGAAAATCCCCCATAAACGACAGGATCAGCTTTTTCCTCTCCCTTATGGGACAGAAAAGGTTCTTTATACACAGAAGGTGCCCGCAGGTGCTGAAAGCATTCCGTGAGGCAGTGTGGAAGGACGGGAAAAGACTGGACGACGGCAGCTCCGACATAGATTCTCTGGATGCGGCGGAATACTCTGTAGAAAGGCGCATGAGGGACATACTTGAAAGGTAAAGGAAGGCGGTAAGGATGTATTTGGACGAAAGTATCTACCCGAAGGAAAGGATCGAGCTCAGAAAGGATATATATGAGGGGCATCCCCCATGGGAGAGGGTGAAGAAGTCGGGGCTCTACGGCAGGGGCGAAAGGCGGATGTTTTCCCTGGGCTGTGCAAGGGTGCTGTGCGACTGCCTTGCTGCTCTTACATTCTCATCCCAGGCGGATATATACACGGAGGATGAGAAAACGAGAAGATTTATCCTCGGTGTGCTGGATGAGAACTCCTTCTGGGAGAATATGCCTGCTTTCCTGTCAAGGACCTATGCTCTTGGCAGCGGAGCTGTAAGGGTGTATATGAACGAGGGGAGGGTCTGTCTGGACTTTGCATCGGCAGAGGGCTTTGTCCCTCTGGGCACACACAGGGGACGGGTGAGCGACGGACTGTTCAGGGGGATAATAAGGAGGGGAGGGAAAAGGTATACTCTTCTTGAACACCACCGCTTTGAAAAGGGCAGGGTCTGCATAGAGAGGCGGCTGACAGACAGAGAAACGGGGGAGGACACGGACATCAGGGCTATCGGGCTTTCCGAAAGAGAATACACAGAATGTTCCGTGCCCCTCTTTGCCTGCTTCAGACCGAAGATGCCCGACCCTTCAAAGCCTTCTCTCTGCGGCGAAAGTGCCTTTGAGGGCTGCATTGACACCATCCACGCCCTTGACACCGTCTTTGACAGCCTTGTGAGGGAGTTCGTGCTGGGACGAAAGAGGATAATCGTGCCATCCTCCTGCATACGCACGGTGGTGGACCCTGACACGGGAAAGATCAGCAGATATTTCGATGCGGATGATGAGGTCTATCAGGCGCTGTGCTGCGATGATGAAAAGGATCTGAAGATAGTGGACAACACCGCTGTACTGAGGGTGGAGGAGCACACGGATGCCATAAACGCACTGCTTGACATCCTCTGCTTTCAGACCGGACTTTCGGCGGGGACACTGTCCTTTTCGGCAGGCGGGGTCAAGACGGCAGCGGAAGTCAGGAGCATGCAGCTCCGCACGGAGAGCAGTATGCAGCAGTACAGGGCATTGTGCGCCGAATTCCTTGAGGATCTGGTGCAGAGCATTCTTGCCTGCGGGGAGATGAGCGGCGAGCCCGTAAGGGCAGATGCACACATACGCATCAGCTTCCCGGACACGCAGACTACCGACATTGCTGAGATGATCGACAGGAACATCAGGCTGGTGGATGCAGGGCTGAGATCAAAGGCGGGGGCGGTGATGAACATAAACGACTGCACGGAGGATGAGGCAGAAAAGGAGCTTGAAAGAGCAGAAAAGGAAAGGAGAAGAGAAAATGGATGAGGATCTCATAAAGGAGCTTTTCGGGGAGGAAAGCGGGGAAGCAGAGCCGGCGGAGAATGAGGAGGCTGCACCCGAAAGGAACGAGCTGAAGGCAAAGCTCTATGACATGGGGCTTCGCATGGATGCGGCGGAGTTTATTGCGGGACTTACTAAGGGCATGGATGCTGCTGCTCTCTACGAGGGGGCAAAGGGCTTTGCGTCAAGACCCGAAAACGGAGTGAAAATGGAAAAGTATGAGGACGACACGGCTCTCAGAAGAGCTTTCGGACTGTAAAGGAGAAATATCATGAGCAACAATATCAGATACGCTAAGAAGTACACAAGGTTCCTCAATGAGGCATATTCCGCAAAGGCTGCGGCTGCCTGCCTGGAGGCGGACAGGAGCCTTATAAGGGAGGGCGCCAATGCCCATGAACTGGTGATACCCCGCCTTACTGCGGACGGACTTGCAGATTATTCAAGGGGTGCAGGCTACACAAGGGGCGGAGTGAACCTCAGCTGGGACACGGTCTCATTCAACTACGAAAGGGGCAGGATGTTCGAGGTGGATGTGCTGGATGATGCGGAAACTCAGGGCATAGCCTTCGGCAGGCTGGCTTCGGAATTCATGCGCACAAGAGCCATACCCGAGGCGGATGCCTTTAAGTTCGCACAGCTTGCCGCAGGGGCGGGAAATACCGAAGCAGCAGCCATTACCGGAGGTGAGGCCGCAATAGCCGCCATAAGAGCGGGGACCGCCATGCTGGATGATGAGGATGTTCCCTATGAGGACAGGTATCTTTTCGTCTCCCACAAGGTGAAGGGGCTCATAGACGACCTGGACATAACAAAGTCAAAGGCGGTGCTGGATCGTTTCGTGAAGGTGGTCACCGTTCCGCAGAGCAGGTTTTTCGACGGTATAGAGCTGCTTGACGGTACCTCCGAGGGAGAGGAGGCAGGAGGCTTCAGGAAGGCGGAGGGAGCTTCCGACCTGAATTTCCTCATAGTACACCGTCCCTCCTCCCTTATCTTCACAAAGTATGAGGTGACAAAGATAATCAGCCCCGACAGTAACCCGGATGCGGACGCATGGAGATATGCCTACCGCTGCGCTGGCATAGCGGAGGTGCTGCCCGGCAAGGCTAAGGGCATATACGCACATACCGCAGTGTGAGTTTGATACCGGCGGTGCCCCTGTCCTGCCTATCGGCACGGTGAACAGGAAAAGGGACAGGAGGACGGGGCATCAGTCCCGGTATATAAAGCCACGGCTTTGATCCGTATTATCGGCAGAAAGGAAGGAGCAGCGGGTGGATATAGATCTTGGATTTTACAGGGATGTTTACGGCGGTCATCACGGGAGCGAGATACTCCCCTTTCTGAAAGCTGCCGCTGACACTGTTGAAGCCGCAGTGAGCGGCGGGACGGGAAGGAATATGGGGTACGCTGCCTGCATAGAGGCAGACTACCGCTATGACAGGCAGTACAAAAGCGCAAAGCTGGGGGATTTTTCCTATACATCGGGTGAGAGCATTTCCATGGGGATCATCTCCCCAGGAGCGAGGATGTACCTTGAGGGGCGGGGAATGCTTTGCAGATGCGTGGAGGATGTGAGGAACAGATGAGACCTATACCGGCAGAAATGCTGACAGACACTGTTACACTTGAAAAGTACAGACATGACATAGGGGGCAGGGAGCTTGTGTTTTCGACCATGCTCAGCAGTGTCCGCATCGTGAGGTGCAGGGAAAAGGAGCATGAGCATGGATGTGGTGGAGACGGCGCAAAGGGCATACTTTATTTTGATGCAAGGCACAGCAGACCATCGGGAGCGGAGCTGCTGACGGCGGGGCTTGAAAGCGACATAGTGCAGGGGAGCGACCGCTGCGGCATAAGGAGCGTGAAGTACCTTTATGACGAAAGGGGCTTTCACCATGCGGAGGCAGAGCTTGTGTGAGGGGGAGAGCATGGATATTTACAGAGTGCTGTGCGGTATACTGGGAGCGGACATATTCGGTGAAAGGACAGTTGCCCTTGATGAAAGGGAATGCCTTGATCTTGCAGACGGTTCAAGGCTCATAAAGGTAAGGGGGCGGCTGCGGATGCGGGGCGAATACGATGAGATATGTTCTGCGGCGGAGCTTTTGAAGGGAGAGCACAGCGGGATAATAAGGGCAGGGGTCATAACTCCCGTAAGGCTCATATCCTTCGGGACAGGCAGCAAGCCTGTCTTTGAGGTGGGTATGGAGGCAGTATACAGAGAGGAGGCGGAGAATGAAACTTTATGTGAAGACGGGGCAGGAGTTCATGCCCCTTGAAGCAGGGCTCATAAGCATGGATGTGAGCTTTACGGGCAGAAGAAGGACTTATCCTTTTATAGACGGGGACAGGACACTGACCCTCAGCGGCGGACACACTGTTGAACTGAGGGTGATGCTTCCGGGGGATGAGGTGATGGTATACCTTTGGGAGAATGCGCTCAACTGCGGTGTTATAAGGGTAAGGGTCACGGAGGGGAGCACGAGCGAGGAATTTGACTGCGCCGTTTCTGTAAAGAAGATGTATGAGTCGGGCTTTGCGGGGACGGAAGCACTGATAGAACTGAAAGAATAGGGGGATGGGGATGTATTTTTCCGTAAACGGGAATGACATGAGCGCCTTTATCACGGAGGACAGCTTTACATATGAGACAGAGCCCCTGTTTGATGAGACAGGGGAGTATATAAACCTTTACGGGCAGAGGGTGCGGCAGAGGACGGGCAGCAGGACGAGCATGGTGCTGCAGCTTTCGGGAGTGACGGAGGCAGCCGCAAGGGTGCTGAAAACTGCCTTTGCCAACGGCAGCGCAGCAGTAAGGGTCTTTGCCCCGGACAGCGAAGAGATGACTGCTTCCTGCGAGAGCCTTGCGCTGACGCTCACGGGTATACAAAGGGACGGAACGGGCGGAACATCAAAGCTGTTCGGTGCAAAGCTCAGGATGTCGGCAGAGACCCTGGACTGTCTTTAGCACTGTCATAAGTGTAAGCGTGGGCGGTATGACCCTTGATGCCGCAAAGGTGTCGGGGCTGAAAATAAGGTACGAGGCGGACGGGGAGGACCTTTTCTCCGGTTTTATAAACGGCAGCATGGAGCTTTCATATCACGGTGAGGCGGTTTTCCCGCCAAACGGGGATATAAGCGTCACCGCAAGGGGCAGCGGCTTTTATATCACGGCGGAGGGATACAGGATAAGCAGCATAAGACGGCATGGGAAAAGGGTCAGTATCCGGGGACGGGACAACATGAGGGAACTGGAAAGACCGGTGGATGTGTCCCTTTACGACCGTGACAGCAGGGTGGAAAGCTCCCTTGCGGTAGGTGCCATAGCGGCTGCCTGCGGCTTCTCGGGGGCGGCAAATGTGCCGTCTGTGACCCTGTGCTACGACGATCTGGCGGACAAGACCGCAAGAGAGGTGCTGAGAGCGCTCAGTGTCATCGGCTGCGGCGTATGGTACAGGACAGCGGAAAATGTCCTTGCATTTGCGCCTTACGGCAACGCAGGCAGCACTGTTGAGTGCACGACGGGGGCGGTGTTCCACGAACATTCCAAAAAAGGTGCCATAAGCTGTGTGAAGGCACATTCCACGGAGACAAGGAAGGACTATTCAAGAGGCAGCGGAGACTACACAAGGACAGTGAGGATAAGAGGCAGGATGATAACCGGGGCGGTGGCATCAGCAGTGCTGGGACACCTGGCGGGAAAGTACATCCGTTCCTTTTATGTGAGCCGTCTGCCCTGTACCTCAATGGTGCCCGGCAGCCTTTGCATCACAAGGGACAATGTGGGATATTTCCCGCTGAAAACGGAGATAGTTTTTTGTTCGGCGCCCTTTATAAATGCGGAGTATCCGGATATATGCGAGGATGAGTTCATGTATACGGACAAAAGAGAATACGACACAAGGGAGAAGCTGAGCCCAATGACAGTGTACGGCAGCACGGTCATCACGGAAAAGGGAGTCGGAATACTTGAAAAGGGTGACAGCGAGGACATAAGGAACAGGGCAGCACAGTATTTCTCGGAGGCAAAGGGTGCGGTGACACGCTTTTCGGGTGCAGTGATGGACAGCAAGATGCCTCTCAGCATAACGGATCTTTCGCCCACACGAAAACGCATAGCCTATGACAGTGTGAGCTACATACTCAGCTTTACAAAGACAGCTTCGGGTAAGACAGATATCAGCCTGGCGGAGGAGGAAGAGGGATGAGCTTTATAGCGGGGTATATACTGGGGCTGGAGGAACACTCTCCCGGTGTTCTGGAGATCACAGCCAACGGCAGCTACACAGCGGAGGGATGCTGGAACAGGGTGAACGCATCCGTGCCCGACCGCTATGCAGAGGGGTATGCGGACGGTGCCGCTTCGGTGCTGCTGGGAACGAAAAGCATTACCGCCAACGGCACATACAGCGCCCTGCAGGAGGGGCTGAACGGATATTCCTCCGTAACGGCGAATGTGCCCGACAGGTACGCAGAGGGCTATGCGGACGGAGCTGCATCCGTTGCGCTGGGGCATAAGAGCATAACCGCAAACGGTGTTTATACTGCGGCAGCCGACAGCCTTTCCGGCTATGATGTGGTGACGGTGAATGTTCCCGACCGTTACGATGAAGGCTATGCCGACGGCTACGCAGACGGCAGTGCGTCCGGCGGCTACACCTTCCCGCCGGGTACTGCCTACGGCGACTTTATAGACCTGGTATCGGGGGACACGGTGACAGATGAGACCACAGGCATATCCATAGTGCAGGAGATCTTTGAGGCAGAGGGCACAGGAGTTATATATATCCATGCGGTGGGTGCGGAGGATGATGACAGCATTTTCAGGGAGGCAAGCGGTTCAAAGACCTATATTTCCTCAAAAGCAAAGGTGACAGACCCGGCAAGCGGGACTGTCACCATAGAATTCAAGTGGTATTACACCGATTACCCCGGCACTGTACGCACCACCACACGCAGTATGGACTGTAGTTTCCTTGTGGGATACGGCGGGGCGGGACACAGCTTTTCGGTCAGACAGAGGGCGTAAAGGAAAGGCTCCTGTACTCTGCATCAATGGGGAGAGAGGAGTCATCGAAGGCATTGAGCCAGCTGTCCACGCCCTTTCCGCACCAGGCGTTCATCATTATCCTGCCGGGGACGGAGGGGATATCCTCTGTGGCAGTGTGTGCCGCTGTACCGTCCACATACCAGGTGATGCTGTCCTCTTTCCACTCAAAGGCATAGGTGTGGAGATCCTCCGAGGCATCAAAGCCCAGATCGTACATAAATTCGTGGTTTCCCTTGCCGTTTGTGAAATAGTTGAACTGTACCTTTGTGGTGTCTTTGCCAAGTATCTCGATATCTATCTCGTCCCAGGGGTTGTTGTCGGAAGGTCCCGTGTAGGTGAAGAAGGATGAGACCACGCCGTCATTCTTTGCAGCCTTCATGGTCACTTCGTAGCGGCCGTAGCCGTAGAAATCGTTGGTTCTGAATTCACCGCCGCTGTAAGGGACACCGTCCTTTGGCATGGTGTCCTTGTCGATGACCAGCTTCATGACACCGTCCTCAAAGCGGACATTGTCATTTCTCCATGTGACATTGAACATACTGCCGTTGCACCAGCCGTCGGCGGTGTGAAAGCCTTCGGGCATACCTGCGGAAAAGTCGGCGGAAAGCGAGCCTTCGGGCAGGGGCGCAGCCGTTTCAGCAGGCTTTTGGCCGCAGCCTGAGAGCATAAGAGCGGAAAGCATAAGTGTTATGATCGCCTTTGTGGTGTATTTCATGTTCCTGTCCCCCTGTTGATGGATATGAAGTTTTTTTCAGTGTAGCACAAAAGAAGATCCGGTCATACAATTTTTCTGCACCAAATATCAGGATCCTGCAGTAGTAATACTGATCCTTCCTCGATGTACAGACGATCTCCAAGCCTCAGATCCCCTATATTCAAGCATTTGAGGCTTGTTTCTTGTCTATACATCGGTCAGAGATCAGTATCAGACAACGCAAAAGCCATGGCACGGGGAGCTTTTTCCCGATACCATGGCTTTTCCCGAACGATCCTTTATGCAGAGATCCTTTCCTTTATATCTGCGACAGTGCCATAGAAGGACTTGACATATCCTCCTGCCCTGCTGTCAACGGTCTCCATAAGGCAGCAGTACTTGTCTATGAGAGAAATGACAAGAGCTTCCTTTGACTTCGGCATACCGTCAAGAGTGTAGGGGAACATATGCTTCAGGATGATCTCCTGTTCGAGCTTTGTAAGCTCAAAGTGCTTTTTTGCATTTTCAAGAGCCACTCTGGGGTGGAAGATGGAGTGGGTGAGCCCGCCCTTTCCAACAGGCCTTTCGTGCCAGTCGTAGAGGAAAAGGTCGTGGAGGAGCCCGCCTCTTGCACCTGCTCTTGCGTTGAGCCCCAGCATCTTGCAGGCAAGGAAGTTGTAGAAGGAAACATTGAGACAGTGATCGAGGGTCGTGGTGGTGCCGTGCTGGATAAAGGTATCCATCTTCTGCACCACAGGGGATGCAAGAAGGTCGTTCACATAGGACAAATATTCATCGGAAATGGCTTTGTCCTTCCCCACCAGACGGTTGTTCCTGATCCTTATCTGAAACATGGGCATCTACCTCTGATCTATAAACAATGTATATAGCGAATAATATCTGACGGACATTCCTGCCGTCTGAACTGATTTTAACACATTCTTAATCATTAACTGTTATATAAATATTAAATTTATGAAAACACTTTGCGCAGAGAATGGTTTATACTGATTTCTGACCGATGATGCCCAGCTTCACAAGAGCCTTGTAAAAGCCGTCGTCGGTGTGCTTTTCGGTCACATAGTCCGCATGGGCTTTGATATCATCAGGGGCATTGCCCATACAAACGGAGGTGCCGCAGGCAGCCATCATGGCAAGGTCGTTGGAGCTGTCTCCGAAGGCTGCGGCATCTGCTCTGTCAAGCCCCAGCTCCGAAAGCATGAGCCGGACGGCACACCCCTTGTCACAGTCGCTCCTGATAAGCTCGCAGTGGTCGTAGTCATCGTAATCATCGGTGAAGTGTATAAGTGTAAGACCGTCACTTTCGGGTACGGAAAACTCCCCGAACTGTTCGTGGGTGAGGCAGAAGGCGAGCTTTGTGGCAGAAAATCCCTTTTCGTCAAAGACATCAAGACTGTGGCCCTCTGTCCTTATCCTTTCGGACTGTGCGCCTCTGGAGCGCTTTTCAAAGGGCAGGTCGCCTCCGAGGAAAAGGTTTTTGATGATGTGAGCCATGTTTTCCCTGAAGTACAGTCCGTCTATGCACTCTATCTCATAGGGTACGGCTTTTTCCTCAAAAGCTCTCCTGTACTTTGCGGTGATATCATGGGGGATGTGCTCGTTTTTCAGAAGCTTATCCCCATACTTTACATAGCAGCCGCCGCCGCAGATCATGCCGTGGAAAAGCTCAAGGGGGACATCATAGGGGATCATCCCGATGGTGCGCCCCGTGGAGAGGATAAGGGTGTGACCGTTTTCCGCTGCCTTTTTCAGCCCCTCTCCGGCAGAGGGTATAAAGCCCTGCTCATAGTCTCTTATGGTGCCGTCAATGTCTACAAAAAGGATCATTTGCTATCTGTGCCTTTCGGGGATATCCGGATGACTGCAAGCTCCGGATTGTTGAAGATGCGGGGTATGATCTCATGGCGGGACAGCCCCTTGCTGACGATCATGGCGGTGCCGTTTTTTTCGTAGAAGCCGCCGCTGTATTCCGGGAAAAGAGTGGCACCCGGTCCGAAAAGACCTTCCTTCCGTCCCGGGATGCGCCACTGTCCGCCGTGGGTGTGACCGCACAGCACAAGGTCGAACACGCCCTGTTCTGTGTAAAGGTCGAAAAAGTTGGGGTAATGGATGAGCATGAGGTGAAAACGGCTGTCGTTTTTCAGGGCGGCATAGTCCTCTGTGGCTGTAAAGGCTGTGACATGGCTGAGGATATTGTGGGTCTCCGTCCTTTGTCCGCCGTAGTCATCTGTGCTGTCAGCAAAGCCGGTCAGGGCAATCTCATCGTTCAGGTAAAGGGTCTCGTTTTCAAGCACCCTTATGCCGCAGCTCTTCATGAACTCTACGTGTGCGGGGTAGCCCTTGAAGTCGTAGATCTCATGGTTGCCGCTGACAAAGAAGCAGTTATACCCTTCAAGCCCCTTTATCAGCAGGTCGGTGTTAAGGTTTTTCTCCTTGTCGTCGTATATGTCTCCCGTGAGAACGACAATGTCGGGGTCTGCCTCTTTTATAAGTTCCAGGAGCTGTGACTGACCTTTACCGAAAAGGGTGTCATGGAGATCTGACAAATGGGCGATGGTATATGTCCTGCTCACTTTTTCGGAATAAATGGTGTAGTCAGTGCGCACAAGGCCGTAGCTGTTGGCGGCAAGACCCGCAAACAGAGCACCTGCCACCGCTGCCGCAGCGGAAAAGATCTTAATGAGCCTGCCTTTGCTTTTCTTCATCAGCTTTGCTCTCCGCCGTTCTGACCGCCCTGCTCGCCTCCGCTCTGTCCGCCTTGTTCGCTGCTTCCCTGACTGCCGCTGCCCTGGTCACCGCTGCTCTGACCGCCTTGCTCGGCGCTTCCCTGACCGCCGCTTTCTCCGCCCTGTTCACCGCCGCTTCCGCCTTCTCCGCTGCCGTCTGTGGTAGGTGTGTAATAACCGTAGCTGCCGGAGGGACCGCCGGTGTAGCGTGCTGTGGTGGTAGTGATCACTGTGGTCTGGGTGGCTGTAAGTGCGTCCATCTTTGTCTGGAGCCGCTGATATGCCTCCTGCAGCTCAATGTTCTGTGTCTTTTCGTAGGCTGATTTTGCGGTGTTGTAGGCAGATCTTATATCGCCCTGCTTCTCGTACAGTTCGATCATGCGCAGATAGGTGTCGGGATAGCCGGGATATTTCTTTGCGATATACCTGTATTCGGATATCGCCTCCGCATACTTGCCCTGTGAGACATAATCCTTTGCAAGCCTGTGGTGATAGAGCCTTTCGTCGGTGGTGGTGGTCTCCTCGGGCTCTGTTACGGGGACGGTGGTAACGATATCTGCCGTGGTGGAGTGAGGCCAGCCGTTAAGGACAGTCGACGCAGTTGTGGTCGCCTTTGTAGTTGCCTTTGTGGTAGTTTTCACAGCAGCACGGGTAGTTGCCTTTGCAGTGCTGATGGAAGGGACTGTCGTGGTGACGGGAGGCAGATAGCCGGGCACCGTGGTCATCACCGTGACAGGCGGAGTGTAGAGGGGAACTGTCACTTTCGATGTGGGGGTAGTGGTGGTGGTCTCGGAGGATGATACGGTGGTGGTCACCGTGGGGATGACGCCGTCCGGGGTAGGGTCATCTCCCATAAGGTAGGTGACATATTCGCCCGTGATAGGGTCTGCCTTCTTCTGAACGGTCTCTTCCGCTTCAGGTGCAGCCTCTTCCGCCTCCTCACCCTCTTCGGGGGTGTCTGTTTCTTCGTCTCCGAGACCGCTGAGGGACAAGACCCTGTCGTATTCATCTTCAAGACGGTCGTCTCCTGTGTAGGTGATGCCCTTGTCAAGCACCGCAAGAGCCTTTGTATAGTCGCCCTTCCCGCAGTAGCTCTCGGACAGGCCCATATAGGCGTTGACATTGTAGGGATCAAGAAAGACCACGCCTTCAAATTCCCTTATGGCGTTGTCGTAGTCCATGTTTGAAAGATAATACTGTGCGGTATCTATATTGACCTCCAGCTCGCCTGTGGAGGGGTTGTTCCTGCCTACACCCAGAACTATCGCCACTATTACCGCAATGCTCACAAGAACGGCAGGGATGATTATTTTAAGCCTTGATCTGCTGTCCATCGGACGGCTCCTTTCACTGTTATGCTGTATATATGAATTCCTATTTCATAAAATTTATCACATCTTATTATTATAGCATATAAATGCAGGAATGTCCATAGTTTTTGAAAGATTTTCAGATCGGATTTTCAGATCGGTAAGCCGGTTCTTCCGAGCCCCGGAGATGTACCTCACAGCACCGTTCTCATTTACGGCAGCAGACGGATCGTCTGCCCATAACACAAAAGGACACCGATATGGTGTCCTTTGTGCTATATGCAGGAGAAAGAGGTAAAATCGTAAGTAGTGAAGATCATGCTTCGGAAGCGGACCGTGCGGTCATCTCCGTCCTGCTGCATCCCTCTTCTTGCCTCTGTTATCAGAAATTGGCCTTGATCTGCTCGTTGAGCTCGCCTATAAGCTCGTCAGCCACACCGCTGATGGTCTCTCTTGTGGTAGACCACTCTGCTGCGTTGTAGGATGCGCTCTTGATAGGATCGTGGATGACCTGGTAGATATCCTGTGAGCAGCCTGCATAGAAATCTATAACAGGGTTCTCGTTGGTGAGCTCCTTGGTCTTGTACCACATATCCACCATTTCGTCTGTCCAGCCGTAGTCCTCACGGTACTGCTTTTCGGCTATCTCCTGACCTCTGGGATCCTTTACGGCTGCCAGCTTGCACCTCATAAAGGCTGCGGCACCCTCGGGATTGGGAGCGCCCTTGCAGAGTGCATAGGCATCAACGCCGGAGGGAAGGTAATATTTGTCTGCCTCGGGATCCTTGGGCATGGGAACGAACATGATGTCCCCGTCCTCGCCGAAGGCGGAAAGGTCGGTCTCGTAAAGCTGCCAGATACCTACGGGATAGAAGAGGGTCAGACCTTCGGAAACTCTGGAGGGCTGCTCCTTCCAGTCAAACTGGGCATGAGGCAGGGGGATGTTGTTGCGTGCCATGTCGAGCATGAAGTTCTCGCAGCGCTCCAATTCCTCGCTGTTGATGTTGCTCTTAATGATACCGTCCTCAACGGTCACAACGGGAACGCCTGTGGTGAGGATGAAGTTTATCTCGAACCACCAGCCGTCAAAGCCGTATTTGCCGTTGTCGGGGTCGGAGAACTCGGTACACATATCCTTGAAGGCGTTCCAGTCCCACTTGCCCTCTTCAAGGAGCTCTGCGGGGTCTGTAAGGCCGTTCTCCTCAACTACCTTCTTGTTGTAGATGCAGACACAGCCCGCATCGGTGGATACGACGCTCACATAGTGCTTTCCGCCCAGCATATGCATATCGGAGAGCTTCTTTGCGCCCACTGTCCACTCATCGGTGGAAAAGTCCAGATAATCATCAAAGGGATCGAACATCCCGTTTACGGCCTTGCCGGGGAAAGTGTCAAGGTCGGCTGCGGGGAAAAGGTCGGGTGAGGTGCCGCCCAGAACATTGGTGGAAAGGTCGGAGTACCTGGTCTCATAGGTGGTAGGGATATATTCTATCTTTCCGCCGTACTTGGTCTCGAAAAGCTCCAGCTCCACAGACTTGGGCTTTCCGTTGGCAGGGTTCAGATCCCAGAAGGAGAGCCACTTTACGGTGCCTACCTCGGGGTTTTCCTCCTCAACGCCCATGTCGATCTCCTCTACCTTCTGTGCATCCTCTTCGTCAAGCACCTTGGGCTCGGTGGCTTCGGTGGTGACGGAGGTTGTAGCCTCGGTGTTCACGGACGGGGTGTCTCCGGAGTTCCCGGAAGAACAGGCTGCGGTGCTCATGCAGATACTGAGGGCAGCAAGCATGGCGGCGGTCTTTTTGATATTAGTCATAGCGCTCATCTCCCATTAAAGCGTAGTTCGTTTTTCTCTGTCCTTATTGTACATTTTTTACAAGGCTTTGATATATCACCGCTTTGTCAAAAATATCAGAATTTTGTTGACAAATGGCAGTAAGATATAGTAAAATTAAATAAGTATATGAAAGAGAGTAAAGTAAACAGCAGGAGAAAGAATATATGCAAGGAGTGGATAACATGAGCTCTATGGAGAAGGAACTCAACCTCAGACAGTTCGTCAACAGGGAGTATTCCGTGAACCATGCTCCCGTGGAAAAGGAACTGGAGTTTTACGACTATGTGAAAATGGGGGATGAAGAGAATGTGCGCCGCACCATGACACCTCTTGCCAGCGGGAATGTGGGCAGGCTTTCCGACGATCCCATAAAAAACCTGCGCTATCACCTTGTAGTCACGGTGGCGCTGATAACACGGTACTGCATAGACGGAGGCATGGAGCCGGAAAAGGCATACACCCTCAGCGACCTGTACATAAACCGTGCGGACAGGGCAGAGACGGAAAGGGAGATAAGGGAGGTGCACCACGATGCGGTGTTTGACTTCACAAGGAAGATGCAGGCACAGGCAAAGGAAAAAATATGCTCAAAGCCCGTGGTCATGGTGATCGACTACATCTACGACCACCTTCACGAGAAGATGACCGCAGAGGATATGGCAGATTTTACCGGGCTCAGTGTCTCCTATATTTCAAGGCTTTTCCACAGGACCACAGGCTCTACCCTCAGCGAATACATCGCCCTGAAGCGGGTGGAGGCGGCGGAAAATATGCTGCGTTATTCGGAGTATACCGCCACGGAGATAGGGAGTTTTCTTGCGTTTTCCTCCCACAGCCATTTTATCAGCGTTTTCAAAAAACACACGGGGATGACACCCAACAAATACAGGGAAAGATATTTCCGGTCGGCACGGCCGACAGCGACCAAATCGGCAGTTTCTCCGGATGAGTGACTGCGGCGGCGGGGATACTCCCTCGGAGATGGAGCCTGAGCCTCCTTCTTTGCAGGACATGACCACCCATAACAAAAGGATCGGATATGATAAGAAAGACTACAAAGGACATACTGGCAGAATCCTTTCTGGAACTGGCGTCCGACAGGCGCATAGACAAGATGACCGTCACCATGATAACCGATAACTGCGGTATGTCACAGCCTACCTTCTACAACCATTTCAGGGACAAATACGACCTTATAGTGTGGATCTATGACAGGCATATGGGGGAAATAGTAGGCAGGATCGGCAGGGACGGCTATGTGTGGAGAGACTGCCTGTCCGATGTGGCTGCCTATTACTGCGAGAACCGTGATTTCATCGTCAATGCCATAAAGAACACAAGCGGTCAGGATTCTTTTCTGGAGTACATAAGAAAGAGAAACACCGCCTTTATGAAAGCGGAGGTGCGCAAAAAGCTGATGACGGAGTACATCCCGGAGGAGATAATGGGCTGCATACGCATCTATGTCTACGGCACGGTGCAGTATATGAAGGACTGGCTCACGGGGGATATGCGGCAGAGACCGGAGCAGGTGGCAGGGATATGGGAGAGGAGCCTGCCGGAGGCTCTGAAAAAATATTTGTGTGAATAGTATTTTGTGATCGTGCTTATTTGCAAAGATTTTTTGTAAAAATATGGTTTTATAAATTGACATATACGGCATTTGGTATTATTCTAAATAACAGGGGCGAAAATAGCCTATGGCCCCAATTTATACGGAGGCTATTTATCATGGCGGATACCATACCTGAAGGACTTCGGATGATCGTTACAGACTTAGCTCAGCAGGCGGACAGCTGCGAGACACAGTCAGGAGTTTTCGGGATCCATCGAGAAGATAGGTATGAAGTATCTGCCAATACTGATCTCTGACCGATGTATAGACAAGAAACAAGCCGCAAATGCTTGAATATAAGGGATCTGAGGCTTGGAGATCGTCTATACGTCGAGGAAGGATCAGTATAAATACAATTCTTTGATAAACAGGAGGAAACAGACATGAGCGCAATTGAGAAAGTTTATAAGTTTCTGGATGAGGCACAGACCTATTACCTTGCAACGGCAGAGGGGGATCAGCCCCGTGTAAGACCGTTCGGCACGGCACTTCTGTGCAAGGACAGGATATACATACAGACAGGAAAGGTAAAGGATGTTTCAAAGCAGCTTGCTGCAAATCCCAAGGCGGAGATATGCGCTTTCAAGGACGGGAAGTGGCTGAGGATCGCCTGTGAGCTCATAAATGACGACGACAGGGAAGTAAAGGCAGCCATGCTGGAGAAAATGCCTTCACTGAAAGCGATGTACAGCGCAGACGACGACAATACACAGGTCCTGTACATGAAAAACGCTTCAGCTACATTCAGTTCGTTTACAGAGGCGCCCGAGACCGTGACATTCTAAAGACAGGTGAGAGGATTTGTTACCTGAAAAGATCAGGAAGATATTCGAGGAAAATCTCTGGTATGTGGCTACCTGCGGAGAGGAGCCCAATGTGATCCCCGTAGGCTTCAAATGTGTCTGTGAGGACGGAAGGCTCGCCATAGGTGCCCTTCTTATGGAGACTACCCTTGAAAACATACGGAAAAACGGCAGAGTGGCAGTGGCTTGTGCCGACCCGCTCACCGGTGAGGCTTATCAGATAAAGGGGAGAGCAGAGCAGGTCTTTGAGGGCGAAGCCTTTGAGCATTATCGTGAGCTCACCAGTGAGACCTTCAAGGGAGCAATATCCCTTAAATGCGTGGTCATAGTCACCCCCGAAAGGCTCATAGACTCATCCCCCAACGAACACAACAAGGAGATCATCCCCTTTGCAGTGAGATAATACTGATCCTTCCTCGATGTATAGACGATCTCCAAGCCGCAGATCCCTTATGTTCAAGCATTTGCGGCTTGTTTCTTGTCTATACATCGGTCAGAGGTCAGTATGAAACGGACAGTGAGCATAATCCGAAGAAAGAACAGGAGTTATCATGCAATACGATGAAATAGCGAGAGACCCGGAGATACTGGAATACTACAAAAAAGGGAATTCCATTCTGGGGGCTCTGGGTTACACGGATCATTCCACCGCCCACACCGCTCTTGTGGCACAAAGGGCAGCTGAGATACTGAGGGCATTCGGCTATTCCGAAAAGGAAGTAGAGCTTGCCCGTATAGCGGGCTTCATGCATGACATAGGAAATGTGATAAACCGCAGTCACCATGCGGAATACGGGGCGCTTCTGGCAAATGAGATACTAAAGGACAAGGATATCACCATGGAGGACAGGGTGGCCATAGTTTCCGCCATTGCAAACCACGATGAGACAACGGGCTATGCCTCCGATCCCATCACGGCGGCGATCGTCATAGCGGACAAATCCGATGTCCGCAGGAGCCGTGTGCGCACCACCGACATGACACAGTTTGATATACATGACCGTGTGAACTACGCTGTTACCAAGTCGGAGCTTGAATACAGTGCGGACAGGAAGTGCATAGCTCTTTCCCTCACCATTGATGAGGAGATATGCACCATGTACGACTATTTCGAGATCTTTTTCGGCCGCATGATGATGTGTACTAAGGCTGCACAGGTGCTCGGTGCGGAGTTTACGCTGATGGTGAACGGCAGAAAGGTGTTATGACCGCAAGCCGTGGGATCCAGGGAGCGGGCTCTGCACACTTCCCCGAAAAAAAAGCATACACCCGCAGGGACAGAGCTCCCTGCGGGTGTACTTTTATTTTGCTTTCTTCATGGTGAGGGATATCCTTCCACGCTTTTCGTCTACGTCAAGGACTCTCACCTTTACCACTTCACCCACCTTCAGTACATCGAGGGGGTGATTTATGCGCCTGTCGGCTATCTGGGAGATGTGGACAAGACCGTCCTCATGGACGCCTATATCCACAAAGGCACCGAAATCCACAATGTTCCGCACCGTTCCCATAAGCTCCATACCGGGCTTGAGATCCTTCATCTCCATTACATCGCCGCTCCTCATAAGAGGCTCGGGGAGCTCGTCTCTGGGGTCACGCCCCGGCTTTTCCAGCTCCTTTATGATGTCTGTGAGGGTGGGTACGCCTACACCTATCTCCTGGGCAGTATCCTTGACGGATATCTTTCCGAAGGCTTCAGTCATCTTCACGGTGTCGGCGGTGTCGGCAGTGACGAGGGAGCACTTTTCCAGCAGCTTTCGTGCGGCTTCGTAGGATTCGGGGTGGATGCCCGTGTTGTCAAGGGGTTCCTTTCCGCCGGGTACCCTTAAAAAGCCCGCACATTGTTCATATGCCTTGGCACCCAGCTTTTTCACCTTTAAAAGCTGCTTTCTGTCGGTGAAGGCACCGTTTTCCTCACGGTAGGCGACGATATTTTTCGCCACCGAGGAATTTATTCCGGAGATATAGGACAAAAGAGAGAAGGAGGCGGTGTTGAGATCCACCCCGACGGCATTTACGCAGTCCTCCACGACACCGCCCAGAGCCTCATCCAGCTTTGCCTTGGGCATATCGTGCTGGTACTGACCCACGCCTATCGCCTTCGGGTCTATCTTTACAAGCTCTGCAAGGGGATCCTGTATGCGCCTTGCAATGGACACCGCAGACCTGAGAGAAACATCAAATTCGGGAAATTCCTCTGCGGCAAGCTGTGAAGCGGAATAAACAGATGCACCCGCCTCGGATACCACCATATAGCTCACCTTCCGTGAAATGCCCTTTATCATATCCGCTGTGAAGGCTTCCGTCTCTCTGGAGGCGGTGCCGTTCCCGATTGAGATGACGGTGACGCCGTACTTTTCGATCAGCCCCGTCAGCTTGACCCTTGCGTTCCCCCTTTCCCTTTCGGAGTTTGTAAGGTAAACGATGGCGGTGTCAAGCACCTTTCCCGTGCCGTCCACCACGGCGCACTTGCAGCCGTGCCTGTAGCCCGGGTCAAGACCCAGTGTGACACAGTCCTTTACCGGCCTTGCCATAAGAAGCTGTCTGAGATTTGAGGAAAAGACCTTTATCGCACCCTCCTGCGCCCTTTCGGAGAGCTCGTTCCTGATCTCACGCTCCACTGAGGGCAGCACCAGCCTTTTGAGGCTGTCGTCACAGGCGCGCCCCACTATCTCGGAGCAGGCTGAGGTCCCCCTTACGAACATACTCCTTGCGGACATCTCGCACTCGCCCTCCGGGCACTTCACGGACGGCTTGAGAGCACCCTCACGCTCGCCTCTGTCAAGGGCAAGTATCCTGTGGCCGGCTATCCTTGAAACAGGCTCGGAAAATTCAAAATAGTCCTTGTAGACCACATTCGCATTTTCGTCTGCGGCGGTGCAGCTTATAACGCCCCTGCGCTTGAAGATGCTCCTGAGCACCTTTCTGAGCTTTGCGTCGTCGGAGATGTTCTCGGCTATGATATCCATTGCGCCGTTCAGGGCATCCTCCGGGGTATCCACCCCCTTTTCGGCATCCACATACTCCGCTGCCATCTGCATGGGGTCGGCGCTTTGCACCTGAAGCATTATCTTCTCGGCTAAGGGCTCAAGCCCCTTTTCCTTGGCGATGGATGCCCTTGTGCGGCGCTTCGGTCTGAAGGGCAGGTAGATATCCTCCGCCTCCACAAGGGTCTGAGCCCTTTCTATGGAGGCTCTGAGCTCATCTGTCATCTTGCCCTGTGCCTCTATGGCGGAAACTATCTCATCCTTCCTCTTTTCAAGGCTGCGAAGGTAGTTCAGTCTGTCGGAGAGCTTTCTCAGTGTCTGGTCGTCGAGAGAGCCTGTTTCTTCCTTTCTGTACCTTGAAATGAAGGGGATGGTCTTGTCGTCGTCAAGAAGGGCAACAGCACTGTCTACCTGCTCTCGCCTGAGACCCAGTTCTTCGGCTATGATACCGTTTATGTCCATTCTCTTTCTTTCCTCACTCTATAAAATTATGATCCCGGTATGGGGGATGACCCCATGCCGGGATCCGTTTTTATACTGATTTCTGACCGATGTATAGACAAGAAACAAGCCGCAAATGCTTGAATATAAGGGATTTGAGGCTTGGAGATCGTCTATACATCGAGGAAGAATCAGTATCAGCCTTCCGGTCACTTCAAAAATGCGCAGAAAGCCTTGTAGGTCTGGTAAACATCCAGCTTTGAAACAAGCTCAAAGGGAGCGTGCATACAAAGGACGGGAGTGCCTATGTCTATGGTATCCACATCAAGGTTTGCGATGTAGGCAGCAACCGTTCCGCCGCCGCCAAGATCCACCTTTCCAAGCTCACCTGTCTGCCAGATGACATTTCCCTCATCCATTATCCTGCGTACCTCTGCCACAAATTCCGCAGAGGCATCGGAGGTGCCGGACTTGCCTCTTGCACCCGTGAATTTGGTGATGCACACGCCGTAGTTCATGAATGCGCAGTTCCTCTTTTCCAGAACATCCGGGAAGGTGGGGTCGAAGCCCGCATTCACATCGGCGGAGAGGCAGCGGGACTTTGAAAGGACACGGTGACCCTTGGAGCCGCAGGAATCTGCCAGGTCTTCAACGAAATATTTGAAATAAGAGGATTTCAGACCTGTGTTTCCGTCGGAGCCGGTCTCCTCCTTGTCGGTGAGGACTACGACGACTGTTCTTTCGGGAATGCCCTTGAGATCCATTAGTGCGCTGAATGCGGTGTAGGAGCATACCTTGTCATCATGACCGTAGGCACCTATGTAGCTCCTGTCAAAGCCCACATCCTTTGCTCTGCCTGCGGGAACGGCGTCAAGCTCGGCAGAGAGGAGATCACCCTCCTCGATGTCGTACTTTTCGTTGAGGAGCTTGATGATGGCGAGCTTTACCTTTTCGGCAGCCTTGTCATCCCTGAAGGGAAGAGAGCCTATAAGGATATTCAGCTCTTCGCCCTTTAAGAGTTCGGCAGGGGTGCGCTTCATCTGCTCCTGTGCCAGGTGGGGAAGAAGATCCGTAACACAGAATACAGGGTCTCCCTCATCCTCGCCCACGGTCACATTCACTACCGTGCCGTCCTTCTTTACGATGGCGCCGTGAAGTGCAAGGGGAATGGTGCCCCACTGGTACTTCTTTATGCCGCCGTAGTAATGGGTCTTGAAATAGGCATTCTCCTCGTTTTCAAAGAGGGGGTTCTGCTTCAGGTCAAGGCGGGGGGAGTCGATGTGGGCGGCTGCGATGTTCAGACCCTCAGAAACAGGTTCGCTGCCTATGACCGCAAAGATCACTGCCTTGCCCCTGTTTATGCTGTACACCTTGTCTCCGGGCTTGTACTTCCTGTCCGGATCAAAGGGGACAAAACCCTTCTTTTCCGCTTCTATGACAGTGTTCACCACTGCCTCACGCTCTATCTTGGAGATGCTGATAAAGCTCTTGTACCTTTCGCAGTAGTCAAAAGCCTCCTTTATCTCCTCATCGCTCATGATGAGCCCTGCGTGCTTTTTCTCCATGAGAAGCTTTTCTGCAAGGAGTTCTCCGTCGGTCTTTTTTTCGGTTGCCATAATGATTTCCTTTCTATCCGGCTTTCGCAAAAGCGAAAGAAGATCTATTCACCGTAGAGCCTTGTGTATACATCACAGGCCGAGGTGATCTTATGTATGTAGTGGTTGGTGGCGGCAGAGGGAGTGTTTTCAAGGGTAGAGCCGTCACTGCTGTATGCGGGGTCTGCCAGCCATTTGTTCACCTGACCCCTTCCCGCATGGTAAGCCGCCGCAGCGGTGGGGATGTCATTGTATTCGTCCATCAGCAGTCTCAGCAGGTATGTGCCGTAGCGTATGCAGATCTCCGGATCCTCTATATCCTCGTAGGATGCCCCGCCTTCGTCCCCCATGCGGTGATCCACCCATTCAAAGGTGTCCTCCATAAGCTGCATGAGCCCCCTTGCCCCCGCATGGGATTCGGCTTTCGGGTCAAAGCCGCTTTCCGTGTGTATAAAGGCATAGACAAGAAATTTGTCCACTCCGTATTCCGCCGAATACTTTTCTACAATCTCCCTGTACTTCAGGGGATAAAAGTATCTCAGGGTGGGGGCAAAGGTGAACCTTACCCCAAGGAGCATGACGGTCAGTGCGAGTATTACCGACAGCAGCGCTCTCAGAGAGCCGCCGCTGCGCTTTTTCTTGGCCTTCATGAGGTCAGCAGCCGTCCGAAAAGAGCCTTCACCGCTTCGGTAAAGCTGCTCTCATCGGCGGAATTGTCAAGGGTGTAGTCACAGTTTTCCTCAAAGAAACGCCTGCTTTTCTGGGAAGCCATGCGCTTTGCTATGTCCTCAGGTGAAAGCCCGTCACGCCTGCAGAGCCTTTGGAGCCTGATATCCTCGTCGGCTGTCACCGCCACGGTCACATCGCACATTTTTTCAAGCCCCGCCTCAAAGAGGGTGGGAGCGTCGAGGACGGTGATCCCGTCCTTCGGGATGTTTTCCTTGATATATGCCGTTATAAGAGGAAAAAGGATGTCTTCAAGCTGCTTTTTCTTTTCCATGTCCGAAAAGACGATGCGTCCCAGTGCCTTTCTGTCCAGTACATTGTCCTTGACAGTGCTTTCCCCGAAGGTGCGGGCTATGGTGTCAAGCACCTGTGCTCCGGGAGCTGTCACCTTTCTTGCTGCCATGTCACAGTCAATGATATGGGCTCCCATGCCCTCTATCACCTTTGCGGCAGCAGTCTTTCCGGCACCTGTCTGACCGGTCAGTCCTATTATCAAAGCTTTATCACCTCAAAGCCTGCCGCACGCAGCAGACGGTTGTAAACTGCCAGCCCTACCCCTGTCTTCCGGGGGCAGCGGGCATAAACTCTTTTTGCGCCTATGTCATCAAGATGCCTGAGGACATCAAAGAGCAGGTGCGCCTGTTCCTCGGATGTGAGCCCCATTTTAACGGCAGGGAGCAGGACATTTTCATCTCCGAAGATCAGGGCAAATGCACCTTCGTCCCTGCGGGAGTTCACAAAACATTCAAACTGCTCCCTGCTGCCGTCTATGATGGCGATGTCCGCATCCGGGGCATAGTGACGGTATTTCATACCCGGAGACAGGACCTTTTCACCCTCGTCCACCCTTTCGGTGATGCCCCGTGCAAGGCGGACGTGTTCCTCTCCGAGAAGTGAGGCAAGGTCGTTATAGGTCACAAATCCCGGCCGCAGAACGGTAACATCTCCGTCCCTGTCCACGGACAAAACAGTGGATTCCACTCCCACGGCGCATTTTCCGCCGTCTATGATACAGTCCACCCGCCCCATGAGATCTCTTATGCAGTGCTCTGCGGAGGTGGGGCTGGGGCTTCCGGAAAGGTTTGCGGAGGGAGCTGCCAGCGGAAAGCCGCACAGTGAGATTAGCTTTCGTGCTCTTTTATCTGCGGGCAGCCTGATACCCACTGTATCGAGCCCCCCGGATGTGGCATCGGGTATCTTATGGGATCTTGGGAGAATGACCGTAACGGGACCGGGGGAAAAGGCTTTGAATATCTTCTCTGCAGTGTCCGGAAAGGCAGTCACCAGATCATGTATCCGGGAAAGCTCGCTTATGTGTACTATCAGAGGATTGTCGGAGGGACGCCCCTTTGCCGCATATATCTTAGCTGCCGCACCGCTGTCAAGGGCGTTTCCCGCCAGACCGTAGACAGTTTCGGTGGGCATGGCGCAAAGACCGCCGTTTTTCAGTATCTCCGCCGCACGCCTAAGGTCGCTGTCGGAGTCGCTAAGGATGAGGGTGTTCATATCATTCATCGCTTCCTGCCAGCTTTGCTGCCTGATCTGCGGTGGTGAGGGCATCTATCACCTCATCAAGGGAGCCGTTCATGATGGATTCGAGCTTGTAGAGAGTGAGCCCTATACGGTGATCCGTGAGGCGGCCTTCCGGGAAATTGTAGGTGCGTATGCGCTCGGAGCGGCTGCCCGTACCCACCTGTGAGCGTCTGTCGGATGCGATCTTCTCGTTTTGCTCCTCCTGCAGCTTTTCGTAAAGGCGGGAGCGGAGTATCTTCATTGCCTTGTCCTTGTTTTTGAACTGGGAGCGTTCATCCTGACACTCCACCACCACTCCTGTGGGAAGGTGGGTTATCCTGACGGCGGATTCTGTCTTGTTGATGTGCTGACCGCCTGCACCGGAGGCACGGAACACATCTATTTTCAGCTCCGTGGGGTTTATCTCCAGCTCTACCTCATCGGCTTCGGGGAGAACGGCAACGGTGACGGTGGAGGTCTGTATGCGTCCCTGGGACTCGGTCTCCGGAACTCTCTGCACACGGTGTACACCGCTTTCATATTTCAGCCTTGAATATGCACCGTCTCCCTCCACGGAGAAGGATATCTCCTTGAAGCCTCCAAGCTCTGTGGGGTTGGCGCTGAGTATCTCCGTTTTCCATCGCATACTTTCGGCATACATGGAGTACATCCTGAAAAGGGAGTTTGCAAAAAGGCACGCCTCTTCTCCGCCGGCTCCGCCCCTTATCTCCATTATTACGCTCTTTTCGTCGTTTGGATCCTTCGGGATAAGGAGTATCTTCAGCTCATCTGCTGTCTTTTCCTTCTTCTCCTTAGCCGCATCCAGCTCTGCCCTTGCCAGCTCCTTCATTTCGGGGTCGCTCTCCTCCTCTATGAGGGCAAGCGCATCCTCTTCATCCTGTACCGCTCTTTTGTATTCGGCGTATTTTTCGACTATGGGTGTCAGGGTGCTGTATTCCTTCATAAGTGCGGCATAGCGGCTGTTGTCGGCTATTACCGCAGGGTCGGAAACATCCCTTGCTATATCTTCGTAGTGTTTTACGGTCTCGCTCAGTTTTTCAAACATGGTCTTTTTCCTTTATTCAAATATCCTTGATAAAATATGTCCTGCTGTCGGCATAGCTTCTCCTGCCGTCGTTGAAGCGCCCATACAGCTTGTTTCCCTTTATCTCGATACCAACTATGACATCATCCGACTTTGCATTTGAGTAGACAGTGTTCACCTTTCCCGTCCTGATATCGTAGGATTTAATGCTGTGGGCAAGGTTGTAGTATACACTGTCACCGTGAACGGCTATCTGCGCCAGATACTCACGGAAGCCGAAGGTCTCGGTGCGGGTGCCGTAGGAAAGCCTTGTGGTCTTTACCACTATCCAGTCGTCCTTGAGGGACAGGATATCCTTTGTGCTGTTGGTCTTGGGGGAAAAGTATTTCAGTGTGCCGTTTTCGGCAAAGAAGATCAGATCTCCGTAAAAGCCGCAGCCCGCAAGGCTGTCATATTTCAGGGCGGTCATCCTGTTTTCGGGTATGAAGCAGACATTCAGGGAATCACTGTTTGTAAAGAAGATGATATCATCCTTTATCACAAAGGGCTCGTAGGAATCCCAGCCCATATTGTCGTATTTTCCGGACTTTGCCAGACCTGCGGGTCTGTAGGAGGCATGGTCTTTCAGCCCCTTGTCGCTTTTGAGAAAATAGCTGTGGCACACGGCATCCTTATCCGGAGCATTGCAGAAAAGGGGATCGTCATAGGTGCAGTCTACATGGTACAGGTGATCTCCCAGCTTCACAAGATCCCAGATGTGGTCATCGTTGTACACGAGCCGTGTTTTGAGCCCCGCCTCTGACGCAAGCAGGGAAAAGGCTCTTGCGTAGCCTGTGCAGAAGGCTTTTTTGTCTGCCAGAGCCGCATAAGGTGTGGAACCGTAGCGTGAGCTCCCGTTTTTTTCGTACTTCACATCCATGATGATCCGATCGTGGATATAGGCAGCCTTCTGCAGGTCGCTCCAGCCTTTATCCATTCCTGAAAGGGCGGTCCTGACTTCCTTGTCCAGCCGCTTTTTCAGCTTTTGGAGCCCCTTTTTGTCGGTGATGTACTGCGGGCTGTAGCTTATGCGTATGTCGAAGCCGTTCACATCCCGGTATGAAGTGCCGGTGAGATAGCAGTGATCTGTCACATAGAAAAATTCCTTTTCGGAGAGCACCTCATAGAGGGCATCTGTTATCTCCTCGTATTTTTTGTCCGCAAAAGCCTGTATATCCGTGTTTTTGCCTGCTCTGAAGGTGAATTCCACCTTGCTGTCAAAGGATCTGTAGCTGCGGCGCAGCTTTGAGGCTATGGTGTCGGAGCTTTTGAATGCAGCCTCTGCCCGGACACTGTTACCGGTGTGCGGGAAAATATCCGCAGAAAGAGGGCTCATCATCAGGAAGAAAGCGATGAAAAGAGCAATGGCCTTTTTCATTGGAAGTCACCCTTTCAGGACAGGGAGATACAGGCGGCCGGGTCTTTTTCGGCAGAGGAGGATATGACTTCAAGCCCCGTGCCTTTAAGGATATCCCTCATAATATCCCTGAAAATACATTCCGTTCCGTAGTGACCGCAGTCAAAGAGGGCGATGCCCATATTCTCTGCGCTGATGTAGGAATCATGCTTCAGGTCGCCTGTGACAAGAGCATCACAGCCCTTTTCAAAGGCTGCCTCCACAAAGCTGTTCCCGGCTCCGGAGCTGACTGCTATGCGCCTGATGGGCTTATCTTCAAAGCCCCTAGATGCACGGACATCAAATATGCCTTTGAGAGCCTTTGCCATGTCCCTGCCCCTCATGGGCAGATTTGTGTCAATGTCGTAGATACGGCCTATCATATTGCCGTTTCCCAGATCCTCCAGAGGCTCATAGCTTTCCGAGAGACACAAAGGCTCACGCAGCAGCTCATAGAGCCCCTTGTTCATCCCGAGAGGGGACATATCAAAGGGGGTATGGGTGCAGATGGCGGCTATGTCCGCCTTTATGAGCCGTGCTACGGGGACTGCGGCACTTTCGGAGGTGTCTATGCGCTTCAGCGGACGGAAAATTATGGGGTGGTGGGAGACTATCACATCCGCAGAAAGGCTCTGTGCCTCATCTATGACGGCTTTTGAGATATCAAGGGCTGTAAGCACCTTTTTTATCTCCCTGCCCGTGTCTCCCACAAGCAGACCCGAATTGTCCCAGCTTTCCTGTGCGGAAAAGGGGATGCGCTCGTCTATGTAGTCGTAAAGCTCTTTGAGAGTCATTTTTTCGGCCTTTCGTCGTTTATGGGGTTGGAATCCATGGCGGTGCGGACATTGTCGTTGGTAAGGTGGGTGTAGATCTCGGTGGTGGCGACGCTGGCGTGTCCCAGTATCTCTTTGAGCACCATGGGATCCACATTTCCGTACTGGTACATAAGAGTGGCTGCGGTGTGGCGCAGCTTATGGGTGGAGAGCCCTCTGCCCCCAAGACCAATGCGGTCTATGGCGTTTTCCACAATCTGCTCTACCCGCCTGTTGGTGATGCGGGTCTTTCTCTTTGAGAGAAAAAGGGCATTTTCTCCCTCTGTCTGAGGGCGTTCAAGGAGATATTCCGTCAGAGCCGCAGAGCAGCCCTCGTTCATGTGTATTATGCGCTCCTTGTTTCCCTTTCCCAGCAGCCTTATGGTCCTGTCCTCGAAATTCAGGTCGTTTATATTGAGCCCCACCAGCTCCGAAAGCCTCATGCCGCAGTTGAGAAAGAGCATCAGTATGCAGAAATCCCGCTTGTAGAAAGGGTCTGTGCTGTCCATCTGCTCCACAAGGCGGCGGCTGGAATCAAGATCGAGATACTTGGGCTTCGCCTTTTTGGGGGAGGGCACATCAAGGTTCACCACCGGGTTCCTTTCAAGGTAGAAGCCTGTGAGCTTGTTGGAGCACAGCGCCTTGAAGAAGCCCTTTATGGAGGACACTTTCCTTGCCCTTGTCTTGTCGTTGTTTTTCTGCTCAAAGGCGGAATAGTTCAGGTATTCGTACACATCACCGAGAGTGAGCCCCTGTATCATCTCAAAGGGCATGGCGGATATGTCGTCGGACCCGCTTCCCGTCTTTTTGGCATTGATGTAGGTCAGAAACTGCCTGAGATCCGTAAGGTAGGAGTTGACTGTCCTTTCCGAACGGTTCTTTATGACCCTCAGGTAAAAGACATATTCCTTTACGAAAGGGGGAAATCCTTCTATGTTCATATCATTGATCTATGGGGGCGGTCTCCTTTCGGAGCCATTCCCGTTCATCCTCGGTCAGGAAGGGGGATATCTCTTCAAAGACCCTTTGGTGGTAGGCATCGAGCAGAGCCCTGTCCTCCGCCGTCATTTCCTCGGGGAGGATCGCAGACCTGTCAAAGGGGACAAGGGTAACGGTCTCAAATTTCAGGAAGCCTTCACGGGCGGGCACACAGAGCATAAGGTTTTCAAGCCTTATGCCGAATTTTCCCTCCAGATAAACTCCCGGTTCGTCGGAGGTGAGCATACCCTCCGCAAAGGGGGCGGGAGAGGTGTCCCTCATTCTTATGCCCTGGGGACCCTCATGCACATTAAGGCAGAAGCCCACTCCGTGACCTGTGCCGTGGTTGTAGTCAAGACCATTTTCCCACAGCGGAGTCCTTGCCAGTATATCAAGGTTAAGACCGGTGCAGCCCTTTTTGAAAACAGCCGCAGCAAGGCGGAGATTTCCCTTTAATACGGCGGTGTACGCCTGTTTTTCTTCAAGGCTCAGCTCGCCTAAGGCAACGGTGCGGGTGATGTCGGTGGTGCCGCTCACATACTGTCCCCCCGTGTCAAGGAGGATAAAGCCTTCGGTATCGAGCTTTTTGTTTGTCTTTTCGTCGGCGCTGTAATGGACTATCGCACCATGCTCCCCGTAGGCGCTGATAGGCTCAAAGGACTGGTATAGGTAGCCCTCTCCCTGCTGTCTGAACTCATCCAGCCTGCGGGCAGCGGAAAGCTCATCCATGGAGCGTATGGTATCGCTGTCTGCGTTTTTCAGGAAGTATATCATCTTTGTGACGGCGACGCCGTCGGTGATGTGGGCTTTGCGGATGTTCTCACACTCCGTGGAGTTTTTCTCCGCCTTGAAGGAGATTATGGGGGAGGTCTCCTTTTTCAGTTCCTCTGCCCGCTCTTCAAGCACTGCCATTATCACGGCATTTACGGTGTCGGGGTCGGCAGTGACCTTTTTCAGACCCTCCCGGAGCTCCGGGTCTTTCAGCCTCTTTACAAAGGCATTGTTTTCATATGGGTAGATGCGGACACCGAGAGAGCCGAAGTATTTAAGTATATCATCGTCATAGGCGGCACCGTCAAGGAATATCTCTCCGTGGTCGGGGAGGATGAGGGCATAGGACAGCACTACCGGGTTGTAAGCCACATCTGAGGCACGGATGTTGAAGAGCCATGCTATCTCATCAAGGGATGAGAGCACAAGGGTGCTGCCGTCCAGCTTTTCCCTCAGCCTTTTCAGCTTGTCCGCAGCGCTCTCACCGGTGTATTCTTCCGAAAGCACCCATACGGGAGTGTGCTCCGGCAGGGGGCGGTCTGTCCATATCTCTGCCACAAGATCCTTATCCAGCTTATATTCCAGCAGGGGCGCAGCTTTTTTCAGCTTTTCCAGAAATTTGCAGGAAACTGTACTTCCGTCGGCTCCAAGAATGCCCCGTATGTTTTCGGAGATATACTTTTCGATATCGGGCACGCCCTTTTCGCCCTGCTTCATAAGGGTGATCTCCGTGCCCTTCAGCTCCTCTCCCGCCTGCAAAAAGTAGCGGCCGTCCGTCCAGAGAAGGGCGGTGTCATTTGTTACAAGGAGGGTGCCCGCAGAGCCGGTAAAGCCGCTCATGAACTCCCTTGCCTTGAAGCGTGGAGCTGTGTATTCGGAGCGGTGAGGGTCGAAGGAATTTACAAGGTAGGCGTTCATGCCCTCCTTCTCCATGAGCTCTCTGAGAGCGTTTATTCTTTCGTTTACAGTCATTTCTTTGATGGACCCCTTTCCGGAAATACCCATACCCTCCTGTCCGCTGCCCGGAGGGCATGGCGAGAGAAGATCTCTCAAAGGCACTGCCTGCGCTGTTCGTGTCACGGCTCGGAAAACCGTATGAAGGCGGATGGCAGATGCCTTTTTACAAGTGAGCTTCATAAAGCCGGAGATCATGCAGATCGGCTTTGATCTGTCCGTTACACTGTCTATTTCAGCTTTGAAAGTCCCATGGCATCATAGTAGGAGGTGATGCGCAGCTTTTTCAGGAGCTGCGGTGCGCTGAGCCCCTGCGCCTGAGACTTCGGAAGGAAGATATCCGCTGTGTCATGTACATCTATGAAATTATCCGAAAAGACGGGGTCGAAGTCCTCACCCTTTCCCTCCAGGAAAACGCCCTTTGCAAAAGCCTTTGAGGAAATGCTTATCCTGAAGCGATCGCTTTCCTCGGTCACCTTCATGCTGAGCTTCGGATCCTCAAAGGAGAAGGATTTTGGCAGCACGAACATAAAGGCAGAGGAGAAGATCTCCTTTCCCGAAGCTGCATTTGTGAGCCTGAACTCTGCGTACTGGCTGCGCCTGTCGGTGAGCCCCATTTCCTCCTCCGAAAGGACAAGATAATCCTTTGCGTGGAGGGGGGAGATCTCCACAGTCTTTTTGCCGCCCTTTACAACAGCTCCCGACGCATTTCTCAGGTTCCATTCCAGGATCGCCCTGAAGCAGTTCCTGCGCTCTGAGGAGATGTTTATGTGCAGTTCCCCGTCGGCTTCATAGGCGGAGAGCATAACAGGGGAATAAAAGCGCCTTGCGCAGTAGTGAAGGGGCTTCAGCCTTAAAAAGTAGTCTACGGAGGACCAGGAGATAACGGGATTTGAGTCGTTCACCTGCCAGTAGAGGGAGCCGGAGCATATCTGCCTGTTCCTTCTCATGTGCTCCACATTGAGCCTTATGGCATCGGACTGCACTGTCTGTGTGGCGTAGATGAGCCCCTCAAAGGAAGTGGGGTAGTGGAGCATCTGGGCTATGTAGTAGAGCAGCTTTTCGTTGCCCTCGCCGCCCTTCTGGTGAGCCTCCATCACGGGGGTCATAAGGTTCAGATCCTTCTTCTCCGCAAAGGACATAATGGTTTTCAGAGAAGGCATGGATTCAAAGCCGAACTCGGAGCAGAAGCGGAATTTCTTTTTCAGGTACTCGTCAAAGGGCTTGAGGGAGTGCCATACGGCCCAGTAGTGCTGATCCCCCTTTACGCAGGATTCATCATAGCTGAAATTGCCGCCGGTGGAGGGGGATGAGGGGTGATAGAACCTGTCCGGATCCAGCTTTTTGAGAAGGCTCGGTATAAGGGCTTCAAAGATGCGCAGATAGTCCTGCTTATACTTGGCGGGGCTGTCTATGTTCCAGCCTATCCACATGGATTCCATTTCGTTGTTTCCGCACCAGAGAGCTATGCAGGGGTGGTTCCTCAGCCTCTTGACATTCTGTGTCACCTCATGGCCTATGGTGGAGATCATCTCCTTGTCTGCCTTGTAGACCGCACAGGCAAACATGAAGTCCTGCCATACCAGCAGACCCATCTCATCGCAGAGATCGTAGAATTCGTCGGAGCAGTACACGCCGCCGCCCCAAACTCTCAGCATATTGAAATTGGCTCTCTTGCAGAGACGGAGGAGCTTTCTCGTCTTTGCGGATGGTGTCCTTGTGATGATATTGTCCTCGGGGACGTAGTTTGCGCCCATTGAGAAAATGCGGGTGCCGTTCACCACCACTCCGAAGAAATGCCCGTCGCCGCAGGTGTCCTGTGTTACCGTGACCGTTCTGAGGCCTATGCGGGAGCTTTTGCTGTCATAGACATTCCCTTCCTCGTCCATGATCTCCGCTGTGACGGTATAAAGGGGCTGCCTGCCGTAGCCGTTGGGGTACCAGAGCTCCGCCTCGCTTATCATTACGGTGGTCTTTACTTCCTTTCCCGTCACCGACTGCATCATCTTCGATTCCTGCCCGTCGGGATAGGTGACGGTGACAGCGAGCCTGTCCGCCTTGGTGTTGTCCGCTATGGAGGTGGTCATATCCAGCTTTACGGTGCCTGTCTCCTCAAAGCCCGTGTGATCCTGCCTGATGTAAAGGTCGGTTATGCGGGCGCCCTTTACAGCCAGAAGCTCCACATCACGCCAGATACCCATATCCGGGAGCTTCGGACCCCAGTCCCAGCCGAACATATAAATGGGCTTCCTTATGTGGGGAGCCCCGTCCATGGTGTGGAAGGGACACCACAGGGGTTCCTTTTCCTGACGCTCGTTTATGTATTCTATGGGGGAATTTATGTACACTCTTAAAGAGTTCCCCTTTCCCTCGCAGTATTCTTTGATGTCGTAGGTATAGGTGCGGTACATATTGTCGGCAGAGCCCACCATGACCCCGTTCACATACACCTGTGCGGAGGTGTCTATGCCGTTGAAGCGGAGAAGCAGCCTGTCCGCTTCAAGGTATTCCTTTTCAAGGTCAAAGGTAGTTTCAAAGACCGTGTCACAGGAGGAAATGTCGGTGGACTTGTATTCGTTTTCTCCCTTATAGGGGTCGTCGATAAGCCCCTGCTCCGTCAGCACGCTGTACAGCGAACATGGTACGGAGGTATCCGCCTCAAAGCTGTATCTGCCTTTGGTGGACATATGCCAGCCGTCTTTAAGTAACTTTTTCAGCATCTTGTTTCCTTTCTCATACTGTCGGAAATGGCTTTTCTCTTTTGTATCATATTTCTCAATAAATGACTGTGTTTTCGGGTCATGTGTCCTGTTCTTCTATGACGAGCACCCTGCCTTCAAGGACACTCACGGAGACCTTGCCGTCGCAGCGGTTGCTGACCCCGAGGGGAAAGGATGGGGACAGGGCAAAGGTGCCGCTGTAAAGAGCTCCCTGTATGCTTACCCGTGCGGCTTCAAGTGCAAGGACGGACAGATCGCCCCGAATGTCGCATCCTGTACTTTCCCCCGCAGAGAGCAGGGATATGACGGTGCCGTTCCCTATGAGCCGCCCTTTGGCTCCCGCAGAGCTAAGGTACGCCAGAGTCTGTATATTCGCCAGACTGTGGCTTATCCTTTTGCCCCCCAGGGCACCGTAGATGTCAAATTCGGAAAAGCCTGCTTCAAGACCCTTTTTCACCGCATAGACGGTGTCGGTGTCGTCCTTCCGGGCGGGCAGCTTTATCACCCTTTCTGCGGGAAAATCCTGCGGAAAAGGGGAGCTGTCAAAGTCTCCTACTATCAGGTGAGGGGTGATCCCGTTTTCAAAAAGCAGCTCATAGCCCTTGTCCGCGCCTATGTAAAAGGCGTTTTCCTTCGGGATGGGGCAGGGATCCCCTCCGCAGGCTATCACACATTTGGACGGTTTTTCAGATCCCATGGCTTTATCTCCCTTGCTTCCTCAAACATCACCTTGTAGCTTTCATGGCGGGAGCGGGGGATGATGCCCTCCTCTGCCGCAGCTATAACGGCGCAGCCCTTTTCCTTTGTGTGGGTGCAGTCCCTGAAACGGCATTTGTCCGTAAAGGGCGAGAACTCCTCAAAGAAGGCGGGGAGCTCCTCCGGGGAGATAACGGCGTATTGCTCCGTTTCAAAGGTGGAGAAGCCGGGGGTGTCCGCTACATATCCGCCGAAAAGGGGATAGAGCCTTGATACCCTTGTGGTGTGCCGTCCTCTGCCCAGCTTTTTGCTTATATGGGAGGTCTCCAGCTCCAGAGAGGGGGAAAGGCGGTTGAGAAGAGTGGACTTCCCCACGCCGGTATTCCCTGTGAATGCGCAGATCCTGCCCCTTATCATTTCCTTTATGGGAGCGGAGAAATCGTCGTTTTCATAGTCGCACACAAACACCCGGATGCCGGTCTTTCCGTATATAAGGGGGATCTCCGTGTTTTGTTCAAGGTCGTTTTTGGTGAGCACCACCACCGGAGTTATTCCCTTGTAGACACATACCGCTATGAACTTGTCAAGGATGAGGAGATTAGGGAAAGGCTCCCTTGTGGAGACCACGAAAAACATCACATCAAGGTTTGCAAGAGGGGGCCTTATGATGCTGTTTTTTCTCTCCTCCACGGAGGTGATGACCCCATCCTCAAATTCGCACCTGTCTCCCGCCACGGGAGACAGCTCCTTTTTCCTGAATACGCCCCTTGCCTTACATTCAAAGAGCTGTCCCCCGCTCTCCACGGTATAAACGCCTCCCAGACAGGCAAGTATAAGTCCCGCTGCCATTATTCGGTTATCCTTGAAAAGGAGGTGATGATCTCGGCTGCATAGCAGACTATGAGTATCCAGAAGGAGATACAGGTGACTATCACCGGCCATGTGCGCCTTGAGTGGTATTCGGAGTAGGCGGGGAGGTGCAGCTTTTTGCCGAATATCATTATGAGCATTGCCAGAAGTCCTATGATGAAGTAGATGATGAGCAGCACAAAGAAGAAGGTGTTGCCCGCTTCCTCGTTTACCATGGTCTCCACCACTGTTTCGGCGTAGACCGTGGCATTTATGAAGGTGTGGCAGATGACGGAGGGCAGCAGAGACTGCATCTCCATATCTATATAACCGAAAACCAGTCCCACTACCATAGCCATTGTGGCTTGGGGAAGGTTTCCGTGCATAAGGCCGAAGAAGACGGCGGACATGAATATGGCGAGCCTTTTGCTCACATGGGAAAGGCGCCTCATGATAACGCCCCTGAACATGAGCTCCTCACCCAGAGGGCCTATTATCACTGTCATGAGCAGCTCCATTACAAGGAGGAGGGGGGTCCTGTCCACCTCATAGTCCGAGTAGACGGGGTTCAGGTCTATTGCCTGAAAGGCTATGAAGATGATCTCCATAAGCAGTATGCCTATGGGGTAGAAAAACATACTGCCTGCTATGGAGCCTGCCATTTTCCCGCCGCTTATCCTTGAAGTGTCAAAATACTCCGAAAGGCTCAGCTTCGAGGATGCCTTGTCTATGAAGAAGATCGAGTAGCACATTATGGCACCGGGGAGGTAGCCCATAAGCTCTGAGATCCAGTCCAGCACCCTTTTCCCTTCCTCGTTGTAAACCTCTTCGTGCCCTGAAAGGGAGAGTGCCGTGAAAAGTATTAACCCCAGTATGGTAAAGCCTATGGAGTGGACGATGCCGAGAGTGAATGTCCCTGCCAGGTGACGCTTTATGTTTCTTTTTTCGTAGGGGTCGGGAGCAAAGCCTCTCCGTGGGAGGGGGCTCTGATATGCCGCTTCGCCGTATGCGGGGATACCGCTCCGGGGGAAGCTGTTATATCCTGTCTGCGGCAGGGGGGCGCTGCCCCCGTAGTTCTGAGGATCGTTGTACAATAATTCCACCTTACCTTATATATCTTATCATGCCTATGACTCTGCCGATAATGGCGATCCCCGAATTTTCGGGGTATGCAAATCTCGGTGCATCCGCCGTGGGCTCGGGAGTAAAGCGGCGCAGGGAAACCATGTCATCCTTTACTATGAGGATCGTGTCCCCGTCGGAGGCAAAGTCCCTCGGCTCTATTACGGTGATGTCGCCCTTTATGATGCCGCAGTTATGTATGCTTTCGGGAGCGGCGAAGGGATATTCCCTCCCGGACAGCTTTCTGTCCGCCTGATAGTATATGCGCTCCGTAGTCTCGTCTATATCCGGGATGCCGTGGGAAAAGCTGCTTACAAGGGGGAGCCTTGAGGGCAGGAGCCCTGCCGTGCGGAACTTTTTCTCTTTCCCTCCCAGACGCACCAGCAGACCCTTTTCAGCCAGTCGGTTCAGATAGGAAAAGCCTGTGGATTTGGAGGAAAAGCCCATATGCTCGCAGACTTCGCTCACCGAGGGGGAAAAGCCTTCGCTTTCGCACTTTTCCACAAAGCGGAGGACCTGCCTTTCCTTGTCATTCATGGTACTTTTCTCTCAGCTTGTCAAGTATGAGGTTTGCACACTTGTTCACATCGCCGCAGCCCATGGTAACGATCAGATCGCCCTTTTCGGCATTTTCCGCCACATAGGAGGCTGTGAGCTCAAAGTTGCGGTCGTGATCCTGCTCTTCGGGAAAATAGACGGAGCCTTCCACCTTTTCGCCCAGATCCCTGTCAAAAATGTTGTAGGTGTTTTTCTCTCTGCCGCCCATTATGGCGGTGATAACGCACTTGTCCGCTATGGACAGGGCAGAGGCGAAATCATCCAGCAGCAGGGCTGTCCTTGAGAAGGTAAAGGGCTGAAAAACTGCCCATACCCTGTTAAAGCCCATTTTCATCGCAGCTTCAAGGGTGACCCTCAGCTCTGTGGGGTGGTGCCCGTAGTCGTCGCAGACGGTGATGCCGTTTACCTCGCCGTATTTGTCAAATCTGCGCTTGGCGCCGTGAAATGCCTCTATCCCGGCAGCTATGTCCTCTGCCGGTACTCCGCAAAGGTCTGCCGCAGCCGCCGCAGCAAGGGCATTGAGCACATTGTGCCTGCCGGGGACATTCAATACGAAGTCCCCGAACTTTTCACCCCTGCGGTAAACGGTGAAGGTCGTCCTCAGACCATTTTCCGTGCGTATGCAGTCGGGGTAGTAGTCGTTGCCGCTGCCGTAGCCGAAAGTGATGAGGGGCTTGTTTATGCGCTCTGCCGCTGCCTTTGTATTCTCATCCTCCACATTGGCGATGACAGTGTTTGCCATGGAGCCGAATCTCACAAAGGAGTCGATTATATGGGAGAGGTCGCCGAAATAGTCAAGGTGATCCTCATCAATGTTGTTGATAACAGCTATGGTGGGGTGCAGGTGCAGGTAGTGATCCTTGAATTCGCACGCCTCGCAGACTATGGTATCCTCTGTGCCTATGCAGCCGCTGCCCCCTATGAGAGGCAGCTTTCCGCCGATATATGCGGAAATGTCACGGCCGGACAGCTTCATTATGGTGGTTATCATGGAGGTGACGGTGGTCTTTCCGTGGGTGCCGGTGACACAGACGGCTTCAGAGAACCAGCCTGTGATGATGCCCAGCAGCTCCGCACGCTCCAGCATGGGAACACCGCTGTTTACTGCTGCAACATATTCCGGGTTGTCCGGAAGGATGGCAGCGGTGTAGACTATGAGATCCGCACCCTCAATGTTTTCGGCTCTCTGCCCGAGGGGGCAGACCTTTATGCCCATGCTGCGCACGGCTTTCAGGGTGTCGGTCTCGTTGTTGTCGGAGCCGGTGACGAAATATCCCTTTGCATGAAGCATCTGTGCCAGCGGGTACATACCGCTGCCGCCGATGCCCATCATATGTATGTGTTTTTTGCCTTCCAGGATAGAATTGTTTACATTATTCATAGTATGTTCACCATAGTTTATGATAAATTGAGTATTTATTAACGGGGGATTTACAAAGCCATATTATACTGTATATAAGACATTTTTTCGGTCATATTACACGGATCCGATCCGCATAAGGAGGATAAACAATGAATATTACAGACATAAGGATCAGAAAGATAATACCCGACGGAAGGCTCAGAGCCATAGTTTCTGTCACCATAGACAATGAGCTTGCCATCCATGACATAAGGATAGTGCAGGGCGAGAACAGGCTTTTTGTTGCGATGCCCAGCCGCAAGGATGAAAACGGTGTGTACAGGGACATTGTCCACCCGATCACCGCAGAGGCGAGAAATGCTGTGGAGGAGCAGATACTTGACACCTACCGCAGGCACCTTGAGCTTGCCGAAGCAGAGGGAGAGGCAAAGGAAGCAGGCCTTATCTGAGCAGGCTTTCGGGACAGCAGAAGAGGTACAGGAGAGGAAGAGAATGACCCGGCAAAAAGCACCCCTTTGGATCGGATCAAAAAAGCAGGCGGTGCTCATATTTGCGGCAATGCAGCAGAACTCAGGTCCTGCTGCTTTTTATTTGCCCTTTACGACAGCGTAGGTCTTGAGCACTGCGATCTGTGTCTTTGCGTCCGGTATCTCCCCGTCCATTACCATCCTGTAGGCTTCATCCAGAGGGATGCGCTCCACATCAAGGTATTCGCCTTCGTCTGTGTGGGCGCTGCCGAAGTCCAGCCCCCGTGCAAGGTACATATGTATTTTTTCTGTAAGGTATGCCACAGAGGGGTAGCAGACCCCCAGATATTCAAAGGATGAGCAGCGTGCTCCCGTCTCCTCCGAAAGCTCCCTGAGCCCCGCATCCCTGTGATCCTCTCCCGGCTCCAGCTTTCCTGCGGGAACTTCGAGCAGAGGCTCCATAAAGGCGTAGCGGAACTGCCTTACCATGATGATCTCGTTTTTGTCAGTAAGGGGTACCACGCAAACGCCACCGGAGTGTATCACAAGCTCTCTCGGAGCCTCCTCTCCCGTTTCGAGAAGAGCCTTGTCCTTCCTTACGGTGACTATCCTGCCCTCAAATACCACCTGTTTTTCAACGGTCTTTTCCTTTACTACCATAGCTTACCTCTGTATCTTATTTATGTGCGTGACAGCCTTTTCATTACCTCGTCCACTATCTCGGGGGGGATGAATTCCTTTATCTGACCGCCGTAATAAGCCACCTGCTTCACGGCGCTGGAGCTCAGATACATAAACTCCTCGGAGGTGGTGAGAAAGACGGTCTCCAGGGAAGGGTCCAGCTTGCGGTTCACAAGAGCCATCTGGAATTCGTACTCAAAGTCAGTAATGGCTCTCAGACCCTTGACGATGGCGTTTGCACCGCACTTTCCGGCATAGTCCACTATGAGCCCCGTGCAGGTGTCCACCTCCACATTTTCCAGACCATGTGTGACCTTTTTTATTAGCTGCACCCTTTCCTCCGGTGAAAAGGCGCAGTTCTTCTGATCGTTTACCGCCACAAGGACGATCACCCTGTCAAAAAGCCCGGATGCCCTTTTTATTATATCAAGATGTCCAAGTGTTACCGGGTCGAAGCTGCCCGGGCAAATGGCTGTTTTCATGGCTCTCTCCTTTTATGCCCTTACTGCTCTGTCATGGGCATCCTGTATACAGTGGTCTCTATCTTTCCGTACCTGTGTGTCCTGCCCTTTACCAGCTCTCCCGCCTTTTTGGGAAGCTCAAGGCCTCTTTCGTGCTCGCAGATGATTATGCCCCGTTCGGACATCTTATCCGCCAGAAGGGGGAGCACCTTTTCTATCAGCCCCATTCTGTACGGGGGGTCAAGAAAGGCTATGTCAAAGGTCATCCTTGCCATTCGCAGGAAATCAAGGCTGTCGGACTGGGTAAAGGAGCTTTGTGTGTTCATCCTGCAATTGGTGACATTCTCCTTTGCACAGTTCAGGGAATCAGCGCTCTTGTCCACAAAGCGGCATTCCTTTGCCCCTCTTGAAAGGGCTTCTATGCCAAGCTGTCCCGAACCGCAGAAAAGGTCCAGAACTCTTGCACCGTCTATCTCAAACTGTATGGAGGAGAACATTGCTTCCTTTACCATATCGGAAGTGGGTCTTATCTCCTCTCCCTCAAGGGTGATGAGCTTTCTGCCTCTTGCTGTTCCTGTAATTACTCTCAATTTGTCTTAACTCCTTTTCAAAGCGATGCTTTCGGGAAAGCTCCGTCAAGCGTGATATCGGGACGGGCTCAGCGGGGCATCGCCGCCTTGCTGACAGCATCTGTCAGCAGTGACACAGCCTCACGGTATGCGCCCAAGTCGGGATAACCCTCCGAAAGATCCCGGCAAATACCGCAGCTTGCAGATGACAGCCGATATCTGATATTGTTTTCGACCCTTATCTGCGTTATTTCCCCTATCTTATCCGTTCCAAGAAAGATGTCGCAGGGGGTTATGGCTGCATAGCCATACTCACAGTCCGCTGTAAAGCTTTTACAGCGGGGACAGATATATATACGGTTTGCCGCAGCTCCCGCAGGGCAGGTGAGCACCTGTCCGCACACTGTACAGGTGCTTTTTGTTACGCTTGCGACTGCCGTATCATTCATAATGCTGTACATATTCGCAGATATCCTCTGCTACCGCAGCAGGGACTTTTATTGCCGCTGCTATCTCTTCTGCCGTAGCCTCTTTCAGCCGCTCTATGGTCTTGAATTCATCCATGAGCTTCGCAGCCTTTTTGTCTCCTATGCCCCTGATGGATGTGAAGCCCGATGCAACGGAATTTTTTCTGTGCCTGTTCCGCTGGTAGGTAATGGAGTAGCGGTGCACCTCGTCCTGTATGCGGGTGACCAGCATGAATGCGCTGTGGGAGCCCGAAATGGAGATCTCTCCGCCCTTTGAGGTTATGGCTCTCGTGCGGTGCCTGCCGTCCTTCACCATGCCGAAAACGGGGATATCTATCCCCAGCCTGTCCATTACCTGCAGAACACCGTTTAGCTGTGTCTGACCTCCGTCCAGAAGTATAAGGTCGGGAAGTGTCCTGAAGCCCTCGTCCGTTTCCTCCGGATCGAGGTAATGGGAAAAGCGGCGGGTCAGCACTTCCTTCATGCACTCCACATCGTTTTGTATAAGATTTTCCTTTATGGAGAAGCGCTTGTAGTTTTTCTTTGAGGGACGGCCGTTTTCAAAGACTATCATCCCCGCTACCATGTCCACGGAGCCTAAATTCGATATGTCGTAGGATTCTATGTACAGAGGGGGCTTATCAAGGCTCAGCAGCTTTGCCAGATCCTCAAGAGCGCCTATCTCCTTTGCGGTGCGTCCCACACGAATGGACATATATTCCTCGGCATTGGACTTAGCTATCTGCCACAGCCGCATATATCTTCCCTTCTGTGGGGTTATGATGTCAACAGCCCTGCCTGCTCTTTCCCTTATGTAGCGCTGCAGCTCCTCCGGAGACTCGGTTGGGGGAGATGCCACTATATTTCTCGGTATCTCTCTGAGACCCGTGTAGTAGCCCGTGATGAACTCCTCCAGAGTGGAGGCCTCGTCACCCTCGGCACCCAGAAAATACTCAGCCCTGTCAAAGAGCCTGCCGCCTCTGTACATTATAACGGCGGCGCAGGTCTCTCCGCTGTTTCGTGCAAGGGCTATGATGTCGGTGTCGGGAAGCCCCTCCTCGAAAATATGCTGATCGTCGGCGGCACGCTTCACGGCGGATATCCTGTCACGGAGCATGGCAGCCCTTTCAAAATCCAGCTCCTCGGCGGCCTTGTTCATCCTCTCGGTCATCCTTTCCACCGAGAGAGAGGAGCCGTTTTTGATGTATTCCACTGCTTCGCTTATGATGCCGGCATATTCTTCTTCGCTTATCTTTCCGGTGCAGACCCCCATACACCTGCCTATGTGGTAATTGAGACACGGGCGTCCCTTCCGTATGTCACGGGGAAAGACCTTTTTGCAGGAGGGGAGCCTGAACACTCTTGATACCTCGTCTGCGGTCTTTCTCGCCACGAAGGAACTGGTGTAGGGCCCCAGCACCTCGCCGCTCTCGGGCTTCTGCAGCTCTCCCGTTATCCGTGAAAAGGGGGGCGGGGAGATACATATGTATGAATAGCCCTTGTCATCCTTCAGGAGGATGTTGTAGCGGGGGGTATGCTCCTTTATCATGGAGCACTCCAGCACAAGAGCTTCGTATTCGGAATTGGTCACGATGAAATCGTAGTCGTAGACGTTTTCTACCATTGCCGCCACCTTGGGGGTGTGGTCGGGGGTCTTGGCAAAGTAGGAGGAAACACGGTTTCGCAGGTTCTTTGCCTTTCCTATGTAGATGATGTTCCCCTCCTCGTCTCTCATGCGGTAGACTCCGGGGGCGGTGGTGAGAAGATATGTTTTCTCACGCAGGATGTCTACTCTGGGATTGGACATACTCTCACTCCTTTTCCGTCAAAGCACTTATCCTATTATTATACCACCTTACGTCTTGTAATTTATAGATGAAATATATATGATATTTTAATTTACATACAACAAAGGTCTACAATCATAGGGTAAAAAAGCCCTCACCGACCGGAGACAGGCGGTGAGGAAAAAAGATGATTATCAGAAAATGGTGCCGCTGACCGGACTTGAACCGGTACGATGTTGCCATCGGTAGATTTTGAGTCTACTGCGTCTGCCGATTTCGCCACAGCGGCAAACAAGGGATACCTTACCGGCACCCGCTCCAGACAATTATATCAAAAAAGGCTCTTGATATCAATATCATTTAACGCTTTGTAATTATTTGTAATAGAATTGTAAATTATCCCGGATGATCCGAAAAAATTCACAAAAACCCCTTGCAATCAGTGTCGGTTTTAGTGTATAATCAATATATGCGAGGCTTGTCTTTCGTTCAGCGCAGAAGCGTCCACGGGGACGGAACGGCTGACAGACACGGCTCGTGATGATCGTTTCTTTACGGAAGGTGATTATTATGGATCTGAGAGCCTTTTATCTCGGGGATGTCTTTGATGCCTATGAGTTTTTCGGGGCACACACGGGTCCCGACGGCACCGCCTTCAGGACCTATGCCCCCGCCGCATACAGGGTGAACATCATCGGTGAATGGACGGGCTGGCAGGAGGAGGAGATGCTGAGGAACGGGCAGGTGTACACCTACTCCTCTCCGAAGGCTCTGAAAGGGATGATGTATAAATATGTCATCTATTCCTCATCCGGGCGTATGGAGCACTGCGACCCCTACGGCTTTGCCATGGAGCTGCGTCCTGCCTTTGCATCCGTCATAACCGACCTTATGGAATACCGCTTCACTGATGATGCCTACCTTGCAAAAAGGCGGATGGATCACAGCGCCCCCATAAACATCTACGAAGTACACCTGGGCTCATGGATGAAGGATCCGGATGCTCCCAACGGCTGGTATACCTATTCAGGCATTGCCGACAAGCTGATCAGCTACTGCCGTGAATACCATTTCACACATATAGAGTTCATGCCCCTGGCAGAGCATCCCTCCGACAGCTCATGGGGATACCAGAACACGGGCTTTTACGCTCCTACCGCAAGGTACGGGACTCCGCAGCAGCTTATGGAGCTGGTGGACAAGTGCCATAATGCGGGGATAGGCGTAATAATGGATTTTGTGCCCGTACACTTTGCCATAGACGGCTATGCCCTTGCAAAGTACGACGGCACCGCCCTTTACGAATACCCGGATTCGGATGTTTCCGTAAGCGAATGGGGCACCTACAACTTTATCCATTCCCGCAGAGAGGTATGCTGCTTTTTGCAGTCCGCCGCCAACTACTGGCTCACGGTGTTCCATTTTGACGGACTGAGGATGGATGCCATCAGCCGTGCCATTTACTGGCAGGGAGACCCCGCCAGAGGTGTCAACGGCTGTACGCTGGATTTCCTCAAAAAGATGAACGAGGGGCTGAAAAGGCTCCACCCGGATATAATGCTCATGGCGGAGGATTCCACCTCTTACCCCAAGGTGACGGCTCCTGTGGAATACGGCGGACTGGGCTTTGATTTCAAATGGGATCTGGGCTGGATGAACGATACCCTTGAATACCTCAAGACCCCGCCATCGGAAAGACCGTTCTGTCACTCCCGCATCACCTTCTCCATGCACTATTTTGAAAGGGAGCTTTATATGCTGCCCCTTTCTCACGATGAGAATGTACACGGAAAGGCGACCATAATACAGAAGATGTGGGGCACCTATGAGCAGAAATTTGCACAGGCAAGGCTCCTTTACCTCTATATGTACACGCATCCCGGAAAAAAGCTCATTTTCATGGGCTCCGAGTTCGGTCAGTTCAGGGAATGGGACGAAAGCAGGGAACAGGACTGGGAACTTCTGGAATACCCGATGCACAGGGAATTTGCAGAGTATATGAAGGCGCTCTTTGCCATGTATGTATCAAGAAAGTCTCTGTATTATGCGGAATACGATCTTGCAAACTTTGAGTGGATAGAGGCGGACAATGCGGAGCAGTCCCTCTTTGTTTACAAGAGAAAGGGCGGGGGAGAGTGCAGCATCATAGCTCTTAACTTCTCGGATGCAGAGCAGAGCACGGTCATTCCGGGAGATGAGCTGACCGAGGTCTTTGCCACCTGCACCGAGACCATTTCCCCCGACGAGAACGGGGTCATCACCCTCCCGCCTTTTTCCGGAGCGGTCTACGACTGCAGGGAAAAGACGATGGGCAGCAACGGGACAGGCAGGGGAAAAACGGTCAAAAAAAGGACGGTCTCTTCCCGTGGGTAAGCGTATACCTGTGAGTTTATGCCCGTTGTCGGGTGCATACTTATAGGGAAACAGGGAGGGAAGGATGAACAGGATCATCGCAGCCTGCGGAAATGATTGTGCTGCTTGCCCGAGGTATACTGCACATCCCTGTGAAAAGACGGATGAGGAGCTGCGAGCGGCAGCTATCCTCGTTCCTTCCATGATCGGTTACATCGGCGACTCCATGCTCGCTACCGCTAACTTCAATGCAAAGCTGGTTCATGAGAACATTGCCACTTTCTGCACCAAAATGAATCCCCGCTCCTCGGTTTGAGGAGCGGGGATTTGCTATATTTGTTCATTTTGTTTCTGCGGCGGGTTGAGGGGAAGTGCGGGTGACGTGGTAAATTTTTAGCAACAGAGCATTGGATTCCAAATCATCCACCCATTCAGATGAATAACCATTGGAGTTGAAATAATCATATATCTCTCTTTGCTCTTCATCCGTGATACTTTCGTGCCTCATTATCATAAGTTGTATGTTTTTCTTCTGCTCTTCGGTAACATCATCTCCGAATGTGATATAAAAGTGACCCTTTGATTCTTTATCTGTTATTTCCAAAAAATCGTCATTTTCCAGTTCCTTCTGATAATTTGGACTGAAAGTATCTCCGACACTACCTGAAAAGTCTGTTATAATAAAGTAAAAGTCATCTAAATTGGGATCCAAATCTTCTACCTTTTTGGTTTTATACCAAAGATAAGGTCTGATCATTATATTATTAGCTTTTCGGAATGTATTTGCCATGTAAAGAGGAGTACTGTAATGAGATGTCAAAAAAACAATATCCTTATCAGCAAAAAAATCGGTTGCTTCATCCATAGTCATATTACCCGGCTGCTTGAATGTAAAAATATTTGGCTGAACCTGTGAGTAAATTGAACCACCTATCGAAAAGACCAATACAAGGTACACAGCTATTTTTTTTTATAAGCGGTATTTTGATAATAACAAACTCAAGGAATCCCACAAGCGCAAGACATATGAGGGGCATGAGCGGGAACATATATCTGGTATAGCTTTCACCCATTCTAAAAATATCTACTGTTTTGGCGAGGACTATTAGATAGATTATTGTTATGACAAGAATAGTCAAGAAGAAATACAGCAATATCCCCTCATTTTTTGTTTCAGCGGCTGTCTCTCTAATATATTTCTTGGAATTCGATATAAACTTCTGGAACCATTCCTCGTTTCTAAACAAAAAGCATAATGGCAATATTACGGCAGAAGCAAGTACAATAAAAGCTATTACATAACTGTGTGTGTACGATCTCATTGGATCTATTTCGAGTCCGCAAACGCTTTTGAGAAGATCGGAAAATGCCATTTTCAATTGTGTTTCCATTGGATATGAATTATAAGAGCCATTGCCTGTTTTGAGATTTAATAATGAAGACGGCCATATTATGAGAAACGCTATAATTACACCAACCATGGAAAAACCATAGGCAAACATTTTCTTTATTCTTTTTTTGAACAAGAGATAAATACATATCATCAATGTTGTTCCAAAAGTGACACTAACCATATAATAGTGTGTTAAAAGCCCCATGAGTGCAGTCAGTGCCACCGGAAACATATATTTCTTCATGTCAAAATTTTCAGATGTAAACAATTTTAACTGAAAATAAAAGTGCATTACCACCAGAGTTGTAAGGAGAGAATATTGTCTTATAAAGGAAAATGTGACCATTCCGCCTCTTCCTACAGCATAGAAAAGGCAAAGGATCAAAGGGGTCCATTTCTTCTCTTTAAAAATTATCTCCCCTATTTTATATAAGAATACCTGAGTAACAACAAGAAATCCCATCTGGAGGACAAAAACATACCAAAAAGAGAATTTATCGGGGAAAAGTGAACAAACTGCATTTACAAACCAGAAAAACAAAAATGGGTGATGATCCAGTGTCATATTCTTATACACACCTATAAGATCAAACTGCTCTCCCTTTTGTACCGTAATATAATCGTTGTATGTTTTTCCGGTTATCCACTCATTATAATTATCCCAATCACTTGCCGATGCATAGTCAAGATATATACCCCCATTTATTGTAAAATGTGGTTGTCCGATACTATTTGCAAGGCCAAACGACCATGTTTCGTCCGAATGATATCCTTGCTTAAAACAAGAAAAGAAAACAACACATACAGCTATATGAACTATCAAGATCACTGTAAGTAATCTGTTATGTTTGCCGCTCAATTTCATTGTACCACCCTATAACAAAAGTAACTCCCACAGTTCTACTGTGGGAGTTACCCAACATCTTATTCTACAGCAATAATGTCGTGCAAAACTTAGGCGATAGTCTTCCAGCCTGTGCCAAGTTCGCTCTTCTTTGTAGTAGCGGTAGGATACTGACCTACATAGGGATCATCACCGGTCTTGGAATATCTTGAAACCTCAGGGAATCCGGCAGAGCCAAACTTTACTGCGAAATCACCCTTCTGCATGAGCTTGCTCATTTCAGCAGATATCCAAGATGTAGTAGGAGCAGTAGTGGGTGACTGAATTGCTGCATCGGAAGGTACAGTATCAAGAAGTTTACCGGAAACAGTCATAGCACTGATAGGATAACCTGCAGTCTCGCACTTGGTAGCGATGGTAGCAGCGTTCTCGTAAGCGAGCTTTGCATTGGAGTTAGCGGTAGCGAGCTTGGAGTCGCCGATGTAACCGATCATGGAAGGAACGAGGATAGCTGCGAGTACACCGATGATAGCGATAACAACGATGAGTTCGATGAGGGTAAAGCCCTTAACTGTTGAATTTCTCATAAGAAATTCCTCCTTTTTTAATATTGTACAAACCGTTCGGGGTTCGTATGGGTTTTCGGGAACCTTCGCTCTGTTCCCTTTGACTGTGTTAATTATATATCATATAACTGCAATTGTCAATGATTTTTGCAAAAAAAAATCTAAAAAAATGTGAGTTTGTAGGAACTCACTATTCAGCGTGGGTAAATTTGTCCTTTTTAGCCTTTTTGCCACAAAACGGTCGTTCGTATTCTCTGATTTTTAATGATAAAACACATCTAAAAATGTGAGTTTCCGAAAAAATTTTACTCCAAAAACTGCAATTTTCAGATACCGGACCGGTAAAAAATTGTCATTTTTACACTTTTTGGAGAAATGCCGGTAAATAGCCGGTTTTTGTTTCCAATTTGCTTCCAACGATTTTTTGTGTAATTTGCTGCCATAAGCGGAAAACACCTGTATATAAACATTTCTGCCGTCAAAAAAAAGTGTGATATTTGTTACCAGCGTGCTGCCAACAGGCTCAAAAAACAGCGGTATCTGTCGATATGCCGAAAGTAAAAAGGGCGCAGGAACGGGAAATGCCGAACATGGGAGGTGCAAAAATGCTTTGTCAGTTATATGATATATAATTAACACAGTCAAAGGGAACAGAGCGAAGGTTCCCGAAAACCCATACGAACCCCGAACGGT
>ODAI014118587.1_pt1 | contig 54540 bp, 42 predicted proteins | sample 1539321 | NCBI WGS metagenome assembly ODAI01 (sample SAMN02144231, study PRJEB22623) | gut metagenome | biome: sheep rumen | host: Ovis aries | place: New Zealand | reverse complement strand
TTTTAATTTTTTTCATATAGGGCGCTCTGTATAAATATAGAGCGCTCATTTATTTTATGAGCGCCCTATATGAAAAAAATCAGGATCAAAAGTCTTTGGAAGGGGGCTCGGGGGTGACTCCCCGCAGTGCGGGGAGATGTCACGCAGTGACAGAGGGGACCGCCTCCGTCAGAGGAACCTTTCCTCAGAAAGGTTTCCACCGATAATTACACATAATACTTCTATATTAGTATCACTGCTATCTGACTGCCTTTTTTTCCGCAATTTTATACTGGACATCCACTTCCATTTATAGTATAATATATACAGTTATGTGTGCGTAAGCAATTTTTGAAGGGAGTAAAGCTATGAACGGAAAGCTTATAGTCATCGAGGGACTTGACGGAAGCGGCAAAAATACTCAGGCGCAGAAACTTTTAGATCTGCTTGAAAGCAGAGGAGAAAAGGTCATGAAGGTGTCTTTCCCCAACTATGACAGCGATTCCTCAGCTCTGATAAAGATGTATCTGGCAGGAGAATTCGGGAAGAAAGCAGATTCTGTAAACCCCTATGCTGCATCAAGCTTTTATGCAGTAGACCGCTATGCAAGCTACAAAACATTCTGGGGAAGCTTCTATGAGGAAGGCGGGATAGTCATAGCAGACCGCTATACCACATCAAATGCGATACATCAGTGCTCAAAGCTTCCTGAATCAAAGTGGAATGATTTTCTGGAGTGGCTTTTTGAGTATGAGTACAGATACCTTGGTATCCCTGAACCGGACAGCGTTATCTATCTCAGAGTCGACCCGGATGTTAGTCAGGAGCTTATGAGAAAAAGATACGGCAACGATGAGAACAAAAAGGACATCCACGAAAGAGATGTGGAATATCTGAAGCGCTCAGCAAAGGCTGCCGAATATTGCGCTAAACAGCTCGGCTGGGATATCATAAGCTGCACAAAGGACGGCGAGATACGTCCGATAGACGATATATCAGCAGAAATAGCAAAAATTGTACTGAAATAAGTATACAAACAGTAAATGAATGTACATATGCTACAAATCGTGAACTGCGAAATAGGAAAAGTTCACAAAAGAGTAAATAGCTCTTGATTTTTATCATTTTTTGTGCTAAAATAAAAAATGTAGCTATGGCAGCGATAAGAAATGCACAAAAAGTTATGACAAGATTGATAAACTGTTGTCAAAAATGGCAATATGTAAATACTGACAATAGGCTATAAGCATTGACATACCCCCGATTATATGCTATAATGTTCGTAAATGAACGCTATATAGCGTCAAAACCACAGCAGCCGTGCAGCTCAGACAGCTGTTCCTGCATATATGATCGGGTCATAGTACTGGGTGGTTAATAATTCTTACTTCTTTTTATCGGAAGGGAGGAGGAACATGGAAGCAATGTTATATAAGTCTCAGAAAGATCTGCTCTCTGAGGAAGAGTTTAACGAAGTAACTTTAGATAAAATGAAAAACGAGCCTGAAGGCATAACAGATTACCCTGTTCTGGATTTCGACGAGAAGGCTCTGAAAAAGCTGAGTACCGGCGTTGAGGAAACTCTCAGGTATTCAAAAGTCAAGCCCGCAGGCGGAAAGTTCTACGAGTTAGTAAAGAGGATCTTTGATATCTTTGCTTCATTTATAGCACTTGTGATCCTGTTTATCCCTCTTGGAATAATCGCATTCATAATCTTCTGCGGCGACAGAGGCAACCCCTTCTTCTCGCAGGTAAGATTCACAAAGAAGGGCAAGCCCTTCAGAATGTACAAGCTCCGCTCTATGTGTATCGATGCCGAGGCAAAATTTGCCGAGGTTCAGAAGGAAAACAAGAGCGACGGACTTGCTTTCAAGAGCGATGATGATCCGAGGATCACTAAGATAGGTAAGTTTATCAGAAAAACTTCCATTGATGAGCTCCCGCAGCTCTTTAATGTGCTCAGGGGAGATATGTCTATCATCGGACCCCGTCCCCCTCTGCCGAGAGAGGTTGTGCTCTACACCCCTCAGCATATGGACAGACTCCTTGTAAAGGGCGGTCTTTCCTGTATCTGTCAGACTGAAGGCAGAAGTGATATGCCGTTTGAGGAATGGGTGGACAGCGACATAGAGTACATAAAACACAGAAGTATCGGGTTTGATGTCAAGCTTATGTTCAAGACAGTCAGCGCTGTACTGCTCAGAAAGGGCGCAAAATAAATATCGTCAGCAAGGGATCTGTTATGATCCCTTTTTTATTTGCCTTCTCCGTCAAAAGCAAAGCTCCCCGGATGCTCCGGGACTTGACAAAGAAGGCATATTACATTATAATTAATGTGTACGCTCTGATCGCCCCTGCGGCGGTTATTTCTAAGAACTATGTTCGGAAAGCGTAAATTCTTTATGTCGGACTTGTTTTTGCCCTATAGTCAAAAACAAGCAGACATTAATCAAACTGCGGCAGAAATGCCCTGTAAACAATGTGAGGTTAATATGAAAAAAATATTGCTTGCCGGCGGTGCCGGATACATTGGTTCACATACGGCTGTTGAGCTTATAAACTCAGGCTATGATGTGATAATAGCAGACAATTACTCCAACAGCTGTCCTGAAGCTGTCAGAAGGATAGAGGAGATAACAGGTAAGTCCGTAAAGGCCTATGAACTGGATATTAAGGACAAAACTGCACTGGAGACTGTCTTCAAAGAAAACAAGATCGATGCAGTCATTCACTTTGCCGGACTTAAAGCTGTAGGCGAGTCCGTGGCAAAACCTGTGCTCTATTACAGAAACAATATAGATACTACCCTCTCCCTCCTTGAGTGCATGGAGGAATTCGGAGTAAAAAACATTATCTTCTCATCCAGTGCTACAGTCTACGGAGAAGAGAACCCCGTCCCCTATACTGAGAAGATGAAGCGTGGTACCTGCACCAACCCCTACGGCTGGACAAAGGTCATGATGGAGCAGATCCTTGAGGACGCTGCAAATGCCGATAAGGAGCTTTCAGTTGTCCTTCTCAGATACTTCAACCCGATAGGTGCACACGAATCCGGAAAGATCGGTGAGGACCCCCAGGGTATCCCCAACAACCTTATGCCATATGTGGCTCAGGTAGCTGTTGGCCGCCGTGAGAAGCTCACTATCTTCGGAAATGATTATGATACTCCCGACGGTACCTGCCGCCGTGACTATATTCACGTTGTGGATCTGGCTAAGGGCCATGTGAAGGCTATCGACTATATCCTCAGCCATGAGGGTGTGGAGATATTCAACCTCGGTACAGGTACTCCCTACAGCGTTACTGAGATCGTTGAGACATTTGAAAATGTCAACGATATGAAGATCAATCACGTCTATGGAGACAGACGTCCCGGAGACCTTCCCGAAAGCTATGCCAACGCAGACAAGGCTCTGGAGGTCCTTGGCTGGAAAACCGAAAAAACTCTTGCTGATATGTGCCGTGATACCTGGAACTGGCAGAAGAACAATCCCAACGGCTACAAGAAATGACATTCTGAGAGGGGAAATATTATTATGATGAATATTGCAGTAGCACAGTCCGGCGGACCGACCTGTGCAATCAACGCTTCACTTGTAGGTGTTTTCAAGGAGGCTCTTAAAGAGTCAACTGTAGACGCTATCTTCGGTTCCATTAACGGTATCGAAGGAATGATAGATAATCACCTTGTGGATATGAAATCCATGATACTCACCAACGATGATATGGAGCTCCTCAGACAGACTCCGTCAACAGTACTTGGTTCGTGCCGCTATAAACTTCCTGACTGGCGTGAGGACGAGGAGGTCTACACAAAGATCGCAGAAACTCTCAGAGTACGCAATATAGGTGCTTTCTTCTACATCGGCGGAAATGATTCCATGGATACTGTAAATAAGCTCTCTGAGTATTTCGCAACTATTGACCTTGATGTGAAGGTCATAGGTATCCCTAAGACTATCGACAACGACCTCTGTATCACAGACCATACTCCCGGCTTCGGTTCTGCGGCAAAATATGTTGCTACTACTATGCATGAGATCACTCGTGACAGTATAGTTTACAGCATTCCCTCAGTAACTATAGTCGAGATAATGGGACGCCATGCAGGCTGGCTCACAGCTTCAAGCGCAGTCCTTCATGCTATGGGAGAAACTGCTCCCCACCTTGTTTACGTCCCTGAAAGAAAGTTCACACTTGAAAGCTTCCTCAGCGATGTCAGACAGGAGATGTCAAAGCATAAGGCTGTTATCGTAGCTGTTTCAGAGGGTATAGAAGTTCCGGAGGGAGTTCAGTCCGGTGTTGTTGATAATTTCGGTCACAAGTATCTCTCCGGTATCGGTAAGTACCTGGAGGATATCGTAAGATCAGAAATAGGCTGTAAGGTACGTTCTATCGAGCTCAATGTTATGCAGCGCTGCTCATCTCATCTTGGCTCAAAGACTGATATCGATGAGGCTGAAGAGATCGGCGCAGCTGGTGTTCGCTGTGCTCTCAAGGGAAATACAGGCAAGATCGTTGTGTTCAAGCGTATTTCCGATGCACCTTATACTGTAAAGATCGAAACTGCAAATGCCAATGAGATTGCAAACAAGGAGAAGTTCCTGCCGGACGAGTATATCAATTCCGCCGGAAACAATATCCGTGATTTCGCTCTTGATTACTTCATGCCGCTTATACAGGGAGACCTCAATCTCGTTACCGAGCACGGTATCCCCAAGCACTTCGCTATACATGAATCTGTGTTAAAATAAAATAACAAAAAATTTGGGTGTGATATTTATCACACCCTTTTTTCATAACATATATTCAATTACAGTTCTGCTTCAGCCTTATCCAGTGCCGCAGCAATAACTGCATCCATATCATAGTACTTATACTCACCGAGACGTCCGCCGAAAATGATATTCTTCTCCTGCTCTGCCAGCTTTTTGTATTCAGCATAAAGAGCACCGTTTTTCTCATCATTTACCGGATAATAAGGCTCATCTCCGGGCTTCCACTCAGAGGAATATTCACGGCTGATAACAGTCTTCGGAAGGTCATTTCCATTCTTATCCTTTCCGAACTCGAACCACTTATGCTCGATTATACGAGTCCACGGAGTTTCTCTGTCAGTATAATTAACAGCAGCATTTCCCTGGAAGTTAGGCTTATCCAGCAGTTCGTTCTCAAATCTGACTGAACGATACTCCAGTGTTCCGAGACTGAAATTAAAGTAAGCATCTATAGGACCGGTGTAGACTACCTTTTCAGCCATTGAATCGAAATCAGCCTTAGCCTCAAAGTAATCAGTGTTCAGACGCACCTCTATGCCATCCAGCATATTTGCAACCATCTGTGTATAGCCTCCTACAGGGATTCCCTGGTAGAGGGCATTGAAGTAGTTATTATCAAAAGTAAGGCGCACAGGCAGTCTCTTTATAATGAAAGAAGGAAGCTCCTTGCAGTCACGTCCCCACTGCTTCTCTGTATAGCCCTTGATAAGCTTCTCGTATATATCACGGCCTACCAGTGAGATAGCCTGCTCCTCAAGATTCTTAGGCTCTCCGGTGATCTCCTTGCGCTGCTCCTCGATCTTTGCAGCAGCCTCCTCAGGAGTTACCACTCCCCACATCTTATTGAATGTGTACATATTGAACGGAAGTGAATAGAGCTCACCCTTGTAATTGGCAACCGGACTGTTTGTGAAGCGGTTGAACTCCGCAAACTTTGTAATATAATCCCATACTTTTTTATTGTTTGTATGGAATATATGGGCGCCGTACTTGTGTACGTTTATTCCTTCAACTTCCTCTGTATATACATTTCCTGCGATATTAGGGCGCTTATCTATTACAAGAACGCTCTTGCCGGCTTTTTTTGCCTGCTGTGCGAATACGGCACCGTAAAGTCCTGCGCCGACTATTAAATAATCATACATTATTTATGACTTCCTTTCTTTTTTCTTATTATCTGCCAGAACAGCTCATTTGTCAGCTCTTCTTTACTAACAAGCAAAAATACACCGTATACTCCAAAGAACAGACAAGCTGAAACTGCAAGTACGATAAATGTTCTGATCATAGTGCTCAGTCCCAGCGAACTGCAAGCCATAGGTACCCAGAATGAAGCTGCTGCTGCAAGTATAAGTGCAATACCGACCTTGCCGAAACTTATTTTCCTTATAGCATCAATAACATCTTTCCTTATATAGATATACTGTACAAGAAGAACAACAAATTCTGCTACAAGGGTTCCTATAGCCGCACCTGAGGATTTCATAAGCGGTATCAGCAAAGCGTTGAGTATCAGATTCACCACAGCTCCTGCGATCTCAGAATACAGCACTATCTTCTCCTTTCCAAGAGGAACAAGTATCTGTATGCCAAGAATATTACTTAAACCGATCAGGAGAAGTGTCGGCATTATGATCTGCATGGGTATGATAGCTCCGGAATAACCTTTTCCTGAGAGGAACAGGATACCCTGGCTGGCATATATCATAAAGTACACCGTAAGCGGCGATGCAAGAAGTATAACAAAGTTGAGAGCCTTCTTGCTGATCCTACGGAACTCCTCTGTCTGACCGTTCTTTACATAATAGGAAACTCTTGGCAGAAGTACCGTACCAAGAGATGTTACAACGCTGACGAGGATAGTTTTTATCTTCGTTGCAGCGCCATAATATCCTACATCTGTATCTGTAGTTATGAACTTCAGCATAACAGTATCAAGATGAGTATATATCGTAGTTGCACATGACATTGCAAAAAAGATTCCCACAGCATTGAGATGACGTTTCAGATTATAGTCTTTCATCGGTTTCATGTCAATAAATTTATGGACATGGATGAAATTAAAAATATTGGAAGCAACACCTGCAAATATTGATATTCCGCCGTAGATAACATAGTCATTTTTTTCTCGTATCAGCGCAAACATGGCAAGCAAAGCGATGAACTTAAAAATTATTGATCTGACCGTGATATAGGTGTACTGTTCCAGTGCCTTGTAAAGCCACTCCATGCCTATTGAGGTAAGTAAGATATTGAAGCTGACTATAATATACAGCAGCCTGTCATCCTGGAGTTTAGGCACTGTGAAGATGATAATGAAGAAGGCTATGTATGACAGCAAACTCATTATCAGGTTGATAATAAGAAGTTCATGAACTGTTTTTGTAAGCTTCTTCCTGTCATCTCTTACGCTTGCACAAGCTCTGATGCCATATGTCGGTATGCCAAGATGAGCCACCAGCGTAAAATAGGATATAAACGACAGTGCAAACTGGACCTTTCCTGTACCGGACGGCCCTAAGACACGAGAAACATACGGGAATGTTATCAATGGGAAAATGAATGACGACATTGTAAGTATCGTATTCATTATAAAATTCAGTTTTATGGATTTAGGCTTTTTTGAATCCGCTTTTAACATTTATTCCTCCTGAAATGTCATCAGTATTTTTCACAATTATGATCAGAATAATCTTTGAAGCAGCTTAGAACGGCGCTTTATATATACCACTGCAGCTGCAGCAGCAACTCTGATGATAATAAAAGCAATATACACAGCCGCCGCATATCCGGCATATCTTGCAGCAAGGCTATCCCTCACTCGCCAGAGTGTAAGTCCTTTAAGTTCCAGACAATGCGTACACAGGATAATGAGCGTATCCGCACCGAAGAATCTGAAACACCCATTTATTTTTGGCGAGTATGATTCTATTGCTTTAGAAATATACAATACAACAAGTATTCCCGGAAAAGCAAACAGCAAATTCACAGGACCATATCTGAAACTATTTGAAGCATATACTGAATAACCGAATATACATGGTCCAAGCACAGAAAGAGGAATTGCAATAAGTACGATCCATCCCCTGCTAAGCTTTTCAACGATCTGATATTTTCTGCTTAGATAGCCTGCGTAAAGAAATACTGAAGCTGTCATACCAGACTGAATGCTCATAGGCAGCCACACAAAATATACCGATATCATTCCCGCAGCAGCAGATACAAGTATTACCGCCCAGGGATGTTTGCATTTCAATGCAAAATTCATTATCAGCATACCGAAGAATATTGCAGGGAGGAACCAGATAGCTCCTATATCAGGAATAATTATCCCACTTCCACGGTAAAGAGGCATATCCATACCGCTTCCATAAGCTGCCGCCAAGGACTGTACCTTAAGAAAGTGCATTGCTCCGGACCAATTCCGCTGAAGCACCTTTTTGCCAACACTCAGAGCTATTATGCCAACAGCCGTAACAGCGTACGGCAGCATCAGCCTTACACCCTGCTTAGTCACGAACTCCTTTACAGGCCGCTCCCGGAAAAAATATCCGCTTACAAAAAAGAAAAGCGGCATATGGAAGCCATAGATATAATTCTTGACAAAGCTGCCATCAGGGATAGTATGACCTATTATAACAAGGATTATTGCTATACCTTTTGCAATGTCTATATATTCTATCCTCTTTTTAACCATTTTTTCTTTCGTTTCTTTTGCCATAAGAACCTATTTATCACTCCCGAAATATGATGATCGATCAGATCATGATGTGTTATAACAAGCAGCATACATAAAATGTTATAATCAGGATTTATAAGATTTGGATATATAAAATTTTCTATAGCATTCATGCAGAGCCATATCATAAGATATTTTTCATGCTTCTTTGCTGCATATCTTGCTGCCAGGGCATAAGCGCCCACAAGAATACAAAGCGTAAATATACCATATAAAAATGCGACCTGAAGATAACCGTTATCGATGTAGTTATAATCGGATTCACGCTTGTTTCCAAGAAGGATGGATGTATTTCCGACAAGCTCTATATCATGTCCGAAAAGATTATAGCCTTCCTTCAGATACATTTTTCTTGCAAGATTCAGACGACCTGAAAGAGCCTCATTTATCTTATACCATGTACGGTTATTATTATTGTAAATAAACGTAAGCACAATACTAAGAACAGCAATAAACGGATATATAAGTGCAGCAACTGTTTTTACGGGAAAAGATGCTGTATTAAACTCTTTTTTCCTAAGGAAGAATAACCATAATGCAAATAGTCCTACAATTATGATCATATCTGATCTCGTCTGAGTTTTAAGATAAAGCATAAACATAAACACGGTTCCCAACAGCCAATGCCATGCTTTCATTTTATCTCCAAGCAGATACATTATCATGTAGAAACAGTTCATAAACATTATATTGATAAGTCCGGAGTAAGTATATCCCAGAGATTCTCTTATTCGGTTTTCCTGGAAGAAAATGTGATTCTCTATTATACCGGCCTTACTGCACAGAATCGCCATGAACATTACAGATAAAAATATGGTCAGGCTGACTTTTACTATCTTCCTGAAGTTCATATCATATGCTGACAAAATCATGAACATGGTAGCGATAAACGTGAGCCTTGACGTTATAATGTAGCTTATCAAAAATCCGCCAAAAAACACAGCTGTCATGGTCACACGCTTTACCGTATATTTGCCCTTCATGAACCACCTTGTTCCAAGCACTCCCAACACATATAAAGATATCAGTTTAGTAGTGACTTCCGGCAAAAAATACGAAAAAGTAGTGGCTTTTATTGCATACCAGAAAAGCCACGGAATATATGCCGCCCAGAACAGGAATTCATAGGCACTTATATTACAATTCAAATGAAAACTTAGTTCTCGTTTAATTCTTATTTTCAAAGTCTATCTCCTGTGCACAAGATCACATGAACTTTTTCATAAACGGATACATCATGAATTTTGAGCCGCAAAGCAGCTTTACAAATTTGCTGTACTTCTTAGCTTCCTCAAGAGCTCTCGGACACACTTCATCCACTCTGTTCACAAAGGCCTTGAGCTGTTTTTTGTTCTCAGAGCTTCTATCGAGCATACAATAATATTTACACTGTGAAGCTACCTCTTTACGCAATCTGAGCATAAGGAGCTTCTTTTTATTTTTATCCTTAAGTGAATTGTAGACATCAGCAATATGGAAGAACACCTTTTCATGTTCCTTATAGTGCTTCTTGATCCCCTCGGGGCTGACACTCTGTCCCTCTCTGCCGAGTCTGTACATATACACCGGGAAATGACATACATAAAAAGTCTTAAGATATGGGAGCGGGAAATTAACATACTCAACATCAGTATAAAAACAATGTTCAGTTATATTGAGCTTCATATCCTTAAGGATCTGAGTCCTTACAGTAGTAGAATGCATTGAGATAGGCTTGCGGAACTCAGCATCAGAGAATGAATGCTCCCCTTCCTTGAGGTTGGCAAAAAGGTCACTGTTGACTATCTTATCAGTTCCTTCATACACCTCATTTGTCTGAGTATAGACAGCATCAGTATCAATAGTCTTCAGAAGATCTACCAGCTTCTTAAGATTTTCTGTATCAAACCAGTCATCTCCGTCCAGCTGTTTGAAATACTTTCCGGTTGCAAGCTCAGCACTCTTGTTTATAACAGAACCATATCCTCCGTTCTCCTTATGAACACCGAATACTGATCCCGGATACTTATCGGAATACTCTTTTACAATATCCAGAGTACCATCCTTGCCTCCGTCATCAACAACAAATATCTCAATATCATCAATAATATCAGGATCAATAAGAGAATCCAAGGTATTTCGGATATAGTTCTCAACATTATATGCAGCTATTGAAATAGATAATATTTTACTCATATCTTATCCCTTCATGATATCAATGGTACTTTTCACGCCGTCTTCGAGAGAATACATTGCCTTCCAGCCAAGACCTTCCAGTTTATCTGATGTAAGGCTTGAATTGTCCATCATATTATATCCCTTCTTTTCGGCTTCAGAAGCCTCTTCAAATACGACCTTTCTGCCGGAGGCTCTTGCGATCTCTTCTGCGATCTGTCTGATGCTGACTATTGAATCACGGTTAGAGATGTTATATGCCTCTGTAGGCTTGCCCTTGAGAAGAACGAAAAGTATAGCAGTAGCGCAGTCCATACAGTAGCAATATGATCTGAGCTGGCTTCCTGCGCTCTTCATCAGGATATCTTTTCCTGCAAGAACGTCTCTGACAAACTGTGCTGTTGCACGGCTGTCCATAGGAGTTGCAGTTGGCCCGTAAATATGTCCCGGGCGGACTATAACAGTTTCTATATCATGCTGCTGATAATATGAAACACATAATGTCTCAGCAGCTCTTTTACCTGAAGGATAGCAAGCACGGGTATTAAGGATGTCAATAAAGCCGTAATCATCCTCATTATAGGGGCGATGCGCCTCCTTCTTGCCGTAAACCTCACTGGAGGAAATGTAAAGCACTCTTTTAGTACCAGCGGTATGAGCATACTTGAGGAGTTCATTTACACCCACAACATTAGCCAGCAAGGTCTCAACAGGTTCTGAGAGATATGCGGCCGGATGTGCATTGCTTGCACCGTGAATGATATAATCAGCCTTAAAATCAAAACTTACAGGCTGAACAGCATCATAATAGACATAATGCAGCCACGGCTTACCGTAATAAGCAGTAAATCTGCTGCTTATCTCTTCCTCGGTGCGGGCCGCAGCATATATATCAACGTGAAGTATATTCTTTTCATTAGCGTAGCAGAGAGCATCGACCAGAGGTGAGAGGATCAGTCCGCTTGCCCCTGTCACCAGAAGTTTTTTTCCTTCAAGCTCTGCAAGCTCCGGAATAACAGCGATCTTTTCGAGTTCGCTAAAATACTTTTCACAGTAATTCATAGGTTCATTACCTCTTATTTCAGCCAGTTGTCTTTTTTTGTATTCAAAAGTGCCTTGAATATCATAATGTCATCAACTGTCGTTATTTTCAGATTTTCCTCAGATCCCTGAGAGAAATACACAACTTCCCCAAGGCTCTGCATAAGGGTACATGAAGCAGCAGTCTCGGTAATATTGCGCTTCTTGGCTTCATCATGAGCCCAGAGCAGCTTGCCAAGAGTATAGGTATGGGGAGTCTGTGTACGGAAGAGCTGTTCTCTCGGAATAGAAACTGTCGATGAAATACCGTCATCGCTGCTGCGGAATACAGCTTCAACACACGGAATAGCAGCAACAGCACTGCCATGCTTTTTGAATGTGGCAAGACTATTCGAGATTATCTCACTTGAAACCATACATCTGTTTCCGTCATGCACCATAACTATATCTTCAGGATCAAGTTCAGCCTCAAGTGTCTTAAGACCATTCAGAATGGATTCCTGTCCTGTAGCTCCGCCAGGAACTACCCAGCGCAGCTTTGTTATATTGAACTGCTTTGCATAAGCCTTAACAACGTCTATCCATGAAGGGATAGTAACTACGATTATGGCATCAACAGCAGGATGATTCTGAAACGCTTCCATTGTATGGATTATTATAGGCTTATTCTCAACATGAATGAACTGCTTGGGGATATCCTGTTTCATTCTTGTACCTGAACCTGCTGCTGTTAATAAAGCAACTGTCATTATGATTCCTCCTCAACTTTTTTAGCTTCATTTACCCAATAGTGCTCCGAACCGTGCGGAACACGCTTATCCTCAGGCGGGAGCTTCATAAAATCTCCATAAAGGTTTCCAAGATATATTTTGTAGTTGGCATAGCTTTTGAACACACAGTCTTCAAATTTATAATCTGCCTGAGGAAGCATTTCTTCCTTCTTCCATCTTTCTTTTATGCCATACATACCATTTACGCATCCCACATACTCTGAAGAATCGAAGGGATATTTCCTGCATATTTTATCAAGTCGTTCAGCTATTTTTTTACTGCCCACAGCTTTCAGCAGAGGTCTGTACAGATCCTTTACAAAAGCTGCAGCCTTGCCTTTACGGCTTGTGCCTTTTCTTTCAAGGCTGGTATGAAGAAATCTTCTCATTTGTTTTACCCGGAAGGATTGTGCCTTCAATGCATTATCCCCTGCCGGCATACCATCAACAATGAAGATATCTATTCCAAGGAAACGGCAGTCAGAGCCATCCTTCATGCCTTCTTCCTTAGTGACATCCTTCCTTATATATCTTCCGAACTGCCGAAGGAACTTACCGTTGATAAGAGATATCAATTCTCTTTCCGGCGGAAGGCTGATCTTATTATTCATATCAAGCTTCATAAGCTTTTCAAAATCCGGGCGCGGCATAGCAACATCAATATCGTTATCCCACGGGATAAATCCGCCATGTCTTACTGCGCCAAGTAAAGTTCCTCCGCAAAGATCATATCTCAGAGAATTCTCTTTGCAGATCTTATCAAATTCCTTCATCAGTTCAAGGTATACACGCTGTGTATCCTGAAGTGAAAGCATATTATGTTTATCCATTGATCTAAGCACTCCATATCATCATATACAGCTCATAGCATAAGAGCAGAAAAATTATATAATGCGGACGCCTTTCCTCTCGTTAAAGTCATTGATGATCTCACAGATAGCCTTTGAAACATCAGGCTCAACCGCATAAAGGGACTGCGACTGCGTTATAGATCTTGCGAATACAGCGAGTTCCATACAGATTCCCTCGCCGTCAAGCTGGTAGAAGTATCTTTTATTCTCCAGCGGATCCTCATATCTGACCTCAAAGTAATCGGTCTTCCACCAAGGAGCGGGTACATAAACATAGCCTTTTGTTCCCGATATGACCAGGTCACCCTCGGACTTTACGCCCTTTCCTACCTTAAGAGAAGCCACAGCATCTGGATATACAAAGGATATCTTTGTAAACGCATCAAAGTCCTTGTTTTCGCCGACAAAATGGCTGACTATGCTCTTTTCTTTATACTCAGTTCCCAGCAGCTGGAAGACTGGCAGCAGTGCAGTCGGGCCCCAGTCGCAGATACTGTTCCATTTGCGCTGAATATCATCAGCTTTAAGATCCTTTAAGCTGGTGCAGGTAGCATCGACAGAAACCACATTTCCTATCTTGCCGCCCTTGACCATGAGAATAAGGCGGCGATAAGCCATAGAATATGCAGTTCTGAGAGCATCCATCAGCCTTACGCCATTTTCTGCCGCAAGCTGCTGAAGGTTATCCCACTGTTCACCGGACATGGCGATAGGAGCCTCACAGAGCACATGCTTCTTTGCACGAAGTGCTTTTTCTATCTGTTCATAATGCTCCTTAGGGGTAGAATGAACATATACAGCATCACACTTTGTCAGGAGTTCATCATAATCCTTTGTAACAAATGGGATATTCATGACCTCTTTTCCGATATCCTCCCGAGCATCTGTACAGATACCGCTCAGGTTGATACCATTTACCATTTTAACCTGTGAAGCCACTTTCTCAAGGAAACGAGAATTTCCCACGAGTCCAAGATCCAGGGCACGCTGTTTTTTTCGCAGGTCTGAACTGGAAATTCCCTGAGTCCTGTCAAGATATACTACATTGCAGTATTCATTAAGGTAATCGAATATTCCCTTCCAGTCTGAACCGACTGTGAAGATATCAATACCATATTTTTTTATATCATCTATCTTCTGTCCCTCATACTCTTCAACGATTATCTCATCTGCAAGGCCAGTGGACCTGACATTTTCGATTCGCTGCATAAGAGACTGCTGAACGTTTATCTTGCCTCTTGATTTATCATAGTCATCTGAAGTAACTCCGACGATAAGATAATCGCCAAGTGCCTTTGCACGTTCAAGCAAACGGATATGGCCATAATGAAGCAGATCATAAGTGCCGTAAGTAATGACCTTTACCAAATGATCACACCTCATTTCAGAGCCAGAGTTTATCATGGGGAGCTAATGAAAGCTCATCCTTTATGTCGCCAAAGTACTGATATATCTTTGAAGCGGCAAATATATCGTGAAGTGACATACCAACGTTGTATGAGAGAATTCTCTCATCGTGATCCTCACGGCCTGCTTTTTCACCTCTGAGCACTTCAGAAGTCTCAGCAAAATACTTATACTCATTGAAGTACTTGAAGCCCTTTACCTGTCCATAGTCATCGCCGTATACCTTATCGAATTCTGTATCACAATTCTGGAAGCCTCTTAAGTGTACCGGAATAACAAGAACACCCTTCTTGAACCAGTCGACCTCACCGAGGAGTTCCTCAGTATAGGTAATACTTGAGATGACTACATCACTATTGATAATGAGTTCTTTAACTGTATCAACTATAACAAATTCAATATTGCTGAATCTGCTGTATCTTTCTTTTATACGCTCTGCATGGTCCTTATATCTAAGGAGCTTTATCTTCATAGGCTTTGCAGAAAAATGTGATGTGAGGACTTCCATTGTAGCAACACCGATATTTCCGAAGCCCATTATTCCGACCTCATAGAAATCCGGATTTGCAAAAGTCTCCATAGCGTGTACTGTAACAGCACCTGTACGCATAGCAGTGATAAGGCTTGCATCCATGAGGGCAAGAGGAGTACCGTCCTCATATCTATAGAGCATGAGCTGACTGTCAAGAGAAGGTATTCTTCCGATGAATCTATCAACGACCTTCACACCCATAACGTTTTCAGGAGGAAGGATGCTTGGCATAGTATTGAAGTATGAACTGCCAAAATGCAGGCTTGTCTTTGCTGGCATAGTATAGAGATGCTTGTTCTTCAGAACAGTATCCGCCCAGTTGAACCAGAGCTCAGGCTCAAGATCAAGGCCTTTTATCATATCATGAGTGATTATTTTCATACTTTTTTCTCCTATATTTATTTTAGAATATTTCTCTTAACGAGATCATGCAGCGCATCTGAAAGCTTTTTATTATCTTCAATAGTAAGGCAACCGATATGTCCGACTCTGAATATCTTATCACGCATATCTCCGCCGTTCGGGCAGATCCACATTTCATATTCATCCTTGATAGTCATGAATATATCATATGCGGAACAATTTCTGACTGCGAGAGGAGTAACAGCATTTGAAAGTGACTCTGAACATATATCAAGAGGCAGATCAGCTATTCTCTCACGGAAATCTGCAGCAAGTGCTGCGATCTTTTTCTGTTCTGCTTCAACTCCGCCGTTTTCCTTTATTTCCTTAAGTCTTGCATTTATCTGTAAAAGAGTACCTACAGCAGGAGTAAATGGAGTCTGTCCTCTCTCTCCGTTTTTAAGAGCACTCTTAAGATCAAAATATAATGAGCTTACCTTTCTGCTCTCAATTCTTGACACTGCACGCTCTGACATGACGATCAGTGATATTCCGGGAGGGCAGGCAAGTGCCTTCTGAGAACCTGTTATCATTATATCTGCGCCGACCTGAGCCATATTGAAAGGATCAGCAAGAAAAGCGCTTATGGCATCAACGACCAGGAGAAGACCTTCCTCACGGCAGAATCTTCCGATCATATCAGCATCATAGAGAACACCGGTAGAAGTTTCATGAAGGTTCACAAGAAAACCTGTGAAGCCCTGTCCCCTGTATTTATCGAGCATATCCTGGGTAAGCTTCTTTCCATGCTCAAGTATGATAGCCGTATGCGGTATATCATGTATCTCACAGATCTCAACAAAGCGAGCTCCGAAGCTTCCGCCGTTTACTACAAGGAGTTTGTCCTCCTTACCGAACATATTTATCACTGATGCTTCCATCGAAGCAGTACCAGAACCTGTTATAAAGACTGCTCTTGCATTTTTTTCTGCACCGGCAAACTCCTTTACAAGTTCTTCGTTCTCCAGCATTACTGCTGAAAACTCAGGTGTGCGGAAATAGGGAACGTTTTCAGCGCCAATTGCTCTTACTCGTTCACTGGACTGTACAGGTCCGACTGTAAAATTGATCATTTACAAAACCTCTCACAAAATTTATTAGCATAACCCGGCTGCTGACTACAGTATTATCGGGCTATGCACAAGACCCTTATATATAATAAATAGTAAGCATTATTCACCGGTCCCGTATATGCCGAGATCGAATTCAAGATATTTGCTTCTGAGCTGTTTTTCCTTCGGCGGTATCTTCATATAGTCGCCGTAATGTTTTCTAAGATAATGATCTGTATTTCCGGGAACGAACAATTCTCTTCCCTCATAAACGACCTTTCTGCCATTGAGGAGCTTCTTCCTTTTCTCCAGCTCGCCGAAGAAATGCTTTCCGTCAGAAGGCAGTGTCACATAGACGGAGTTTTCTTTCCTGCAGCATGAATACCACCAGTCAGTCCACTTGGCCCAGCGCTCTATGGAGGCGAAGCTGCAGAACATACCAAACAATGATTTCACCTTGAATGAAAGGCCGCCGGATAACTTGCTGAACTCATCATAATGCATCCATAATCTTCTGCATGAAAGAGCAAATCCGAAGAACATACACATACCGCCGTGAAGAGTTCTCATAAACTTGCTGTCGTAGGTGTTTTCAATAAGGAAGATGTCTATTCTTACACCGCAGTCATCAAGATCCTTCTCAAGTACAGTGCGGTAGGTTGTCCCCCTGAGGCGGACCTTCGGGATAAGACGTCCATAATTCTCCTTATCCCTTGCATCGGACACCGTATATTTATCGCTGCGCTCTTCTCTAATAGCCGAAGCCAGCTTAAGGTAATCTTTTCTTGTCATAGCTATATCTATATCGTCATCCCAGGGTATGAATCCCTTGTGACGCAACGCACCGATTGCGGTGCCGCCGATGATATAGAGCCGGAGCCCGTATTTCTGACATATCTCATTAATATCATCCAGCATCATAAGTGATACACGCTGGATATCCTTGAGCTGCTGTTCTGTAAGTACAGGCGTATCATCTGATGATGCGCCCTTTGATACATCGTGAAGTCTCATTGTTCACTTACTCCTCGTATTCAAACTTTATGCATGGAAAACTCTGTTCCGCCTCAAACCTTTTCAACGAATTCTTCAGCGTGGACATTTCTCTCACTCTCCGGCGGGAGCTTCATATAATCGCCATAGAGCTTTGAAAGATACTCATCATATTCCTTAGGGCCGACCAGCATCATATCTTCAAACTGATACTTTGTATTCTTTCCGAAGCATTTCTTGCTGAAGATCTCTCTGAAAGCGTGTGTACTTCCCATGAAATTGAAGACGTAGTTTGAATCTTCAACCGGATACTTTTTCAACAGCTTATCTATTTTATCAAGCAGTTTCTTGCTGTTCCAGGATTTTCCGAGATGTGTTATCATAAGGAACTTTATTATCATTCTGTCTACAAGAGGACGTCCCGGACGCTTAACATTAACCTTATCGAAACAGGACATATGGTACATTAATCTTACTGTAAGAAGACGTGCCTTATGGATAAGTGTCCTGATTTTCCCGTCAGGCATACCATCGAGCGGGAAAAGATCTATCCAGAGTTCTTCCTGTCTCTCCTTAATGCTGCCCATTCTTTTTATATGATAACGTGTGTCAACTATTCTTGCGTAATAATAATGATGATATGACTTATCACGGTAAGTTCTTATCTTGAGATAATCAGGCAGTTTGCTGCTGCAGGTCTTAAGGAACCTCTCGTAGTCTCTTCTTTCGATTCCGATATCCACATCATCATCCCAGGGTATAAATCCTTTATGTCTTACTGCGCCGAGCATTGTACCGCCGAGGATGTAATAGGATATATTTTCCTCCTCAAACAATTCTATAAGTTTATGAAGCAGATCCATAACATGGACCTGTACGGGAGATAATGTTTTTTCTTCTGACATTTCCATTCACTCTTACCTTTCAGTTTACTAAACTACCTAAGACCTCGCCAAATCAATTTGCTTTAACCTTTCAGCAGGTTCGATATGCCGTCAGCAATGGCTATTTCCGAGTGTTCAACTCAGTGAATAAAGCCGCTGACATTCCATCTGCCATGCGGATGAAGACATTCCCGAAACAAAACGTATAAAGCATAATTCACGAATTTAATTGTAACACAATATTATTTATATGTCAAGCCAAAATTACTTTCAAACTGCTGTAAGACGGACATTATGGCAAAAGAAGAGACCGTATTTCTACAATTAGTATACGAATGTACATTTATAACGATCAGAATAATCGTTCGCCGTCTAAATGCACATTTTTCCACACAAGTATTGCAATATATATACAAATATGTTATAATCATATTGACTAAATTTTCAATACACACCCGGAGATCAATTAGCTGAAAAATGAAAGGTGAGGTAGTTATGACGAAAAAAGTTATTGCCTTTTTTGCTTCCTGTGTACTGAGCAGCAGTTCCGTCATGTTCATAAGTGTTGAAAATACCTGCTCTGCCTCTTATGAGACCATGATGGGAAAATGCGGTCAGGATGCTGAATGGAGCTTCAATGACGAAACAGGCCTGCTCCTTATAAAAGGCTCAGGAGCTATGACAGATTATTCCTTTCCATCAGATTCCAACAACCCTGCCAGACTTTCTCCATGGCATGAACTAAATGAAAAAATAACCTCAATTTGTATCGAAGAAGGAATATCCCATATAGGCAATTCAGCATTTACCGGCTGTACCTCGCTGAAAAGCGCCTCACTTCCTGATACGATGCTCTCCATAGGTGACAACTCGTTTTACGGCTGCACGTCCATTGAATCAGTGAATATCCCGGCAAATGTAATTACAATTTCCAACAGAGCATTCCTGGACTGCACTTCTTTGAAGGAGATTTCTTTTCCACCGTCACTGAACAGTATCGGAATAGCATCTTTTTACAACTGCTCATCCCTTGTTAAGGCAGAATTCAGTGAAGGGCTTAAAGAATTGTATGACAAAGCTTTCAGCAACTGCGAATCACTTACTTCAGTAACTCTGCCTAAAAGTCTTACATACATAGCGGATGATGCCCTGGGACTTAAACTCATTCCTGACGGAGATATGTACGATTACATAAAATACGAAAATTTCCGGATAAACGGCTACGAAAGATCCGCTGCACAAAAATATGCCAAAGACTGGGGATTTCCGTTCAATATCATTGATCCGCAGCCTGTTATTCCGGAATTTGCCGAGGGCAGCTGCGGAAACGGCATAACATGGGAATTCAGCAAAGATAATGGGACCCTTTCGATTAAAGGCAGCGGCAATATCCCGGACTACTCTTCAAAAGATGCCATACCGCCATGGCAGGATCTGTCAAGTGCTATAACCTCTGTTGAGATCGGCGATAATGTTGCCGCTATCGGCGCATATTCCTTCAAAGGTATGGATAAGCTCAGAAACGTTGTCCTCCCGGACACTTTACAGACAATCGGCAAAGCTGCTTTTGCAGAATGTATTCTGCTTGAAACAGCAGATATTCCGGAATCGGTCCGCACTATAGAAGATTCAGCTTTTTCTGACTGTGAAAATTTAAAAGAGCTGAAATTAAAGGAAGGAATAAAAAATATCGGCACATATTCGTTTTCAGGATGCAGCAGTCTTTCATCAGTCGAACTGCCTTCGGGAATACAAAATATAGGCGATGAAGCTTTTATAAACTGCAGATCACTCAACAATATTGTGATCCCGGAAACTGCTGAAAATATCGGAGATCACTCTTTCGGATATTTATACAGCGACGGCACTTATCTTACCTACAGCAATAAGACCGCCATTTACGGAAGCAGCTCTTCAGCCGCAGAGCGGTACGCCTCAGAAAATAATATCGCCTTCATTTCTACAGATACCGATATAAGCACCACAGTTTGCACTACAACAATTGTTACGACATCTTCCACTGCATTAAAGGAAAACTTTACTGACGATCAACTGTGCAGCTGGGCATTCAATGACTATCAGAACAAAACAGGTCTTACAGAAATAACTGCATCTATCCTTTCAGCCTCTGCTGATGAATATAAAATAGCACTTTACGATAAGGAAGGAAATCTTATCGACACCTATATTATAGATCCGTCAACAGGCATCGGAACCGATTCTAAGGGATACACAGTCGATCTCCCTCAAACCGGCAGAAACTCTGTAAAAGATATGATAGTTCTGATCGCTGCAATATTTTTGATCACATCAGGCATAGCTGTCATAAAGCTCTCAGGCTGCATCCGGCGAAAAGGATCCGAGCAGTAAATATCATTCAGAAAAACACTTCTAAAATGATTCCTGCTTAAAGCAGGGATCATTGCTTTTATAAAAAGCCACAGGTTATCTTACTTGAGGCAATGCTAAAGCTGCGATCCCGCCTCTTACACTTTTGTGACATTTTCATTACACAATTCCGGGGACTTCTCCTGGCGGATATGGTATTATAAATACAGACCAAGAGACATGGTCTTAATCTATAATCCAGGAGGTTTTCGCTATGAAAACAAAAATTATCAAAGCATTATGTATCGCAGGCCTTGCAGCCTCACTCCCTGTAAACGCTCTTACATCATCAGCAGCTTACAGCGAGATGTCACCATTCATCACAACTTCTGTTGTATCTGCTGAGGCAGGAGAAGAAGCCGAAGAGCCCCAGTTCACTGTCACAACAAACTGTATTTCAGGAGAGGACAGCACAGATTATGAATACATTGTCGCAATTGATATCCAGAACGAAAATGAAGGACAGATCAGCGTAAGCGGAGATGCGGAGTACTATGATCTCACTGATGAGGAACAGGCAGAGATCGATGAGCTTTACAGGCAGATCGAAAAGATACTTTCGGAGATATGTCCTGAAGGAACAGAGATGAGCTTTGAAGAGTACAACGCTGAGTATGAGAAACGTGCCCAGGAGCTTGAAGCACTCTATGAAAGATTGAACGAGATCAGCGGCCATGCAGGTCCATGGGTAGAGGTCTTTTTCGACTCTGACTATACCGATGATACAGACTACGGCGATCTCACTGACGAGGAGATAGCGGAGCTCAATTCCCTTTACGATCAGCTTGCTGACATCTATACGACCGCTTTCCCTGATAACACTGCTGAATATTCTGACGAGGAGTATTCCGCTTTCTATGAAGAGCATCAGGAGGAGCTTGACAGGATCAATGACAGACTTTTTGAGCTTGAAGAGAAGGCTGGCTGGCATGATGTTTATAACTTTTCCGGAGCAGTCATAAATGACGAATTTACCGATGTTTACAACTTTGATGATGAGATAATCGAGAACGCACTTACTGCCGAGGAATTTGCCGAATATCAGCAGATAATCGACAGACTTTCCGAGATAGACGCACTTGTTATCGGCGATAACTATGATCTCTCTGATGATGAGATAGAAGCAGGCTATGCTGAATATCAGGATGAGGTTGATCAGCTCACAGACCGCCTTGCAGAACTTTTCCAGAAGATCTATCCGGATGCTGAATTCTCGATCTGCACAAGCTGTTCTGATGAAGAAGGTACTAAAAATATAATGCTCGCCAGCAGTACAGCAAGCAGCATAGTATGATTTAACAAAATATAACAGCGGACCTGTCCGGATCTCCGGACAGGTATTCCGCATTTGGAGGTACATATGGAAAAGCTGATCTATGCAGCAGACGATGAACAGGATATACTTGATGTTATACAGGATTTTTTACAGAATGCCGGCTTTGCGGTACGCACCTTCCCGACAGGTGACCAGCTCTTTGAAGCCTTCCGTAAAAAACCCTGCGACCTTGTGATCCTTGACATAATGATGCCGGGAACAGACGGTCTGACTGTCTGCAAACAGCTCAGGAGCATTTCCAATGTACCAATAGTCATACTTACTGCCAAGGAAAGTGAGACAGACCATATGCGTGGATTCATGCTTGGAGGCGATGACTATCTGATAAAACCCTTCTCCCCTTCTCTGCTGGTAGTCCGTATCAAAGCTCTGCTGCGCCGTATTGAAATGGCACAGCCGGCAGCGGTTCAGACACGTTTTTTCGGAGACCTGACATTCTCTGAATCAGATCACACAGTCACCTGCAAAAATAAAGAGCTTTCCCTTTCCATGACAGAATTTTCACTGCTCGGCTGTCTTATGGAGCACACAGGAGTAGCTGTATCCCGCAATGAACTGCTTGACCGTGTCTGGGGTATCGAGGCTGATGATATCGAAACAAGAGTTACCGATGAGACTGTCCGCAGGATAAGGCAGAAACTGAAAAACTGCGGAAGCAAAGTAAAGATTGCTGCCGTATGGGGCTACGGCTACAAACTGGAGGATGAAAATGAATAAACTCCGCTGGAAGATCGCAGTACTGGTAGGCAGTGTCGTGCTTGTACTGCTGCTGATAGTAACGCTCTCATTCAATGTAATAATGAAGAGGCGAATAAAAAATAATGCTGAGGAAGCTCTTGAATTCGCATTTGTCACCAGCTTTACAGGAGAAACTGAAATGCCTGTATACTCTCCGGAAATGATAATGGTCTTTGAAAGCCCGACCGACAGAACGGTTATTTTTCCACAGTATTCAAAAAAAGAACAATCAATAATAGACTGGTGCAGCGACATAGAAACCGACACTATGATGGAAGCTGAAATAAACGGCAGCACCTATTATTTAATGTTTGAAGATTCTGAATATCTCAGTGCCAGATATGATTCAGAATTGGAACAAAGTATAACTATTTCAAGCAGCAATTCCATCACAGACAGCGAAGAAACGGAACTCACTTTAAATGCATCTGCTTATGATTTTAATGTATACAAGGGTGAAATAGCCTATATCGACATAACCGGAGAGCTGGAAATGATAAGGCACATAAATATCGTCTTTCTTATTTCTGCCGTTATAATAGGAGTTCTCGGAAGCACCGCCGGATATTTCACAGGCAGGAAGCTGGAACAGAGTCAGCTCGCCCAGAAGCAGTTCTTTGAAAACACCTCCCACGAGCTGAAAACTCCGCTCACATCAATAAGAGGCTATGCCGAAGGCATTGAAAAGGGTGTTATAACAGATTATAAACATACCGGAAGGACAATTGCAGCCCAGACTGAAAAAATGAGCCGTCTTGTAGAGGAGATACTCTGCATGACTAAAATAGAAAGCGGCTCAGTAGTACTGAGTAAAGAGGAAATTGATCTCCCAGGATTCATTCAGGACTGTCTTATGCCTTTTGAGGGAACTGTCATAAACCGTGGACTGTCGGTAGACATTGATCTCAGCCCGGCAACAGTTTCAGCTGACCCGGATAAGCTTGAACACGCTGTATCAAATCTGCTCACCAACGCATTAAAATATGCCCGCACAAAAATAAAAGTATCCTGCGGAAGTGAAGGCTTCTGCATATCCAACGACTGCGAACCGCTGTCGGATGATACTCTTTCCCACCTGTTTGAACGCTTCTATACAGGACGTGACGGAAATACGGGGATAGGACTTTCTCTGGCCAAGGACCTTATAGAGATGCACGGCTGGCAGATATCTGCAAAGCAGACCGGTGACGGAGTATGCTTTGAAGTACGCTGTTCAGGAGCAAGAAGAAACACAAGAAAAAAATAGCATATCTACCTTGGCAAAAAACGGCATATGGCAGCTCGTATCATATTGCCGTTTTTTGCTATTTTTAGCATAAAGTGTTGACTTTTCATACCAGCTGTGATATCATATGAGGTATAAGAAAACTGGCAGTATTTTTCAGGTTTCCGTCCATGCAGAAATAACATATCCCGATTGCCGGGATATACATGAAGGAAGTGAAATATAATGCGGATAAAATCTTTTTCAGCCGGTCTCGCAGCAGCTTTTGCTGCCTGGGGGATACTGACTCTTGCGGACTGCTTCGACGAGTTTGTGCTTGACCAGGACTCATACGTCGGGATATTTATATTTCTGACCATTCCAATAGCAATGACGATAATCTATATCATACATTTTCTGAAAAAAAAGCCCGGGATCAAAAATCTCATATCCTGGTTCATAGGATATACGCTGTTATTTATTCCGGTCTGGTTATACATATGCTCCGGTAATTACTTTTTCCCACAGAAAAGCAGGAGCAGCTGGCTGGACCTGAACGGCATAGAATACCTTTTCTATGGCTGGACAGCCTACTGTGCATTTCTGGTGCTGTGTGCAGTATTCCACATAATATTTTTCATTGTCAAAAAGATCAGGTCAAAGAAAAACAGTCCTGATCCATCTGATTAATTTCTTTTTAAGGAGGTCAAACATATGGAAACTATCACCGAGGAAACCATCTACAAACAGCTTTCAGGCAGCGCTGCCGGAGCGATCGCAGCAGTTCTCATAGGCGGCGTGATCGTGGGAGGATGCGCTGTTTTCTGCGGCACACAGCTGGGCTGGACCAATCTGCTCACAGTCATACTTCTGGTACTGCTGGCATTGTGTGCAGCACTTCTGGTCTACTTCATCATAAAGGCAGCAAGAGTAAAAAAACATCCTGTATTCCAGCGATACGGAAACGCTGCAATACTGGCACAGAAAATCAACAACGGCATGAAGGATCCGATATATCTTGCAAGAGCATTTGGAGGGAACTCCCCTTTTGCTACACTTATGACCAAGGATTTCATAGTTTCCGGAACTGAGCTTGTAAGCTTTATGGAACTGAAAGATCTCCGCAGTGTACAGGCCGGCTCTTTTGGTCAGTACCACAGAATTGCAGTAGGCGATCCGCTTCTTACCGCAGGCTCAGTCGCAGCCAATAAGATCGGTGACCGATATCTTGAATCCAAGGGTATAAACAGTCAGACCCAGTTCGATATGCTCATAATGAAGGACAATAACGGCAAGCAGCACAACTACAGCGTCCAGCATAAGGACATGGAATATGTACTTGGTATGCTCCAGAAGGTCGCTCCCCATATCCGTTTTGAACAGTAATAAAAAAGTAAACACCGGCACTGCCTGAGATATGGCGATGCCGGTGTTTTTATTATGTCATATACTCTCCGTAAGATCAGTTTTTCGGAGCCAGACTTGTAACTATTCCAAGAAGGAATCTCTGTATCTGTAAAGCATCCTGAGGAGTGATACTGCTTGTGATGTTTTCATAGACATTTGCATTTACCCAACCCTGCTGCTTTATATGAGTGCTTTCGGTGCCTTCAAGACCATAGCGGTCAGGATTTGAAAGCGCCTGCATAATAATAACTGCATCGTTCATCTTTACAGTATTGTCACCGTCAGCGTCGCCCCAGACAGTAGGCTGCACATTCTGAGTTGTGGTAGTCTCAGCCGTTGTGGAAGCAGTTGTTGTGGTAGTTGTAGTAGTAGTCACTGCTGTAGAAGTAGTAGTCGTAACAGCCGGAGCAGATGAAGTAACATAGTCATCAACTATACCAGCCCAGAATTTTCCTATTTTCTCATATCCTCCTGAATTGGGGTGGAGCTTGTCACTGCCTATATCGTTCATACCGTCAAGGCAGCCGTGAACATCAGCAAATCTCACATTCTTTCCGGAGGAAGCGTACTCGTCAGCCACCTTCTTCACTGTATTGTTATAGCCGGCGATACGCTGAGCATTTCCGCCGTATTCAGTGAACTCAGGGATAGAGCCCATGAATATCATACCACCTGACGGCAGCTCACTCAGCATATAGTCAATCAGAGAGTGGAGGTCTTTTTCGCACTCGCTGAGATTCCGGTTAGCAGTCATATCATTAGTACCGATTATAAGCAGTACGATATCGGGCTTTGCACTGGCAACTGCATTCTTGCTCCTGAGCTTTTCAAGGAGACCGTTCTCGCCCCAGCTGGGGACAGGATATTTCTGAACGATAGTATATCCGCTGTAACCCGCATTATTATCATCGTAACGTAAATCCTGGCCATTGTAATTGAATGAAGCCGACTCCTTTCCCTCAGGGCCTACCATGTCTATCTGAGTATAGCCCTTTTCTCTCAGGAAATGGTGCAGGTACTTTCTGTATCCGCCTGTATCTCCGAGGCCGAATGTGATTGAATCACCAACAGGCATGATCCTGATAATACCATCCTTGCTGAGACCGTCACGAGGGTCAGTTTCCAGACTTTCCACAACTCCCTGACCGGTAACGACCTTTGAAGGAATATAAGCCTTTGATGCCTGTACCTGATCCACATAGAAATCACAGAGTTCACCGGAGTCCTCAGGTGTCTCGAAATAGAGGAAAAGATCGCCTTCCTTTTCGGGGATAGTAAATGCCACATTCTCTATCTTTGTCCACTCACCGCTCTTTGCTTTGCAGTCAGCAACATGATTATAGGAAGCACTATCACCCTCTGCCTGCTGAAGTGACATCTGAATAGTCACATCAGAACCGCTCTTCTGAAGAACTGCCGCACTGAAGCTGTAGGTCTCACCGGGAATGAATAGATCGGATGAAAGCTGTATCAGACAGCCGTTCCACTCTCTTTCTCTTTCCGAAACAAACAGTGAGCCTAAATCAGAATAGTAGTTCTTATGATCTATTTTGATAGCAGCGCTTCCTCTGCCTGTCCAGTTGCCTTTACCGTCCTCGAAGCCTTCAACGAAATAATCGTCATAGGGATATGGCTCGGTTTCCTTAGGCTTAGTGGTCGTTGTAGTTACAACCGGCTTTGCAGTAGTTGTAGTGACAGGAGCCGGCTTGCCTGCCCAGAGAATGGAATTATCGTTGATAACTGACATCATAGTGTCGATAACACCTTCTGAGGCTGAATACCAGCGGTTATTTCTTCTGTCAAGATATCCGTGGGATTCGCCGCCGTTTCCGCCCTCGACATTATTATCCCAGAGTATGCATGGGATACCGGCTTTCTTGGCCTGTGTGATATAATCCTTTGCCCAGGCCTTGCGGGCACTGAGGTTATTGAAGTTGGAAGCACTGAATTCACCGATGACTACCGGGATATTCTTTTCATCCTCAAGCTGCTTGAGTCCGCTGAAGAATGAGTTTATGGAGTCGGTATAATTCTCGCCCCAGCCGCTCTGTCCGGGATAATTGTGATTGGAGTATGAATCCTCTGCCATAGTGAAATAATAGGGCAGATAAGCGTGTACAGAGTATGCAACATTTCCGCAGTTTGAGGGGAAAGTGACTGCTCTTATGGATTTCATATCCGAAGAAGCACAGTAGCCCGGCAGCATGAGGAGACGCTCCTTGTTGAAATCCGAACCCTGCCTGCGGACAGTTTCAACGAATTTCGCATTGAGCTTATTTATGTAATTCCATGAGTAGCCGTTGTCGCCCTCACCGTTTCCCCACTGGCTGACTGAGGGATTATCAGTCTGACGGGGTTCATTCAGCCCCTCAAATACCAGATGCTGGTCGTAGTCCTTGAACTCCTCTGCGACCTGCCTCCATATAGCGTAGATCTTTGCCTCCGCATTCTGATAGGTCTGGTCAGTAAAACGTGAAACGTTTACCCAGTCCTCATGGTGAACATTGAGGATAACATACATATCATCGTCTATACAGTAGTCAACGACTTCCTTAACTCTTGCCATCCAGGCGCTGTCGATATTATTGTTCCCGTCAAGATGAGGATACCATGTTGTAGGGATCCTTACCGTATTGAAGCCCTTTGCCTTAACAGTATCTATCATCGCCTTAGTTGTCTTCGGATTGCCCCAGCTTTCCTCTGTACGGACACCTGTATAACCATTACCGCCGGTAGCATCAAGGCTGTTACCTAAATTCCAGCCTATCTTCATTTCACGGGTGATCTCAAAGGCATTCATACCGCTTGCTGCGTCGGCTTCCTTCACTTCAGTGATGTAAGTGAAATGCAGACTTGTCAGCATACAGGCAGCTGCCGCAGCAATACTTACCGTTTTTTTAATGAATGAAATCATTGTTTTACCTCCTTTTTCATACAGCAAATGTCATATTTCAGAAGTACGCCTGCGCACTCACTGTATTTATCCAAATATGCCAAAAAGCAGTGCCCGCTTGCGCAGGCTCTGCTTTTCTTTTACACTCGGGCTCAGAAACCGCCTTGATCGATAAGCATTTCCCTGAGCATTGTCATATCAAATCCGTCGATCATAGCATCAGAAGCAACATCAGCTGCATAGGCCTGCTCGCCGTTGAGAGTTCCCATACCAAGAAGCTGCTTTCTCATAAGGAGCAGATCAGCAACACCGATATTTCCGTCCAGATTAATATCGCCCTTCTTGCCTGTAACAGAAGCACTTTCTGTCTCCAGAGGTCTTATGATGATGTAGCAGACATTAATTGCCTTATCATCGGAGCGGAAGTTCAGTGTAAGCTCGCCGTCAACTGCCTTGGCAGTGCCTTTTACAACAGTTCTGTCTGTAGGAGCATTTTTAGCAACAACGCTCTCCCCTGCCTTGCCGTAGTTTGCATATACTGTAGGAGACTTTGAGCAGCCCCATGGGTCACAGAAGCACATCTCTACAGAATAAGTACCGTCAGGCAGCTCGAAGCTGTAATCCAGATGACGAGCGATATTGTTTTCGTACTGATTCTTGGTATAGCGGAAGCTTGAGGACTTATCCGCACCGTCAGTGGTATTAGCCTCATCGCACCAGCTGTTTGCTGTATACAGTCCGCTGCTTCTTGAAGAGCCGTTATACTGATCGGTAGGATCGTCTATAAGGCCCCATTTCTTTCCGGAAACCTCATCAGCACCGAAAAGCTGTTCTGTTACACAGTTATACATACCCAGCTTGTCACGGCCGGTAACAGTGCTTGAATTATGGTCGCCGCAGTCAACATAGTATGCTATGCTGCTGTCGTACTCATAGAGAGGACGAACAGCCTCCATATAGATGAAATCGCAGACCTTTGCTGATTCCTCACCGTCGATATCGGAGGAGAATGTAACATCTATTACACTGCGCTCAGTTCCGTCAGCAGTAAGCGAATAAATGCAGCGGTCACGGACATCCTGCGGGATAGTCAGCAGCAGGTCGTAAACATCATCATTGCCCGAATAATCAAGCTCTCCTGCCCAGAGGACTGAATCTCCGACCCTTACACGAAGGCTCTTGCCGTTGTCAGCCTTACGCAGCTTAACATGGAGCCTGAGTACAGGAGCAGTATCATCCACAGCCATTCTGTATGTGAACCATCCGCCATTGCGTACATAGCGGTATGTACTGTCGTTGGTAACACCTACTGAGTAAGCCTCGACCATACCGTGCAGGTTATCGCTCTCATACTGGCCGTATCCGGGCTGTACAGTGTCGGCAACGGAAGTCTTGGCACGGGGAAGCTTCTCCTCGATAACAGTACCGTTGGGAACAAACTTCCAGTATATTCCGTAACGCTGCTGATACTGTTTGTAGTGAGGAGTGAATGTGAGGGATGTATTTGTGTCCTTAAGGGTGAATTTCATAGTGCCCTTTTCACGGACGAGATGCTCGTCTATCTCAGCCATGAAAGAGGCCACAGACTGACCGGTCTTATTGAGCTTTATAGTTTCGCTTGCGACCTTCTTCTCCTTTGGAATGGTTACCCACATACCTGTGCTGTCGGTCTTCATATCATCCTTGCCCAGCTCAGCACTGAGTACCAGAGGACCGAATCTGAAGCCGTAAACATCGGGAGAATCCGGAAGCGGATAAGCTCTTACCTTTGAGGGAACAGTCAGCTCGATAACATCTCCGTCTGAGAAATTACCGGAAACATCGGCATAACCGTTAACATTCTTATAATTGTATTTAGAGCCGTTCACTGCCACATTCATAGTTCCGTCTATCCAGTCAGGGATACGGAAGCGAAGGTCCAGCGGAGCGCTGCCCTTTACAGTGAACTTTACAGATACGTCATCAGGTACAGTACTCTCCTGAGTTATGGTAACGCCCTTTTCCTCCCAGTTAAGAATTGAGCTCTGATAGAAGTTTACATAAAGTGAGTCATCATCGTGCATATATATGGTATCACCAAGCTTGGTAAAGCTCTCCATACCGCTTCCTGTACAGCACCAGAACTTATCCCAGCGTGTGCTGTAGACCTTGAAATATCCTGTAGCCATAGGCTGGAAATAGGTAGTCATACCGGTCTCAGGGTTCTGTGAGGAGAGAATGGAGTTGTAGTAGGTATTCTCATAGAAGTCCATATACTTGCTGTCATGAGTGATCTTGAAGAGCTCTCTTGAGAGCTTGAGCATATTGTAGGAGTTACAGGTCTCGCAGTTGCAGTTTGTTCTCTCGCCGTCGAGAATATCGTCCTTGCCGAAGTGCTCCCACTCGCTGTTTCCGCCGGTGATATAGGTATGGTGTGTAGTGACCATATCCCAGAAAAGCTCCGCATATTTAAGGTATGCAGAAGCGTCCACTCTCTGACCGTTGACAGTTTTACCGTCAAGAACGGTATAGCGTTTCAGCGCACCGATGAACTTAGGTATAGTTGTATTGGCATGGCGGTTATTCAGCACATCACGTCCGCCATTAGCTACCTTCTGGAAGAGCGCATCCTCATCGAATACATGAGCAGCAGCAGCATGGCTGTCCTTGCCGGTAACAGCATAGAGGTCATACATACAGTCGTTCATTCCGCCGTACTCGATAGAAAGGACAGTATTCCTTGTCTGTGAGCTCCACTTGCTTACTCTGTTGTAGACCCAGTCTCCCAGAGCCGAAGCGACGTTCTTTGCCGGAGCGTAGCCTGTAGCTTTATAGACATCAACCAGGCCGGCTATAAGCTTGTGCATTGTATACCACGGCACCCATGCGTCATCGAATATATTGGCCTTGCCTATCTCAACACGGTCAAACTGACGCTCAACGTTTCCGTCGGAAGGAACAGGAGCTGCCCAGAGGAAGCCTGTCTTGCCCCTGGGGTGATCCTGACACTGCTTCATGCCGTCGATCAGCGTAGTTATACGCTTATAGAGAGCATTTTTCTGATCTGAAGTAATAGCCGGGTCAAGATAAGCCTGAGCTATAGCAGTAAGATAGTGACCTACGCAGTGGCCGGCGATATTGGTATTCTCCCAGCCGCCGTAGCGTTTTGCACCGTTTGTACTGAGACCTGCATTCTCACGGAATCCGGCAAGCAGCTTCTCTGTATCAAAAGAAAGCAGATAATCCATTTCCTTGCTGAAAGCGTTGGTGCAGTATTCGTCAGTCATTTTCACGTCTGCAAGCGAGAAGTCAACGATGTCATTTCCTTCTGCCGCAGCTCTGATCTTTTGCTCCGCCGGTACATAACCAAGACTGCATACCATTGCGGCTGCAGAACAGGCGGAAACGATTTTTTTCAATAAGCGCTGTTTCAACTTAATACCCCCTTAGTATATCAGCTTATTGCAGCTCCCGGAAGAGCTCATCTCATCCGGGCAGTACTTTGCCTAAAAAGTACACTTCTGTTTTAAGTATATTGTTTTTCAATATTCAAGTCAACTAACAAAACGAAGAAATAGTGGATAAAATTAATTGCTTTTGAATAAAATTATGTTTATAACTGATTCGGACATTGCAGCTCAGCTTAAACCGATCCAAAAACTGACCGCAGTATGGTGAGGGGGCTCCCCTACCGCAGTCAGTTCCGGCATAAAGATATTTTAAAAGTATATAAAACCGTTCATTTCTGAGAGGACATATTGAGATGAAAGGAGTGATCCTCACCGTAGTAATTCCTGTATTGAAGCGGAGTCATACCTGCAATTTTCCTGAAAGCCGCTGAAAAAGCGCTCTGTGATGAAAACCCCAAAGACACTGCTATCTCCGAGATAGGGAAGTCCGAGAACATCAGGATATTCTGTGCGGTGGTTATCTTGGCCTTCAGTACAAAGGCTTTGAATGTGACCTTCATCTCCCTTGCAAAAAGCTTTGAAAGATAACTCGGATCCAGCTTTTCATGGTCAGCTGCCATTTGCAGTGTAAGGTGCCCGCCAAGATTGCGATAGATATAGTCTACAGTCCTTCTTATATGGAGCGACACACCCTCGCCGTTTCTGATCTCACGCATACGCTCTGCAAAATCCAGCATCATCACACCTGTAAGCTCGACTATATCCTGCGGATCACGGCAGCTGTCGCACCTTCTTATATAAATATCACTGAGGGTGTAGGCGATATTATGCTTCATGCCGCCGTCAATGCAGATTCTTGCTATGATCCCGGTGCCTATGACAAAGTGATACTGATTGTTTCTCAGCAGGTTCTCGGAAAGTCTGCCCTTGCCCTCATAATAGTGCTCTTTTATTTCAGCAACAGCCTCCTTCACCTTTTCCACATTACCGTTTTTTATGTCGTCATATCTGGCGAATTCGCTGTTTATCTCAGTTCGCTTGAAGTCCTCCTCGATCTGAACGAAAAGTCTGTAATTAAGTTCACGGTTGGTATTCATAAAAAGATCACCTCCAACATAACTATGCCATATTTTTGATAAAAAGTCAATAGAATTGATATAACTCGCAGACCTTTACGGATATAATACCAGTAGAATCTGAAATAAGGGGTGGTCAGTATGAAAAATACAACAGATTTTACTCAGGGCAGAGTAAGCAGCTCCATACTGCGTTTTTATTTTCCCATGCTTGCAACTGCAATGCTTCAGCAGTTCTACTCATTTTCCGATACAGCCATAGTGGGAAAGGGTCTGGGTGACAACGCTCTTGCAGCGGTAGGAAATATGTCATCTCTGTGCTTCCTGATAGTTGGTTTCTCAATGGGACTTTCCAACGGCTTTTCCGTACTCATTGCACATCACTTCGGAGAAAAGGACTTTCCGAAGCTCCGCCGCACATTTGTCTCAATGATACGTCTTGCCTTCGCTATAACAGCATTTCTCACCTTGCTCAGTGTGATTTTCCTCCGCCCTGTTCTGCTGCTGCTCAGAACGGATGAAGTCATACTCCATGACAGTCTGACTTACGGATATATCATTTTCGGCGGACTTTTTGCGACTATCGCATACAATATGAGTGCCGGCATACTCCGCTCACTGGGAGACAGCAGCACACCTCTCAAAGCTATCATAATCTCATCTGTTCTGAATATCATACTTGACAGTATATTTATATTTGTCCTGAAAACCGGTGTCAGCGGTGCAGCAGCAGCCACTATCTTCTCGCAGGTAGTTTCGGCATCAGTTTGTATCAAAAAGATAATCGGGATAGATTTCCTGAAAACCACTGCTGAGGATAAGGTACATGACTTGTCACTGTATATCAGGCTGATGAAAAACGGCATCCCCATGGCACTGATGAATTCGATCACAGCTATAGGATGCATGGTGGTACAGTACTACGTCAACGGCCTCGGAGTTGCCTTCACCTCCGCTTATTCAGCCTGCAGCAAATACATCAATATGTTCATGCAGCCTGCCTGCACTGCCGGCTATACTATCTCAGCCTATGTGGGACAGAATTTCGGTGCAAAGCGATTCGACCGTATCCGTCAGGGACTTCGCATCTGTCTTATGATCGCAGCAGTCTCCTATCTGATGCTGGGTTCGGTAATGTTCTTTGCTCCCCGCTGGCTCGCCTCACTTCTTCTTCAGGGCAGCGAACAGATAACCTACGCTGCACAGTTCCTTCCCATATGCGGAGCCATGCTGTTTGCAGTAGATATGCTGTTTGTTATCCGCAGTGCAGTTCAGGGTATGGGATTCCCTCTCATGCCTATGATATCAGGAATACTTGAAATGGTACTGCGTATCGGCACAATATCCCTGCTGATAGGAAGCCTCAGTTTCCGGGCTACAGCCATTGCAGAGGTAATGGCATGGTGCGGCGCACTTGCACTTAACACCGCTGCCTTCATATATATTTTTGCAAGAGAAAGCAGAAACTATGGGCAGTCATCCCCAGCGTCCCAAGTCAGCAGAAGCCGCAAGCATGAACGTCATTCATATTCCTGTGTATAAACAGGAGCATCGGAACCAAGCCACAACTTCTTCATTTACAATAAAAAACTGACCGGAGGAGCTCCCTTCGGTCAGTTTTTTTTAAACCTTAATGTTATTTACTTTTTGAGCTTTGCACCGTCTTTGAATGCCTCACCGACTCTGCCGCCCACTTTATAGTAGCCATGTGTATAAGGATCAAAAGCGATAGCATTCACAGCATCTATATCCACCTTATCATCCTTCATTACCTTCTCATCAGCAGTAACGTTCACTACCTTGCCTATGACACCAAGGCCATATGTGCTATCCTGATATTCGATGAATTCACACTCCAGAACAACAGGGAAATCTGTAAGTATGGGAGCATCTACAAGCTCTGACTTCTCAGCAGAAAGCCCTGTTGCAGCAAGCTTATCTGAAACGCTCTTTCCGGAAACGATACCGAAATAATCAGCCTCAACAACGTGTTTCGCATCAGCTATAGCTACAGTAAAGCCCTTTCTCTTTTTAATATTTGAAACAGTATGATGAGTTTCAGTCAGATTAAGAGCCACGATATCTCTCTCGACCATAGTTCCCCAGGCCGCATTCATCACGTTGACAGTTCCGTCCTCATTGTATGTGGCGATAAGAAGTACAGGCATAGGGAATATAGCCTCAGTTGTTTTAATGTTCTTTCTCATAATAATGCTCCTTTTTATCAGATTTCAGCGGACAGACAAGGCTTCCGCTTATTTTATTATACAATAGATACAGGAAAAAAGTCAAGGGAAGATGACGTTTACACATCATCCTGTCGAATAGAGGTTAATAATAAAGGCAGAGTAAATTACTATGATCGCACAAGTAAAAAATATACAATTGATGAATACTTTTCAAAATACTAATAGTAAGGAGTTTTTAATACGATATTAAATAGTGAATACGTTGAAAATTCTGCGCTAACAATATTTACAGCCACAACTAATACGGCGATGCCTGCAATAAGCAAGCATCGCCTTTTTTGGCGCACCGTAGAACTTTTAAGAAAGCCGCAGAAAATTTTTCAGGATTTTTATATTTTTTACTGCGACAAATGCATGATTTTTTTCGTATAAGTAACAGATGGAAATATTTCCTGCCGAAAGGAGGAACAGTATGGACAACGGTTCAAGTAGCTACAGCCGTTTCCTGTCAGGAGAAAAAGATGCTATCGACGAGATAATAAAAGAATACAAAGACGGCCTCGTTTATTACCTTTACAGCATAACCAGAGATATGCAGCTCGCTGAAGAGTCAGCTATTGACACCTTCGTCAAGCTATATGTTGACAAGCCCCGTTTCAAGGGCAGCGGCGCTTTCAAGACCTGGCTTTATACTATAGGAAGAAACAAAGCCTATGATTCAGTACGGAAGCTCCCGAAGATCTCCTGTACTCCTCTCGAAGAAGCATATTATGTTTCTGATGGGAATGACATAGAAAAAAAGGTCGACAGGGACGAGATGCGGGACGACCTCCGCAAGATCGTCTCGAAACTCAAGCCCGAATACAGTCAGGCAATATGCCTGGTATTCTTTGAAAACTTCTCAAACGACGAAGCCGCAAAAATAATGAACAAGTCCAATAAACAGGTGCGTGACCTGCTGTACAGGGCAAAACAGATCCTGAAAAAAGAACTGACAAAGGAGGGTGCGGTATATTATGGATTATAAAGAAATGGCCGAGATCGTCAAAAGCCGGGGCGATCAGATAATAGCTGAAAAACAGGCACGAAATGCCCGTATAAAAAAGATATCCTCCGCAGCCGCCGGAGTCTGTGCAGCAGCTGCTGCCGCCTTTGCGATCTGGAACGGCGGTATTCTCAGGAATGCAACTTCTGAGGATTTCAAGGAACACGGCAATATTATAGCTTCAGATGATACAGTTAATGCCACTGAAAATAAAACGACAGCTCCCGTCAATAAAGATCTCAATATTACCACTGCTGCCGCTGGATCAACACATACAGAAACTGCATCATCTGCCGCCGGTATAAGCATTATCACCACTCACTCATCCGTTGCCGAAAAAAACGGATCATCACCGGCACCAGTAACAACTGCGAAATATACAGCAAACTCAAAGCCCACAGTTACAACTGCGGTATATGCTTCAAACTCAACACCTGCAGCCACAACTGCCGTTCTTTCGGAACCGGAGAAAAATACTGATATCACATACGAACCAATTACTCCAGAGGAGGGAAAAATAATGATCAAACAATTTTTAGCAGCTTTAGCTGCCGCATCAACTATGAACAACGCAGCAGCTGTAAGTACATCACCTATCGTCCGCTTTGAGCAGGACAACTCATTCAGCAGCACCAATCAGTCTTATTATGACAAATTCGATTCCGGTGAGCTTAACGCTGATCTTAACGGTGACGGAACATTCGATGTATATGATGCCTTTGCCGCATTCATATGCAAGGACATGAAGAGATCTGATATCATGGACGATAACGGAAAAGCAGCTCAGTTCTTCACAAGAGAGCAGCGTATGAATATTGTCGGCATGGACAGCTTTGATGAGAACGGCGAGCTTATCTCACCTTCCTCAGCAGCAGTCAGCTTTGAATTTTCAGCAGCTTTAAATAATTACCATTTACTCAAAAACGGAATAATACTCTCAGATTATGATGTGAACAACTTCCGCACTCTCGATGGAAAATTCACACCTGAAAGCTGGTACGCCCCGGGATATTGTTCAGGTTTAGCAGATTCCATATCAATGAGATATGAATTCACCGAAAGATATGACGCAGAAAACAATGTGGATTTTGATTTCAATGCAGACGGAACTGTAGATATAAAGGACTGTATCGATTATTGTGTATTTGAATATTATATCAGCGGACAAAGCGCAATAAACTATACACATATCAGTGAGTTAGATCAGTATGAAAACGCATATTACAGTAATCACGGATGGATGTTATTACACCACATTGATACTCTTGCCGGACGTGAATCCGCAGACGGAATATGTGTCCCTGTTGAATATTATGTACAGCAGGTTCCTCTGAAGGAAACAACTATAAAGAACTGTGCTGAATATGCTTTGAGCCACCCATACAACAGCTTCCTGATGGGCGGAAACAACTCAGCGTTTATGATAAAGCACTTTATGAATAACTATGAATTTTCAGAGGAATGGCTGGATCCTCAGTTCTGCTATGACTATCTGCTCAACAGTGTTACCGAATCAGGCTTCACTGATGATTTTACTATGAAAATGATAAAGGATATGTCCGGTATAAACGGATACGGCTATAGATATATGGGTGAAGCAAGAGTCATCGCTATCGAGTCAGGTCTTGTTAATTACAATGATTACTGCGATATCCTCAGCTGGCATTATTCTAATCCCAACTACCTGAAATACAACTATGCTATGTATGAGCAGGCTATCGCCAACGGAGAGATAGCTGAGCCTGATATAGACGGCAGCGGCAGGCTTGACGAAATGGATCTTACCATTTTAGGAATATTATACAGATATGAAAACACATACAGAGCTATTGACGAAAACTTCTCCGACTATATTGAAAGATGTTTCAGCCAAATGTATTTCTTCAACTGGGAGCCTGATATAGAATTCCTTTCCAAGCACTTTGACTGCAACAACAACGGACTTTCATGCGACAGCAGCGACGCTCTCTTTGCCGGTTTGTACGTTGCAAAACACGGCAATATAGATCCCAAAAGAGACGATTACAACCACAACCTTTTCACCTACGCAGAAGAAATTATCCGTGCAATACCGAATGGGTTATATGACGACAAGACTCCTGAACCAGCATTTGCCCCTGTTCCCACAGACCGAACAGGTGATGCCTCAGATGACGGAGTTCTCAAAATGAACGATGCAGTTCTCATAATGCAGTCCATTTCAAATCCCGACAAATACCAGCTCAATTCCAGAGGAGAATTCAACGCAGATATCTATAATACCGGCGACGGTATCACACCTAATGACGCTCTTGAAGTACAGCGCACCCTTCTCCATGAAAACTGAGCTTTGACTGAAAAACTGAATACATAGTTCCGGACTCGGTCTCAGCGTTTTTACGAAATGTGAAAGCGCCGGGGACCGGGTCCTTTTTTCTATCCAGGTATGGGAAGAGCAATAAACATCAAAAAATGCTCTTCGACCTAAAAATTTACAGATATTGCACAAAATGTATTGACATTTTATGTCCTGATATTATATAATAAATACGATGATTGCTGACGAAAAACTATTTTTTATGTGTCGCTTATATATCTGGCTGTATATTTGGAGCCTATAAGCAAAAAAATTACATATCGTTCGAATATCAATTATGGTACATTATCAATACGATCCACTTTGATGAAAATGGCTGAAAATAATGTCTGACCGCATCTTATTAAAAGCCTTTTCAAAATATACTTTGTTTTTATCTGGGAGGGAAAAACAATGAAAACATTTTTCAAAAAACACATCACCAGCAGCCTTATCACGGCCGCAATGCTCGCAGCATCTGTTAGCACTACACTTGCTCCTATGAACGCATCGGCCGAGATCGAGATCAAGGGCACAGAGCTCCTTGGCGCTACTACCTTCGACGACAACGTAGGTATTCCGTGGCATACCTGTGAGACGGCTCCTGCAAGGCAGTCGTTTGACATTTCAGACGGTAAGTACACGGTAAAAGTACTCTCCAACGGCGTCGGCGCAAATGGCAGATGGGATCTTCAGTTCCGTCACAGAGGCCTCAACATCATAAGCGGTCACAAGTACTATGTACACGCTGAGGTCACCTGCTCAGAGGACGGTTGGTTCTACACCTGCATCAGTGATTATTCTGATCATAACGAATACTGGAACAATGCCGGTGAAGGCAAATGGATACCCGTTCAGCTCAAGAAGGGCGAGACATTTGTTATTGATACCACATTTGATGCCGGCACAGAGCAGGATCCCATTTTGGAGGGCCCCGCAGAATGGTCTTTCATGTACGCTGACCACAAGAATTCGACCAGTGAATTTTCTGGAAACGATACCGGTGTCCCGGTGGGAGCTACTCTCACATTCGATAATCTGTCTCTTCAGGATATGTCCGGCGACGCAATTCCTGAAGGAACTGATGAGTATGGCATTATCAGACCTAAGTCCAACGTTCGCCTAAACCAGGTAGGTTACTATACAAAGCTCAAAAAGCAGGCTTCCTATACAACTGATGCTAAGGATCCGCTCAGCTTCACAGTATTTGACAAGTCCGGCAAGGCTGTTTACACCGGCAAGGCTTCCAATGTGATAGACGATACCGATTCCGGTACACCTGCCACAGTGAAGATAAAAGGCGACGGCGGAAAGCTGATCGACAAATACAAGGATTCCGGTAAATACGTTCAGATCCTTGACTTCACTGATATCCCGGAAACAGTAACCGGTGACGGATTCTATATCGTAGTTGACGATAAGGTAGGTGTTTCCGGCACACAGTACAGCATATATGAGGGCGCATTCGATACAAAGACAGCCGACGGCAAGTTAATGTGGACAAACTGGAAGACAGGCATATCATACCAGATGAACAAGTCCCACCCGTTCTCAATAAAAAATGAGAAGCTGTATGGAGATCTCGTAAGAGATGCTGCTTCATACTACTATCAGAACCGTTCAGGTATTTCTATCGACTCAAAGTACATCAAGAACGGTGATGATCCTAAGCTCGCCCACAATAAGTTCGGCCATAACCCTGATAAAGCTTATGTACAGCCTGAGTGGGTCAAGAATTACAACGGGGACAAGTTCGACGGCGATACAGCATACTCTATAACCGCTACCGGCGGATGGTACGAATCCGATGACCACAGCAAGTCCGTTATTAACGGCGGTATTTCTGTATGGACTCTCCAGAATCTCTATGAGATGTCCAAGAAGATAGGAACAGAAAACAAGTGGGATGACGGAAAGACTATGCTCATTCCTGAGGGAACCAACGGTGCTCCTGACCTCCTTGACGAGGCAAGAACCGAGCTTGAGTGGATGTTTGATATGATCGTTCAGCCCGATGATCCATACTGGGGCGACAAGGGAACAAGTGCCAGCGCAACAGGTCTCGTTTACCACAAGCTCCAGGATTCCAAGTGGACAGATCTTGCTTTTTACGCCTGGGACTACGGCAAATTCAAAACCGGAAATGAGCGTGTAGTCAAGCCTCCGACGTATGCAGCCACCTTCAATACTATCGCTTGTGCTGCACAGGCTGCCCGTCTCTGGAACGATATCGACAATGAATTTGCACTCAAGTGTCTTGAAAAGGCTGAGTACTGTTTGGCTGCTGTTGAGAAGCACAAGGCTGACTGGTCTGTCACTGAAGGTGATACTTTAGAGCAGGACGATGTCATGGGTACAGGCAAAAGAGGAAAGGATCCCCTGTTTGCTCCTCTCGATCAGGCTGTAGTTGGTGCTCCTTACGGCGATACATACGTTGAGGATGACTACTACTGGGCACTCTGTGAGCTCTTCGCTACAACAGGTGATCCTGAGTATCTCACAAAGCTCAAGGAATACGAGAATCCTAACGATAAAACCGGCGCAGATAAGGCTCTCAGCATTACCACCAATATTACAGGCGGTGAAAACATGGGATCATTCAGCTCCTTCAACTGGGGCTGCACCTCCGGTCTCGGAACACTGTCGCTGTTCCTGAATGAAGATCATCTTAATGAAAAGGATGCAAAGCAAATAAATGATTCGATTCTTAAGGCTGCCGATGAGTATCTGCACCTTGAAGAAGAATCAGGCATGGGTATACCTTACAAGGGAACAGAATATATTGACAAAGTCAACATAGATCTTGACGAAAACGGAAATCCTGTTGAGATCTCCGGCTATGAGCAGAATTCCAACTCATTCGTTGTCAACAATGCTATGGTTATGTCCTATGCTCACCTCATTTCCGGCGATCAGAAGTACATAGACGGTGCTTCAACTGCTATGGACTACATCTTCGGACGCAACGGAAACGACTTCTCTTATGTATCCGGCTACGGCGATACAGAAATGGGCACAGTTCTTCAGTATCCCCGTCACGTATACTGGGCTTCCAGCATTGATCCCGACTTCCCGAAGGCTCCCAATGGTGTCCTTTCCGGCGGACCCGGTGCAGGTATGCAGGATCCTTACATATACGGTCTTGGCTACAGAAGAGGTGCTGTTGCAAACCAGAAATGCTATGTGGACAATGCAGAAGCATGGTCTGTAAACGAGTGCTCACTCAGCTTCAATGCTCCCCTTCTCTGGATGGCTTCTTTCCTGGAGGACAAGGGTGCGAGCGAGAAGATCATTCCTCCTGTTTTTGAGTCAAGGGTCTGGGGCGATGCCAATCAGGATATGCAGCTCAAGCTCAACGACGCTGTTCTGATAATGCAGTCTATCTCAAATGCTGACAGGTACGGCGTGGACGGTACAGAAAAGACTCACATCACCAAGCAGGGCCAGTACTGGGGCGATGTTTATGAGCATAACAACGGTGTTATTACACCTCAGGATGCCCTCCAGATACAGAAGTACCTCATTCAGGAGATCCCGGATCTTACTCCTGCTGAAAAAAAGGTCTCTGAAAAGTGAGATAAGTGATACCTTATTTTTTTAATTCACATTCATAACACCAGACTGTCAGCATACTTTTCTCCCATTCAGCATAGAATGTTCAAAAAATCAAAGGAGCATTGCTATGATGAAAATAAAAAGGAAACTGATAAGCGGTAGGATACTTTTGATCTGCAGCGTGTTTGCAGTTATGGCCGGAGCACATATCTCTCAAAAAGCCTCCGACAATACGATCCCCGTATCAGTCGGACAGTTTGAGGAAACTCCTGTCATTATCCTCGATGCAGGACACGGCGGCTCAGCTTAAACTTGTTTTTTATAGGGCGCTCATTATTTTGAGCGCCCTATATTTATGCATAGCGTTCTATATGGAAAGAATTTGAACCGGAAGCTTTGGAAAAGGAGACTGCCTAAGTCAGAGGAACATTTTTAAAAGCGCCTCCCCTCGTAATATAGAGTATCCAAACTGGCAACACGCTTAATACTAAACACCATTTTCTGTATCGTCCTGAAAAGGCTGACCAAAAGGAAATTACAATTTTAAATCATTTAATTCTGAATAATACTTGACAATGTGAAACAATTATGATACAGTATTAATACAACAAATTTTGGAAAAATCGATGCATTTTTTTGTTTTCTTTAGCGATCATAATAAAGGGGTATGAATAAATTGGATTCAAAAAGAATATCAGCATTTCTTCTCGCATCATTCCTGAGTTTCTGCTTTCCCGTGAGCAAGGCTCATGCCGCAGAAAATATACAGGATGGCATCAGTCTTTCCATAACAACAGACAGATCGGATTATGAGCCCGGCGATAGGATAGTTGCCGAGATAAGCCTTGAAAATAACAGCGGCAATGATATAACTGATATCTCTATGGAAGGCGCAGTTCCAGAGGGCTATCATCTTGAGGAAGGCAAGAGCACTGTCCTGAGATCGACATATATAATGTCAGGTAATTCGATAAGTTCAGAACTCGTTTTCATACCTGACAAGGAAGAAATCGAACCCACAGAAAAAGTGACTGTTACAACAGCTGAAGCTGATAAGGATGAGGTTCAGGAAACTACTTCCACAGCCGCAGTTTCTACGGCGAGCAGCACTTCTACAGAAACTTCAGCTGCGGTAAGCGAAGATGAAAGCGATAAAAAAAGCAATGTTCTTCCGCTGATCCTTGCCATTATCGGAGTCATCGCTGTTCCGGCAGCAGTTGCCGCAGTTGTTATCGTCAGAAAGAAAGGCGGAAAAACAGGAATAATGATCCTGCTCTGTATAACCGCAGCAGGCGCCATGGAGCCGATGCAGGCAAAGGCTGATGAAGAGGATCGTACAATGTCAGTCAGCCAGGAGATAACTGTAGACGGTGCCGCATTTGAACTGACAGCCACCGTTAAATTTACTGTTCAGACAGAGGATATGCAGGCAGTCGTCGAAGAATACTACTCAAACAATTCCGAAGAGATAGTTGCTGTTGAGGAGGTACAGGAAAACGAAGACGTATTCAGTGAAAAAGAAGTAATCGAGTTCCTGACTGAAAGAGGATTCACTGAATATCCTGTGACCTATGATTTCAACATGGACGGTACATATACTGATGAAGCAGAAGCTGCTGCTGATTCAGACGAAAGGCACCCTATGTATCAGACCTATTTCGTAGCTGAAGATGGTTCAGTCTGGTCAATCTTCATCGTAGGACGGACTATTGCAGCAAATCCTGCTTCCTACAATCTTCAGTCAGACAATGAGGCTCAGGTCCTTGTATCGGAAACAGAGACCCTTACAAGCTATACCGAAATGGGCAACAAGCTTTACACCACAATCCCGAAAGAATCTGCGATCATATTAAAGGTCGTGGATCAAATAACAAGCCAAAAGCTTAACGAACTAACTTTTTAAGGAGGTAAATGTATGAAAAAAGGTTTATTGAAAGGTTTTGTATCAAAAGCACTTGCGGCAACGATGCTGTTGTCATTATTGCCGGCAAATGCAGTCGCAGCAGGTGAAGATCCGGTCGTCGTAGTATCTCTGGGTGATTCATATTCATCAGGAGAAGGTATCCCGGCATTCTACGGACAGGAAAAAGCATGGGAGCAGAGAGTTTACGATGAGGATTGGCTTGCACACAGATCTACAAAGAGCTGGCCGGGTCTGATCGAGATACCAAATGTAAGCGGAAAGCTGAACAACTACAATGTAAAGCAGACTAATTCCTCAAAATGCAAGTGGTATTTCGGAGCTGTATCAGGTGCCGAGACAAAGCATTTCAGCAAGTCTACTCAGAGGAAGGATACCTACAAGAGACTCTCTTTGTTCAAGACACTCAAGACTACATCATATCTTCCGAAGCAGACCGATATTTTCAACAAGGTCAGCGGAGATGTTGACTATGTAACACTGACCATCGGCGGTAATGATATGGGATTCGTTGATGTTATCACTACCTGTGCAACAGGCAGTACATATCTCCATTTCGGAAGCGGAAAGCTCAAGCTTGAAAAGCAGATCGATGAGATCTGGGCTGGATATTCGACCATAAGATCAAATATCAAGTCTGTTTATACCGATATAAAGGCTAAAGCAGGCGCTCAGGCTAATATTATAGTTGCCGGCTATCCTAAGCTCCTGGATAAGGAGGGCAAGGGCGTTCTTATCAGCGAGAAGGAAGCAACTATCGTTAATCAGAACGTTACAAAGTTCAACAACAGTATAGCCGATATCGTAAATGAGTGCAGAAATCAGGGAATGAATATTTACTTCGTAGATGTCGAAACTGAATTCGATAAGGACGGAGGTCATCAGGCATACTCCGACAACGCATGGATCAACAGCATCATCCTCACCAAGCAGGATCAGGATCTTGAGCAGAATGGCTTTGTAAGCGCATACTCTATCCATCCTAACGAGGAAGGTGCAAAGGCATATGCAAGATGTGTAAATGCAAAGATCAGAGAGATCGAAAACAATAAGACTGCTCGTTCAGCTATGCTCGCCAAGGCTGCTGCTCCGGAGGTTATCCCCGATACAAGCGCTGTTGAGGAGACAACCGCTCCCGTAACAGAGGCTGCTGTAAATGACGAAGATGTTATCGAAGCCACAGAGGCTGCTGAGCAGACCGCTGATGAAACATTGAATGAACAGACTGTTGATGAGGCAGCGGCTGAAACTGAGTAAATCATAACCACTACTGAATTAGCAGTTTGCAAAAGCCATAAAAGTGCGAATTCAGGCTCGCCCACTAAAGCAGGGACTGAAGATCAGAAATTATAATACTATACCGAACAGCCGCTTCAAGCGGCTGTTTCTTTTTTACTACCCGTAAACGGATCAATGGTTTGATTCTTTATATTGTCTCGTATGACTTTCTAATTTTGATCTTCCGTATCATCCTTTGTTATTATTCTTTGCGTTTTTTCATTTCTTTACCACGATAAGACTATGCTTCTTCCACTTACAAAGACTTTTTATCCTATATTAAAACCGGAAGTTTTAGTGAAGAAGCCTGAAATATAACCTTTTTATAAAAGTGATTCCCTCATTAAACATTTATCAGTAAATCCTTGACATCAAACAGTTTATCAATCCATACAAAGCAGTATCTTTTATATTGTATAATCTGCTGATTATATATTGTATTTTGTTAACTTTTATCATATTGAATTGAATTGTGAAAACAATTGTGGTAAAATATTACATATAAAATTCACGTTGAGTGCGCTGTAAATTGTTTGAATTTATTGCAGCATTAAAACAATTTTGACATTTTCGCAGCACTATGTCATCAAAGGAGGAACTATTATGGAGAGAAGTAAACTTGTAGTAATTGAAAGAGATATGTATTGTCCATTCTGCGACACTAATTCTGCCGTTATCATCAGCGAAACTGTAAGCAGCAAATCGAGGATCGGATGTGCAGCTATAGGATTAAAGGACGGCTGTCTGCTGACCATTACTGGTGGCTGCTGGGCTATCATAAGTGGAATACCGCTTTATGATACAAAAGAAGAATACACAAATGTTAATTACGGTTTTTGCCCTCACTGCGGCAATACATACCCGATAAACCGACCTGAGGAAGAAAAGCAGACAATAGGCAGCAAATTCCAGTCGGCAAAACAGGGAGCTATGAACAACTTTAATTCCGTAAAGGGAATGTTCAGCAAAAACGATCAGCAATGACAGATGAAGAAATAATTGAAGCCTTCAGAAATAAGCGTAAGGACGATATCAAAAAAGCTGTTATCCGTCCAAAATTCAGGCTGTATAAAGAACTGCTGCAAATAGCTGTATTCTCATTGTTGATAGCCGTGACAGCGATTTTGGGCAGCAGTCTGCAAGCATGGCAGTATACCATTTTATTGACAGTCGTGATACTGCTTTTCCTTATCACGCAGACTAAAAACATCATACTTCTTATGATATTCATGTATCAGAGATTCGCCCCTAAAACTATTCGGGCAGCCTGTCTTTTTACACCGAGCTGTTCTGAATATATGCGTATCTCAGTACAAAAATACGGTGTTTTCAAAGGTGTGAATAAAGGCTTCAGAAGACTGAGAAGATGTCGTCCTCCTAACGGAGGGCTTGATGAACCTTAAAGGGTGATTTAAATGAGTAATAACAATAAAATGCCGGAAGGCTGGGGACAGAATAAGAGCGTTCCCGATTCATGGAAAAAAGGAAACAGTCTGCCGGAGAATTGGGGAAAACAAAGCCCCGGTGCCGGTAACATATGGCCTTCGGGCAATTCATCCGCAGCAAAACCAAAAACGGATCAAGCTCCGGGCAGCAATTTCAATATTTCAGAAGCGGCTCATAAAGGTGCCGGTCTGCTTGCAGGTGCTGCCAAAAAGATCGGCGGAGCTGCTAAAAATGCTGCCGGCAGTGCCGTTGAATACGCCAAATCTGACGATGCTGCCGAAAAAGCTGCATTTGCAAAGGAAAAAGCCGGAGCAGCTTTTGCAGGACTTAAAGGCAAGGCAGCAGCATTAGCTGCTCAACGAAAAAAAGCTGACAGCAGCGATACTCCTGCTGATGATGTCATAGAGGACGTAAATGACGCTATCGATGAAGCTTATGATGATTCAGATGCAGCAACAGACACAGCCGGCTTTATTGAGGAAGCAGCAGGCGCTGAAAGCTTTGACGAGCTTTATGAAAAGGCTATGAATACTACGGACGAGGAAGAAGCTTCTGACGATACGGCTTACGATGAGGAAGATATTCCTGATGAAAGCTCCTTCTTTGATGAGGAGGAATCTTCTGATGAACCCGCATTTGACGAGGAAGAAGCATCTGATGAACCCTCCTTCGATGAATCTGATGAAACGGATATGGGCTATGTAAGCAATAGAGCTGAGACACCTGTTGCAGCTGCTCTTCAATATCCACCGCCTGTTTCGCCTGCACCTATGCAGCCTCAGCCTGCACCGAGACAATTCAGCTATGAAGAGGAGAAAAAATCACCTCTTGTTCCTATTCTTGTTGTCGCATTGATCGTATTGGTTCTTGCATTCGGCATATTGTTTGGTGTTTTTATTTCTCAGAAAAAGGAGAAAAAAGACGATAATTCAGATACAGCTGCCGTAGTCACGACAACAGAAACGACTGATCCTGAAAATGTTACTTCATATACGACAGCCGGACCTGATGATACCGAAATTTTCACCAATAATGCAGCAACAAAACCGGCTATCCAACAGGAAACAGTCACTGCCCCAACAAACCAGCCATCGAAAGAATCAGTGGATCTGTCAGGTGTTATAAACAGCAAAGGTGCAAAATATGTTTACAGCTATACAACAGACTATGTTCTTAACGGCGGAAAGAAGGCCGAACAGCGTCTTGACCTCGAAAACGGCTGGAACATTTCAGCAAAAAGCTTCTGTTCAGCCTATGGATTGATCTGGTATGAGTTATGGGATGCAGATGACGGAGATTATTACGGTTGGGTGGATTCCGAGTTTATCGATTTCAATTTAAAGAGAATAGGCGAAAGATATGTCACCACAGAATCCACAGGCCTCAACCTGCGTTCTCAGCCCAACAGCAGCTCACCAATCCTCGCTAATATTCCGAGAAATGCCAAGATCAACTGCTATGAATCCGGTGTCAGCGGCTGGTATATCGTTTATTACAAAAATGAAAAGGGCTATGTAAGCTCTGAGTATGTTTCAACAAAACCAAACGGCTCAGCCACAGAAGTGAACGGTGTAACACTTTATGACTGCTCAAAATATGGCAGGATAAATACTCGCGGCGGAACTCTGCCGAGTATTACTCTGGATTATATAACCGGCGGAGAATGGCAGACTCTACGGGACAGCCTCGGAAACGGCTGGCATATCAAAGCCACAAGATACTGCAATACAATGGGTATCACATGGTATGAGATAGAGGACGCTGACGACGGTGACTACTACGGCTGGATAGACGGTTCGTTTATCGATTTTGAGTGATGAAAAGGTAATGATATGAGGCATATTGAGATCGCAGTTATACTTTTTGTGCTTGCAGGCTTGTTTGCGTCCTGCGGCAAAGTCCCGGAAAACAGCAGTACTGTCCTGCCCTCTGCAAATATGGAAAGCACTGTAACCGGCACTGAGCAGACTACTGCAGCAGTTAACACAACTGCAGGCACAACGCATTTTATTTCAACAACTGTAACATCAACTACCACGAGCGGCAGTCAAACTGCCGCTCAGACTCATGCAGAAGCTGTTACGGTAAATACCACTGTGCCTGAGGATACTGAAAGCTCCCCGGATTTTACAACTGAACAGCCTGCAGAAGCAGCAACAGAAGCTCAGAACGATCAGATCACAAGATTTGACGCATTCTCTGATTATACTTTATGGGCAGAATATACCGGTTATCCGGGCGGACTGCTTGAAGCAGAAGGAGCAGCCGGCATTAATCAGGACTATTTCCATACGCCTGACAGCTCGCCTGCCTATAATTCCGGAAGGATAGTTATTGGCGACAGCAGATGCTGTCAGCTCGGTATCTACCAGTACAGAACAGGTCTGAATGATTTTGCTGACTTCGCAGTCTGGGGAGGTCACTATATTTCCGGATACGGAGGTATAATGACTGACGAACATTTCCGTGAGGCTGAACAGTGTTTTCAGTCACAGATCAGAAGCTGTCAAAAAAGCAGAATATACTTTTTTGCGACTGTGAACGACTATGATTGCTGGAGCAATAATAATTCATCGTATATCAGCGCTGCAATTAATACCGCTGAAAAGCTTGCTTCTATGTCATATGAGATGGATGGTATCACCTATCACCCGGAGGTTTATGTTATCGGCTTTGACGGGTGCTGGCTCACCGGTGATCTGTTTGGTACACCGCAGGACGTTTTCAACCGCTATGTTCAGGATTATAATGACAAGCTCAGAAGCGCCTGCTCATCAAGTCCTTCCCTTCAGGGCAGGTTCACAACAGTTCAGGAAATTGTCGGCGGAAAGGCAGGCTTTATTGATGACGGTCTTCATTATTCTGATGACACGTTAGAAGCAATACGAGCTTACATATCAGATTAGGAGCGATACTATGCCATTAAAGTTTATTCGTGATGATATAACAAAGCTGAAAGCCGATGCAATAGTAAATGCAGCAAACACCTCGCTTCTCGGCGGAGGCGGAGTTGACGGTGCTATCCACCGTGCTGCCGGACCTGAGCTGCTGGAGGAATGCAGAAAACTCGGCGGCTGTGAGGTGGGCAGGGCAAAGCTTACCAAGGGCTATAACCTTCCTGCCGGACATATCATACATACCGTCGGACCTGTATGGAGCGGCGGAAAAAATAATGAACCTGAGCTGCTCCGTGGCTGTTACGAAGAGTGCCTCAGGATAGCAGCAGAGAATAAGTTCGAGAGTATCGCATTCCCCCTCATATCGTCCGGAGCATATGGATATCCAAAGGATCAGGCTCTGAAGATCGCTGTGGACAGCTGTTCAGAGTTTCTGAATAATCACGACATGGATATAACTATCGTGATCTTTGACAGGGAGTCTTTCGACATCGGCAAGAAGACTCTGAAAAATATCCAGGCATTTATCGACGATAATTACTATGACGAAACAAGTGAGTGGAGATACACAGATGCAAGGCCCCATGGCAATTTCAGAGGTATTCTGCGCCCCTTCGGAAAGAATGCTCACCATGCTGCGGGTATGGCACAAGCTACTCTTGCAAATGTCCCTGTTCTCGAAGAAGCCTGCGCTGAAAGTCTGGAAGATAAGCTGAAAATGATAGACGAGAGCTTTACCGAGATGCTCCTTCGCAAGATAGATGAAAAGGGAATGTCCGATTCTGATTGCTATAAAAAGGCAAATATAGATCGCAAGCTCTTCTCTAAAATACGCTCAAATAAGGATTATCATCCCAAAAAAGCCACTGCTGTTGCATTTGCTGTCGCTCTTGAACTTGATATTGACGAAACAAAAGAAATGCTTTTAAAGGCAGGCTTCGGACTTTCAAATTCAAGCAAATTTGATATAATTGTGCGGTACTTTATCGAAAACGGCAATTATAATATATACGAGATCAATGAAGCTCTTTTCCAGTTTGATCAGGTTCTGATCGGTTCATAAAATGTCGCCTTGAAAGCGACCACTCCCCTCTTGAAATATGGTATTATATGATCACAGAAGAAAACAGATCACCAATTTCAAGGAGGAATCATTATGAAAAACAATATTACAGAACTCGTGCTTATACTCGACCGTTCAGGTTCAATGGCAGGGCTTGAAAGCGATACTATCGGCGGCTTCAACTCAATGATCGAAAAGCAGAAAAAGCTCGACGGAAAGGGCTATGTTTCTACAGTCCTTTTCGATAATGAGAGTGAAGTCCTGCACGACAGAATAGACCTTGCGGACGTTCCGAAAATGACCGATAAGGAGTATTTCCCCCGTGGCTGCACCGCTCTTCTTGATGCTGTAGGAGGTGCTATACACCACATCGAAAACATTCACAGATATGCCCGCAAGGAAGACGTGCCGGAGCACACTCTCTTCTGCATCACCACTGACGGCATAGAAAATGCAAGCCGCAGATATGATCTGAAAAAGGTCAGAAAAATGATAGAAGCCAAGAAAGAGAGCGGCTGGGAGTTCATTTTCATAGGCGCTAATATTGATGCTGTCTCCGCTGCTGCAGATATCGGAATATCTGAGGACAGAGCTGTCAACTATACAGCCTCCGGATGCGGAACAGCTTCTGTATACGAGGCGATGTGTGAGGTGACTTCATCGGTCAGAGGCTCAGCTTCTATCGGAAAAGACTGGAAGAAAAAGGTTCAGTGATCTTTCCGGAATGAAAATTGAATGACCAAAAAAAGATATCCCCGAGCATGACTCGGGGATGTTTTATTTATGGTCAAAAGTTCATACAACATTCAGATGCCCTGCATGATCCTGACATCATCAATACGGAACAGTAAATTTGCCGACTTTCCATGAGCCGTCAGGCTGTACCACAACTGAGAACAGCGTTTTTTCAGTCCATTTTGCTGTACCGTCAAAATCAAGATCATCGTAATTGTTGTCGACAATGAAGAATATCTCGTCATCGCTCTGATAAAGGACTTCAGATACTTCTGTGCTTCTGAAGAGAATATTAGAGCCTTTTCCGGCTGGACGTAAGTATACATGACCGTCCTTTTCAAAAAGCATACCGCTGTTTCTTATATCGTTCTCGGGATAACGGTCGCTGAAAAACTCATGATACTTATCGTTTATCTCGTCGATACTGTTCACGTTATATACGAGCCAGCCTGAATTTCTGCTGTCTATTTGCTGAGAAGTACCTTCGGATATGTCAAGATCCAAGCCTTCCGGACCAAAGTTCTGATACTTTTTGAGAGCTTCCTCATAGATCTTGATAGCCTGATCCAGGACTTCTTCTTTGTTTGCAGGCATTTTATCAGCATAATTCTCCGGAGACATCTTTGCCCATACATTATCTGACAGCTTTTCCAGTTTTTCGGCAAGATCGCCGGATATCTTAAATTTGCCCAAATATTCATCATACGCTGTGTTATCATTGCAGATACTCAGATCTATTCGCTTATCGCCTGCAAAGAACCGCAGTTTATAAATACAGTCTCCTGCTTCAGAAGCGTTATTCAGCTTCTCCCATGAGGCTGATATCAAAATATCTGTAAGCTCTTCTTTTTCAGTATCATCCATAAGAGTTATAGTGTCAGGGTCACCTGCACGGCTGATAAAGGCATGATCAGGCTTGTCATGTGCGAACCATTCATTTGGCAGCATCGGTGTTGTTACCTTGTACCATGCTTCAACGAAATCAGTATTTAGTTTTATATCGTCTTCGTTGGAGACATTATATATGTCAGTTGTAAGATCACCAGTGACTTTGTTCTCACATTTAAAGATAAATAATTCCTGAACATCACTGTTTTCGATATAACGGGTTTCAAAGCTATAGATGTGCTGATCGTCTGAACAGCTGAATGATAAGGACACACGGCTGTTTTCGTAATCCGGGATAGCTGTTTCTTTATTCCATTTGACATTGCCGAATACATCCGCAAGCTCAGGAACTTTTTCGCATGAGAAGGCTGTTGCTTCATCCCATTCGCCAAGAAAGAAGCTGCAATTTTTTGTCGGGACACTGATCGCTGCATTTAATGGCGGGAAGTAAACGTCTGACATCTCCTCATTCTTTTCTGTGCTCACAACAGGCTCCGTGTTCACTTCTGGTTCTGCAATATCCTGCCATATCGGATCAACAGAATCAATGGGGGTATATTCAATAGTGATAAGCTTATCACCTGCTTCCGGCTCGTATCTGACAGCCTTATTGATCACGTTCAGTGCTTCCTCATCTAACTTGTATCTTTTCTCAGCGGTACCGGTATTGTAATACATAGTACCATCCATGTATAATATCAGCCCGAATGAATCATCGCCCTTTTTGAAATATATATGCTGATTCTCGCCGTCAGGTATTGGAGTATCTGTTGATATCTCAGTCCATTCCGCATTGTTCATTGCTTCGGTAAGGGCAAGCTTCTTGTCTGAACTGGGTTCAAATACAGAAGGAGCTACTGCTGGTGACATGATCCTGACACGGAAATCCGAAAGGTCTCCGAAGGGAGATGTACTTACCTCTTTTTCAGAATCAACTATCTGGTGAGTGCCTTTGTTTCTGCTAAGCATCATGCCTCCGGCTGTAACACCGGTCACTATCATAAAAGCTGCTGCCACAGCTGCAAGCTTGTGCCATCCGGGTTTGCGGTAAATGTCTACGCCGGAAACTTCTGTTTCGTTATTATATTCTCTTTCATTAGTTCTGCTGGTGTATATTTTTCTGCTCATTGCAAACATTCTCTCTCTTTCTTCGGCGGAAGAAGGACAGTCTGCCGCAATTTTTCTTATTATTTCATCATCGGCGTTTTCGAGCGCTTTAAGATCAACATCTCTATCGTTCATAACTGTACCTCCTTAAAGTGAAATGTTCATCTCGGTGAGCTTTTCCCTCAGCTTTTTCAATGCACGGCTGCATCTTGTCCGGACTGCCTCGGGAGTTAGTGACAGGTGCTCAGCTATCTCTCGTGAGCTTCGCATGAAGAAGTATTTATGCAATATTATAGTGGAATCAGGTTCCCCGAGACGTTCTATACATTTTATAAGTTCATCTCTAAGTTCCTTTTTTTCAATGGTTTCTTCGGTGTTGTCAGGAGCCTCAAATTGTGCTGTCTCCTCATCGTCAATGGATATCCTGTCAAAGCTGTTCCTTGTAAGCCGTCTGTATACGTCAGCGGCCTTCCTTCTTGCTACTGCACCTACAAATCCTGAGATATCGCCGCTCAGTTCTTTTTTATTGTCGTAGTAAATATATACATCTGAAAATGTATCGCCTACACACTCCTCTATATCCTCACGGCTGGCACAGCTTCGCAGTCTGCTGAAAACTATCGTGTATACATAGTTGAAGTATTCATCAAACAGCATTCGCTGAGCTTTTTCCAAGGAGATTTTTGAAACCCTGCGAAATTCATCATGTGTCATGATCTCACCTTCTTTTTTATAAAAGCTTACCGGCGGCTTTCACTTTATCTATTCCCCACATCCGGCATAACTGTTACAGTATTTCCATTATTTTTATATTTTAATTATACAGCTATCAGATAATAAAATCAAGACAATATAATCTGTCCCCTTATCATCCTTGAACACATATTTCAATAAAGCGGAATTGACCAAAGCCGTCCTGAATTCAACCGTCTGCTAAGAGACTGCGAGAAAAGAAAAGTGGACAATGCAGATAAGACTCACATCACCAAGCAGGGCCAGTACGGGGTGATGTTTATGAGCATAACAACGGTGTTATTACACCTCAGGATGCTCTCCAGATACATAAGT
>ODAI010955542.1_pt1 | contig 54563 bp, 37 predicted proteins | sample 1539321 | NCBI WGS metagenome assembly ODAI01 (sample SAMN02144231, study PRJEB22623) | gut metagenome | biome: sheep rumen | host: Ovis aries | place: New Zealand | reverse complement strand
GTCTACTTCACGGGCATCGTGCGCGACAAGCTCGGCCGCAAGATGTCGAAAAGCCTCGGCAACAGCCCCGACCCGCTCGACCTCATCGAACGCTTTGGCGCCGACGGCGTGCGCATGGGCATGATGCTCAGCGCCCCTGCCGGCAACGACATCCTCTTCGACGAAAGCCTCTGCGAACAAGGCCGCAACTTCAACAATAAGATTTGGAATGCCTTCCGCCTCGTCAAAGGGTGGCAGGTGGCCGATGGCGAGCAGCCCGAGGCTGCAAAACTTGCTGCCGGCTGGTTCGCAGCCAAGTTACGCATCGCAGCAGAGGAACTGGCCGATGACTTCTCGAAGTATCGTCTTTCGGAAGCCCTCATGACCGTCTACAAACTCTTCTGGGACGAGTTCTCGTCGTGGTATCTCGAGATGATCAAGCCGGCTTACGTCGATGGCAAGCAGCAGCCCATCGACCGCGCCACCTACGACATTACGCTGCAGTTCTTCGAGGTGCTGCTGAAGATGATGCACCCGTTCATGCCCTTCATCACAGAAGAGCTGTGGCAGGCCCTCTACGAGCGTCAGCCGTGCGAGAGCATCATGCGAGCAGAGCTTCACATGGAAGCTTCGACCGACTACGACCGTCAGCTCTGTGCTGCCGTCGACGAGCTCAAGGAGGTTGTGACCAACGTCCGTTCCGTGCGCTCGCAGAAGAACATCGCTCCCAAGGAGAAGCTCACGCTTGAAGTGGTAGATGCCACCGACCTGCGTCCGCTGCCTGAGGGTGGCGTAGAAGCCCTCAAGAAGATGGCCAACCTCGAAGCCGTCAACGTCGTCAGCGAGAAGTCGAAAGGCAGTGCAAGCTTCCTTGTCGGCACCGCCGAATACGCCGTGCCCCTTGGCAACCTCATCGACCTCGATGCCGAGCGTAAGAAACTCGAAGCTGAGCTCCAGCGCATCGAAGGCTTCCTCGTCAGCGTGCAGAAGAAGCTTGCCAACGAGCGCTTCGTGCAGAATGCTCCCGCCGCCGTCGTCGAGATGGAACGCAAGAAGCAGGCCGATGCCGAGCAGAAGATTGCCTCTATCCGTGAGACACTGGCTGCCATGTAATCGTAAGTCGCACATTTATCCTATATACGAACGCAAAGCTGCGTCATCTTGATGATGGCGCAGCTTTTTTTTGTACGCTTCTTGACGGTGTGTTTCAGAAACCGACCGTAAGTCAACCGCCATACTTGTGCGTCTGGCAAGTGCCGACCTGCAACTTCGGGCGACAGCCCACTAAAAGAATGGAAACATCCTCCGGCATGGAGGTCGTTAAGCCCGGTTGCTCAGGCTGTTTTGTCAGGGTGAATAGCGCGAAACATACGGTTGAGAAGATTATTCCATGACCTTGGAATGATTATTCGGTGACCATGGAATGATTGTTCCAAGGTCATGGAATAATCAAAACGGTTGGGCGCGTGTTGCAATTATGTCAAGTGCGAAGGGTGAACCAGCCTGGTGAATAGAGCTCTTTGAACAGCCTTTCGGCGGCAGTTTGCCAATACTCGCTCGTAAGATAGACGAACTCGGAAAGCCACGCTTCACGATCCTTGATATAGCCTGCCAATACTCGCTCGTAAATTTAGACGAACTCGGAAAGGCATGCTTCACGATCCTTGATATAGCCTGCCGACACTCGCTCGTAAGATAGACGAACTCGGAAAGCCACGCTTCACGATCCTTGATATAGCCTGCCAATACTCGCTCGTATGACTGCCTGTGTTTTTTTTTATCGGATGGTAATAAAATGATGATGTCTAAGGACAGCACATCGCCAAGGGCGGCTGCAATTATGCAAAAGTTAAAAAAATAAAATAGAGAGTTGGTCAGGTATAGTTTATTGGATATGTTAGGACAAAATCATAAGGAAGCTTTATCCTTTCAGGCCCATTTATGCCCTAAATGAGCCTATTTATCATTTTTTTTCGTTTTTTTTGTTTGTGTTTCAGACTTTTTGCATATCTTCGTCCCCAAGAATATGAAAAATCTTTTACTGCTCTAACCTAATTAAAATGAGAAAACTTTTACTTGTTTTGTGTGTTCTGTTGACGTAGGGCGTCAGCGGAGCGTGGGCGGCAGACTTGACGGTACTGCCTGCCAATGGCGCTTGTTGGAAGAACGGTGCAGCCTCCAGCGATGCATGGGCTCCGATGTGGAAGTCTACAGTCACAGCATTAGACTTGTCCACTCCCTGCTTACTTTCGTGGGTGGAACAGAAATGAACACAGCCAATGGCAATATCTATTCCAATCAGACCTACACGCTGACAGCCCCCTCGGATTATGTCATCGTAGGCTACACTTTCAATGGTACGGCAACAGGGGCGGATTTCACCATCACTCCTGCCGGCGGCACTGGTCGCATCGGCAACTATATAATGTCTGAGGCGATGATTGAAGCCATTGATAGCTTCATATTGATTAAATAAAACGGACTAAATAAATCACACACACAATGAAAAAACTATTTTTTATACTCTGTGCCCTGCTGGCAACTGCGTGGGCGGCTAAGGCGGAGACGTATACAATCACGTATGGTAAAAGTACGGGTACTTTCTACAATAGCAGTAATGCTGCTGTGACAACAGGTTGGGTCTCCAAATGGGTCTCGAATGAAGCTGGTAAACCAGTTGTTACGCTCACTGTTTCTGCAAATAATGTTAATGCAGATAATGGACGTTTTGCACCTGGTCAATCGACAACCAGCACTTATTCTCTTTCCGTTGAAGATGGCTACAAAATTACTGGTTTCTCTCTCAACTGCCCTACTTTTGGTGCAGAAGTTACGGTAACCCCTAATGGCGAATCTGCCGTTGTCGCAGCTACGGGTGAGAATATTGTAGTGACCTCAAGTGCATCCTCTTTTGTATATTCTGGTTCTAACAGTGGCCGCATACTTGCTGGAGCAAATGATGGTGGTTCATTTACGATTTCGGTAGAATCAATTCCCGCTGAAAAGGTTGCCGCTTACAACACCGCCAAAGGTTGGATTTCAACCATCCAATCCTCCAATGGGTTGGTTAAAGATGCTTCCAAGTATATCTCGAATGCCAAATCGACAGCCGAAGGTTCTTATGAAGCACTTCTTGACGGCGATTACACGACCTATTTCCACACAGCCTATGGTAATGCTGGACCTGCCGAAGATCATTATCTGCAAGCAGAGCTTACGGAGGCCGTTGACGCAATCCACTTCTATTACAAGAAGCGCAGCCAGAACAACAACAATCGTCCGACAAGTATCACTCTCGCAGGAAGCAATGATGGCACTACCTTCACAAACATTACAACTATCAACAGTGGCCTGCCTACTTCTGCGACCGAACTAGAATATGCTTCCGATAAGATCTCTCTTGGAGCTGCGTACAAGTATCTCCGCTTCACGGTGACTGCAACAAATAATGGTGCTGCATCTAATGGACATGTATTCTTCACCTTCTCGGAATTCTACATCACTCCGTCAGACAATAGTATCGATGAGGCCATTTCCATATACAAGACCTTGCCAAGCAATCCTGACTTGTTGACTGACGAACAGGTGGCTCAAATCAATCAGGTCAACACCGACCTCACGAGTACTATCGTCAACGTAACATACCAGCTCTACGAAAGCGACGGTACGACATTGGTCAGTTCTGTCGTTGTCGAGCAAAACAAGAATAGCGAAGTGTCTGTTCCCTCTTCGCTCACCAGTAGTCCTTACTATGATTATGTTAGTGAAGGCACCATAGGTACTGAGAACTGCACTATCAAGGTAACGCGCACATTTAAGAGCACGGTGGTTTATCCTATCACCAACCTTAGCAACAACAAAGCTTACACGCTGACATCAGACCGAGGCGCCCTCGGCACGAATGGCACACAGATGGTGTCCACTTTTGGAACTTCCTTCACAGCCGGCAATTTCGCTATCATCAGCTACGAGAACAACTACTACCTCTACAGTGTAGCTGACAGCAAGTTCGTCGGTAACCCCGTAACCATCAACCAAGTTGCGAACCAACCTCAGCTAACTGAAGACCTCAGTCTGGTTACTCCAGTGAGCTTTGCTTTAACTTCAGCTCCTTATTACTTCATGGGTATGGGCAGCAATGGCGTGAACGTTTCCAGTTACGCTACAGGTATTGTCGTCAACAACTGGACAACTCATGACCCTGGCAACCAATACGTCATCCAAGAGGTCGGTGAATTTGACCCGACCGCAGCCCTCGCCGCTCTCGAAGAGTATTTCCATCCGTCGTATACCGTAACTTACAAAGTACAAGACGAAGGAGGTAATATTCTCTTCACTTCCGAGCCAGTAGGTACGACGCTTGGCGCAAGCATTACGGCACTGCCTGAAGAGTATCAGTTGACCGATTTCTACAACTATAATACAATAGACATCACGGTCAGCGGAACCGAAACAGAGGCTGTCTTCACTGCTACTTTGAAGGAAGCACCTATCTTCAAGTTCACCGCTGATGCAACAAGTCCCGTATGGCACAAGCTGAAAATGAAGGATGCTAACTACCCGACTTATGTAGCTGATGGGACGCCAAACGTGACTTTGCCTACTACCGATGCCAATAATGAGACTGTGCATTGGGCTTTCATCGGTGAACCTTATGCCGGATTCCAAATTATCAACCGCGCTGCTGGTACAGGCCTTATCCTTGGTTCTGCAAGTGCAACCAACGATGGTAACAATGGTGGTAACACATACGTTACCTTAGCAAGCCCTGGTTCACAAACCTATGAGGTTTTCCATGCTTACCACAGCGGCCAACTTACCAATGGTTTCTTCTTGTTCAATGCAGAAGGCCATGCGATGAACCAGCGTTCAACTGATAATCTCGCTTATTGGACTGGCGGCTATGACAAGGGCTCCACATTTGTTGCTGAGGAAGTATCCGAAGGTGAAGAATTATTCAATACACTTATTGCTCAGCTTGAAGCCATTCCATTTGGCACTGGATTAAACCAGTATAAGCTGTTCGTTGAAGGAACTGATTATACAACACAGGCTGCAACGATTATCAGTGGACTGAAGAACGCTGGTTATTCAGCTGAAAACTTGGCCAATGCCCAACTTATGTTAGATGGAACTATTATAAATGCTCCTGCACCAGGCTTCTATCGCATCAAGGGTAACACCTCTGGCAAGTACCTCGCAGCAGGTCTGGCAAGCAACAACAAGTTCAACATGTCCGATGCAACCGATGCCACAACCATCTTCTACTTCGACGGCTCTAAGCTGACCAACTTCGGTTCTGGTAAGTGCAATGGCATGTCAAAGACTGCCTGGGCATGGGTAGTAGGCGAAAGTGCATCTACAGTGACATTCTCTGACGGTGAAACTAATGGTGGCTATGCCATTCAGTCTTCTAATGCTTTCTTCTACGATGGTGGTACAAGCGCAGACCGTGGCAGTTCACTCGATACGAATGTACGCTATCGCAGTTGGTATCTTGAGGAAGTCGCTGAACTCCCTGTAGCCATCTCTGATGCCAAATATGCTACCCTCTATACTCCCGCTGCCCTGACTATTCCTTCTGGCGTGACGGCTTACTACATCAGCGCGCTTACTTCTACAGAGGCTACGTTGACAGCAATCTCAACTACTATACCAGCCAACACCGGCGTCGTGCTTTTTGCTGAAACGCCAAATACATACAACTTCGCTATCACCGAAGGCGGTACGGCTGTTGATGGAAACAAACTGGTTGGTCAGGTTGCAGCTCAGACCGTCGAGGACGGCTTAGCCTACACACTTCAAAAGAGTGCCGAAGACGCAAGTGTGGTAGGCCTGTTCCCGAAGAAAGCCGGAGAGATTGCAGGTTTTAAGGCTTATATGCTGGCAAGCGTACTGCCTACAGCAGGAGGCGAAGTCAAGGGTATCTCTTTCCGTCTCGATGATACAGAAACCGGCCTGAATGCCATCAGTTCTGCCAAGGACAATGATGTTATTTACGACCTCAGCGGTCGCCGCGTCGGTGCTCCCACCCGCGGTCTTTACATCGTTGGCGGCAAGAAGGTAATGGTAAAATAAGAATAGTGAACAGAGGACTCAGAGAAGACAAAGGCTTCAGAGACGGTCGAGAGAGACTCGATTCAAATGAGAGCTCCACTTCTGAGAGTCCCCGAGTAAGATGATAAGGACTAATTACTCCGTATCTTTGGTTTGCTTTGTGTCCTCTGCGATAATGTGAATATTATAAATAATGTACATTATGAAAAAGATATATCAGAATCCTTCAACACAAGTCGTAGAACTTAATGGCGGCGCCCTCTGCCAGTCGCTGGTCATCGGCAGCACTAAATCTGAAGGCGATGGTACGGACCTCGTTAAGGAGGGCCATAATTCTTGGGAGGATATATGGACAGATGCCTCCCCGTCGTCTGGCAAATGGGATGAATAATGTTGGCAGCGGGATGCCCGAAGCTGGCGTCAATCGTGCCTAACCGATACCCTAAACTTTTAAAGCCCTGCACCCGATGGTGGATGCAGGGCTTTTTGTCTCGTGGAACTATGAGGATAAAGTCTGATACATGCGGAAAAGCTGTCATGCTATGTATTGGGTGGACTACCAGCCGCAAAGACTTCTTTAAGCACAGCACCGGCCACTGACGAAACAGCTTGTTCGAGACTGGCACGGTTGATTTAAGGACGAAGGATGAAGTATCGAGAGTCTCCTTTTTATTGATTGAAATCAAAGAAAGAAACAGTTTTTATGCTTTTCAGCATGTTTTTAGTTCCTTTTCCGAGAATAGTGCTTACCTTTGCAGCGCAAAAAGGGAAAAACACCAATATTAAGAGGCACGTAGCGACGTGCGAAGTTAAGTATTTTAGGATAACAATTTATTAAGGTAAAAGGATTATGACTACAGTAACAGCATCTATTGCTTTCGCAATTGTAGCAATTGCAGCAATCGTCAGTAACGCATCAGTATTTGCTGACAGTCTCGACTAAGCGTCGAGCTTTAAAAGAAACATTATTAACCAATTTATATGTGAGCCCGCAAGGAATCTGATTCCTTGCGGGCCCTTTTTGTCTGGGAACTCTCATCTGCTTGTTGCTGCTCATGCTTGCTGTCCGCGATTTGAGCGTTATGAGCCTTGAGGGCGAAAAAAATAACGGCTTTTAGTTTTCGTCTCTAATCTTTTCTCTATCTTTGTGGCCTAAACAGAACACAACATAAAAGATGAAGAAAGACCAATTGCTGTTGCACGACACCTCGTTCGTGGATATGATGGCACGCCGCGTGTTCAATGTTCTGCTCATAGCTAACCCCTATGACGCCTTTATGCTCGAGGACGACGGCCGCATCGACGAGAAGATATTCGACGAATATGCCAAGTTGGGCCTTCGCTATCCGCCCCGCTTCATACAAGTGGCCAGCGAGGATGAAGCGCTGCAGCAGATGGAACGTTATGCCTTCGACCTGGTGATAGTGATGCCAGGTACCGACAACAATGATATCTTCGACATCGCCCGTGGCATCAAGACCTCGCAGCCCCAGATTCCGTGCATTGTGCTGACGCCCTTCTCGCACGGCATATCCAAGCGCATGGCTGACGAGGACCTGTCGGCCTTCGAGTATGTCTTCTGCTGGTTGGGCAATACTGAGCTGCTGCTGTCGATTATCAAGCTCATCGAGGATAAGATGAACCTTGAGCACGATCTGGCCGCCGGTGTGCAGATGATCTTGCTCGTGGAGGACAACATCCGCTTCTACTCGTCGATACTGCCCAACCTTTATAAGTTCGTGCTGCAGCAGAGTCTGGAGTTCGCTACTGAGGCTCTTAACTCGCAGCTGGAAACATTGCGCATGCGCGGCCGTCCGAAAATCGTGCTGGCGCGTTCCTACGAGGAGGCTTGGGCTCTCTACGACCGCTACTCCGACCGTACGCTCGGCGTCATCTCCGACTGTCGTTTCCCGCATGAAGGACAACTCGACGAGGAGGCTGGTCTTACCTTATTAAAGAATATACGCGCGCGCGATGAGTTCGTGCCCCTCATCATGGAGAGCTCCGAGACCGCCCGTGCCGAGCAGTGCCTGCCCTATAAGATACGTTTCGTAGACAAGAACTCGAAGAAGATGGCTGTGGACTTGCGCGAGCTCATCCTCCGCTACTTCGGTTTCGGCGACTTTATCTTCCGTAACCCGCAGACGCTGGAGGAAGTGGCACGCCTGCGCAACCTGAAGGATTTGCAGGACAATATCTTCAAACTGCCTCGCGAGTCGCTGCTCTACCACATACAACACAACAACGTCTCGCGCTGGCTGTGCTCCCGTGCCTTGTTCCCCATAGCCGAGTTCCTCAAAGGCATCACGTGGAACTCGTTGCAGGACGTAGACCAGCACCGTCAGATCATCTTCGACGCCATAGTCTCGTATCGCCGCATGAAGAACCAGGGCGTTGTGGCCGTGTTCCATCGCGAGCGTTTCGACCGCTACAGCAATTTCGCACGCATAGGCGATGGATCGCTCGGCGGCAAGGGCCGTGGTCTGGCATTCATCGACCATATCATCAAACGCCATCCCGACCTCAACGATTTCGACAATGCCGAAGTGATGATACCGAAGACCGTCGTGCTCTGCACCGACATCTTCGATGAGTTCATGGACACGAATAGCCTTTATCAGGTGGCACTCTCCGATATCTCGGACGACGAGATCTTGCGCTACTTCCTCCATGCCCGCCTGCCGGCACGCCTTATTGGCGACCTCATGGCTTTCCTCGACGTCGTGGATACGCCCATAGCCATTCGTTCAAGTTCGTTACTCGAGGATAGCCACTATCAACCGTTTGCTGGTATCTATGCCACGTATATGATCCCATACGTCGACGATAAATACGAGCGGCTGCACATGCTCTCCGATGCCATCAAGGCCGTCTACGCCAGCGTCTACTACCGCGACTCGAAAGCCTATATGACCGCCACGTCCAACGTTATCGACCAAGAGAAAATGGCGGTGATCCTTCAGGAAGTAGTGGGCGAGGCCCATGAGAACCGTTTCTATCCTACGCTCTCCGGTGTAGCACGTTCGGTGAACTACTATCCCATCGGCGACGAGCAGGCAGAGGAGGGCACTGTAAACCTGGCGCTCGGCCTCGGCAAGTACATCGTCGACGGCGGACAAAGCCTGCGCCTGAGCCCAGCACACCCCAACCAAGTGTTGCAGACCTCCGAGCTGGAGCTTGCACTCAAGGAGACGCAGACGCGCTTCTATGCCCTCGACCTCGAAAACCCGCCCACGACGTTCTTCAAGGACGACGGCTTCAATATCCTCAAGCTGCGTGTGGCCAAGGCCGAGCCCGATGGCACCCTCCAGTACATAGCCTCTACCTACGACCCTTACGACCAAGTCCTGCGCGATGGTATCTACGAAGGCGGTCGCAAGGTCATCACCTTCTGCGGAGTGCTGCAGCACGGCATCTTCCCGCTGCCCGAACTGATGCAGAAGGTACTGCGCTACGGACAGGACGAGATGCGCCGCCCTGTGGAGATTGAGTTTGCAGCCAACATCAATGCCGATCGCACCGGCGAACTCTACCTGTTGCAGATCCGCCCGATGGTCGACAACAAGCTGATGCTTGACGAAGACCTTGCCGCCATTCCAGATGCCGATTGTCTGCTGCGCTCACATAATGCCATCGGCCACGGCATCATGACCGACATCGAAGACATTGTCTACGTCAAGACCGAAGGATGGAGTGCCTCTTCCAACCCCCAAATAGCAGAGGAAATCGACCGTATCAACCGACGCTTCCTCGATCAGGGGCGTAGCTACGTACTTGTAGGGCCAGGGCGATGGGGCAGTAGTGACCCATGGCTTGGCATTCCTGTCAAGTGGCCTGCCATCTCGGCGGCTAAGGTAATCGTGGAAGCCGGACTGCAAAACTATCGTGTCGACCCCAGCCAAGGCACCCACTTCTTCCAGAACCTCACCTCGTTTGGTGTGGGTTATTTCACCATCAACGACTATCTGGGCGACGGCATCTACAGGCAAGATGTCCTCAACAAGTTGCCTGCAATTGAAGAAACAGAACATCTGCGCGTGGTGCATTTGCAGGAATCACTAACTATAAAGATAGACGGAAAACGCAAAGAAGGTGTTGTCTTTTTGCAAAATAAATTAAGCAATTTGGCCGATACGTAGCACTTTTTCTGTCATTTTCTTGTCGGTGAACACATATTTGTCTACTTTTGCACACACAAAAAATGTTTAACCATTTTAATTTTAATAAACGTTATGAAAATTTCAAAGCTTCTGCTTGTGGCTGCCTTCGCTATGATGGGCATGTCCGCAAACGCTCAGGAAACAGAGCGTGTAGAGTTTAATCCTCATTGGTTCCTTCAGTTGCAAGGTGGCGCTGCCTATACTTTGGGTGAGGCCGACTTTGATAAGCTTATCTCACCTGCTGCTCAGGTGGCTGTAGGTTATCAGTTCAATCCCGTGTGGGCTCTTCGTCTGGCCGTCAACGGTTGGCAGAGCAAGGGCGGTTTCGCTGACAACACCAACTACAAATGGAACTATGTAGCTCCTGGTCTCGACGTTAAGTTCAACCTTATCAACGCCATCGCTGGCTACAATCCCAACCGTGTCTTTGGCCTGAACATCATCGCTGGTGCTGCTGCCAATTTTGGTTTCAACAACGACGAAGCACATGACGTGGCTACCACCTATCTTATGCGTAAGCTTTGGGATGGTACAAAGGTGAACCCCGTAGGCCGTGCAGGTTTCGATCTCGATTTCCGTCTGAGCAAGCGCGTGAGCCTCAACCTCGAGTGCATGGCTAACGGTACTCTCGAGCGCTACAACAGCAAGGCAAAGCGTGACGAATCCAACACCGACTGGTACTTCACAGGCCTTGTAGGTCTGAAGTTCAACCTTGGCAAGGTGGAGAACGTTATTCCCGTAGCTGTTCCCGTTGTCGTTGAAGAGCCCGCTCCCGAACCCGCTCCCGAACCTGTTAAGGTTGTTGAGAAGCCTGTTGTGAAGAAGGTCGTTGAAATGAAGAAGGAAATCTTCTATGCTATCCGCGAGACCGTTGCAAAGGGCAGCGAACAGGCTAAGGTAACTGACCTCACCAACTTCCTCAAGAACAACCCCGAGACAAAGGTGACCATCACAGGTTATGCAGACGCTGGTACAGGTAATCCCCGCATCAACATGAAGTATTCTCAGCAGCGTGCCGAGAATGTTGCCAAGGCTCTCACCGAGGCTGGCATCGATGCTGCTCGTATCACCGTTGATGCTAAAGGCGACACCGTTCAGCCCTTCAGCGAGAACGACAAGAACCGCGTAAGCATTGCTATCGCTAAGTAAACATTCGGTTATATAGCACAAAAGGGGGATGAGCTTTAGGCTCATCCCCCTTATTGTATGGAAGATGAAGGAGTTGTGACGTTGGCTCCTTCTTGTTTTTGCTATAGGTATAAACAAAAAATGCAGCCATCTCTGGCTGCATTTAATAGTATTCATAGGTCAACTGCTATATCATGGCCTATTGTTAAGGGTTTGAAGTATCGTCTCCGACACTTTGAGCTTATACGATGCCCTGGGCCATCATGGCCTTGGCTACCTTCATGAATCCTGCTACGTTAGCACCCTTGACGTAATTGATGTAGCCGTCGGGTTCGGTGCCGTACTTGACGCAGTTCTCATGGATGTTCTCCATGATCCAGAGGAGCTTCTTGTCGACTTCCTCGGACGACCAGCTCAGACGCTCGCTGTTCTGGCTCATCTCGAGACCACTTACGCTGACACCGCCGGCGTTGCTGGCTTTACCGGGAGAGTAGAGTATCTTAGCATCCTGGAACACCTTGATAGCACCTGGGGTGGAAGGCATGTTGGCTCCTTCAGCCACTGCGATGACACCGTTTGCCACGAGAGCCTTGGCGGCTTCCTCGTTGAGCTCGTTCTGTGTGGCGCAAGGGCATGCGATGTCGGCTTTCTCGAACCAAGGCTTTGCACCGTCGCCAACGTACTTGGCAGTGGGGTATTCTTCGACATACTCGCGGATACGTCCACGGTAGATGTTCTTGAGCTCCATGATGTAATCGAGCTTCTCGCGGTCGATGCCATCGGGGTCGTAGATGTAGCCGTCGGAATCGGACATGGTCATCACCTTACCTCCGAGTTGCAGCACCTTCTCTGCACAGTACTGTGCTACGTTGCCGGCACCTGAGATGAGCACCTTCTTGCCTTCGATACTCTCGCCGCGGGTGCGAAGCATGGCACGCAGGAAGTAGACGTTGCCATAACCAGTGGCTTCGGGACGGATCAGCGAGCCGCCAAACTCGAGGCCCTTGCCGGTGAGTACACCGCTGAACTCGCGTGTTAGCTTCTTATACATGCCAAACATGTAGCCTACCTCGCGGCCGCCAACGCCGATGTCGCCTGCGGGCACGTCTACGTCGGGACCGATATGGCGTGTGAGCTCAAGCATGAAGGCCTGGCAGAAACGCATCACTTCGGCATTCGACTTGCCACGAGGAGAGAAATCGGAACCGCCCTTGCCGCCACCCATAGGCAGCGTGGTGAGTGAGTTCTTGAAAGTCTGCTCGAAGGCAAGGAACTTGAGAATGCCAAGGTTTACGCTTTTGTGGAAACGGATACCTCCTTTGTACGGGCCTATGGCGTTGTTGTGCTGTACACGGTAGCCCATATTCGTCTGTACATTTCCCTTGTCGTCGGTCCATGTCACACGGAACTGATAGATTCGGTCGGGGATGCAGAGGCGCTCAATGAGGTTGGCGCTCTCAAATTCGGGATGTTTGTTGTACTCCTCCTCGATAGTTCCGAGGACTTCTTCTACAGCCTGATGGTACTCAGGCTCGCCGGGGAAACGCTGCTTGAGGTCTTCCAATACTTGCTTTGCGTTCATTTTGTGTGGGATTAGTGGATGTTTATAGGGCTAAGCCCCGTTATCTCTGAATTCGCTGCAAAGATATACAATCTATCACTTTTTTCCTAATATTATTTTCAAAAAGGTTGATTTTTGCGTTAAATTACTGCTTTTTGTCAAGAATAAGGGCATTTTTGAGAAAATGAAGGATTGTAGTGGGAAAATTATTTTGACACAAAAGAGAGTTAACTCGGGATTTATGTATATCTTTGCCGCTGCAAAAAAGCTTTTTTGATGAAGTATATACATTATTATATATATATATGTATGTTGGCTCTTCTGGGTAGCAGTGTTTGTGCCGTAGGCGCTGTACCTTCGACATGGTCTGCCGCTCCTAAGAATGAGTTGCGTGCGGTGTGGGTGACAACCTTGAACGGCCTCGATTGGCCTCGTACGCGTGCGACGTCGACCCAGAACATGCTACGTCAGCAGCAAGAGCTGTGCGATTTGCTCGACCAACTCAAGGCAGTGAACATCAACACTATTCTCCTGCAGACCCGCGTTCGTGGTTCGGTGATTTATCCGTCGAAGATTGAGCCATGGGATGTGTGCCTGACTGGGCAATATGGGCGTGACCCAGGCTACGACCCTTTGGCTTTTGCTATCAACGAAGCCCATAAACGGGGTATGGAACTGCACGCATGGGTCGTGACAATACCCTGTTTCAAAATTGCCGTGGCCAAGCAGATGGGCGGACGTAGCGTCTTGAAAACGCATCCCGAGCTGTGCGTGCGACATGCTGATCAGTATTATCTCGATCCGGGCTTGCCGGGCACAGCCGATTATCTTTCAGAAATCTGCCATGAGATTGTTGATCGCTACGATGTCGATGGTCTTCATTTCGACTACATCCGCTATCCAGAGAATGCAACGTCGTTTGCTGACAATAACACGTATAAGCGCTTTGCAGCAAAAGGCCTGTCGAAAGCTCAATGGCGACGCGACAATATTACGCGCATCGTGGCCCGGATCTATAAGGAAACACATGCGTTGAAACCTTGGGTGCGTATAAGCAGCTCGCCCGTAGGAAAGTATGCCGACCTTACACGCTATAGTTCTCGCGGATGGAATGCCCGCGACGCGGTGCATCAAGACGCCGAGGGATGGTTGCGAGAAGGCATTCATGACATACTCTTTCCGATGATGTACTTCGACGGAGTCCATTTCTATCCCTTTGCTGCCGACTGGCAAGAACAGACTTGCGGGAGGCAGGTGGCTCCAGGATTGGGAATCTATTTCCTGCATCCCCAGGAGAAAAACTGGCCCTTGTCGGTGATTAAGCGGCAACTGCAATACTTGAGGCAGCTGAATATGGCAGGGCAGTGCTATTTCCGCTCTAAGTTCTTGACCGATAACGTGAAGGACATTTACGACTATCTGCGAGATGATTTCTATGCCTATCCTGCACTCGTTCCACCGTGTGTTTGGCTTTGCGATGTCAAACCTCAGAAGCCCCGGAATCTTGTCATTGAGATACTGAACGATGTCACCGAGCAACTCGTGTGGGAAGGCGAAGAGAATATGCGCTATAATGTCTATGCCTCACACACGTGGCCCGTGGATGTAAGCCGTGCAGAGCATCTCGTGGCCACAGCCTTGCCCACATCTTCGTATGAATACAACCGGTTTGCAGCTATGGGACTCTATCTTGCCGTCACGGCCATGGATCGCTATGGCAATGAAAGCGACCCCGTTCAGGTTACCGACCATGCTGTCGCCGCAGCCCGACAGCGATTGCAACTCGACAAGAAAGGTCATGTGAAAGGCCTCGTCGTAAGGCCACTGCCAAGGACTAAAACAAAGGCAAAAAAGAGGAATAAACGAAAAAAATGACACATTATTTGGTCGAGTCGTAGAAAACTATTATTTTTGCACCGCAAAAGCAAAGAATTACTTATGCTCAACACTAACGTTCGTTATTACTCCTACTTTTATTTTTACTTTGCCCCAACAAGGTGAAGCGGGAGTGAACACGGCAATTTGAGATGAAACATTTGAAAATTGACACACACTAAGCAAAATAAATAATCCCGCTTCCAATCAGGAGCGGGATTTTGGTTTTAGAAGATATGAAGCGTATTGCAATACAAGGCATAGAAGGCAGCTTCCATGATATAGCAGCTCATCAGTATTTCGAAGGTGAGCAAATAGAACTCGTGTGCTGCCAAACCTTTGAAGCACTTTTTCAGACGATGGCTGAGGATCCAACAATGATAGCTCTTGCAGCCATAGAGAATACGATTGCGGGCTCGCTCCTGCATAATTACGAACTCCTTCGCGAGTCGCCTGTCACGATCGTAGGTGAGCATAAACTGCGCATACGACATTCGTTGCTGTGCCTGCCTGATGATGATTGGGACGACATACGGGAGATACATTCACATCCCGTGGCTCTCATGCAGTGCCGCGACTTCTTGAGCCGGCATCCGAATATCAAGGTCGTAGAGGATGAGGACACGGCAGGGGCTGCAGCAGACATCAGCAGGGCAGGAGCACGAGGACTGGCAGCCATCTGCTCGAAGGATGCAGCTCCTATCTATGGCATGAAGGTGCTTGAGGAAGGTATAGAGACCAACAAGCACAACTTCACACGTTTCCTTGTCGTTGCCGCTCCTTCGAGGGCAAACCTCCTGCGCGACATCAGACAGACGAACAAGGCTTCAATCGTTTTCTCGCTTCAGCATGCTGAGGGCACTCTCTCGCAAGTGTTGTCTGTGCTCTCGTTCTACAAGCTTAACCTGACAAAGATTCAGTCGCTGCCCATCATCGGGCGGGAGTGGGAATACCTCTTCTATGTCGACATCCTCTTTGAAGACTATACACGCTACACACAGGGCATTGATGCCATACGCCCATTGACATCGGACCTCAAAATCTTGGGTGAGTACAAAAATGGAAAAGAAAGCATTTAAACCTGCCGACCGTCTGGCTTCTGTGCAGGAATACTATTTTTCGCGTAAGCTTAAGGAAGTGGCACGCCTCAATGCCGAGGGCCGCGACATCATTTCGTTGGCCATAGGCAGTCCGGATATGCCACCCTCTCAGCAGACTATTGATGTGCTGTGTCGCGAAGCCGCGAAGGACAACGGACATGGTTATCAACCTACAATAGGAACACCCGAGTTGCGTGAGGCCATGGCTGCTTTCTACCGCCGTTGGTATAAGGTAGAACTCGATCCTCAAACTGAAATCCAACCTCTCATAGGTTCGAAGGAAGGCATTTTGCACGTGACACTGGCTTTCGTGAATCCCGGAGACCAAGTGCTGGTGCCCGACCCAGGCTATCCTACATACACTTCACTCTCGCGTCTCTTGGGAGCTGAAGTTGTTACCTATGATCTCACAGAAGCTGGAGGCTGGCAGCCCGATTTCGAGCAGCTGGAGTCAAGGGATCTCTCGCGCGTCAAACTGATGTGGACCAATTATCCGCACATGCCGACCGGGGCTCCTGCCAACCGTGATACGTATGAACGGTTGGTGGCTTTTGCGAAGAAACATGCAATCGTGATTGTCAACGATAATCCTTATAGCTTCATCTTGAACGAGGGCCAGCATTTGAGCATCTTGCAAGTGCCCGGTGCCAAAGAGTGTTGCATAGAATTGAACTCCATGTCCAAAAGCTTTAATATGCCTGGATGGCGTGTTGGCCTTTTGGCGACGAATGCGACCTTTATCTCTTGGATTCTAAAGGTGAAGTCGAATATCGACAGCGGCACATTCCGTGCCATGCAATTGGCAGCAGCCGAGGCGCTCACGACCAATACAGATGAATGGCACATGCAGGCCAATGTCCGCACCTATGCCCCCCGGCGTGCCATTGCAGAGGATATCATGAAGGCTCTCGGATGCACTTTCGATCCCCTGCAGAAGGGAATGTTCCTTTGGGGACGCATCCCCGACAGCTATGTCAATGTAGAGGACTTGACAGAGCGCGTGCTCAATGAGGCTCGTGTCTTCATCACTCCAGGATTCATCTTCGGCTCGAATGGCGAACGCTACATACGCATCTCGCTGTGCGCCAAAGAGCAGCGTATGCGTGAAGCCTTGGAAAGAATTCAAAATGTCAATACACAAAGGCCGTTTTTAGCTTAATAAAGAATACAACCAGGCAAATACTTAACACAATAAACTATAAAGAAATGGAATTTGATTTGGAACTATCTCCTTTCAGTCTACCGGGAGTAGAGTATAAACGCCCGCTTGTCATAGCCGGACCTTGCTCGGCAGAAACAGAGGAGCAAGTGATGGAGACGGCACGTCAACTTGCCAAAAACGGCATAAAGATATTTCGTGCTGGCATCTGGAAACCACGTACCAAGCCCGGTGGCTTCGAGGGTAAAGGACTGGAAGCACTGCCATGGATGCAGCACGTAAAAGCTGAAACGGGTATGCTCACGGCCACGGAGGTCGCTACACCAGAGCATGTCGAAGCAGCACTCAAGGCTGGCATTGATATCCTTTGGGTAGGAGCACGAACAAGTGCCAACCCCTTCTCTGTGCAGGCTATCGCAGACGCTCTCAAGGGAATAGACGTGCCTGTATTGGTGAAAAACCCTGTTAACCCCGACATCGAGCTATGGACAGGCGCCTTGCAGCGAATAAACAATGCAGGCATAAAGCGCCTTGGAGCTATTCACCGGGGCTTCTCAAGCGTAGATCAGCGCCTCTACCGTAATCCTCCTATGTGGCATCTGCCTATCGAACTCAAACGTCGCTTCCCCTCGTTGCCCATTGTCACTGATCCCAGCCACATGGGGGGACGTCGTGACCTTATTGCTCCCATCGCACAGCAGGCCATGGACCTCGGGATGGACGGCCTGATGATCGAAAGCCACTGTAATCCCGACTGTGCATGGAGCGACGCCAAGCAGCAAGTGCTTCCTGAAGTTCTCGACTTTATCTTGGACCGTCTGGTCGTTCGCGACGAGGTTGAAGTTACGGAGAGCATCAGCCAGTTGAGAAAACAAATAGACGAACTTGACAATCTTCTCATGGACTTGCTGACCAAGCGCATGCGTATCAGTAGGGAAATAGCAGAGTACAAAAAGCTGCATAATATGGCCGTAGTGCAGACAACGCGCTACAGCGAAATCCTTGACAAGCGCGCGGCACAGGGCGTCATCTGTGGGATGAGCCCCGATTTCGTCAGGGATATATACGAACATATTCACGAAGAAAGCGTCCGTCAGCAACTGGAAATTATGAAAACGCCTTCCTCACGCCATTCTTAACCTCTAAAAAATTGTTCCTCACGACCATGTTACAGCGCTTGCACATGCAACAGCTTGTTCCGGGGAGAAGAGGAAGAAACTAAAATTATGCGAATACTTATTCTTGGTGCAGGAAAGATGGGATCGTTTTTTGTCGATCTCTTGTCCTTTGATCATGATGTGGCTGTCTATGACACCGAGCCCAAGCGCCTTCGTTTTCTCTACAACACTCAGCGTTTCACCTCGTTGGACGAGGTCGATGCCTTCAATCCAGAACTGGTCATCAATGCCGTGTCCTTGAAGTACACCTTGCAAGCCTTCGACGATTTGTTGCCGCATATTGGTCCCGATTGCGTCCTCTCGGACATCAGCAGTGTAAAGACAGGGTTCAAGGAGTATTACGAAAGCACTGGACACCGCTACGTCTCGTCGCATCCCATGTTTGGTCCTACCTTTGCGAACTTGGGAAACCTTTCACATGAGAATGCTATTCTTATCAACGAGGGCGAATATATGGGGCGGGTGTTCTTCCGCGACCTCTATACACGCCTCGGGCTGAACCTTAAGGAGATGTCTTTCAGCGAGCACGACGAGACTATGGGATATTCGCTTTCTATTCCTTTTGTCTCCACATTTGTCTTCGCGGCCATCATGAAGCATCAGGATACTCCGGGAACTACTTTTAAACGTCACATGAAAATAGCTCGTGGAGTGCTTTCCGAAGACGATACGCTTCTGCGTGAAATCCTCTTCAACCCTAATACAAAACCAAAGATAGGCGCAATTCGCGATGAGCTGAAGCGGCTTATTGAAATCATAGATGCTCACGACGAGCAAGCCATGAACGGCTATTTCACGCAGTTGCGTCATAATATAGAGAACTGATATTATTCGTAAAAAACTTTAACCACAGACATGGTTTTTAATATGATGAATATGAATAGAAAAATGGCTGTGACTCTTGTCGCACTCTTGCTTTGCTCTCCTGTAGGGGCACAAGAGCCAGAGTCCGCTGGGGCTCCTATCCATAGGGTTACCCGCCAGCAAACAGTACTCAATGCTAAAAACATGGTAGTACGTACACGTCAGGCCACTTATTACTACCTTGTTTCCTATGATGCCTGTCCCTGCATTGAATTAGGTGATGGCACAATGAGTATTGGTAATGATCAGTTTGCTCGTGCTGACGTCAAGAGCATTCGCTTCAAGGCACTTCCTCATTTGCTTCTTGATGAGGATAGCGTCACTTACAACAGAGCTGAAACTCTGGACAATGGCGCTGTGGCTCTACGTAGAACCTTAAACTTAGGCAAATGGAACAGCATCGTGCTGCCGTTCAACCTTACTGGCAATCAGCTACGCTATGTCTTCGGCGATGATGCAGAACTGGCATCACCTCGGGCTATTGTTGACGATAGTCAGGTGACGCTTGAGTTCTCCACCTTAGATCTCAATACCGACGATGTGGTGCTCAGGGCCAATTACCATTATTTGCTCCGTCCTACGCGCGAAGCCGACGTGGTTTCAGGGCGCTCATTATTAAATTTTGTCGAGGAAAAGGTCTATGGTCCTGTCTATCTTATCCCCGGGGTCTCCAAGAAGGTTAATCAGTCCCCAAGCCTTCAGTCTGTGAAGAATGAGGATGGATCCCGTCAAGTCCGCTTCCACGGCACATATTTGAAACTCGATGGCACACTCTTATCAGGGTCGATAGTCAAGAATAAGAAAGTGATCCCCGGCATGTACTACCTGAATGACGATGCTCTTATGGAGCAGGCAGAAGACTCTGTAGCTATGTTGGGCTTCCGTTCTTGGATACAAGACATCAGCAAGGAACCTGTTCCCATGCGTTTCTATATCGACGGAATAGGCGAGGATCTCACGGCTGCAACGGATGCTATTCATTCTATTCCGGCAGCTCTCGGCCTCTCTGGCAAGGAAGCCGACGACAACATCTACACCCTCAGCGGACAGAACCTTGGCGCGGCAACCTTGCAACGAAAAGCTCAGCTTGCAAAGGGCATTTACATCATCAACGGCAAAAAAGTTGCCATAAAATAAGGAGAATACGATCATGCGATATACAAGAATCACCCTTGCGCTTGCACTCCTTGGCAGTGCGGCTAACTCTTTTTCCGTTTCCACATTCCTATCCTCTCCTTTATCGTCTGTTGCTACGTCGCAACCCCTTCATGCTACAGCGGTTTATTCATCTGAAGCCCCAGACCAAGACACCCTCTATGTGCGCTACGACGACCGCTTTAAGCCAAATGACATCATCGAAATAGAGGGTATAGACTCCATTTCCGTTCGTCCCAAGCAAATGCGTCTCTTCTCCCCAACATTCTCCTTGGGCTATAAGGCCATACAGTTAGAGACTGTCGTGCCTACCGATGCCGCCGAGATGAGTTTTACCGACCCCGGACGCTACTTGCTTAAGCCTGACACCTATTCGGGCACCAACTACACCAATGAAAAAGCCACCAGCGGCTACAACTTTGCCCACATGGCCGAGAGCGATCACTATGCCGTGTTCTGGGACGTGCGCTATGGCGACAAGTCAACTAAAATCCAGTATCCAGGCGATGGCAATGTTGCCAATGCCAGCACTATCCTCAATATCTGCGAAAAATGTTGGAACAAGTACGTAGAACTCGGATTCATTGTTCCTGGAAATTCTACGACCGATAACTACAAAATCCAGCTCTATATTCCCTATCAGAAAGAATGGCGGGCCGATGCCTCCGGCACCAATGGTGTCTCTGGCGGCAAGACCGGCATAGGCCACTTTAACCCTTGGGCTGCCGTTGCACGTGGCGGCCACACCGTTGCCCACGAGGTAGGCCACACATTCCAATACCTTGTCTCTGCGGACCTTGGCGAGCAGCATGGCTACAAATGGGGATTCAACGGCGATGGCTGGGGCGACTGCGGCTGGTGGGAGAGCTGTGCTGACTGGCAGGCCTATAAAATCTTCCCGGAACGCCAGTTCACCGACGGCGAATACTTCGAGCAACACCTCGATGCGCATCACCTTAACTTCCTTCACGAAGATTGGCGCTATGCCAACTGCTATATTCAGGACTGGTGGACCATGAAGCATGGAGCCGATTTCATTGGGCGGCTCTGGCGCGCAGCTCAGAAGCCTGAGGATCCCGTTGAAACCTATAAGCGGATGAACAGCCTCACACAAGAGCAGTTTAACGACCAAATGATGGAAGGTTACATGCGTATGGCAACATGGGACATCGACGGCGTGCGCGACCAAGCCAAGCATCGCATAGGGCAGCATAAGACCTTCCTGACTCAGGTAAGCGGTACCAAGGACACATGGCAAAGCGACGTTGCCCACTGCATTCAGAACTATGGCTATGCCATCATTAACATGAACGTAGGCACTGCCGGCAACGTTGTGAAAGCTCACTTCACTGGTCTCACTGATGCCGCTGGCTACAAATACGTCTATCCCGAGCGAGCAGGATGGCGCTATGCTTTCGTAGCCTACACCTCAACCGGCGAACGCGTCTATGGCGAGGTGCAGTCGGCCCGCGAAGGCACGGCCGAACTAACAGTACCGGCAAAATGTTCGCGCCTCTTCTTCGTCGTCATGGGAGCTCCCACTAAACACTGGCAGCACCCTTGGGATAGGAACCGATCCGCCGATTCATGGACGCAGAACGGCGAGCAGTGGCCCTTCCGCGTACGGTTTGAAAATACAAATCTCTTAGGCAAATAATATCATCGGAGTATTTAATCAAAAAGCCTGGGCTTGTCAGTTTGACAGGCCCAGGCTTTTTTTGTATCATAAACGCAATATAATATTGCGATTTACGGCTGCCCACTTGCTTGTCGGGCATCATGCGTTAGGGTGTGTCTGGGTTTAATATTCAGCGGACAACTGATGTAGGCTTCTCTGCAAAACATACTGTTATTGCTGTTTGCTAAACACCAGCGTGCCCATCCTGAGTCTTTGCAACACTGCATTTAGGATTGTCGCCGATACCTGACAAGCCCACAGCTTGCCTTCTACGGTCGGTAGGGCGACGAACAGGAACCGGAAACTATACCTGAAAACCCCTCTTTTCCCGTTTTATTGCCGTCTGCTTATAAGAAAAACAGGGCACGCGGCCAGCTGAATTGATTATTCCATGACCTTGGAATGATTATTCGATGGTCATGGAATGATTGTTCCAAGGTCATGGAATAATCAACGTTGATACCCGAAATCCTTTTCTATCACTGGTGCACAACATTTCAGTCATTGGTGCTAATTCGGTTTCAGCTTTTCGAGCTGAGTGATGCGACTGGCTGAAAATGAAGAAAAACCAAAGAATTCCGGACAGGTCATCAGGATGATTCGTCAAAGTGCCGATGGATTCCGGACAGGTCATCAGGATGATTCGTCAAAGTGCCGATGGATTTCCGGACAGGCCATCAGGATGATTCGTCAAAATGCCGATGGATTCCGGACAGGCCATCAGGATGATTCGTCAAAGTGCCGATGGATTCCGGACAGGTCAGCAAGATGATTCATCAAAAGGCCGAGGGTTCCAGACTGATCATTTTCATGATTCGTCTGGAACCCTCGGCCTTTTTTGTTGATTCGGCTGGGCGATTCGAGGTAAAACAAGTTGTGTCAGTTCCGAGCGGCAGGGCTTGTTTGTGTTAGAGGATTAGCCTTGCGGCTCCACAGCACAACCTGTCCAGTGGCAAGCGATTGTTGAACATCGATGAGACGCTGGTTGGCAGAGCCTCGGAAGAGGAGGTCTGTGGAGCGTTGGGCTGCGATGTATGGGCCGTCGACCAGCACGTCGACGAGTTGGAGCAAGCGCCGTTGTGCGGGCATGTTAAGAAGAGTCTCGAAAGTGTAGCCAGTGTAACACCAGATATTCTTTTTTGTGCGTTGGCGTATGGCCTGAGCGAGTTCGGCGAAGCCTTCGGCCTGTTGCATAGGATCGCCGCCTGTGAAGGTGACGCCGGGCGCAAAAGGATCGGCTTCTATGATGGCCATGAGGTCATCGACGCTCATCTCTGAGCCTCCGTCGGCAGCCCACGACTGTGGATTGTGGCATTGAGGGCAGTGATGCGTGCAGCCGGCGCAGTAGATGCTCGTACGAAAGCCGGGGCCGTCTACCGTGGTGTCTTCTACTATAGATAGGATGCGGAGCATTATTCCTTGAACTCGAGATAGTCGGTGTTGTGGATGACGCGGTCGTTGAGTTCTGCGAGTTTGGCTCGGTTCCAACGGTCGGTGGTGCCTACGAGGTAGCCCGTGATGCGCTGCAGACGGTCGAGGTTGGTGCTGTGGCAGTGGGGACATTCGTCGATGTGGTCGGCCGTTTCGTAGCCGCAGTCCATACAACGTACGCGGGTGTGGTTGACGCTTCCGTAGCCGATGTTCAAGGTATCCATCATGTCCACGATGTTCATCACGGCTTCGGGGTTGTGGGTTGCGTCGCCGTCTATCTCGACGTAGAAGATGTGGCCGCCGCGTGTGAGCTCGTGGTAAGGAGCCTCGATTTCAGCCTTGTGTCGGGCGGGGCATTTGTAGTAGACAGGCACGTGGTTCGAGTTGGTATAGTACTCGCGGTCGGTGATGCCTGGGAGCTTGCCAAATTCTTTCTGGTCGCCGCGTGTGAAGCGTCCGCTGAGGCCTTCGGCGGGTGTGGCGAGCACGCTGTAGTTGTGCTGGTACTGCTGGCAGAAGTCGTTGACGCGGTCGCGCATGTAGGTGACGATGCGCAGTCCGAGTTTCTGCGACTCGGCGCTCTCTCCATGGTGTTTGCCGGTGAGTGCTACGAGACATTCGGCCAGTCCGATGAAGCCAATGCCGAGGGTGCCTTGGTTGATGACGCTTTCGATGGTGTCGTTGGGGTTGAGTTTTTCGCATCCGATCCAGAGGCTGTGCATGAGCAGGGGGAACTGCTTGGCAAAGGCGGTCTTCTGGAACTCAAAGCGCTCATGCAGCTGACGTGCAGTAAGTTCGAGCAGATTGTCGAGCTTGGCGAAGAAGGCGGCTATGCGTTGCTCTTCGTCCTTGATATTCATACACTCGATGGCCAGTTTCACGATGTTGATGGTGGAGAAGCTGATGTTGCCGCGTCCTATGCTGGTTTTGGGTCCGAACCTGTTCTCGAAGACGCGTGTGCGACAGCCCATGGTGGCTACTTCGTGGAGGTAGCGCTTCGGGTCGTCGGCACGCCAGTCGGCATCCTGATTGTAGGTGGCGTCGAGGTTGAGGAAGTTGGGGAAGAAACGGCGTGCCGTGACCTTGCATGCCAGTTGGTAGAGGTCGTAGTTAGGGTCTGTAGGCAGGTAGCTTACGCCGCGCTTCTTCTTCCAAATCTGTATGGGGAAGATGGCGGTGACGCCGCTTCCCACGCCTTCGTAGGTGGAGTTGAGAATCTCGCGGATGATGCAACGGCCTTCGGCGCTCGTGTCCGTTCCATAATTGATGGAAGAGAACACGACCTGATTTCCACCGCGGCTGTGGATGGTGTTCATGTTGTGGATGAACGCTTCCATGGCCTGATGTACGCGGCTGACAGTCTTGTTGATGGCATGCTGGATGACGCGTTCTTCGCCTTCGAGGCCTTCGAGGGGCTTGTTGATATAATCATCGAGTGCTCTTTCGTAGAGGTGGCTGTAGTCGGCCGCGAAGAGCTCCTCGAGTTTCTTTATCTCTTCGATGAAGGTGAGGCGGACGTAGGGGGCGAGGTAGAAGTCGAATGCGGGTATGGCCTGTCCGCCGTGCATCTCGTTTTGTGCTGTCTCCATGCTGATGCAGGCAAGCACGCTGGCAGTCTCGATGCGCTTGGCGGGTCGGCTCTCGCCGTGGCCGGCCATATAACCGCCTTCGAGGACGTGGTCGAGGGGATGCTGCACGCATGTCAGCGACTTGGTGGGGTAGTAGTCCTTGTCGTGGATGTGGAGGTAGTTTTTCTTGACGGCTTCGCGGATGTCGTCGCTCAGGAGGTAGTCGTCGACAAAGGGCTTGGTGGTTTCCGAGGCGAACTTCATCATCATGCCCGCAGGCGTGTCGGCATTCATATTAGCGTTTTCGCGCGTGACGTCGTTGCTCTTGATGTTGATGATTTCGAGGAACATCTCGCGCGTCTTGGCCTTGCGTGCGATGGAGCGCTGGTTGCGGTACTGGATGTATATCTTGGCCACGTCCTTGCGGGCGCTCTTCATGAGCTCCAGTTCAACGAGGTCTTGTATTTCTTCCACGGTCATCTGTGCCTTGCCACGCATGCTGATGCGGTCGGCTATTTGGTGGACAAGGTGCTCGTCTTCGCCTTCTTCAGTCCGAAGCATGGCTTTACGGATGGCAGCAACAATCTTCTCTTCGTTGAAGCCTACGATGCGTCCGTCGCGCTTGACTACTGTCTGTATCATAATTATTGGGAATATGTAAGGTAATGATATAAAGTGAAATGCAAGAATAGGTATGTTGAAGTTGAGATCTAAATGGCGCTGCAAAGGTAATTTGTTTGCCTAAAATGTGCAAGCGATTGGCAAATATTTTTTAAAAGTTTTCCAAAACGATTGAGACTGTTATTGAAAATCAATGTGTTATATTTTTGACATTGCTGAAAAGTTTTCCAAAAATAATTTTAGTTGTCTGTCAAGGTGTTTGTTGATGTTGGCTCTGTGACCAAATAAATCAGTTGGAAACGCATGATATTCAGTGGCGGAAATCAAGGCTCAACATAAAAAAAACGCGGAATGCTCGTGACTCATTGAGTCGGCATTCCGCGTTTTTTGTTGCTTGGAACTAAGTCTGGATGTGCGATAAAGCAGTTTTGAAATCCTATTTTTCTTCGTCTTTTCTTGCTCGAACAATAAAGAAGCATTAATTTTGCCACGCAAAACAAATAAAAAACAATAGTCATCATGAAAAAAATTATTGCTTTGGCCAGCGTTTCACTCCTGCTTGTTGCCTGCTCAACAGTCAGCATGACCGGCCGTAAACAGTTGAACCTCGTTTCAGAATCTGAAATCCTGTCGGCCAGTTTGACCGAGTACCAGAGTTATATGAAATCGGCCAAAGTGTCGAAGGATGCTGCCGCTACGGCTGTTGTCAAAGGCGTAGCCGAGCGCATAGCCGCAGCCGCCGAGGCTTACCTCACGGCTACCGGGCAGACAGCCGACTTGCAGAACTACGCATGGGAGTTTAACCTCACAGAGGATCCCAACCTGAATGCGTTCTGCATGCCTGGTGGAAAGATTGTGGTCTATTCGGGCATGCTCAAGCTCATAGGCAACGGCGCCGACCGCGACGACGAGCTTGCAGCAGTGATAGGTCATGAGGTGGGTCATGCCATTGCCAAGCACGGCCAGGAACGTGCCAGCCAGCAGATGTTGCAGCAGATGGGCGGTTCGGTGCTCGGCGCAGTCGTGGGTGGCTCCAGCGCTCAGACACAACAGGTCATTGCCACCGCTTACGGCCTGGGCACACAGTATGGTGCTTTGCTCCCGTTCTCTCGTAAGCATGAGCTGGAGGCCGACTACATCGGTATTGTTCTTGCTACGATTGCAGGCTACGATGCCGATGCTGCCGTAACACTCTGGCAGAAGATGGAGGCCGCCAGCGGCGGACAAGCTCCCGCTCAGTTCATGAGCACCCACCCCAGTAGCTCGAAGCGCATCAGTGAGTTGCAGAAGAACATACCGCAAGTGAAGGCTGAATATGGCAATGTGTCCAAACAGGCTGCTGCCTCACAGTCGGCTGCTACTCAGAAGAAGGCTACGACAACCAAGTCGACTTCAAAATCTAAGACCACCACAACCAAAGGTACTGGCTTTAAGATTGGATAATGACCTTTACAAATAATCTCGAACAAGTGCGTGCCGTCGTCTTTGATCTCGACGGCACGTTGCTTAATACCCTCGACGATCTGGCCAATGCCACCAATTGGGCCTTGCGCAAGAATGGACTTCCCGAACGTACGCTCGACGAGGTGCGGCGTTTCGTGGGTAATGGCGTAAGACGCCTCATCGAGCGTGCTGTGCCTGAGGGCGTGGCTTCGGATGTCTTGGAGTCGACATTCGACGACTTTAAGGCTTATTATGTCCAGCATTGTCAGGACCAGACATGCCTCTATGAGGGGGTGGCTCCGATGTTGGCTGCTCTGAAGCAACAAGGCTTGCGCCTGGCCATTGTCAGTAATAAACTCCAGGAAGGCGTCGACGAGCTTTTTCACCGTTACTTCAGCACTACCGTCGAGGTGGCTGTAGGTGAAAGCCCCTCAGTGGCCCGTAAACCGGCTCCCGATATGGTGTTTGCAGCCTTGCAAGAATTGGGCGTTGCGCCCAATGAAGCCATATACGTAGGCGATTCCGACGTCGACCTCCAGACAGCACATAATAGCGGTCTCCCTTGCATCTCAGTGCTTTGGGGCTTTCGCGACAGGGATTTCCTGTTGGCACACGGAGCTACGTGCATGGTGGAGCGTCCGGCTGAAATAGTGAGCTTGCTTCATCAGCACGATGAGCAATCGTAAATCATAAATCTTTTAATCGTAAATATAAAGGTGTCTATTTGTCTCATTACAGGCGGTCAGCGTTCCGGCAAGAGCCAATATGCCGAGCAGTTGGCGCTGTTGCTCGCTCCGAATCCTGTTTACTTGGCAACGGCTCACGTCTGGGACGATGAGTTTCAAGAACGGGTTAAGCGTCATCAAGAACGGCGAGGGCCGGAATGGACGAACATCGAGGAAGAGCGTTGGCTCAGTCGCCACAACGTGGAGGGTAGGGTAGTCCTGGTCGATTGCCTGACGCTGTGGGCCACGAATTTCTTTTTCTCCGACGGTGCCGAGGCCGATGTCGATGCTGCGTTGGAGACGATGAAAAGGGAGTTCGACCGTTTCACGCTTCAGGATGCTACGTTCATCTTTGTGACCAACGAGATCGGTGCCGGAGGAACCCCCGTGAACGATGTGCAGCGGCGTTTCACCGACCTGCTGGGGTGGTTCAACCAGTATGTGGCTTCGAAAGCCGACGAGGTGGTGATGATGGTATGCGGCATTCCTGTGAAGGTGAAAGGAAATGGGGTGTAGCACCGGGAAGGTTAAAGATGAATGGATTAAAGATAACGGAAGAATGGAACTACAAGATAAGTTGAAGCTGAAGATCGATAATCTCAACAAGCCGAAAGGCTCGCTGGGACGGTTGGAGGAGCTGGCCTTTCAGATAGGAATGGTTCAGCAGACGCTTTCGCCCACATTGCAGCATCCCGTGCATCTCTTGTTCGGTGCCGACCATGGCATCGAGCGCGAACACGTGAGTGTGTCGCCCCGCTGCATCACCTGGCAGCAGATGGAGAACTTCACGCGCGGCGGTGGCGGAGTAAACATGTTTTGCCGTCAGCATGGCTTCGAGCTTCGTCTGATAGATGTGGGTGTAGACCACGACCTGAGCGCTTTTCCGGCTATCATCAATAGGAAGGTCGCCCCTCATGGCACAGCCAACTTCCTCCACGAAGCGGCAATGACAGAGGAGCAATGCCAGCAAGCCCTCGGCATAGGGTGCGAACAAGTGGATGCGGCCTTTGCCAAGGGCTGCAACATTATCAGTATAGGCGAGATGGGCATTGCCAACACGTCGCCTTCGAGCATCTGGATGAGCTTGTTGCTCGATTTGCCCTTGGAGCAATGTGTGGGAGCCGGAGCGGGACTGAACGATGAGGGCATCCGCCACAAGTTGGACGTGCTGCGCCGAAGCGTTGAGAACATGCAGAAAACGAATGTTCCGGCCAGCAACGACGATGGTGTCCGCTACCTCCTTCGCTATTTCGGCGGTTTCGAGATGGTGGCTGCCGTAGGGGCCATGCTCCGTGCGGCCGACTTGCGGATGCTGGTGCTCGTAGACGGTTTCATCATGTCGGCCTGCGCGCTTATTGCCAGCAGGCTGCAACCTTCGTTCCTCGACGTAGCCATCTTTGCCCATTGTGGCGACGAAAGTGGCCACAAGCTTATGCTCGACGGCATGGGCGTGAAGCCGCTCCTCAGTCTGGGCCTGCGTCTGGGTGAGGGCACAGGCGCCCTATGCGCCTATCCCATCGTAGAGTCGGCTGTTCGCATGATCAATGAAATGGGCAATTTCGAAGATAATAAAATCACCAAATACTTTTAGGATATCCTCGTCGACGCCGCCTCGTCAACGGCTCACGTTTCACCTCCTGACCACTCATTCACTACAAAAGAACAGATATCACCTGACAATGAATCATCTCTTCGCCTCCCTGATGTTCTTTACGCGACTGCCCTGGTGGCGGCTGCGCACCGTGCCGAAAGAAGCTTTCGAACATGTCGTAGACTGGTGGCCGCTGATTGGTTGGCTCACTGGAGGTGTGATGGCGGCTGTCTTTGTCATGGCAGTGTCGGTAGGTATGTCTGTCAGTGTGGCTGCTTTGTTAGCTATCGCTTCGCGTTTGTTGCTGACAGGAGCTCTGCATGAGGATGGTCTTGCCGATTTTTTCGATGGCTTCGGAGGGGGAACCGATCGCGCGCGTACATTATTTATTATGAAGGATTCCCACATCGGCACCTATGGCGTGTTGGGGCTGCTGTTGGTCTTAGGCCTGCTTTGGGCTTCTCTCGTGCAGCTGAGCGGCTATATGTCGGCACCTGGTTCGGTGGCTGTTTCCACTCCTTCGGCCGATGCTTTGCTGCGAACGGCCTCGGTGATGCTGCTTTTCGATGTTGCTGCCAAGAGTGCAGCCTCGCTCATCACCGGGCAATTGCCTTATGCCCGTACGGCCGACGAGGCGAAGAACAAAGTAGTTTATGTAGGTCGCAGTCTGCAAGGTTGGCTGTGTCATGGCGTGCGTTGTGCAGTAGCTTTGTCGCTGCCTGTCGCTGCTTGTTGCTATTTCGGCGTTCCGCAAGTCCACCTGTTGCTGCCCGTTCCTTTCGTGCTGGAATGTCTGCTCATGCTATGGATGCGGCGGCGCATTGGTGGTTACACAGGCGATTGCTGCGGAGCCATCTTCCTCTTGTGCGAGTTGTCGTTGTACTTGACCTGCGGAATAGCGCTCTCGTGAGGCGGTCGGGTAGGGCGAAAGCAAAGTCGTAAAAAACAAAAAAGAGCACCTTCGGGTGCTCTTTTTTTGTTTGTAGCCAAGACTAATCGTCTCAACTGCTTGCGGAGAGAGAGGGATTCAACCCCCCGGAACGGACGAGCCGTTCACCGGATTTCGAGTCCGGCCCAATCGGTCACTCTGGCATCTCTCCTTGGATGTTTGCGCGAATGCGGTTGCAAAGGTAGAAATTTATTCATAATTCACAATTCATAATTCATAATTTTTTTGTTTTTACTCGGTTTTTTCGTCTGAGGCATACACTTTCTCCCTCTTTTTTTACCTTGAAAGCCACTTTGCAACACAGTTGCAGCCACAACGATGTACCTTTGCACTCGAAAAGAGAGACAGGATGTTCCCGTCAACCAGAATACTCCTGGCGAGCTCTCTGCAAGATGAGGAGTGGCATCATCTCATTCACGCCCACTTCCGACGCAACCAGAATAAACAAAAACATAAAGAATATGATACCCGAACTACTTGAAAACTATTGGGATGCCTTGGTGATGATGACCGCCGAGATGGCTCCCTACCTGCTTTTAGGCTTCTTCATCGCAGGATTGTTGCGAACGTTTGTGCCCCGAACGGTCTACTCACGTCACCTTGCCCCTCGCAACATGAAGAGCGTTGTCAAGGCAGCAGCCATCGGTATTCCTTTGCCCTTGTGCTCTTGCGGCGTCATTCCCACGGCAGTAGGCCTGCGTAAGGAGGGCGCGAGCCATGGTGCATGCACCAGTTTCCTTATCGCCACCCCCCAAACAGGCGTCGACAGCATCGCCGCCACCTATTCGCTCATGGGCTTGCCCTTTGCCATCGTGCGTCCTGTAGCAGCGCTGTTCACCGCCATGTTCGGGGGATGGCTGGTGAACAGATATGCCCGCGAGGACGAGGCCCTTTCCGCTGCAGCCGCACAGACTGGCGACCACGATCATTGCGACTGCGGCCACGATCACGATCATTGTGACTGCAATCACGATCATGCCAGCCACGATCACGACCATTGCTGCTGCGATCACGACCACGACGACGAGTGCCACTGCCATCACGGCAATGACCATACGTCGCAGACCTTCGTATCCAAGCTCACCGGAGCGCTCGACTACGCTTTTGTCGACATGATGCAGGATGTGGGCAAGTGGTTGGTCATCGGTCTGCTCATAGCTGCGCTCATCACCGTGGCCGTGCCCAACGAGTGGCTTGCCGCGTTGCACGACTATAAGCTGCTGAATATGCTCATCGTTCTGGCTGTGGCCATACCCATGTACGTCTGTGCTACGGGCAGCATCCCCATTGCCGTATCGCTCATGGCCAAGGGCCTGACGCCTGGAGCCGCCTTGGTGTTGCTCATGGCTGGTCCGGCTGTCAATTCCGCTTCTATGTTGGTCATCGGCAAAGTGTTTGGCCGTCGCACCCTATGGCTCTATATCCTTTCCATTGTCATCGGTGCCATGTTGTTCGGCCTGGGCATAGATTATCTGCTGCCGCAAGACTGGTTTGCAGTTCAGAGCAGTATCACCGCTTCCGCCGGCCATTGTGCCCATTGCCTTACGACGATGGATTGGGTGTGGATTGCTCTGCTGGTGGCCCTTCTCCTGAATGCCTTCTGGCAGCAGCACCGCGGTCACACTTGCAGTTGCGGTCACGACCACGACCATGCTCACGACCATCATCACCACTCGCACGACTATGCTGAGGCCCACGAGCATGCTGATGCCGAGGAACACCATCACGAGGACGCAGCGGGTGCTCAGCAAGTGTATCGCGTCGAGGGAATGTCGTGCAACCATTGTAAGGCCAATGTGGAGCGCGCTATCCGTGGCGTGGCCGGGGTCGAGGACGTTGTCGTAGACCTGCCTTCAGCCACAGCCACCGTCGTAGGCGCCCACTCGTCCGACGAGCTCATCGAGCGCGTTAAGAGTTATGGCTACGAGGCTTCGCTGTTGTAGCGCAACGTGCTTCGGCATCCTTTCTTGGCTATCTGATAGATCATGGCCGCACAGCTTCTGAGCTCACTCAGCGCTGTGCGGCCATTTTTTTAGTTGAAAAAAATCGATTCTTACGGAGCGAGCCTGAAACTTTTCATTATCTTTGTAGCCGTAAACACTAAAAAATAACTGATAATGAAAAGTTCGTGTTCATTTGTCGCCAAGCTGTTTCATGCATCTCTGGCCGTGGTCATGATGTTCCCGGCGGGTGTCATGGCTCAAGCGTATAAGTCCATAGCCGCTACCGAAGCGGTTCACGTAGAAGCTCCCGTAGGCACGGTGCCCCGCCTGCCTTACCAGTTGTGGGTCACCTATTCCGACGGCAGCAAGGCCTACCGTCAGGTGAGATGGACCAACGCCGCGCCCGCCACTGAGCAACAGCAGATGCAGCAGCCCGCAGGCTCTACCTATGATGTGCGAGGCTACGTCATCGGCGACAACACCACTACGCAAGGTTATCCCGTAGCGGCTCACGTGCGTGTCGTCGACGGCGCTTATGTTGCCCCGGACAATAAGCCTGTGGCCGTGCCGCTGCCTTTGAATAAGGTGAGCATCACCGGCAACAACCGCCTCACCCACAATCGTGATATGGACATCGACCAGTTGCTCTCGCTTGATGTCAAGCAGCAGCTCTACAACTATCGCGATACCTATGGCCTGCCTACCGACGGCTACCCGGAGGCCGACGGCTGGGACTCTCCCACCACGAAGCTTAAGGGACATGGCAGTGGCCACTATATGAGTGGCATGGCTATGGCTTACGCTTCGTGCACCGATGCAGCCAAGCGCAAGCAGTTGAAGGCAAACATTCGTACAATGGTGGACGAGCTGCGCCGCTGTCAGGAACGTACCTTCGTCTTCGACAAGGAGCTTGGCCGCTACCGCGAGGCCCGCGATTTTGCCCCTGAAGACGAGCTGCGCGAGATGAAAGGCACTTGGGACGACTTCAATCGCTATAAGCAAGACTATGCACACTACGGCTATGGTTACCTGAATGCCATACCAGCCCAGCACTGTGCGCTTATCGAGATGTACCGTGCCTACAATAACGAGCAATGGGTGTGGGCACCCTACTATAGTGTCCACAAGCAACTGGCCGGACTCATCGACATTGCCACCTACGTCGACGACGCCGCTATTGCCCGCAAGGCACTCCTTATAGCCAAGGACATGGGCCTGTGGGTGTGGAACCGCCTGCACTACCGCACCTATGTCAATGCCGAGGGCTCGCAGGCCGAGCGCCGTGCCCGTCCCGGCAACCGCTATGAGATGTGGAACATGTACATCGCAGGTGAAGTGGGTGGCATGGCCGAGTCGTTGGCCCGCCTCTCCGAGATGGTGACGGATGCCACCGAGAGTGCTCACCTGCTCGAAGCTGCTACCTATTTCGACAGTCCCGCCTTCTTCGATCCCCTTGCCCATAATGCCGACGCCATACGCACACGTCATGCCAACCAGCACATCCCCATGGTGACGGGCGCCCTCAAGGCCTTCCATGCCGGAGGCGACAGCCGCTACTACGACCTCGCCCTCAACTTCTGGAACATGATTCAAGGGCGCTATCGCTATGCCATGGGCGGCGTAGGCAATGGCGAAATGTTTCGTCAGCCCTACACCCAGATACTCTCGATGTGCACCAATGTGGGCACCGATTGGCGCGACCGCTCCACCTATCCCGAACCTACGCTCAACGAGACCTGCTGCGCCTACAATCTGGCCAAACTTACCAAGGACCTCAACGGCTATGCCCCCAACGATGCCCGCTACATGGACTACTACGAGCGCGTACTCTACAATCAGCTCATAGGTTCGCTCAACCCGCATCACTACGCTGTTCTCTATCAATATGCCGTGGGCCTGAATGCCTCTAAGCCCTGGGGCAACGAGACACCGCAGTCGACTTGCTGTGGCGGAACGGGCGTGGAGAATCATGTAAAATATCAGGAGGCCGCCTATTTCGTGGGTGCCGACACGCTGTGGGTAGCCCTCTACCTTCCTACCACAGCCCGCTGGGATGCCAAGGGCGTGACACTCAAGCAGGAGTGTGAGTGGCCGGCTCAGGCTTCCACCATCACTTTCTCTCAGTGTAAGAAGCCTATCGTCGTGAAGTTGCGTACACCTTACTGGGCCACTTCGGGTTTCGACGTCCGTGTCAATGGCGAGAGCGTAGCCCAGCGCTACCAGCCTTGCGCTTATGTGACGTTGCCCGCACGCCGCTGGAGCAAGACCGACCGCATAGAAGTAGTGATGCCTTTCTCGGCCCACATCGACTTCGGCCCCGACAAGATGGAGGTGGCTGCCACGGGAAAGAACCAGCCACGCACGAACTTCGAGCCCGCATGGTGCGGAGCTTTCATGAACGGACCTCTCGTCATGGCAGCCAAAGGCATCAAGACATGGGAGGAGGCAACGATAGAGATGAAGAACGACGTATCTCGTTCTGCCCAGAGCGCAGATTTGAAGCAGGCGTCGGACGCAGGAAATGGTTCCAATTCTTCATCCCTCGTTTTTCACACATCCCTTGCCGACACCCTCTCCTTCCTTCCCGACTACGATGCCGCCCGCCACGTCACCCACTATTTCCGTTTCCTCATGCCCGGCACTCCTGTAGCCGTAGTGTCCGAAACGTCGGAGTCGGGGGTCAACGACACCCGTCTGCGCGAAGCCATGGCCTTGGCTCGCAGCCGCCGCGACGCTCAGAATGCGTGGAATGCGCTTGAGGTGAAGGTGCCCGAGTATGCCCCTTGGGCCCCGCACGGCTATAGCCGCCTGATGACACAGTTCGACCGCGCCCGCGCCCTCTACGACGATGCCGTGCGCAGCCACTCGCAGGAAGCTGTCGACCAGATGGCCACAGAGCTCGAAGCGGCCCTCAACACCATGCGGCCCGGCAACCTGCCCGAACTCGAAGACCTCGACACGTTGCTGCCGCTGCTGGCCAAGGCACGCCAGGGCGCACAAGAGAATGGCGGCACCAGTCAGCAACTGCGCGACGCTATCGACTACGCCGAGATGGTGGTCAAGTACGTCAGCGACGGTTCTGGCACAGCCGATATGATAGAACGAGCTACCCGACAGCTGCAAGACGCTGTGAAATAGCACACTACATCTTGCCCAAAAAAACATGTAAAAAAGACTTTCCGAAACGTTTGGCCGTGTCGTTGAAATGCGCTAACTTTGCAAAAGAATGCCGCGCATTTCGGCGACACGTTCTTTTACATCTTGAAAATCAATATTTTCAACCTCTAAAGTTTACGAATATGAATGACGACAACACCAACAGACCTCGTGACAACACCGTCACGCCTGGCGGCGACTTCAGCAATATGGAGTACGTCGCCGAAGCCATCATCTTTGAACTTAACGCTAAGGACATGATTACGATTGACGAAGCACGACGCCTCGTCAACCTTGCAGGACGAATCTTCTACAGTCAAGGCTTCAATGCCGGCCAGACCCATGCTCTGCTCGAATTGGCCCGACTGCAAATAACAACGCGCCAACCCGTCAACGAACACAAAAACCTCAACATCTCAACTACCCAAGCACAATCTCGCTTTGGCGACGCTCTTCCCTTACAGCTCCTCACCCATGAGGCACGCACAGTGTGGCAGGCACTCGTCGAAGCCCAATTCTTAGACCAAGACTGGAAACCCCTTCAGCAGACCACCAACGGCCAATGTATGTACATCGCCCTGGCCATGGGCATGCGATTCCTGGGCGACAGCGTATGGCAACCCTTCGAAAGGCTCTGGAACAAGTCGCACCTCGCACAGCAGCATTACAGAATGACCGACACCGGGCACAAGCCCGACCGCTGGAAAGAGATCGATAAGATCGTAGGGTGGGCTTCCAACAAATCATAAAGCATTGACTTACAACACCGATGGGGGATATATAGTCACTATCATAGCGGCTATATATCCCCCTGATTATTTTGCCTCATAGTACCTTTGCATCGAGTTAAACAACTAAAAGCATACCACTATGAGACTACTTTCCAACCAAACCTACCTCATGAGCCGCGAGCTCTATGCCGACATCTGCCGTCTGGCACGTCTGCGCACACAATTCCATGCCATCGTCATCGAGCAGGCACGCCTCGAAGCATCTATCCGCCAACGCATGGCACCCGCCACCGAGATCGTAGACCTCTCCTTCCTGCGTCAGCAGACGAAGGCTACGCCGGAGGAACGCAAAGAGATGTTCGTAGCCAAGATCGACGTCCTCAACCGCCTGGTCGTGCATCCCGCTTACGTGTGTCAGCGTTTCCGCCCATGCCCGCCCGAAGAACCAGATTCTAACCTCTAAATCCTTACAACGATGATCACAAGAGCTTATCAGAAAGGCGAACTCGCCTCACTCTACTACCCTTGGTGCTCGCAGCGCCAAGCCTTGCGGCACTTCGCCCGCGACCTCGAGTACTCTACCGACCTCAACAGCCGCCTCCGTGCCATTGGCTGGCGACCGACCCACCGCCTGTTCAATCCGCAGCAGGTGATGCTCATCTTTGAGCATTTCGGTGAACCCGGCGACTAATGCTGTCATCCTTTCCTTTCTGTTTCCCCGCCTCAAATCGTGGCCTCGTCCACGTTTGAGGCGGGGATTTTTTTTATACATTCAGTTTTAGTTGTTTATCAGCTACCACGAATTTCACGGATGTTTCGACTCTTATGCCAGTGTCAACCTTCACATGATTAATGAAGATTGACGAGTAGATTGACGAAGGTTGACGACTTTTAAAAGAACCACGGCATTCGGTTCAAAGCATGTCTGTGTCAAAACATTCGTGTGATTTGTGTAATTCGTGGTGTCGTAAATATCCGAAGCTTAAGTTGTACCTTCCCATTTCCACAGGTGCGTTGGAAAATTCTCTTAGGCGTATCGACCAATTCTCTTAGGCGCATCGCCCAATTCTCTTAGGTGCATCGTCCAATTCTCTTAGGCGTATCGCCCAATTCTCTTAGGTGTGTTGTACGGAACACGTAGGGGCATCTCGTCGTTGGTGCTGAAACGTGGTTCGTCGCCTCCTTTCAGCCTCCTACATCCGCAAGCCGCAAAGCCTTGTGCCGGAAACCGATGCTATGATGCCGGCTACGGCTCTTGCACCATCTTTTTTCCCGAAAACCTTTTGTCCTCAATCGATTTTTACTACCTTTGCCCGCAGAAACATCTAAAAGCGACAATAAAACTATGATTTTCCGTAGATTATATGCGGCCTTCGTCTGCGCCCTGATGCTTGCCACTTCGGCCGTGGCACAGACGGCGGCCTCCCTGCCGGCACAGCCTGCCAAGGTGCCTTCGACGACGAGCATCATGCGCAACGCCACCGTGCTTATCACTAATCCCTCCTTCGAGTCGGGCACCGAACGCGGATGGACGCTCAACGGCAAGGACCCGCAAGGCAATGATGAGTTCCGCACGCGCAACTATCCCATGACGGGCAAGGACGGCAACTATCTCATGAATGCCTACCAGTGGTGGGCGCCGTCGCTCAGTGTCAGCCAGGAGATTGGCTACATCCCCAGTGGCGAGTACGAACTCTCGGCCGTAGTGGCAACATGGAACGGGCGAACGGTCTATCTTCAAGGCAACGACAACACCGTGGTGACCGACGGACGAGGCGACGTCACGGGCATCAAGGTCTCGCTACCCCTCACCATCGGCCTGGCCCAGACGCTCACTATCGCTGCCGGAAGCTCGGCACAATGGTGGATGGAAGGCCATGAGACCGAGACGCAGACCTTCTTCAAGCTCGACGACGTGCGTCTTAAATGCAAGTGCTTCTACGTCAACGGCCTCGCACAGCCCCTGCCCAACGACGATGCTCCCCGCCTCAAGGCAGATCAATGGTACTATTTCGACGTTGCTTTCGGCACCGACTACTGGCTGGTAGGGCCCACCGACGACATTCTCTACACCACCGACGCGCTTGTGAAGCCCGAAGAGGCCGACATAAAGCCTGCTGCACGGCAGATGCAACTGCCCACAGGCCGTGTCTTCTTCAAGACAGCCCGCACCGATGCCACCTTGAAGGTGATGCCTACACGCGAAATACTCCAGGGCACTTTCACTGCGGCAGCACTCAACGTAGACGGATTGCCACAGCGCATAGCCACCATCGAACTGAATGCCGACGGACCAGGAAGCGAGGGCACCAAGAAAATAAGCCAGTACCTGGCAGCCAAGGGCTATGACATCATCGGCGTCAGCGAAGACTTCAACTATCATGGTTCCCTCATGGGAGACTTGGAAGGATATAGCTCCGGCTCGCAAAGAGCTACGCTCAGCGTCAGCGACCTGCCGTGGTCCGAGATCATCAAGCTGAAATTCCGATTCGACACCGACGGCCTCAACCTCATCTGGCGCAACGATGTGGCCTCCGCCACCGGCGAGAGTTGGACGCAATGGAACAGCATGGAAGCCACCGACGGCAATCAATATGTGCGCAAGGGATTCCGCCACTACGACCTCACCATTGCCGACGATGTGGTTGTCGACCTCTATGTTCTCCACATGGATGCGGGCGACATGCAGGTTGTAGCTTCGCGCGAAGATCAATGGCGACAGCTGGCCGACGCTATCAATGCGGCCGATCCCGAGCGCCCCAAACTCATCTTGGGCGACACCAACAGCCGATGGACGCGCGAGAACATTGCCGACAACTTCTTCGGTCGCCTGCATGCCGAGCTGCGGGCCGAGGATGTGTGGGTGGAGCTCTGTCGCGGAGGCGTGCGCCCGGCGGTAGGCTCCGGCGACCTCACCGACCAGTCGATGCCTGAGGCGTATGGCAAATATGAGGTGGTGGACAAGGTCATCTACATCAATTCCTCACGCACAGGCGCCGTGCAGCTAACGCCACAGAGCTTCCGCATCGAGCAGGACTACACCTACGGCACCGTCGACGGCACCGACAACACAAAGCCCTTGGGCGACCACCGTCCCGTGGTTGTAGCCTTCAGCTACACCAAAGCCGGTGAGCTGCTGCCCGAACCGCTCTACGATGCCGTCGACACTGTTCCGGCTACGAGGAAAGGGAAGCGCGCCGTCTACAACCTTGCGGGCCAGAGCCTCGGCAACAGGCCCGGTGCACAAGGCATCTACGTCATCGACAACCGCAAGGTGGCCTTGCCGCGACGTTGAGCTAGGGCGCTGTGCCAAGCTACAAATAAGATCTTCTCTCAGCGAGTTGTACGAATCCTTCATTATCTGGACTGACTGACGGTGAAAACATTCGAATAATTCGTCTAATTCGTTGCGTAAAAACAAAAAAGGGGCTGCGCCTTTCATTTAGGCACAGCCCCTTTTGATATATAGCTACTGGGCCAGCTTATTTGCTCCAGTTTTCGTTCCAGACATTGTAGTCGCCGCGCTTAACTTCTACGTCACTTGCATTTACGCTGCCTTCATTGTTCACGGTCACTTCTGGTTCAGGTGAACCGGCAATCATGAGTTGTGCATTGATGTTGAGCACATCGGTGGATGGGGTGATATATGTCTTTTTCATTGTCGTTATATAATCTTTATATGGTTCTTGGGATGATGCCTTACTTAATGACAACTTTGCGTCCGCCAATGATGTTCAAACCACGCTGGGCCTTCTGCAAACGCTGACCGGCGAGGTTGAATATCTCTTCAGCCTCGGCAACGTTGACCGTCTCAACGGTCTTGATGCCGTCGGCACTGTTGAAGACGAAGGTGAGAGCCTTGGTGTTGCCCGTAGCTTCAACCTTGCTTGCGGGCAGCAGAGCCTTGCCTGCGGGAACGGTGCCGGCATTGACGGGTACGAACTCATTGCCCTTCAAACCGAAGTACTCGCCTGCGGTGACATCGGTAGCTGTGGTGATACCTTCAAGCAGGTTGCCTGTCAAAGCTGTTGCACCAGTTGAGGAAGTCATGGTGACACTTCCACTGGCTTCACCCTTCAGGAACAGACCTGTGCCGGCTGGTGCGCTACCTTCGATTTGGCTGAAAGTAATCTCATTGCCATTAATGCCTGTGATAGTCCAAGCGGTGACGTCCGTTGCATTCGTGAAGTCAAGAGCATTCTGGCTAGCATAAGTAGCATAGCCATAGCTATTGAGCGTCTTGCTTTCGGTCGGTGTAGCCTCGCCGTCCTTCTCATAGAGATAAACGTCGGTTTGACCGTTGGCATAGCAGGAGAAGATGGAGTTATTGCTGTTATATCGCATTGTGTTGCGTCCATCAAAATTAGCTACAATACTTGCGGCATTGGATTCACCATCAAAGTTGATTGACCATTGACCCTTTTCATCAAGTGAAGTATAAGTCTTCAAATGGTTGCTACTTGTACCACCTGCCGCATATAGATAACCTGTTCCATCATAGATGGTATAGTGATTATTAGCATCGGGACCATAAATAACGAACTCTACGGCTCCAGCATTGGAAGATACGCTCAAAGTAGTTTCGTCTACAGAACCCTCAACGGCAGCACGGTTGTTTGGGTTCTGCATACCCATTACAGATACGTCGCCAGAAGTTCCATTTGCAATGACGTAGTGCTTGCCGGAGGTGATAGAAGAAGCAAGGGTGTAGGTGATATCGTGAACAGCCTCGAATTCAGCCATAACAGTGACATTGTCTGCGGGCATCTCGAAAGTGTAAGTGGTGCTGTTGCTCTTGGTCAAAACAACGTCATCGCCACCGTCGGTCATGGCAAGGATAGTCTTGAGACCAAAGCCTGTAGCAGGGGTCACGGTCAAAGTAACAGTAGCTCCTTCGAAGGCTGTAGCCATGTCTGCTTCAACAGTTCCGTTTTCGATATCAGAATCAACGGTGATGTTGTAAGATGTAAGTGTTGTTGCGAAGGTGGCACTCACTTCGACATCGCTCGATGGCATCGTGAAGGTCGCAACATTTGCATTTTCCTGCGAAACGGTAACGGTAACTTCTTCAGCATTGCCATCCAGAACTGTCCATCCGCTAAGCTCGTAGTAAGTATCGGGTGTGGCAGTCAAGGTCACAGTAGCACCAGCTTCAGCCTTATTCAGATTAGCAGAGATTGTGCCGTTCTCAACTTGATTGTCAACATTGATGTTGTAATAAGTGGTGTTGTCCTCCACATAATATACCTTAACGGAGGTGAAGCCACAAGTACCACCGAGAGTGGCAGAAATAGCCTGACGCCCCTCTGTAGGTGTTACAGTAACGGTTGAGCCTTCAGCGGATGCAGTTGCATTGGTCCAAGTGCTATTTTTAAGAGCTGTAGCATAGCCATCGGTAGTAGCTGTAAACACAACACTCGTGATGGCATAACCAACAACAGGAGTGATAGTCAGTGTGTTGCCATTGTACATACGAGTGCTTGTACGAGTGGGGGGAATATAGTTGTTAACATTGGTGGTGCTATTTCCCTTTGCGTTGGTCATCGTTGCATAACTGCTGGACCATGTAATTAGATCTGCAGTTGGAGTTGCATCATAGGAATTCGTGCTCAAATCCCAAGTAACATTAGGTGCTTCAGGGGCGGTCACGCTACCGGCGAGGCTGATTTCAACATTCTCAGCTGCAGCAGAAGAAAGAGTGATTGTGCCATTGTAGTTGCCAACTGCCAAATCTGACTTCAGGCGAACATATACGGTAACATCCGATGCGGAACTTGCGAGGTTGAGGCTGCTTCCATAGTTAGCATCGCTGGAAGTCGAAATCTCAAAGTCACTATTGGCGCCAAGGCTCAGTGTAATGTCTTCTGTAAGATTTGCACCAGTAACAGTAAAAGACTGAGCATCACTTGGACCATTGCCCGTTTCATAGGTAAAACCATTCAGGCTTGTAGGGGTAGCGATAATGGTAGGAGTCGTAATTACAGGGTGAGTCAGCGACACCAGCGTGCAGCCTGAATTGAATTCATAAATTGAGTTATACAAGGTCAGGTCACCAGAGATCACAACGATGTCGCCAACTGCAACATCGGAAGCGTCAGTGCCACCGCAGCGATAAGCACGGAGCGTATTAGAGCCACCTTCGTCTATAATATCGAAAGTAATGTTTCCATGTTCAGTACTGTAAGCTGTTACAATCTCGGAAACAATACCTGTAGCATAAACACCCGTCTTTCCAACATTGGCGTCAATAGCAGTGCGGGCATCGGCAACCGAGTAGGGGTCTTGCTCAGTGCCAGCGTGAGCAAGGTTAACGATAGTATAAGTAGCAGAAGCGACAGAGCTGTTATCCAGGCCGTCCTTCACAGCCATTGCCTTGATGGTGGTTGTGCTACTGACTGCGATAGCACTGCTGTAAACACTGCTATTTGTTGTCGGGTCAGTTCCATCGGTGGTGTAGTAGATGGTGGCCCTATCAGTGGTTGTGCTGAGGGTGACGTTCTGTGCAGAGGTGTAGATGCCAGCGGCAGGAGAGAAGGTCGGAGCGGCACAGGTTTCAGTAGAAGAGACAACCTCTTTATATAATTGTACTGCTGTCTGTGCTGATGTGTAACATGCGAAACGAGGGCTCGAAGCATTATATACGATCTTTCTGGTGGCATCTGCTTTATTCGCAATTGAAGCGTTCCCTTCTGTGAAAGATATCGTCCATGTATTGCCAGTGCCTTTACCATTCATATTTAATGTATTTTTGGACTCCCAGGCTAAATTGTTAGAGCTATCTACTTCTAAAATCCAGCCTCCAGTTTTACTCCCTTTTAATGTTAAAGTGACTACGCTTGAGGAAGGGGTGATTGTGTTGTTGTTTATTGTAACATCAACTGCTGCCCCATAAGTATTAACAGCCCCCATGGCTTTAGCTTGTGACTCACATACAATGATGTACTTTGAGCCATACTCCAAATCATCCTCAGAGGTAATCTTTTGGTACGTTTCTCCCCACGCCTGCCCAGCAAACGCAGTAGCAAACAAGGCCACCAGCATACACACTCGCAGCCTAAAAATGTTGAGTAATTTTTGTTTCATAAGATGTAAAATTTATGATTTTAATTGAATTTATGCTTTACTCCTGTATGCTTGGCAGAGAAAGGACGGAATCGTGAAGCTTTGGTCTGATAGTCCTTTGTTCTGGTCTGATAGTCTACCGCTTCCGCATGACTTATGCAGACAAGCTTGTGAAGATAAAAGGAAATCATTTCTTTTATGAGCCTTATGCGCCTGTAAATCTTATGATTGTGTAGGTCGATGAGGCTACATCGTATGAATTATGTGTCCTTTTCGGGCGCAAAAGTACATAAAATAGTTGGTTCAGAGGGAACAAAATAGTAGTTATTTTACAGGCTAATGTTAAAAAATGTATCTGAATTTGTGCCTGAAATCAGTGGCGCGGGTGGATAAAGAAAGGGCTGTGGCCAACTGTTTCACCGTCTTTGTTAAAAGTTTAAATTGTATTAAATTTCAAGTTTTTGCTAACTCTGACTTTGCAGTTTCTGGCCTTTTTAGTAACTTTGCTGCCGTTAAACTACTAAACACGATGGAAACATTCTTTAGAACACATGCATATCTCGTAGACCATATCGACCTGCCGGTGCATCGTGCGCTCATGGACGAGATAGACTGGCGGCGCCCTATGATAGGCATCAAAGGGACGCGCGGCGTAGGCAAGACATCGTTTCTGCTGCAATATGCGAAGGAACATTTCGACGTGCGTAGCCGCAAATGTCTATACATAAACATGAACAACTTCTACTTCCAGGGTCGCGGCCTTGCCGACTTTGCCCGAGAGTTCAGGGCGCTTGGCGGTGAGGTGTTGCTCATAGACCAGGTGTTCAAACAGCCCAATTGGAGCTCGGAACTGCGCCGCTGCCACGACGAGAACCCAGGCTTGCGCATTGTCTTCACGGGGTCGAGCGTGATGCGTCTGAAAGACGAGAACCCTGAGCTTGGCGGATTGGTAGACAGCTACAACCTGCGGGGCTTCTCGTTCCGCGAGTTCCTGAACCTGAAGACGGGCAGCGATTTCCCGTCCTACACGCTGAAGGAAATCCTGCGCAACCACGAGCGCATAGCCAACGAAGTGCTCGACGTGGTGAACCCCCTGCCTGTGTTCCAGAGCTATCTGCATCATGGCTTCTATCCCTTCTTCCTTGAGCGGCGCAACTTCTCGGAAAACCTCTTGAAAACCATGAACATGATGATAGAGGTGGACATCCTGCTCATCAAACAAATTGAGCTGAAGTATCTGCCGAAACTGAAGAAACTGCTCTACCTCCTCGCCGTGGATCGCCCGTCGGCACCCAACGTGAGCCAGCTGGCCATAGACATAGAGACGAGCCGGGCCACGGTGATGAACTATATCAAGTATCTGTCCGATGCCCGATTGATAAACATTATCTATCACCCGGGCGACTCGTTCCCCAAGAAGCCAGCGCGCATCATGATGCACAACTCCAACTTGATGTATGCCATCTACCCGAACCGTATGGAGCAGATCGACGTGTTTGAAACCTTCTTCCAGAATGCGCTATGGGCGTCGCACGACGTGAGGATGGGCGATCGCTTAAGCTCATTCACGGTCGACGGCCTGCGCTATCGCGTTTGTTCTGAGCCTCCGCGCCGTCAACATCCTGATGTCACCTATGCGCGGTCCGACATGGAACGAGGCTGGGGGCAGCAGATTCCACTCTGGCTCTTTGGCTTCTTGTATTAAACCTTCTATCCCTATACCTTTGTTTTGGAACCAATGATTGCTGACCTTGCGCTGATTCTCATCTGCGCAGGTGTAATGACATTAATATTCAAACGGCTGCATCAGCCTTTGGTGCTGGGCTATATTGTAGCAGGCTTTCTGGCGTCGCCCAATATGCCCTATATGCCCAGCGTCAGCGACATGGAGAATGTACACCTTTGGTCGGATATCGGTGTCATTTTCCTTTTGTTTGCCCTCGGCCTGGAGTTCTCGTTCAAGAAAATCATGAAGATGGGAGCGGCGCCCATTATTGCCGCCGCCACCATTATCCTCTGTATGATGAGCGTCGGCTATGCTACGGGCACGGCTTTTGGGTGGGGGCGTATGGATAGCCTCTTCTTGGGAGGCATGCTTGCCATGTCGTCCACGACTATCATTTTCAAGGCCTTCGATGATATGGGCTTGCGCCAGCAACGCTTTGCCAGCATGGTGCTGAGCGTGCTCATCATAGAGGACATTCTAGCCATCGTGCTTATGGTGATGCTTTCGACCTTGGCGGTGAGTCAGCAGTTCGAAGGCATGCAGATGGTGACCAGTATCGCTAAGCTGGTTTTCTTTCTGGTGCTGTGGTTTGTCGTGGGCATCTATCTCATCCCGCTTGTGCTGCGACGCGTGAAACCGCTCATGGGCAGTGAGACACTGTTGATTGTGGCGCTCGGCCTTTGCTTCGGTATGGTCGTGCTGGCTCAGGCCGTGGGCTTCTCGCCTGCTTTCGGGGCTTTCATCATGGGCAGCATCCTTGCAGAGACGGTTGAAGCCGAGACTATTGAGCATCTGGTGACGCCGGTCAAAGACCTTTTCGGGGCTATATTCTTCGTGTCGGTAGGTATGATGGTGGATGTGGCCCTGATAGCGGAGTATGCCTGGCCTATCGTGTGCATCATTGCTGCTATAATGTTAGGTCAGACAATCTTCGGAACGGGCGGTTTCCTGCTTGCCGGTCAGCCTCTGAAGACGGCTATGCAATGCAGTTTTTCGCTAACGCAAATCGGTGAGTTTGCCTTCATATTGGCTACCTTGGGCACTACGCTTGGGGTCACGAGCGACTTCCTTTATCCCATTGTCGTAGCCGTGTCGGTGTTTACTACTTTTACGACGCCCTATATGATTCGTCTGGCATTGCCTGCCTACGATGCCCTTTCCCGCCATTTGCCCAGCAACGTTACAGAAATGCTCGACCGCTACACTGGCGGCGCACCTACTGTAGTGGGGCAGGACAACCATTGGCGCAGCTATCTTATAGAGGTCGCGCGTACATTAATTATATATGGTGTGCTCTGCGTGGCTGTGGTGAGCCTCATGCTCGGTTTCGTAGCTCCTGTTCTCGACCGTTTCGTGCCGGCTCCCTGGAACGACTATTGTGCGGCAGCCCTTACGCTGCTTGCCCTTTCTCCTTTCCTCCGGGCGCTGATGATGAAGCATGGTCATTCAGAATCTTTCAAGGCATTGTGGACCGACAGCCGATTCAATCGTGCGCCGCTCATAGCAGTGCAGCTGTTGCGCATAGTCATCGGTGCGGCATTTGTCAGCTATGTCATCAACAGCACCATGAACTGGGGCGGCCCAGTGGCAACGGGATTAATCGTAATCATTGTCTTCGCCATCATCGCCAACAGGGCCTTGCAGAAACAAGGGCAACGCTTTGAGCAAACATTCACGGAAAACCTCAACAGCAGAGAAAGGGAGGCGGCACGAAAGAACGACCGTCCGAAGTTTGCGGGCCGGCTCATGGAGCGCGATGTCCACCTCTCCGATGTGGATGTGCCCGTAGGTCTGTCGTGGGCTGGCCGGACACTGGCGCAGCTTAATCTTGGCCGTCGATATGGCGTGCATGTCGTGGCGGTTCTTCGTGGAAAGAAACGCATCAACATTCCTTCGGGACAAACGGCTATATTGCCCGGCGACCGCCTGCAAGTCATAGGCTCGGACGAACAATTGGCCGCCTTCACCCATGCCATCGACGAACAGGTGCAAACAGCAAACGAACAGGTGGACGACGACGCTCGCGAGATGAAACTGCAGCGCCTGATCATAGACCGCCATTCGCCATTCACAGGGAAAAATATCCAACAGAGTGGCTTGCGGCAGGACTTCCGCTGTATGGTGGTGGGCATTGAGCAAGAAGAGAGCACGAGTCTCGTAGCTCCTAATCCGCAAACGCCACTCGCGGAAGGCGATGTGCTCTGGGTCGTTGGCGAAGAGGCCGACTTGAAAAGGCTGACAATGACAAACGCTTGATTATTCAATTACGTAATTATTCTCTTGTACCCTATAATGAAAACACTGATAGACTTACACACTCATACCGTAGCCTCGGGCCATGCCTACAGCACTATTCAGGAAATGGCGCAAGCAGCGGCAGACAAAGGGCTGAAGATTCTCGGCATCACAGAGCATGCACCGGCATTGCCAGGCGCCTGCAATGCCATTTACTTCCGCAACCTTCACGTAGTGCCGCGTGAGATGTTTGGCATACGTCTGCTCATGGGTGTGGAGCTAAATATCCTCGATACGACAGGGAAACTGGACCTCGACGAGGAGCATTATCGTTGCTGCGACCTTCGTATTGCCGGTATTCATTCTTTGTGCTGGCAGGGTGGCACTCGCTCGCAAAACACCGATGCCATGATGGCTGCCATCGAAAATCCATGGACGCATATTATCAGTCATCCAGGCGATGGCACTGCCGAGCTTGACTTTGAGCCTATTGTCAGAGCGGCGGCAAGGACTCAGACCCTGCTCGAAATTAACTCTTCGAGCCTCATACCGCTCAGAGGAAAGGTGGCTGCACGGCCCAACAACCTTGAGCTGCTGCGCCTTTGCCGGAGGGCAGATGTGCCTGTCATTCTTGGGTCTGATGCACACATCTCATTCTCTATTGCCGACTATCGCTATGCCCTTCCGCTATTGGCCGAAACCGATTTCCCCGATGAGCTTGTGATGAACTACCATCCTGACGAGGCTTTAGAGTATATGCATATTTCTCTAAAATAAAAGGGGTTACTTTGCAACTTTATATAGCATTAAAAGCGTCAAACTATCACAATAACCAATAATATTGTAAACAATGAAAGATTTTCTAAAGTATGTTTGTGCAACGGTTGTCGGCCTGGGGCTTGCATGTCTGTTGCTTTTTGTCTTTTGTATGATTTCCCTCATCGGGATGTCGGTCAGTGAAGGTCAGACGGCATCGGTGCGGAAAGGCTCTGTGCTGCGCATCAATCTTACCGGAGCTCTGGAAGAACGTGCTCCAGCCGAGAATCCGTTGGCTATGTTAATGGGTGAATCTTTTGAAAGCCTTGGCCTTGACCAGCTTCTGGACGCAGTAGACGAGGCCGCAACCAACGACAAGGTGGAAGGAATCTATATGGAGGTTAGCTCTTCGTTTGCCGGAGGCTCGCCTGCCATGTTGCAGGAGCTGCGCCAGGCACTGCTCAAGTATAAGGAAAGCGGCAAATGGATTTATGCCTATGGCGACATCTATAGTCAGGCTGCCTACTATCTTGCCAGCGTTGCAGACAAGGTTGTCGTTAATCCCAAAGGCATTGTCGATTGGCATGGTATGGGCGGCGTGCCGGTGTTCTTCACAGAAACCATGAAGAAGATGGGCGTTGAGATGAAGGTGTTTAAGGTTGGCACGTTTAAGAGTGCCGTAGAACCTTTTATCCTCACCGAGATGAGCGAGGCCAATCGCCTTCAGACGGAAGCCTATCTCAACAGCATCTGGAACCAATACTGCGGTGAAGTGGCTAAGAGCCGTAAGCTCACAAGCGAGAAGTTGAACCTCCTGGCCGATACGCTGACTGCCATGCATCCTACGGAACTGCTCTTGGAGAGCGGCTTGGCTGATACCTTAGCTTACATTGACGGCTTCAAGACGATGTTGCGCACGAAGCTTGGCCTCAAGGAAAAGAAACCCATTAAGTTTGTCTCGCCGGCAGATCTTGTAGCTGTGGCCGACAAGAAAAATGAGAAAGCACGTGTGGCTGTTTACTATGCTTTCGGCGACATCGTGGATCAGGCCGCTACCAATCCGCTTACGGCTGGCAGTGCTACTATCGAAACGATGCCAACCATCCGCGAACTTCAGAAACTGCGCAAGGACGAGAAGGTAAAGGCTGTTGTCATCAGGGTTAATTCTGGCGGTGGAAGTGCGTTTGCCAGCGAGCAAATATGGCATGAGGTGCAGCTCCTGAAGGCCGAGAAACCCGTCGTCGTCTCCATGGGTGGCATGGCTGCTAGTGGCGGTTACTACATTAGTTGCGGTGCTAATAAGATATTGGCAGAACCTACAACCTTGACCGGAAGCATCGGCATCTTTGGTATGATTCCTGATGCAACCGAGCTGATCACGGAGAAGCTGCAGCTGCGTTTCGATGTCGTGAAGACTAACAAGCATGCCGACTTCGGTGCTCCAGCTGTTTATGGCATGTTGGGACGTCATTTCACCGACGAAGAATCGGCATTGATGCAGGCTGAGATAGAGCGTGGCTATGATCTGTTCATCTCTCGTGTAGCGGCTGGTCGTGGCATCAGCAAGGATAGTGTGGATGCTATTGGTCAGGGACGTGTATGGACTGGCGAGCAGGCGTTGAAGATTGGCCTTGTAGACCAACTCGGAAATCTCAAGGATGCTATAGCTGAAGCCGCCAAACTGGCCAAGCTCGATAAATATTCTGTTGATGCTTATCCTGCTCAGGCAGACTTCATGACGCAACTGCTCAACGAGAAAAAGGAGAGCTATTTCGACGAACACATGCGTGCTTCCTTCGGCGAGATTTATCCTATGCTGACCACTATGCAATGGATGTTGCAGCCTAAGCGTATTGATCAGTGCGTATACGCGCGTTTGCCTTATGAACTGAAGATTTGGTGACGGGCTTGAAACGCAAGAAAGGGGGCAGAGTCAAGAAACGTGACTCTGCCCCCTTTTCTTGTTGGTTGGCAATGACTTTATTTTGTGAAAGCTCGGATTTCTTGTGCAAAGTTGTCGCCTTCGTTTCGCAGGAAACTTACCTCGATAGGCAATACATAGATGTGACGGCGCACGATAGGCGTAAGTCCCTCAACGAGCGACAGTCGGGCGGCATCCTTTTCTGTGGTGATGATCAGTCGCTTGCTGCCTTGCAGGGCAGTAAATTCCTCCTCTATTCTCTGCACGTCGTGGCTTTTGAAGTCGTGATGGTCGGCAAAGCTAATAGGAGTGATGTTGCGTGTGATGCAGTGCAAGTCCAATAGCATCTGTTGTGGCGAAGCGATTCCCGTAAGCAGGAGCACGTGAGTATCGGCTGTCAGTTCCTCTGCTTGGCCAGGTGTTTCGTTGAACAGGCGGTATAGCTTGCCGTATTTGAATGTCGTGAAGTAGAGGCTTTGAAAGGGCTTGAGGTTGAGCGCTTCCTGCACCACGCGATAGTCCATCGGCTTAAGGTCGGTCGGGCACTTTGACACGATGACGATGTTGGCTCGGTCTTTGGCTTCAAGATGTTCGCGCAGCCTTCCTGCGGGCAGCAGGGTGTCGTCGGTGATGAGACGGTGGTAGTCGGTGAGTAAAATATTGAGTCCTGCTTTTACATAGCGATGTTGGAAGGCATCGTCCAAGAGTATAACCTCAATATCACGCGTCTGCTTGTCGGTCAGAAGCTGTTTGATTCCATGCCTGCGGTCTCTGTCGACGGCTACGATGGCCTCGGGAAACTTCTGCTTCATCTGCCAAGGTTCGTCGCCGATCTCTGCCATGGGCGTTTTGAGGCTTGCCAACCTGTAGCCGCGGCTCTTTCGCTTGTAGCCTCGGCTGAGCACTGCCACACGTTTGTGGGGCAACAACATTCGTAACAATAGCTCGGTGTGAGGCGTCTTGCCTGTGCCGCCGACGGTGATATTGCCTATGCATATCACGGGAATATCGTAGCTTGTCTGCTTTAGTATGCCCCATTCAAACAGCATGTTACGCATGCGCACGCCGCATCCGTACAGCCATGATAACGGTCGTAGCCATTCGTTGATATGGATGAGGTCGCCTTCCAAGCTTTGTCTATTCTTTTAGAAGTAAATAGGATGAACGGTGAATCTTTTGTTTTTCACTTTTCATTCATCGCTTTTCGCTTTTTTGCTCTTCAGTGGGTTCCAGCCTTGAGCCTTCAGCTCCATTTCGGTTCCGTCGCGGCAGACCAGTTGCAGACCGAGTTCAGCCTTGGTGATATGCCCGATCACCTTTACGCCGGGAATGGCGCTTACACGGTCGTGCATGGTGAGCGGAACGGTGAAAAGCAATTCGTAGTCTTCGCCGCCATTGAGGGCACAGGTGGTTACGTTCATGTTCAATTCCTCTGCCATAACAGCTGTTTGGTAGTCCAGCGGGATGCGTTCTTCGTAGATGCGGCATCCGACATTGCTTTGCGTGCAGATATGGTGCAGCTCGCTGCTGAGGCCGTCGCTGATGTCCATCATGGCCGTGGGGATGATGTCCGCTTTGTTCAGCTCGTCGATGATGTCCTTGCGGGCTTCAGGTTTCAGCTGTCGTTCCAGCAGATATTCTCGACCTGAGAAATCGGGCTGGAAGGGTGGGAGAGAGGACAGGTCTTGTCCGCGCTGGCGGGCTTCTTGTATCTGAGCGTTGTAGACGCTTTTTTCGCGTTCCAGCAATTGTAAGCCCATATATGCGGCGCCAAGGTCGCCGGTGACACAGATGAGATCGGTGTCACGAGCGCCATTGCGGTATACGGCTTTGCCTTTTTCGACGTCGCCGATGCAGGTGATGCTGATGGCCAGACCTGTGAGCGATGATGTGGTGTCGCCTCCTACGATGTCGCAGTGGTGTTGCTCACACGCCAGGCGAAGTCCCTCATAGAATTGTTCGAGGTCTTCTACCTGGAAACGTTTCGACACGGCCAGAGATACCGTCATCTGGCGAGGACGCCCATTCATGGCATAAATGTCGGAAAGGTTCACCATGGCGCTTTTGTAGCCGAGGTGTTTCATGGGTGTGTATTGGAGGTCGAAGTGTACGCCCTCCATCAGCAGGTCGGTAGTGACCAGTATCTGCCGTCCGGCAGGGTATTCCAGCACGGCACAATCGTCGCCCACGCCTTTGCGTGTTTCGGCATTTTGGATTTCTATGGTGTCGGTGAGGTGGCGTATCAATCCAAACTCACCCAATTCTGCTATTTCCAATGATGTTTTATACGTTTATATTATACGTTCTGCAAGGTCAGTTGCGGTTAATCATCTCCCTCATGATGTCGGCCATGACGGGTTGAACGGCGTCGGCGGCTTTTTGTACGTCCTCGTGGCTCACTTCTACGGGTACGTCGAAGCCTCCGAGGTCTGTCACTACGGAAATGCCAAAAACGCGGATGCCACAATGGCGGGCCACGATAACCTCTGGTACGGTGCTCATGCCTACTGTGTCGCCGCCCAGAATACGGTACATGCGATACTCGGCTGGAGTCTCGAACGTGGGACCTTGAGTGCCTACGTACACGCCGTGCTGGAGGGGGATGCCCTTCTCTGCGGCTATCGCATCGGCCATGGCTATGAGCTCTTTGTCGTATGCTTCATGCATGTCAGGGAAGCGTGGACCTGTGGGGAAGTTCTTGCCATGCAAAGGATGTTCGGGGAAAAAGTTGATGTGATCTGTGATAACCATCAGGTCCCCAATCTTGAACGACGGGTTCATGCCGCCTGCAGCATTGCTTACGAACAAGGTCTTAATGCCTAATTCATACATCACTCGTACGGGGAATGTCACCTCCTTCATCGAGTAACCTTCGTAGAAGTGGAAACGGCCTTGCATAGCCAGTATCTCCTTGTCGCCCAACTTGCCAAGGAGGAGGCGCCCACTGTGCCCTTCAACAGTGGAAACGGGGAAATGAGGAATGTCCTTATAGTCGATTGCTAACGTGATTTCTATTTCCTCGGCCAACCTGCCGAGACCAGTGCCAAGGATAATGGCAGTGGTGGGGCGCGATGGCATACGCTCGCGTAGCCATGCGGCAGTAGCTTTTATATTGTCGTACATAACAAAGTGTTTATTTTAAAATATTTGCGTCTGCAAATATAATCATAATAATGATACAGCCATCATTTTCGATGAGAAAAATTAATTTTTAGGCCTTTGCCACGTTTTTTCTCCATGAGCTGAAGGAGGTTCGTATATTATTCTTACCTTTGTACTGCCGTACAAGCAGGACGCTTTTCCCTCTTTGGCTCATCTTATGTTCAGTCTTCACAACTGTCTTGTCGCTACTTTCGTAGCTCATTTGCTCGTAACAGCTGTCATCAGTATCTTCGCCCGTCACAAGGTGGAGTATCTGTCGTTGGCATGGATTATGGGCATCTTTTCGGCTATCATCCTTGCTGTGCTGGCCATTGAGCCTCTTGTCTTGAGCAGCAACCCAGGCATGCTTCATCCAGCAATGATGCTGGCGCTTATGGCTACTATCTTCCTGCAATCAATCTATCCGCTCGGCATCACCATGCCGGCCTACCTCCAATGGGGGCGTTCATGGCGCTATGCTGCGCCGGCCGTAGTGCTCTTCGCCATCTATGGATGTTTCCTCGCCATAGGAGTCAGGCCTATCGTCATTCGCCATTGGGCTGATATTCCCCAAAACCTCTTCAACAGCGATATCTCCTTGCGCATTGCTATGCTTGCGCTCTCTATCTACTACATCGTCAATATCTTCCGCATGCCCAGAGTCATGCTTCGGAACCCTGATACTCCGCACTACCTCTTCGGCTACGCCTTCGCTTTAGGATTAAGTCTCTGCCTTTACACCTGGTTGGCTATAGATTTCAGCATCACCCTCTTATGCTCTTGGATTGTCGTCTTCACGATGGTCAATCTGTATCTTTGTTTTAGGGTGCTTGAGACCATAGCTGTCGGCTTGCCCCTTCCCAAGATAATCGAAGAGACCGACGATGATGCAGAGGAATATCCCGACGGAACGCTCACCCAGCAGCAGGAAAAGAGTAATCAGCAAGGAGACGCAGGCGACGAAACCGCACAGGAGGACTTCAACGAAGCCAATCAACGACGTTTCGAACAGATGGAGCATTGGATGCAGCACAATAGGCATATTTGGCGAGATTATCGTTTCGGTCGCGATCAACTTTGTGCCAACACAGGAATTAACCGTTTCCTGATGCTGCAGAGCGTCCGCAGTCAAGGATATTACAACATTCACGATTATATCAGTCGTCATCGCATTGCCGAAGTGCAGCGTATGATTCGCCGTGGCGAAGTCCACTCTGTAGTCGACTGCCTTGATGCTGGCTTCGCCTCCACAAAGACCCTCCGTTCATCTTTCGAGAAATATACGGGACAAACAATCGACTCGCAGTTCCCAGCCGCCAAAACACGTTGAACGCCGTCCCCCTTGCCTTCCCTCCCGTTCCTTTTCCCTTTCTACCGCGCTCGGCGTTTTTATCGCCGAGCGATAGCGTTCTCCCCTTGTTTCCCCTCGCGGCCCCCTCTCCCCGCCTTGTATCCCCCTCGACAGCGCTCGGCGTTTTTATCGCCGAGCGATAGTGCTCTCCCCCTGTTTCCCCTCGCGTCCCCCTCTCCCCGCCTTGTATCCCCCTCGACAGCGCTCGGCGTTTTTATCGCCGAGTATTCTCTATCCCCCTCCTCCTCCCTTCCTCCTTCTCTTTTGCGTCCCTTCCCCCTTCCTTCCCATCCCGTCTATTCCCCCTGACGACATGCCC
>ODAI010232323.1_pt1 | contig 54594 bp, 37 predicted proteins | sample 1539321 | NCBI WGS metagenome assembly ODAI01 (sample SAMN02144231, study PRJEB22623) | gut metagenome | biome: sheep rumen | host: Ovis aries | place: New Zealand | reverse complement strand
TGCACGAAGCGTATCATTTGCATTGATTTCTTCAAGTATCTGCTCTTTGGTCTTGATCATTGGAAAAAATTTTGAAAGATTTGTTTGGTTACTTTTCATTTGATACCTCACTTATAGAATTTTTATAGATTTGGCGAATCGCCATGGCGTCGACATAGAATTGTCATTGAAAGACTGTCGACTTTATCCATGGTAGCAGATAAATCTTAAGAAATACCGTCGAATTTTCTTAAGATTTCTTGTAGATGAATAAATGGTCATTTTTTACATTGACGCAAAGGATAAGTTAACTATAATAATTAATGAACGCAGACAATGGTGTCGCAAAACACTATTGCCTGCGCTTTTTTGTTTTATTAGAAAATACTCCGTTATGTGAGTATCTATCAGAGTAATTATGTTTTAACAGGTGATTTTATGAAAGACGGATTTATTAAAGTGGCGGCGATCACGCCCAAATTACGAGTGGCCGATGTCCAATATAACATTGGCGAGATCAGGAAATGGATCAAAGAAGCTGAAAAAGAAAGTGCAAAGATAATTGTGTTTCCGGAGCTGTGCATAACAGGGTACAGCTGTCAGGATCTCTTTTTACAGGACGAATTGTTGGAAGGGGCAAAATCTGCGCTCATAGATATAACAAAGTACACAGAAGATATTGATGCGATGGTCTTCGTCGGACTTCCGCTCGCGATAGAAGGAAAGCTCTATAACGTCGCGGCGGCAATAAACAGGGGGAAGATTCTTGGAATTGTGCCCAAGATACACCTTCCGAATTACAACGAATTCTATGAGGCAAGGCATTTTTATTCGGGAAAAGAGCTGAATACGGCGATAAATATCGAAGGTGAAGAAGTTTCTGTGGGCAGCAGGCTTATTTTTGCATGCGATGAAATGCCGGGACTAAGAATTGCTGCGGAAATCTGTGAGGACCTGTGGGTTCCGAATCCGCCAAGCACAGAGCATTGTCTTGCCGGCGCGACGATGATCGTAAATCTGTCGGCATCGAATGAAATAATTGGCAAGAGCAGATACAGAAGAAATCTTGTCAGCAGCCGGGCCGCAAGTCTTGTCTGCGCGTATGTCTATGCTTCGGCAGGCCCTGGCGAATCGACGCAGGATGTGGTATTTTCGGGACACAACATCATGTCTGAGAACGGAAGCATCATTGCTGAGTCGGAGCTCTTTTCCGAAGGGATGATAGTTTCAGAGTTTGACATGAAAACTATCGAAGCGGACAGAAGGCGTATGACGACGTACAGTGCGAAACAGACGGATGATTACAAGAAGATCTCTTTTAATATAACAAGTGAAAAGACAGGTTTCACAAGATACATCACTCCAAAGCCATTTGTACCTTCGGCCAAAACAGAGAGAAACGAGCGCTGCGAGGAAATCCTGACAATCCAGGCGATGGGACTTAAAAAGAGGCTTGAACATATCGGATGCAAGAAGGTCGTCATCGGCATCTCGGGAGGTCTTGATTCTACGCTGGCGCTTCTTGTGATCGTAAAAGCATTTGATTATCTCAAATTGGATAGGCGGGGAATCGTTGCAGTCACCATGCCGGGATTTGGAACGACGGACAGGACTTATGACAATGCGCTCAGCCTCATAAAGGAGACGGGAGCTGTTCTGAGAGAGATAAATATAGGTGAAGCTGTAAAAAGACATTTTGCAGACATTGCTCACGATCCCGAAAACCACGATGTGACCTACGAAAACAGCCAGGCGAGAGAGCGCACGCAGATTCTTATGGACATTGCCAATCAGGTGAACGGAATAGTTATCGGAACGGGAGATCTGTCGGAGCTTGCGCTTGGATGGGCGACATATAACGGCGATCACATGTCAATGTATGCAGTAAATGCATCGGTCCCAAAGACTTTGGTCCGCCATCTTGTGGATTATTATGCTGATACATGCAGTGATGAGAAGTTAAGAGAAGTGCTGCGTGATATTTTGGATACGCCGGTATCGCCCGAGCTTTTACCGCCTGATGACGGCAAGATCTCGCAGAAAACAGAAGACCTTGTGGGTCCTTACGAGCTTCATGATTTCTTTTTATATCATATGTTAAGGCTTGTGCAGAGCCCTGCAAAGATTTACCGTCTTGCAGGCATAGCCTTTGCGGGAAGCTATTCTTCCGAAGAAATTCTGAAATGGGAGAAGGTTTTTTACAAAAGATTTTTTGCCCAGCACTTTAAGAGGAGCTGCCTGCCTGACGGCCCGAAGGTCGGTTCAGTCGCTGTGTCACCGAGAGGAGACCTCAGGATGCCGAGCGATGCTTGTGCAAATTTGTGGATAAAAGAGCTTAATAAATTAGAATAGGTGGATTAAATGGAGATTTTTGACATTATAGGTCCCGTTATGGTCGGACCTTCAAGTTCGCACACAGCGGGCGCGGTGCGAATAGGGTATGTTGCGGGGAAGCTTCTTGGCGAGGAGATCAAAGAGGCAGAGATATTGCTATACGGTTCGTTCAAAGATACCGGAAAAGGCCATGGTACTGATAAGGCGCTTGTTGCGGGACTTCTTGGAATGAGGCCGGATGATTACCGGATATCTGAGAGCTTTAATATTGCAAAAGAGAAAAATATAAAGATAACATTTGGCGAAGCGAGGCTTGTTGATGCGCATCCCAATTCTGTAGAGCTTGTGCTTCACGGTGTGAACGGCGCATCTATAGACATCGTTGCACAGTCAATAGGCGGCGGTAAGATCAACATTGCACAGATAGACGGCATAGATACGAATTTTTCGGGTGAATATCCGACGCTTATCGTTCATAACCTCGATCAGCCGGGGCATGTGTCTGAAGTAACTTCGATGCTGTCGCATAAGCTTGTGAATATAGCAACTATGCAACTTTACCGCTCGTTTAGAGGCGGAAGGGCTGTTATGGTCGTTGAGTGCGATCAGAAAATTCCCGATGACGGCTTAAAGTGGCTCACCAAGATAGAGGGAGTTCTGAAAGTGACGTATTTTGAAGGTGCGTAAGGAGATTGTTATGTATAAATCTATTGAAGATATATTAAGTCAGGCAAAAGAGAAAGATAAAGAATTCTGGGAAATTGTCCTTGAAACAGACATGGAGAGCAGGTGCGTAAGTATGGAGGAATCCATGCGGACAATGGAGCAGATGCTTGAAGCAATGGAGTACGCCGATTCAAAGTACGACGGTAATCTGAGGTCGCAGAGCAAAATGAGCGGCGGTGATGGAAAGCTGCTGGAAGAATATAATCTTTCGGGGAAAAACATATGCGGAGATTTTCTTGGAAAAGTCATGGAGCGCGCAATCAAGATGGGCGAATCCAATGCGTGCATGAAACGTATAGTTGCCGCTCCGACAGCGGGATCGTGCGGAGTTGTGCCGGCTGTGCTTCTAAGCTATAAAGATTATTTTGACGTGCCAAAAGACAAACTGATTCACGCTCTCTATGTTGCGGCGGGAATCGGCAAAGTTATCGGTGAAAACGCGAGTATTTCGGGAGCTTACGGTGGATGTCAGGCTGAGATTGGAACGGCTTCGGCGATGGCATCGGGGGCGCTTGTTTACCTGCAAGGCGGCGATAATGAAGCCATTGCAAATGCAGCCGCGTTTTCTCTTAAGAATATGCTGGGGCTTACCTGTGATCCTGTGGGAGGACTTGTGGAAGTTCCCTGTATAAAAAGAAACTCTCACGGAGCTGTAAATGCGGCTGCGTCTGCACAGCTTGCTCTTGCAGGGATAAAGAGCGCTATTTCGCCTGATGATGTCATAGATAGCATGAGACGAATCGGAAATGAGATGCCTGCAGATGTCAAAGAGACGGGAAAGGGAGGATTGGCTGTAACTGAGTCGGCGAAAAAAATGCTGGTAAAATGAGCTTTTTTGCTATCTGAAAATGAAAATAAATACGGAAATTATCGGGAAATAAACACGTTGACGGGCAGTGCCATAAATGATAGTCTGTCGTTGTGCGATTGGCTTATAAGTAGGGGATGAATTAATAACCGGGGGAATTTTTTGTTGGAGGAAAAAAGAGATGAGAAAAGCGGGTCGCAAAGCGCTTTCTTTAGTGCTGTCTTTCTACATGGCACTATCTGTTGGTGCGTCCGATCTTTCTATTGCATCTTATGCAGCGGAAAAATCAGAAGCAACCAATCATTTATGGACTAAAGTCAAATTAGAGGATATTTCGGCTGATGATTCCATAGCAATTACAATGACTTCCGGTGGTGTGACATACGTGCTTCCTAATGCACAGTCTACAAAAACAGGTCCATTGGCAACGGCTGCCAATGTGGATGGCGATACTCTGAGCATTACTGATGGTAATGACAGTGACTATGCCTGGAAGATTACCAAAAACACTGTTGAAGTACAGTCAAAGGATATTGAAAAGAGTGACGCTGAGCCGGAACTGGAAAAAGCGGAAGGTGTTGCGATTGAGACTTCCAGGGCAAATTCTGATAAAAACGGTTCGGCTGATGCCGGCAAAGCAGCAAATAGCGGAAACGGTGAGAATGGGACCGCAAAATCAAATGGTGCCGAAGAGCAGAATGCAAATCCCGGTGGTGACAACACCGAGCCGTCAAGCGATGTACAGGTAAACGGTGATACACAGGGAAACGGCACTGTACAGGGAAACGGTGATGCGCAAGTAAAAAGCGTAGAGCAGGTACCGAACGACAACAATTCCGGTGACGGCAAAACTGTTTCATCAGTGACTGAAAATGCGGATAAAACAAGTACGGATAAAACAAGTACAGATAAAGATCCCGCATCAATTGCAAAAACGGGCGAAGAGCCAAAGAAGACTACAGAATCTTCCGATGCTGATATCAAGGAAAATACGACTGCAATAGAAGAGTATTATACAATTTCTGCAGGTGACAAATTCTTATATATCACCGCAAACAATAACGGAGTCAGGATCAATGATTCCAAGCCAAAGGATGATGTCGGTGCTAAATGGAAGATTGATGACGGATATCTTTGTGCTACTGATTCAAACGGAGATGTAAGATATTTCGGAGTTTATAACAGCACAGATTTCAGATCATATAAAAAGGCTAATAATGCGATTCATAACAATATAAAAGGCCAGACTCTTGCCTTCTACAAGCTCACGGATAAGGCAGCGGCAGAAGGCCTTCTTGCTCCCACAGCGTCCGTAAAGAGCGGCGAAGCTGTTGAAAGCGGCACTGAGATTACGCTCTCATGCGCTACAACAGGAGCAAAGATCTATTTTAATACAAACGGAACAGAGAATTTCTCTGAATACAAGGAACCCATCAAGATAACAGAGGATACCACTATTTACGCATATTCCACTAAGGACAATGCCGACAGTGAGAAAGTATCTTTTGCATATACGGTGAAAAAAGGAAGTAAGTTCACAGAAAACACAGTGGCAAAGCTTCTTACAAGAGAGTTCTATGACGGAGACGTTGTTGCCATATACTACCCGGCTGATAAGAAACTTATGACAGCCAAAGAGATGACCACACTTCTTGGCGCCAAAACGGGCAAATTTGACTGCGAAGATGCGACTCCTTCAGAAAATAAAACTATAGATATCAAGGACAAGAACGCGCTTGTTCTCAAGGTCTCCGTTGATGAAAACGGAAAGAGCACACTTAAGACCGAAGATGGAAAATATCTGACTGCAACGGTTGAGAAAAATGGCACAAAGACAAACTGCGCTCTTAAACTTGCAGATTCAGCCGAGGAATACAGCACATGGACATTGCAAAACGTCGGTGATGCAGCAGACGGCAAGTTCATCCTTGTAAATGACAAGGCCAAGAGCGGATCTTACAAGGTTGCACTTGAGTATTATAAAAATGCATTTACAAGCTACGGTATCGGCTCTGATACATCAGCTTTTGAAGTAAATTTCTACGCACTCGAAGAAGGTGAAAAGGTTGAAAAGACAGAGAGCGATAAGGATACGGAACTTATAGTCGCGCAGTGGGCAGGAAATGCCAACTACGATGAAGCGGGAATCGCGGACAAAAAAGTTATAAGCGGCGATCTTTATTCTACCAATGACATGCTTGATGAGAACGCCAAGTACAGTGTTGTTGTGGGCGGCGAAAAAGTTAAGCCTTACACAGCTGCAAAGTCAAGCACAACAGGCTCAACAAGCTATTACATGGGTGCTACAGGTGTAGTAAACAATACCGATTACATCCAGATGGAATTCCCCACTCTTGGATATGCAGACATGAAGCTCAGTTTCCGTATGCGTTCGTCAAATACGGCAGTGGGAGCTTATCAGCTTCAGTATTCTGCAACAGGTGAGGATGGAAGCTTCAAGAATTTCAGTGAAGGTTCATATTCATATAAATATACAACATACAGAGACAACAAAACTTCAGAGGTAAGTGGCAGTAAGCAGATTTCTGACGGTATTGCCAAGACTTCTCTTGCGCCTACCAACTATGTGGAATTTAGCTTTAAGATTCCCGACGGTGCTAATAACAAAGAAAAGATATACGTAAGACTTGTTCCTGCGACAACTCTTTCTGCAAAGGGTGATAAAGATGCGGGAAAAGACGGAACAAACAGAATTGATACCGTCATAGTATCAGGACATCCCGTGGTATCAGATAAGATCTGCGGCCATGTTATCGCAGATCCTGCAAGCGGCGAAATTGAAAAAGGCGCTAAGATAGCTCTTTTGACAGGAACCGAAGGTGCGGATATTTATTATTCGATAAACGGTGCGGAAGAAGTTAAGTATGATGCCGACAATAAGATCACAGTATCGGAGCTTCCCGCTATAATTCGTGCCCGTGCGGTTAAAGAGGGATTAAAAGACAGCGTAACCTGCGTTTATCAGTATACTCAGGCACAGGTTGCCACAGTTAAGGCTACTCCAAACGGCGGAGCAATAGCGGCAAATCAGAAGATCACATTGTCTACAAAGACAGAAAACGCAAAGATTTTCTACAGATACATGACAGACGAAGAAATCGAGAAAAATGTTGTTGAATCTGTAGAACAGCAGAATGCGGAAGAAGGCAGTGAGCCCGACGTAGCACAAGAAGAAGCCCATGATGACTGGATAGAATATTCACAGCCGTTTGAGGCAAAAGAGCTCCCTGCGCAGATTCAGGTAAAGGCTGTAAAAGAGGGATACTCAGACAGCGTGGTTTCAACGCTTAAATATACAAAGCGTACAAATGAGAGAGAAAATATATACTTCGGTCAGGTCCATGCACATACCAACATTTCAGACGGTGCGGGATCATTGGAGGATGCACTTTCTCATGCATCAAAGGTTGATAACCTCGATTTCATCATTATCACCGATCACTCCAACTCGATTGATAATGAAGGAAATTCAAAGATCACGGAAAACGTTGATACAAGCGAAAATGATGAGTGGACTTATGCTCATAATCTTGTAAAGAAGTATTCAACAGATGATTTCACCTGTGCCTACGGCTACGAGATGACCTGGTCAAACGGACTCGGACATATGAATACCTTTAACACAAAGGGATTCCAGAGCCGAACACAGAAAGATTATTCAACATATTCAACGGCGCTTAATAACTACTATGCAGCTCTTAGAACTGCTCCTGATTCTATCAGCCAGTTCAATCACCCGGGTACGACCTTCGGTGATTTCCAGGATTTTGCATATTACTCGGAAGAAAACGATGCGCTCATTACAATGATAGAGGTTGGTAACGGTGAAGGTGCGATAGGATCTTCAGGTTACTTCCCTTCATACGAGTATTACACCAGAGCTCTTGATAAGGGCTGGCACGTGGCTCCCACAAACAACCAGGATAACCACAAGGGACTTTGGGGCGATGCCAACACTGCACGTACTGTAATGCTTGCAGATACCAACAGCGAAGAAGCAATATACGATGCAATGAGAAATTATCGTATATATGCAACTGAGGACAATGACCTTTCAATCTACTACACACTTGATAACAACGTTATGGGAAGTATCCTTGATAAGGATACGGTAGGTGAAACGGTCGAGATCAAGGCTGACATCAAGGATCCTACGGACTCTGCAATCGGTAAGGTAGAAGTAGTCGTAAACGGCGGTCAGGTGATTGCTTCACAGAACGTTGACAAGAGCGAGGCAACGGTTACATTTACAGTTCCCTCTGCATATTCTTACTACTACCTCAAGATTTCCGAGCAGGATAAAGACATTGCGGTAACAGCTCCTGTATGGGTAGGCAGTGTCGAGGCTTGCGGAATCAACAATGCATATACAGAGACGGTACTTCCCGTAGCGGGAGAGTCTCTTGATATCAACGTTGACCTTTTCAACAACGAAAAGACACCTCTTGAGATCAAGGATATCGAGATTGAACTCAGCGATGTGGATGGCAAAAAAGTACCTGTTTCCAAAGTGACAGGCGCAGAGGCTAAGGTATCAGAGGTTGCTTCAAACGGCACCGCATCATATAAAACAAGCTATGTATACAACGAGGCGGGACAGGTGACATATGAGGTTACCGTTCATGCGATGCTTGGCGGCATTGAGAAGATTTATAAGGATAAGTTTGCTGTAAATTATGCCGTTCCCAAGATGGTCTCAAATGTGATCATTGACGGTACTCACTATAATGATTACGTTTCGGGCTATTACACAGGAAATGTGAATGCGTTCATAAATCTTTGTGCTAAGAAAAATATACGAGCAACTGTGGTTAAGGACAATATCACAAGTGACATGTTAAAAGACTGCAAGTTACTTGTTTTGTCAGCTCCGGGAAAGAATAATAAAGAACCTAGCAAGGTTTCACATTACAGTGATGACTTTATCAAGATGGTAAAAGAATATGTGGCAGGCGGCGGATCAGTGATCGTATGCGGTCTTGCTGATTATTCCGATACCAAAGACTGCCAGACTGCAACAGAGCAGAACAAGATCCTTGAAGCAATCGGTGCAACCATTCGTATGGGCTCCGATGAAGTGTGCGATGATAAGAATAACGGCGGACAGGTTTACAGAATGTATCCTACCGTATTCAACAAAGAATCCGCTCTTCTTGCAGGAATAAAGGAAGGCCAGAAATACAGCCAGTATTCGGGATGTTCTGTGGATATTTCTAATGCAAAGGCTACAAACTTTGTTGATGAGGCAGAGTGGCTAGTAAACGGATTTGAAACCACATATTCAGTTGATTGCAAAGACGGAGCAGGAAACTCTAATGGCGGTGCTTTGCCTAACGGCGTTAAAGGCGTAAAGCTTGATAATGACGGAAAGGTAACCTTTATTGCACGTCAGAAGACAAAAGCAGGCGGTCAGATCATTGTTTCGGGTGGTGTATTCCTTTCAGACTTTGAAGTAAAAGCTGAAATGGACAACAATGATTCACTTCCGTATGCAAACCATACGATCGTAAATAACATTATTGACGGCGCTACGGTTGAGCTTGAGACTACAACTATCGCAAAAGCCAGACAGGGCAAGATGAACGAAGTCTTCGCAGTTGAAGGCTATGTGACATCGGGAACAGAAAATCAGGATACAACATTCTTTGATACCATCTACATTCAGGATGAGACGGGCGGAATGGACATATTCCCTTATGCTACACCCGGACTTAAGATTGGTACCAAGATGCGTATTGTAGGTTTCCTTGCACAGTATCAGGGCGACCTTGAGCTCAAAGTTCTTTCTGCAAAAGAGCTCAAAGCAGATCCTAAAGTATGGGAACCTAAAGCAGTTGATACAAAGACCGCAATGGATTACGATAAGCTTGGAGGTCAGCTCCTTAAGACAACAGGTGATGTGACAAGAGTTGAGTACAACGCCGACGGAACGGTTGCCGAGTTCTGGTTAAAAGATTCATCGGGAGCCGAGGCGGCTATCTTCATCGACGGATATATAAGATCCGGCTCAACAGGTAAGAATACTGTCGGAGATTTCGTAAAGAAAGGTGCCAAAGTTACCGCCGCAGGTGTGCTCTATAAGCATCCTGAAGGAAAATCGGATGTATCAGTACCGGTACTCAGGGTTCGCAACTGCGACGATATTGTACTTGCAGGTAAGGCAGATAACACAAAGAAGGGTGATAAAGCCGGTGATAAAAAGACTGATGATAAGAAGTCAGACGCTGTGAAGGACAATAAGGGAACAGGCGATAAGAAGACCGATTCAGCAAAAGACAACAAGGCAACGGGCGACAAGAAGACCGATTCGGTAAAAGACAACAAGGCAACCGATAATAAAAAGAAAGATTCCGCAAAGGATAACAAGAAATCCGATAACAAAAAATCTGACACTGTGAAGGACAACAAAGGAAAAGACAATAAGCAGACTGATAACAAAAAGTCTGGATCGGTGAAGGATAACAAGGGAACTGACAATAAGAAAGCCGATAACAAGAAGTCTGACTCCGTAAAAGACAATAAGAATACGGATAACAAAAAGACAGATAACAAAAAGTCAGAGTCCGTAAACGGCAAAAAGAAATCAGACAATACGAAGAAAGACAATTCTGTACTCGGAGCTAAAAAGAAGCAATCCGATAATAAAGCTGCAGATTCAAACAAGAAGGATTCTTCGGATAACAGCACAGAGGCAAAGTCTACAGATGCAGACAACAGCAGCACCGAAAATGAGGATAACAAGGATTCTTCACAGACTGCAGATTCTCAGACCGACAACGGTGCAGAGCAGGATAAGCAGGAAGATAACGGCAAGAAAAAAGAGTTTAAGCTACCCGAGCTGCCCAACATACCTAAAAAGTTTGTGGCAATAGGAGCCGGTGCGGTTGGCGTTGTGGCGCTGGTTATCTTTGTGATAAGCCATATTGCAGCAGGCGTTTCTGCGGGAGCTGCAGCAGGAGCTTCGGCCGCAGCAGGTGCAGCCGCTGCATCAGGTGGAAAACTTGCGGGATTGTTATCAAAAATAAGACATTTATTTGGAAAAAAATAATATGAAAAAAGAGCTGATAATAAAATCAGTATCAGTCCTTGTATTCATAGCCTTAAGCATTGGCGTAGTTATCTATGCCAATGCGGACAGGCCTAAATACACTATTACAGAGAACTCCGGAGTTGAATATGAGACTGCCAGAGTTCTTTCTGTAATAGAGGACAATACTGTTATTGATGAGAGTGTTGAAAATCAAAAGAAGGGCAGCAGCGAGCTTAAGGTTAAAATCCTAACAGGCCGCTATAAAGGTGACATCTGCAAAGTCACAAACTATTTCAGCGCCCTTTATAACGTGGATGTAAAAGAAGGCGATACTGTTAGTGTAAGGATTGATACATCGGCAGAGCATACATATACCGTAAGCATCTATAATTACAATCGCATTCCGCTTACAATCGGACTTGTAGCTGTATTTTTTGCCGTGCTTGTTCTCATGGGAGGAAAGCAGGGATTAAAAGCATTTATAGGACTTGCCTACACGGTACTTGTTATTCTGTTTGTGCTCCTTCCGCTTGTATACAAGGGCTTTTCTGCAATCCCCGTGACAATCGCGGTTATATTTGTAACCTCTGCGATATGCTTCCTGCTTATCGGCGGAACCGGTAAAAAGACTGTGTCAGCGGCCTTGGGATCGCTTGCGGGAGTGCTTATAGCTGCCATACTCGGAGCTGTATCCGCAAAACTTGGCGGCGTTACAACATTTCAGACAGATGAGGCGGAAGCGCTTCTTCTTGTGAAATCAACAAGCAATCTAAAGATGTCAGGTCTTTTTATCAGTGGGATACTGATCGCTGCGATGGGTGCGGTTATGGATATAGCGATGTCGATTTCATCCGCTATAGAAGAAATCAAACTTGCAAACGAAAAAGCTACTTTCGGCGAACTCTTTAAATCCGGTATGAAGATCGGAAGAGACGCCATGGGCACAATGGCCAATACGCTTGTACTTGCCTATGTCGGCGGCGCACTTAATATGATGATCCTTATATATTCCTATGGAGTATCTTTTATCCAGTTAATAAACACAGACTTTGTGGCTGTTGAGCTTATCAGAGCAATCGCAGGCTCTGTTGGCATTATATCAACCGTTCCGTGTGTTGCAGCCATTGGTGCGTATTTGTATGGCCATAAGAATAACAAATAGCCAATATCACGATCGGCATTTGAAAGAATTGTGTATATGCAATAAAATGATGACATAATAACGTAAGGAGACGGAACATTTATGTATAAGACAATGATAGCTTCTGCATTATTTTTTGGACTGCTCACGATAGCATATTTGCAACAGAAAAGAAATGTTCCCAAAAAGATTGTCTTTTTGTTCGCTGTACTGGAATTGATAATGTGTTTATGCACTTCACTCTTAACGAATTTTGTGCTTACAAAAGGACAATATATCAGGCTTAACAGTAGCGGTGCCGCGCTGGGTATGCTTTTGGGAGCATATATGCTATAGCTAAGATTGCTTTAGATTTTCTCAGATATGCGCATCTTTATCATGTCATAACAGCTACGCAGGTAATGTGCGTAGTTATCGTTGTACTTTTTATTTTCTTAAACAGAAGACAAGCAAAAACAACAAAACTCTATTCCGATGAATGATCGGAATAGAGTATCAATGATAATCTGTATGCCACAGGGGGAGCGTTGTCAATCGCTGTATTTCATTTCGCATTGTTCACCGCCATCAAGATAATGAACAATCTTGTTTTCTTCATCCAAAGATACAAATGTTGAGAATAGCGGAAATGAATAAGTTTCATCAGCAGCTAAAAGTTTTATTTTTGATTGCGATATATTAAACTGAGGAAGAGCTTGCATTGTCAGATTGTCAACCGGACATCCGTCGCCGATACGATCTTCATCGCTCATCATAAAATAATGGAGATAAATGTCATCGGTTTCTTTGTGGGTGGATTTTAAAGCCCATGTCGTATCAATGTGGTACGCTTTTCCTCCTACTACAGCATATGTCCAAGCATGATCCATATCAGGCGCATAGCATCCGATATCAAGTGCATCTATACCAACCTGCAACAGTAAATAGCCATATATAGCGCCAAAGTCCACACACATTCCTCTTTTTGTTATAAAGGTTCTGTAGAATGCCCCATCGCCATTAAATTCATCGCCATCGCTATAATCATAGTTTTCAGCAATATATAAATAGAGCTTCAAACATTTCTCGAAATCTGTATCATCGGTTTCCAAAGTGTTATTTAGAATATCAACGATCAGATTCTCAAATTCTGTCTCTCTTGTGATAAATTCATCAATCGGCATCTTGTAATATATTCTTCCGACACCGTTTTCAAACGGAATCGAACCGTCATCACTTTCGCCCGAAACTTTCACACAAGCTGCGGGTAAAAAATTTGCAAGTGTAGATGCCGAGGTTGCAAAGTCATAAGCTTCTTGATCGGCACATTCAAAGGTTGTCTCACCTTTTCTTACCGCATCGCACAAGTTATAGAAAGCATCCCAACTTTCCTGAGGGATTTCTTGTGCAAGTGTGGGAGAGTACACATGAGGATTGAATTCAAAATGATCCGGCAGTTCAGGTTCATTATTTTCTGATGATGCATCAGTAATTGCCGATGCAGATTCGACAACGCTTTCATTCGCCGTAGCAGCATCGCCTGCTGAGTCCGGCATGATATCGCGAAAACCGCATCCTGAAACCAAAAGTGTGACTGCTATAATAATTCCGGTTATATTTCTTTTTCTCATAGATTGTTATCATCAAACTTTCTTGCAGTATTTCATAAAGAATAGGATTAATTCTAGCATATACATGCTACGGATGTAGAAGATGCAATGCGATATCTTTTATGAGATAGAGAGATCCTGCGATGCAGAGAACTTCTGTCTCGTCTTTACATAGGTCTTCAAGTGGATAATCTTTTTCCAAAACAGTTGCTTTAACGCCGCGGCTTTCTATCATCTTGGCGAGGTCGTCGGGAACCATAGTTCTTGGATTGGGAACACTTGTGACGTAGCACTTATCTGCAATCGGCATCAGTTCATCGAGGATGATATCAACTTCTTTGTCGGCGAGGATTCCAAGAAGGAATGTGATTTTTTTACCTGGGAAGTATTCTTCAAGGGATGAGCGAAGAACTGCCGCGCCCTGTCTGTTGTGGCCACCGTCTATTATGATATACGGATTTTCTTTTACAACAGTGAAACGTCCGAACCACTCGGTATTTGCGATTCCTCGGGATATGTCAGTTTCGGAAATCCTAAATCCTTTCTGAGCAAGTTTCCTTGCGGCGTAAATTGCGTGGGCTGCGTTGCCTATCTGGTAGGTTCCGAGAAGCTTTGTGCTGTAAGTTGTCCCGTCTACGTCAAAACGCTGTCCATGCAAGCTTCGTTCAATCGGGACGGGCTCAGTGAAGTATGCCAAAGAAACAGCTTTTTTTGCACAAAAATCTTCAAGAACTTTGCTGACTTCGCGCTCCTGAAATGGAGTGATGACAGATGTACCGTGCTTGATTATTCCGGCTTTCTCGGTTGCAATCTCAGTCAGTGTGTTACCAAGGATCGACATGTGGTCGTAGCTTATCGGAGTAATGAGAGTAACGAGCGGCGCGGGAATTACGTTTGTTGTATCAACGCGGCCTCCCATGCTGACTTCCATGACGACGATGTCACAGTTTTCTTCGCTGAAATAAATAAAAGACATGACGGTAAGAATCTCATATTCGCTGGGAAATATGTTCTCGGTGGCAAGCTCGTCATATGCGGGCTTTATCTGTGAAAAGAGCCTTGCAAAATCCTCATCCGAAATTTCAGTATTGTTTATCTTAAAGAGTTCATTGTAGTGGTATAAAAAGGGTGAGGCGAAGGTGCCGACTCTTAAGCCTGCTTCGATAAGAATCGAGGTGAGATAGGCAACAGTCGAGCCTTTGCCGTTTGTGCCTGCGACGTGAACATAGCGCTGCCCGATCTGGGGATTTCCCAGTTTTCTGAGAAGAGCAAGCTCGGCGTCCAGAGAAAACATGTCTTTTACGGGGGTATTATTATTTTTTGGTGGTTCAAAGTGAGGCAATTTCTCAAAAAAAGAAATTGCCTCTGAATAATTATACTCGTGCATAAGTCTTAATCCTGCCAAATGCTTCCAAAACAATGTAAAGCATCAAAATGTTGATGGGGAGCATTACAAGTTCTTTGGGAAGTCTTGCTACAAGTGTCACAAAGAATCCTTTTTTGATATACATCATGTCGAGCCAGTAGGTATTCATGATGATGCCTACGATAAGTGTGTGAACGGCTTCAGCCGCAATAATTCTGGCAAGCGTAGGTTTCTTGTTGTAAAGAATAAAGCCGAAGATCAGGCCGCTTACGATTCCGCTTATAGTAAATCCGGGAAAGAAAGGACCGGTAGGCTTTACAAGATATCCTCCGATATCGGTAAGTGCTCCGACGATAGCGGCAATACCGGGGCCAAGTGACATTCCGGCGATACCGATTGGGAGTGAGCCGAATCTGATCTCGATGATCTGGTTGATGGGAATTTTGAAAAATCCCAGTACGATACCCAGAGCCGTTAACATGGCGGCCAGAGTAAGTGTGTTTGTGTCACGTAATTTTTTCATAAAAAATACACCTCCTCGCAGCTTCCTTTTGTCTACACGAGAGGTGTTATACACTTCACTATGTAGCAGCGGGATGCGACCATAAAACCGCGGATTACCCTTCGTCCGAATGACAACTCCCTGTTCACCCGGCACTTGACGCTTTACAGTCTACTCTGCATTCTTTTTAATTTTGTCTGTATTATAGGGTGAATGAAAAAGAATATCAAGCATAAATATACATAAACATTTATAGGAATAGCCGCCTGTTACATGCATTTTTTACTAAAAACATGTTATATGCGGGGATTGTGCATTGTGTGGGAATTGTGATATATGCGGTGGTGTGTGGGAATATGTTTTATATTAACGGAAATATCGAATATTAATAAACGTCAAGGTGGACAAATGCTGATTTATCGTAATATGATATATGTGTCGAAATGTAGGTGTGATGCACATTTATAATTGATCATAGATTTTTTAATGCATGATAATTTTAATGAAATTACAGAAATCCGCAATTTCAGATAGGAGGCTAAAATGACTGTATCGGCAGCTTTTATGGTTCCACATCCACCGCTTATAATTCCGGAAGTCGGAAGAGGCGGAGAAAAACAGATTCTTGCAACAACAAATGCTTATGAGAAGGTCGCGGAAGAAGTGGCGGCTTTAAAGCCTGACACTATCATCATAACGAGTCCGCATTCCGTGATGTATGCGGATTACTTTCATATATCGCCGGGGCACAGAGCAACGGGAAGTTTTGCGGATTTTGGCGCATCCGGAGTCAGATTTTCCGAAGAGTATGACACAGAACTTGCAGATGCGATTGCGCTTCTTGCAGAAAAAGAGAATTTTCCCGCGGGAACTATGGGGGAAAGGGAGTCTTCCCTCGATCACGGAACCATGGTTCCTTTGTGGTTCATACGCAAAAAATATAGTGGCGGAAAGATTATTCGTATAGGGCTTTCGGGGCTTCCTTTGACATATCATTACAGGCTGGGGCAGATAATTGCGAAAGCTATCGATGAATCGGGAAAAAAAGTCGTTTTGATCGCAAGCGGCGATCTTTCGCATAAGTTGCAGGAATACGGACCTTACGGTTTTTCAAAAGAGGGCCCCGAATATGATGAAAACATAATGGAGGTGTGTGGAAAAGCAGAGTTTGGCAGGCTGTTTGAATTTGATGAGAGCTTGTGTAAACTTGCCGCAGAGTGCGGGCACAGGTCGTTTGTTATCATGGCTGGGGTTTTTGACGGTCTTCGCGTTAAGGCAACGGCTCTTTCGCATGAGGATGTAACGGGAGTGGGCTACGGAATCTGTACTTTTTATCCGGACGGAGCGGATGAGAGCAGACATTTTTTACAAGAATATGAAAAAAAGCTTGAAAAAGAATGCAAGGAAAAGGCTGACGCGAATGATGAATATGTGAGGCTTGCGAGGGCAAGTGTCGAGTCGTGGGTAAAGGAACACAGGCAGATTCAGGTTCCTGACGGTCTTTCAGATGATCTTCTTACAAGAACTGCAGGTACTTTTGTATCAATTCACAAGATGGGGCAGCTTCGCGGCTGTATAGGTACAACCTCCGCAACTCAGGACAATATTGCAAAAGAGATAATTCAGAATGCGATAAGTGCAAGTACGCACGATCCGCGCTTTGATCCGATAACTGAGGACGAGCTTAAGTTTCTTGATATAAGTGTTGATGTTCTCGGGGAGACTGAGGAGATAGATTCACCTGATAAGCTTGATGTAAAGAAGTATGGAGTTATTGTTAGTCACGGAGTTAAGAGAGGGCTGCTTCTTCCAAATCTTGACGGTATAGATTCCGTGGAGGAGCAGATCGATATAGCAAGGCAAAAAGGCGGAATACTTGAGGATGAGCCGTATACTTTGCAGAGGTTTGAAGTGGTTAGGCATTTCTGAGGAAATGTGGAATAATGGCAGCGGGAGGCTTTATGGCGGCATGTCAAGTGTGTTTCAGGCATTGTTCCTTATCGGAAGGTGACATCGGATTTTGCGGCGCAAGAACGGTCAGGGACGGGAAGGTAATTGCATATAACTATGGAAAGGTGTCGGGACTTGCGCTTGATCCGATTGAGAAGAAGCCGTTGAACAATTTTTTTCCCGGAAGTTATATCCTGTCGGTAGGAAGTTTCGGGTGCAATCTGCGATGCCCTTTTTGCCAGAATAATGATATTTCCTGGTCGGAGGAAGCGCGGATATTTGCAGAGAATGCGAAGATGGTGAGTCCTGAAGAGCTTGTGGAGACAGCGCTTGATACGAGGACGCAGGGGAATATCGGGATCGCTTTTACTTATAATGAGCCGCTTGTCGGATATGAGTTTGTGCTTGATACAGCGAAGCTTGCAAAAGAACGTGACCTAAAAACAGTGCTTGTATCTAACGGAACAGCGGAGCTTACGGTTCTTGCGGAGATAGCTCCGTATATTGATGCGATGAATATCGATCTTAAGGGATTTACGGATGAATATTATGATAGACTTCTCGGGGGCAGCAGGAAGCAGGTCATGGAGTTTATTGAGGAAGCGGTAAAGCATTGCCATGTTGAGCTTACAACACTGATAATTCCCGGTGAGAATGACAGCGAGGAAGAGATGCACGAGATGTCGGCTTGGATACACGGACTCGAAGCGGCAAACGGGAAGAACATACCGCTTCATATTTCAAGATTTTTTCCAAGGTTCAAGATGACCGACCGCGACGCGACCGATGTGAGAAAGGTCTATCGACTCGCCGAGGTCGCAAGAGAAGAACTTGAAATTGTTTATACGGGGAATTGCTAGTGTTGTTGGCTTGCCAACGCAGTATATGGAGTTAGCTTGCTTTTTAATTTGCCTTTTTTAGTTGTCTTGCCGAGGGGCGAAGAATACCAATCTGATATGACAAAAATTCAGGTTTTTGTTTTGTGACGGGATATATAAGTGTGATTTGCAAATGTATGACTTTTTTGATGATTTTTCTTCTAAAAAGTCATGCATTTTTTATTTGTAGAGTATGCTGAAAAAAAGATGTATGACCTTATCTGAAAAAAATGCCTGAAAAAGTCATATTTTTTTGCCTTTTTAAACTGCGCAAGCGTAGATTTTATGACCTTTTGAGGGATTTTTACATATATAGGTCATATACTTGTTTTTTTATCAAAAAAATATGGAAAAAATACATGACTTTTAATGCGGTTTTTTTCCAAAAAAGTCATATGGTAATTTTTCGAGAGATAAAAAATATGACCTTTTTTGATGATTCTTTTATAAAAAGTCATACATTCATGTTTGAGATGGGGGAAAAATGTCCGGGCCGGAAATAATGTTTTTTTTAGCGATTTTTTATAATCATTTAAGTTAATAATTTTCTTTTAATCACATTAAAACTAACTTAAAATCGCAAAGAGATTAAGTCATTATGACTATTAAAATTTGAGTTATTTGAGTAATATTACACATTGTTCACAAAAATAATGCGCTGTTACAATGGAAGTGCTCGGGCGCTAAAACGTTTACGTAAAAATCAAAACAATTTTATTAGGCTAGGAGGTGAACGGTTTTATTATGATTAAACGAAAGTTATCAGTAGCATTAAGTGTATTCTTAGCAACAGGATTGTTATCACCAGGCTTGACAGTAGCGGCGGCACCAAGTATTAACCCGTACGGTACGGTTGAGGCGGAACTTGAATTTGAACGTAATGTAAAAGAGGTTTTCACAGATGAAGATGCCGGCGCGACAGTTGTCAGCCTTGGATCTGGAAATTACTTCACTGTGAAGAGTGTGAACTTCTCGCAGGGAGTTTCTAAGATAGTTATAAAAGCCAAAGCGGATTCGGCAGGGCTTATTGTTATTCATAAAGATGGAGAAAAGGGAGATGTAGTAGGTAGCATTAAACTTAGTGGTACCGACGGAGAATACAGGGAATTTTCAACTTCCGTAAAAGATTTGGATGGAGCGGATACCATTGCATTTGTGCAGACGATGGGCACAAGTTTGGTAGATAGTTGGACAGCGGAACCGGGTGAAACACCTGATGAACCTGAAAATCCGGACCAACCGGAGAATCCCGATCAGCCTGAGGTTCCGGAGCAGCCGGAAAATCCCGATCAGCCTGAGGTTCCGGAACAGCCGGAAAACCCTGATCAGCCTGAGGTTCCGGAACAGCCGGAGAACCCCGATCAGCCTGAAAATCCGACAGCTGTAAATCCGTATGAGAAGGTTGAGGCCGAGACAGCAGCTACATTGGAAAATGCAAAGCTTGTTCCGAACAAGCAGTCAGTACTTATAAATGATGGCGGATATATTGTAGCCAAGAATGTTGACCTGTCAAAAGGTGTTTCGGGATTCAAGGTACTTGCCAAGACTTCAGCACCAAAGGTTAAACTTGATGTATATGTTGACGGAACCGATACTCAGTTAGGTTCTATCAGCGTTGGCACTGATATGTCAAGTGAGTCATTTGTAAAGATATCATCGGACCTCAAGGGTTCACATGATGTATATTTTAAAGCAAATGGCGGAGCTGTACAGATTGATGCATGGCAGGCTCTGGAAGGACAGGGCGGAACGGAAGAACCTCCTGTAGTTGAGCCACCTGTAGGCGATACGGTAAATCCTTATAGTAAGGTAGAAGCAGAGGCGGCAACTGAGCTTGCTGAGGCTATGTTATCACCTAATAAGCAGTCGGTTGTTGTTAAAGACGGTGGTTATGTGATCACCAAGAATGTTGATTTCTCAAAGGGACTTTCGGGATTTGCTGTACTTGCAAAAGCGTCAGCTCCTAAGGTTAAACTCAACATCTATATTGATGGTGCAAAGTCACCCATGGCTTCGATCAATGTCGGTACAGATATTGCCAAGGAGTCAACTGTGGATGTTACATCAGAGCTCAAGGGAACTCATGATGTATACATTCAGGCAGATGGTGGTGCTATAACACTTGATGCATGGCGTGCAGTGGAAGCATCAGGCGGAACGGAAGAGCCTCCTGTAGTAGAACCTCCTGTAGGCGATACAGTAAATCCTTATGAGAAGGTTGAAGCAGAAGCATCTGCAGAGCTTAAGAGCGCAATGGTTACACCTAACAAGCAGGCAGTAAGCATCCAGAAGGGTGGATATGCAGTAGCAAAGAGTGTAGATTTCTCAAAGGGCATTAAGGAATTTACAGTTAATGCGAAAGCAAGTGGAGCAAACAGACTTGAAGCAAGACTTGATAAGGCAGACGGAGATCTTATCGCAAACTTCAGAGTCAGCACAGATGCAAAAGATATAACAGTAAGTGCTGCAAAGAATATCACAGGAACACATGACATCTACTTTGTAGCAACTATGGATGGCAGTCTGACCTTCGATTCCTGGAAGGTAACACCTTCAGACGGAACAGAAGAGCCTCCTGTAGTAGAGCCTCCTGTAGGCGATGCGGTAAATCCTTATGAGAAGGTTGAGGCAGAAGCATCAGCAGAGTTCAGCAATGCGATGATCACACCTAATAAGCAGGCTGTAAGCATCCAGAAGGGTGGATTTGCAGTTGCAAAGAACGTAGATTTCTCCAAGGGAATTAAGGAATTTACAGTTAATGCAAAAGCAAGCGGAGCAAACAGACTTGAAGCAAGACTTGATAAGGCAGACGGAGATCTTATCGCAAACTTTAGAGTTAGCACAGATGCAAAGGATATAACAGTAACTGCAGCAAAGAATGTTACCGGAACACATGACATCTACTTTGTAGCAACTATGGACGGAAGCATAACATTTGATTCATGGAAGGCAACACCTTCAGACGGAACAATCGTAGAGCCTCCTGTAGGCGATACGGTAGATCCTTATGAGAAGGTAGAGGCAGAAAAAGCAGATGAGCTTAGCAGCGCAATGATTGCTCCAAGCAAGACATCTGTAGTAGTTAATGATGGCGGATATATAGTAGTTAAGAATGTTAATTTCGCAAAGGGACTTAACGGATTCCAGATTTATGCACAGTCATCAAAGCCCGGAGTTAAACTCAATGTTTATATTGATAAGTCCGGATATGATGCAAAGACAGCGATTGGAACAGCAAATGTCGGCGCAAATATGGCTTCGGGAACAGGCATTAAGCTTACATCAGACCTTACAGGAACACACGATGTATACTTCGAGGCAACAGGCGGATCGGTTACATTCGATGCTTGGAATGCAATGGCTAAGTCAGGAACAATCGTAGAACCTCCTGTAGGCGATACGGTAGATCCTTACAGCACAGTAGAAGCAGAAGCATCAGCAGAGCTTAAGAGTGCAATGGTTACGCCTAATAAGCAGGCTGTAAGCATCCAGAAGGGTGGATATGCAGTAGCAAAGAACGTAGATTTCTCAAAGGGAATTAAGGAATTTACAGTTAATGCGAAAGCAAGCGGAGCAAACAGACTTGAAGCAAGACTTGATAAGGCAGACGGAGATCTTATCGCAAACTTCAGAGTCAGCACAGATGCAAAGGATATAACAGTAACTGCAGCAAAGAATGTTACCGGAACACATGACATCTACTTTGTAGCAACTATGGACGGAAGCATAACGTTTGATTCATGGAAGGTAACACCTTCTGACGGAACAATCGTAGAACCTCCTGTAGGCGATACAATCAATCCTTACAACAAGGTAGAAGCAGAAGTATCCAAGGATCTTACAAATGCAATGCTTTCACCTAACAAGCAGTCGATAGTCATCAGTGATGGCGGATATATCCTTGTGCAGAACATTGACTTCTCAAAGGGAATATCAGGATTCAAGGTACTTGCAAGTGCATCACAGCCTAAGGTTAAGCTTAATATCTATATTGATGATTCGCAGACACCTATCGGCTCGATCAGCGTTGGTACTGATATTACAAAAGAAACATTTGTAAAAGTTTCAACAGATATCACAGGTAAGCATTATGTTTACTTTGAGGCAAAGGGTGGTGCCGCAACATTTGATGCATGGCAGGCAATGCCTTCATCAGGTACGATAGTTGAGCCTCCTGTTTATGAAGATATCAATCCTTACAACACTGTTGAGGGTGAGGCATCTACAGATCTCAGCAACGCAAGACTTACACCTAATAAGCAGGGCGTAAGCATTGGTGCAGGCGGATATGCAGTTGCAAAGAATGTTGTATTCTCTGATGGTATTTCAGAATTTATCGTAAATGCCGGAGCAACCAATTCTACAAGATTTGAGGTAAGAGTTGGCTCAGCAAGCGGAGACCTCATCGGATATGCAACTGTAAGCGGCAGCACACGAGAGTTTAAGATCACAGCTTCCAAGAATATCACAGGAAAGAAGGACATTTACTTCGTAGTTCCAAGTGGCGGAAGCGCTGTAACACTTGATTCCTGGAAGGTAAATCCTTATAAGGAAGTTGTAGAGCCTCCTGTAGTTGAGACAGGCATGAAGCTTACTCAAAATACAAGCAAATGGCAGGGTGGTTATCAGACAAACTTCACCGTTACCAACAGTTCAGGTAATACAGTTAACACGTGGAAGCTCAAGATTAAGAGAAACGGTATCAATATTACTCAGAGCTGGTGCGTAAATATCCAGCAGCAGGGTGATTACTATGTAATTACTCCTATGTCATGGAATTCTACGCTTGGAAACGGACAGTCTACCACATTCGGAATTATCGGAAGTGGAGAGCCGAGCCAGATTGATTATGTATTTGAGTAAAAAAAGATAAAAAGAGAGAAAGGGGCGGTTAATGACCTTCTTTAAAAGAAGGTAAGAAATCCGGTGGCTGTCTTTTGACGGTCACCGGGTTTTCTTTATACAGATAAAAAAGTGAAAATAAGGCGATTATCTGTGACTTTCGGAGGTTTAACAGGAGAAAATTGATAAAAACACAGATAAGAAATGCGAAAACGAAGCGATTATCTGTGATTTAGAGGGATAAATTGATGAAAAACACAGATAAGAAGAGAGAAAATAAGATGAGTTATCTGTATTTAGGGATGCATCGTGGGAAAAATAGGTGAGAAAACACAGATAAGAAAATAGAAAACAAGATGAGTTATCTGTAATCTAGCTGTTCGGACTACAAATTATGTAGCAGTGTCGTTAAAGTGTATCGGGGGTAAAAAATATGAAAAGGAAAGTGAGAGTAGCAATAAGTTTTTTGGCGGTAGCAGTCATGCTGATCTTGCAGGGCATGGCAATAAAGGCAGCAGAACCCAATAATGAGAAAGCTCTTTTAAACCCGTATGAATTAGTACAGACGGAGATAATGGAAAACGGCGGCGGTTTCTATGAGGATGATATATCATATTCGCCGATCTCAGGTTCAAAGATACTTAAAGCGGAGAATGTGGATTTTTCAAAGGGGCTTACCGGCATAGAAGTGACGGCAAGGACAAGATGGGGCGGTTCAGAAATTTATGTATATATAGATGATCCGAAGAGCGAGCCTATCGCAAGGATACTTATCAGAGCTTATTCGTTTAATCAAAGTACCGGGATTCCGAAAGTAAACGTTTCGGGAGTACACGATATATATTTTGAGGCGAACAATCCGATAGATATTGCGACATGGAAGGCACTTCCGGGCAAGATCTACGAAGGCGGCGATGTTCCGCAGATCGATCCGTACAAGGATAATGAGGCGGAAGTTAACTTCGGCACATCGGGAGTAGGGGTAGTTAAGGATAAAAGACGTATTGTTTTAGCCGATTTTTCTGAAAATGATTTTTTCCTTATGAAGGATGTCAACTTCGAAAAGGGACTTAAGAGCATTACGATTGAGGCAAGAGCTGAAGATGACGGAATAATCGAGGTTAGAAAAGATTCTCCTGCGGGTGAACTTATCGGCACGATAGAATTTCGCGACACGGATGATTCCTACAAGCCATTTGAGGGAGAAATGGCGAACCTTGAAGGAATGCAGAAGATTTATTTTGTTGGGAAAAAAGGAAAATGCAACATTGATACCTGGAGCGCGGCACCCAGAAACACCGACAGGCCGCTTCCGACACCCGGTGAAAAGATTAGTCCGTATGGCTATGTCGAAGCAGAGATTGATTTCCCGAGAGAAAATGCCGAGATAGTTGAAGATAACTGGAACAAGGTTGTATCAATCAAGGAAAACGGATATATCTCAGCCCAAAAAGTAAACTTTAGATATGGCCTTACATCGGTTGTTATTGTTGCAAAGAGTGAAAAGCCGGCAGCCGTTGAGGTAAGAGAAGGAAGCGTTGACGGAGAACTTCTCGGCGTTATAAAGGTTGAGAATACAGACGGTGAATATCTGCATTATAGAACCAAAGCTCCTAATATAGAGGGAATACATGACCTTTATTTTGTTTGCAAAGTCGGAAGTTGTATGATCGATAAATGGACAGTCATGAGTAAGATGATGCCGGTTCCGGGCAATGAGCCTATATCGGGCGGAGAAGAAATTGACGATCCGGAAAAAGAGCAACCTGAGCAACCCGAGAATCCGGACAAACCTGAATTACCTGAGGAACCGGATAAGCCTGAAATACCTGAGGATTCGGAGAAAACTGAAAATCCGGAAGAACCGGAACAACCTGAGATTCCCGAAGAGCCGGAACAGCCTGATATTCAGGGCGACTGCAAGCTTGAACTTAAATATTCAAGAGATATCTGGGACGGCGGTTATCAGATAAATTTCAAGATTACCAATATATCTGAAGAGCAGTCTTCGGGATGGACATTAAAGATCAAAAAGAAATACATTAACGTTGCTCAGAGCTGGTGCACAAATGTGGATGAAGATGGCGAATACTACATATTTACGCCTCTCTCCTGGAATGCTGTTCTAAACCCCGGACAGAGCACCGAGTTCGGAATAATCGGAAGCGGCGATGCGAGCGGAGGTTTGGATTATTCTTTTAACGATTGAGAAAAACGTTGAGTGATAAGAATAACTGATTGCAAACTATAACATTCATGAATTATGCAGCTTGTGCTTTGTATGATAAGATTTGAACATCATAAAGCACTGAGCTGACCGGAAAGCCGGAGGTTTCAATAAAATGAAGCCTCCGGCTTTCGTTGTCTATAACGGGAGCACAACAATTAATAGTTGAGGAGGAAAAAGTAATTGGTTACAAAACAACTAAAGAAGATCAGCCCCATCATATCGGTGATATTTACGTTGCTGATCCAGGTGGCGGTGCCGAACTCGGCAAAACAGCCTGATGCAAAAGGGCCGTTCTTTACATACTTTCTTTATATAGTAGGAGCATTATTCATAGGTTTATATGTAGCTTCCTTCTTTAATAAGAAGACAGACGAATATCTTTTAAAAAGCGGGCCGCTACTCGCAGGAGGAGCACAGCTGCTAAACTTCATAAATCTTATATGCAGTAAATTTGCGCTTCTTCCGGTTCTCTTTTTCCCGTCTCTGGACAGGGTGTTTGCGGTATTCGTAAATGACAGGGTACTCATGCTTGAATGCATAGTATCATCCGGAAAGCTGTTGATAATAGGATTTGCGGTCGGAGCGGCGCTTGGATTTACAACGGGAATACTTATAGGATTCAACAAGAATGTTGCTTATTGGATCAATCCTTTGACCAAGATAATCGGACCTATTCCTGCAACATCATGGTCACCGCTCGTGCTTTCACTTTTTAGCACATCTTATCAGGCGGCGGTATTCATGATAGCACTGTCGGTGTGGTTTCCGATAACTGTCATGACAAGTAACGGAATACAGAATGTTCAGCAGACTTATTTTGAGGTTGCGGATACTTTGGGAGCAAATAAGTTATATAAAATCTTCAAAGTTGGAATTCCTGCGGCGCTTCCCAACGTGTTCCTCGGTTTTTTTTATGCGACGACAGGCTCGTTTGTAACACTTGTGACAGCCGAGATGTTCGGTTGTAAATCGGGAATCGGCTGGTATCTTAACTGGCAAAAGAGCATGATGCTGTATGCCAACGTTTACGCGGGACTGATACTTCTTGCGGTATTGTGTAACCTGATAATCACTCTTTTATTCAGGATCAAGGACAGACTGCTTGGATGGCAGAAGGGAGTAATTAAATGGTAGGAGAGATAAAAATTGAAAACGTATCCAAGAGTTTTACAAATCCTGACGGAAGTGTTGTAAATGCTCTGAACGGAGTAAACCTTGATATTGAACCCGGATCTTTTATATCGCTTATAGGCCCGTCGGGATGCGGAAAAACAACGCTTCTTAGAGCTATTGCGGGACTTGGACTTGCAGATGAAGGAACGGTCTTTCTTGACGGAGAGCCTGTTACGGCGCCGGGACATGAGAGAGGATTTGCTTTTCAGCAGGCAAATCTTTATCCGTGGCTTTCTATTGAAAACAATATCGCTTTTGGCCTGAGGGCGAGAGGGATATATAAAGAGAAAAAAGAAGATGTAAAAGAATATATAGAAATGGTCGGGCTTACGGGCTTTGAAAATTCCTATCCGCACCAGCTGTCGGGTGGAATGAACCAGAGAGCGTCGCTTGCAAGAGCGCTTGTGGGACATCCGAAAGTTCTTTTGCTTGATGAGCCGCTCGGTGCGCTGGATGCATTCACAAGAATGAATATGCAGGATGAGATCTTAAAGATATGGAAGGATCAGAAGATGACGATGATCATGGTGACACACGATGTTGACGAGGCTGTTTATCTGTCTGACAAAGTTGTCATAATGACGCCAAGACCTGCGAAGATCGAGCAGGTGCTTGATATAGAACTTGGAAGACCAAGAGCGAGAGGAGGAACGGACTTTATCAAATACAGAACGAAGATTCTGGAAATTCTGAACTATGCCGGAGAGAACAAAGAGCCGGAGTATTATTTGTAATTTTTTAAGGAGAAAAGAAATGAAAAAGGTAATTGCAAGTGTTTTGGCTTTGACCATGACAGCGGCACTGCTTGTAGGCTGCGGTGCTAAATCAGAAAAGAGCGAAGGAGGAGAAGAACTTACCGTAAAGATTCTTAATAACAAAGAAAGCTTGTGTCTTGCACCGGTTCATATAGCTATCATAAACGGCTATTTTGACGAGGAATTCGAAGCAATCGGGCAGAAGTATGAAGTTGTAACTTCCAATATAGATACGATCACGGAGCAGATAACAAGTGGTGAGATCAATGCAGGCTACGGACTTACCGGTACGCTCATGCAGCCTATATCAAACGGACTTTCAATCTCTTTTGTGACAGGACTTCACAGAGGATGTACAAAGTTCTATTCAAAGAACGGCTCCGGAGTAAATTCCCTTGAAGATCTTAAGGGCAAGACAATAGGCGTTGCGTCATTGTCGGATTCTGCGCCGATTCAGCTTAAGAGAAAGCTGTTCAGTCTTGGATTTAAGGTAAACGGAAGCGATGCTGATATCCAGTTTGTGACATATGCGATGACAGACCTTCCGACAGCGCTTGATAACGGTGCCGTAGATGCGATCGGAATTCACGATCCCGTGGCATACAACGCAGAGAAGAACTATGACTTTATCAAGATACTTGATATCGGTGAGGACGAGGTCTTTTCACAGGAATATTGCTGCCAGGCTTATGTATCACAGGAGCTTATAGCAAAGAATCCAAAGGGTGCGACTGCGTATGCAAGAGCAATCCAGAAGGCAGCAGCTTTCGTTCAGGCACTTCCTGAGGAAGCAGCAAGACTTCAGGTTGAGAACGGATATATGCCTTCAGAGAGCGAAGAGGACATCGCAAGATACGGCGAGATCCTTGCAAGCCTTAACTATGAGCCTTCTGTAAAGCTTGGAAGAGAGACATTTAAGGCATCATTCGACGATCTTCAGAAGACGGGCGATCTTGACGCTTCGCTCAATGCGGATGAATTTACAAAGACTGTTTTCCCAGATCTTGAGGGAGTTCCTGAGTCATTTACTTATGACCCTTCAAGCAAGAAATTTACTGAAAACAGCTAAGACAAAAAATTGACCGGGAGATGATTACTATGAGATCAAAAGTGATTGTAAATATTTTAAGAGTGCTTATTCTTGCATTTGTGATAGTTGGTTTATTTACGTTTGCACATGTTTGCGGTGATATGGGAGATATGGAAGCAAAGTGTCATAAGACTAGAGCTCTCGCCATTGCGGCGAGTATAGTTCTTGCGATTCTGGCGGCGGTACAGATTTTTGCCAAGAAACTGCTTGTGGAAAAAGTTATATCAGTAATCCAGATTGTGGGCGGAATCTTTATTGCACTCCTTCCCGGAGTTATAGCACCTGTGTGCGATATGAAGAGCATGCACTGCTACGTTTACACAAGACCTTTTCTTGTGATTGTCGGCATTGTACTTGCCGGAGTAGCGGTTGTTGATTTTGTTATAAGGGGAAAAAAGAATGGGAACCCTTCAAAGATTTGATAAATTAGATAAGTTGGTTTTCAAAAGCATATCCTCAAAACTATATCGCAGCATCGGCCTGATTCTTATCGGGCTGGTGCTGTCCTTTGCAATGGTCATTATTTCTCTTACCGCGTTCGGCATGGCTCACGGAAGTCAGAATGCCGCACAGCGCATGGGAGCGGATATAATCGTGACACCCAAAGGACACGGCGATGATATGGAGGGGATTCTTTTGACCACGAAAAAGAGTTTTTTCTATATGGACAGTTCTGTCATTGACGGCATCAGAGAGGTTGAAGGCGTAGAAACGGCGTCGCCGCAGACATTTCTTATGACACTTGAATCATCTTGCTGCGATCAGCCTGTTCAGATAATTGGAATCGATATGGATTCGGATTTTGTCGTGACACCGTGGATTGACAAGAAGTACATAAGATCGCTTGAAGAAGGTGCGCTTATCGCCGGAAGCAAGGTGAATGTGACAAGCGGGACATTTAAGATGTTTGGAAAAGAGTACCCTGTTGCGGCAACGCTCGATGAGAGCGGATCTTCCATGGATGCGACTGTTTTTGTGAGCAGAAATCTTATCGGCGAGATTATGGAAAACGCGCAAAATGCGGGGCAGGGCGTTATCGCTGAAGTCAATTCCAAAGACGTATCTGCGGTCTGTGTGAAAGTTGCGGACAAAGATAAGGTTTCAAGGGTTGTTGCGGGACTTTCAAGGATAGATGATGTGGATATTGTCACTGCGGAGAGCGTGTCTTCAAAGCTTTTTTCGGGCCTTAAGGACACATACATTGTCTACGCGGTTGTGATCGTGCTCATGGTAATTATCAGTATCTTTTTACTGTTCATAATTCATTACATCACATTAAATGACAGGAAAAAAGAAGTTGAGATACTTAGAACGATCGGGATCAGCAGGAAGAAGATAGCTGAGTTCCTTATGCGCGAAGTATGGTGGACGGCATTTCCCGGCGCGCTTATAGGTACAGCGTTTGGATTCCTATCATTTGTTGTGATGCTGCAGCTTATTGAGGCGGCTACGAAGATTCCTTTTACCGCGCCGTATATCGGTGAAGAAGTTGCGGTTGTGGCTGTGACATTTTTGCTTACCACGGTGCTTGGGCCGCTGTGCGCGTTGTTTAGCATAAAGAAGCTGTGCCCTGAGAATGTCTATTTGTGAGGTGCACTGATAATAATATTGTTTCGGAGAAATAAGTATGGATATCAGATTGGATGCGATAATTAAAAAGTATAAGAGAGATAAGCGTGAATTTACGGTTCTCGATAATATCAGCGTAACATTGCCGCAGGGTAAATTCACGGTTATAAGCGGAGACAGCGGCGTTGGTAAAAGCACGCTCCTTAATATAGTGGCAGGTCTCAGTAAACCTACGGAAGGCAAGGTGTATTACGGAGAAAAGGAGATTACGGCGCTCGGAGATGAAGAACTGGCGAAGCTCAGAATGGGATTTATGGGTGTTATGACTCAGAACTGCGAGCTTATTCCGTATCTGACGCTTGGTGAGAACCTCGAACTTGCATATGATATAAGTGGCAAAAGTGAAAAAAATAAGAATAGCAGTAGCGATGGCAATGGAGATAGCGATAGCAATAATGGCGATAGCAACAGCGATAACAATAATGGAGATAGCGATAGCAATGGCGATAACATCGGCAGTGACAAGGAGCCGCTCGCAGAAGAACTGGCAAGCTTTTCGGCGGAGCTTCTTGACGCTCTTGGGTTAAGTCAGCTCCGGAACGAGTATCCATCAAGTCTTTCGAGCGGCGAGATAAAGCGTGCCGCAATTGCAAGAACGCTTATTACAAAGCCTGATCTCATAATCATGGATGAGCCAACCGCAAATCTTGACCGCAAAAACGTCAGGGCGGTTCTTCAACTCCTAAAGCGTTTCAGCACGCAGGGAAGTACCGTTATCATAAGCTCCCACGAGCAGGAAGCCATTGCGGAAGCTGACTTCAAATATGAACTTGAACATACTACTTGATTTATAAAAAACATAAGGTAATACCATTAAATACGGATAATACAAAACGGCTTTCGGGCCGTTTTTGCATGTTTTCTATAGTTCAGCATCTTTTTTCTTTCTACGCTTTTTACAGAGCAGCGATTTCTTCATAAAGTATGCCTTACATTAAGGATTTGCTCTTCTTAAGGCATATTTTGCTAAGTGCAGAGCAGTGGTTTTATCATGATGTATGCCTCACATTAAGGATTTGCTTTCCCTGAGGCATATTTTTCTTTTTGCAGAGCAGTGATTTCATTATGATGTATGCCTTACATTAAGGATTTGCTTTCCCTGAGGCATATTTTTCTTTTTGCAGAGCAGTGATTTCATTATGATGTATGCCTCACAACAAGGATTTTCTTTTCTTGAGGCATATTTTTCACATTTTAGCGAATTGTCTTCTACATGATGCCTTGCATCAAGCTTTTTTTAGAATTTGAGTGCATAACAGAGAATATACATGACCCTTCTGGGCAAAAAGCGGATAAAGGGTCATGAGAATTGTGGGAATTTGAGTGCATAACAGAGAGTACACATGACTCATTTGGGCAAAAAGTGGCGAAAAGGTCATGTGAATTGTAGAAATCTGGGCGCATAACAGAGAGTACACATGACCTTTTTGGGGGAAAAGAGTAGAACAGGTCATATGTCCCGTGGAAAATTAAATGCAGAACCAAGAGTATGTATGACCCATTTGAGCAAAAAGCAGCTAACAGGTCATAGGTGCTTTGGAAAGTGGAGTGCACGGATAGCAACATTGCTTCGGAGAAAATGGTGGCAATATCGGATTAGATGCGATAAATGAAAAGTATAAGAGAGAAGCGTGAATTTACAGTTCTCGATGATACTTGAGTAGCATTGCCGTAGGGGGATTCACGGTCATAGATGAATCCGGAAGCATTGAAAGAAGCAAATAAGCGTAGCCATAGGCATTAGAAGTAGCATACAAGCAAATCCATCGTCGCAGGAAAAAGAACGCTCCACAATATTCAGGTTGTTGACAGAAATAAGAAGAGGGTGTATAAGTGTATTAGAATGATTAGTACAGTTCAAAAAACGCCTATGGTGAAATATATTTTTAAGTGAGGAAAGAGAAATGAGACAGAAAAGAATTACAACAATTATTATGGCTTCGGCAATGGTGCTTGCACTTATGGGATGCGGAAACGGCTCAGCAGGAGCAATATCGACAGAAATAACGCAGGCAGATCCGTCTTTTGAATATAACGGAAAGACCGTTTCATTTACGGATGATCCGCAGACTGTTGTGGAGGCTATAAAGTCTGTTGCGGAATTGGCTGATGAAGTAGATGGCACAGAGTCAAGCGGAAAAACTTATGATTTCGATAAAAACGGAGAAAACTATAACTTGTCTATATCGACATCTGCCGATGAAGGAAATGAAATTATCGGTTCAATGCTTGTTAACGGCGGCGAATTTAAGACTTCAAAAGGAATCGGTATAGGAAGCAAGGCAGAAGAGGTAGAGGCAGCTTATGGCAATCCTAATGAGAGGACTAAGCTTAAAAAAGAAGAAATATATGCATACAAATGCGACGGTTATAGCTTTAGCTTCACAATAAAAGGCGGTCAGGTAAAAAGCATTTTGTACAGTAACTCAAATTTCCACGGATAAGTGATAATTAGTTGATATGCAGCTACAGAACTCCTGTAGCTGCTTTTTATATGTAGAAAGTTGAATAGTTTATGCAAATCTGTTACAATGTACAACGGACTTTTGCTAAATAAAAGGGGTCAGTATACCCTTTTTTAGGGAGAAATAAAGAGATGAGTATTATTAACAAAATAATAGGAACACATAGTGAGAGGGAGCTTAAGAGAATCCGCAGCACGGTTGACTCTATAGAGGCTATGAGGCCTATAATGCAGTCTTTGTCAGATGAGGAACTTAGAGGAAAGACTGAAGAATTCAAAAAGAGACTTGCCGAGGGCGCAACGCTTGATGACATCATGCCTGAGGCATACGCAGTTGTTCGTGAAGCAGGTAAACGTGTACTTGGAATGGAGCACTTCAGGGTACAGCTTATTGGTGGAGTTATCTTGCACCAGGGCCGTATCGCAGAAATGAGAACAGGTGAAGGTAAGACACTCGTAGCCACACTTCCTTCATATCTGGATGCACTTGAAGGAAAGGGCGTAAACGTCGTTACGGTAAATGATTATCTTGCAAAGCGTGATGCTGAGTGGATGGGTAAAATTCATGAATTCCTCGGACTTACGGTAGGTGTTGTACTTAACAGCATGAATTCTGAGGAAAGAAGAGCAGCTTACGCTTGTGATATTACATATGTTACAAACAACGAGCTTGGTTTTGACTATCTTCGTGACAACATGGCTATCTATAAGGAACAGTGCGTTCTTCGCGGACTTAACTACGCAATCATCGATGAGATCGACTCAATTCTTATCGACGAAGCAAGAACCCCTCTTATTATTTCAGGTCAGTCTGATAAGTCTACAAAGCTTTACGAAGCATGCGACATTCTTGCAAAGCAGATGACAAGAGGTGAAGACATGGAAGAACTCTCCAAGATGGATGCCATCATGGGCATTGAGAGAGAAGAAACCGGTGACTTCATCGTAAATGAGAAGGATAAGATCGTTAATCTTACCGAGCAGGGTGTTGCCAAAGTTGAGAAATTCTTCCACATTGAAAACCTTGCAGATCCCGAGAATCTTGAGATCCAGCACAACATTATCCTTGCTCTCAGAGCAAATAACTTAATGCAGAGAGATCACGACTATATCGTTCAGAATGACGAAGTTCTTATCGTTGATGAATTCACAGGTCGTGTTATGCCGGGACGTCGTTATTCAGACGGACTTCACCAGGCAATAGAGGCAAAAGAGCACGTTAAAGTTAAGAGAGAGTCCAAGACTCTTGCAACAATCACATTCCAGAACTTCTTTAATAAGTTTGAAAAGAAATGTGGTATGACAGGTACTGCTCTTACAGAAGAAAGAGAATTCCGTGATATTTACGGAATGGACGTTATAGAGATTCCTACAAATGAGCCTGTTATCCGTAAGGACCTTCAGGATGCAATGTACAAGACCAAGAAAGAAAAGCTTAAGGCTATCTGTGATGCTGTAGAAGAGGCTCACAAGAAAGGACAGCCTGTTCTTGTAGGTACGATCACAATCGAGGCATCTGAGGAGCTCAGTAAACTCCTTAAAAAGAGAGGAATCCAGCATCAGGTACTTAATGCGAAGTTCCATGAGATGGAAGCTGAGATCGTCGCTGAGGCAGGTAAGCACGGCGCTGTAACAATCGCTACAAACATGGCCGGTCGTGGTACCGATATTAAGCTTGATGAAGAAGCAAAGGCAGCAGGCGGACTTAAGATAATCGGAACAGAGAGACATGAGAGCAGACGTATCGATAATCAGCTCCGCGGACGTTCAGGACGTCAGGGAGATCCCGGTGAGTCTAAGTTCTATCTTTCACTTGAAGATAACCTCATGAGACTCTTTGGTTCAGAGAGACTTATTGCTATGTTTAATGCGCTCAAAATTCCCGATGGTCAGGAAATCGAGCATTCATCACTTTCTAAAGCCATTGAGACCGCACAGAAGAAGATTGAGTCCAACAACTACGGAATCAGAAAGAATCTTCTTGAGTACGATCAGGTAAACAATGAGCAGAGAGAGATTATTTATGCTGAGCGTAAGAAAGTTCTTAACGGAGAATCAATGAGAGATGCCATCTACAAGATGATCACAGATATTGTTGAATCGTCTGTTGAGACTGTTGTAGGTGAAGAGACTGATTCGGATAACTGGGATTTCAACGAGCTCAATGAGATCCTGCTTCCTACAATTCCTCTTAAGAAGATCAACAGAGGACGCATCGACAATCTTACAAAGTCAGGACTTATCCAGCAGCTTAAGGAAGAGGCTGTTAAGCTCTATGAGGCCAAGGAAGCTGAATTCCCCGAGCCTGAGACAATAAGAGAGATTGAGCGAGTTATTCTTTTGAAAGTAATCGACAGAAAGTGGATGGATCACATTGACGATATGGATCAGCTTCGTCAGGGAATCGGCCTTCAGGCATACGGACAGAGAGATCCTAAGCTTGAGTATAAGCTTGCCGGTTACGAGATGTTCGATGATATGACAAAGGGAATCAAGGAAGATGCAGTGAGACTTCTTTTCCATGTTCATATCGAAGAGAAGGTAGAGCGTGAGCAGGTTGCCAAAGTTACAGGCACAAATAAGGATGATACAGCTCAGAAAGCTCCCGTTAAGAGAGTTGAAGCCAAAGTTTATCCCAATGATCCCTGCCCTTGCGGAAGCGGCAAGAAATACAAGAATTGTTGCGGCAGGGTATAAGTGATACGTTTTGGCAAAAGAAATACCGAATAATCTAACGTATCGCGAATAGGACATAGGAGAACATAATGGTAATACTTGATCAGATGAAAGTTGAAATTCAGAATCTCAGAGGCACACTTGAAGAAGTGACGGCTTCTCTTGATCTGGATAATAAGAAAAAGATAATAGAAGAGCTCAGCCGTGAGATGGAGGAGCCCGGATTTTGGGATAACGCAGAGAAGGCGAATAAGAAGACCAAAGATCTTAAGAACATGCAGGATCTTGTTGCGGGAATTGATAAGCTCAACAAGCAGTACGGAGATATAATCGACCTTATCGATATGCAGAACGCAGATGGCGTCGATGATGATGATATGGCTGCCGAGATAAGAGCAGAGCTTGATGAGTTTGAGAATACTCTTGAGAATATCAGAATCAGCAACCTTCTTAACCAGCCTTATGACAAATATGACGTAATCCTTAGACTTAATGCCGGTGCAGGCGGTACAGAGGCTTGCGACTGGGCAAGCATGCTCTATCGTATGTATACAAGATGGGCTGAAAGAAAGGGCTTCACAACAGAAGTACTTGACCTTCTTGATGGAGACGAAGCAGGTATCAAATCTGTTACATTCCAGATTTCGGGAACAAATGCTTACGGACTTCTTAAGTCTGAGCACGGCGTTCACAGACTTGTACGTATCAGCCCTTTCAATGCGCAGGCTAAGAGACAGACTTCTTTTGTATCATGTGACGTAATGCCTGATATCGAAGAAGACGTTGATATCGAGATCAATCCAGATGACCTCAGAATTGATACATATCGTTCAAGTGGTGCCGGCGGACAGCATATCAATAAGACATCATCCGCTGTTCGTATCACACATATTCCTACAGGTGTTGTAGTTGCCTGTCAGAATGAGCGTTCACAGTTCCAGAACAAGGACAAGGCTATGCAGATGCTTAAAGCAAAGCTCTTTATCATGAAACAGGAGGAAAATCAGGCAAAGCTTGACGGAATCCGTGGAGAGGTAAAAGACAATGCTTGGGGAAGCCAGATACGTTCTTACGTGCTTCAGCCTTATACAATGGTAAACGACACACGTACAGGCTTTAAGGCATCAAATGCAGACGGTGTGCTTGACGGAGAACTCGATCCTTTCATCAATGCATACCTTAAGTGGCTCGCAACAGGCGGAAAGCCGGTTGGAGACACATCTGAGGAGTAAGAATTTATACATCTATAGAATACAAAATCATAGTATATAAGAGTTTCAGGGACGCTTTCGCTCCCCTCGCTTCGTAGCGGTACTAATGCCACAAAAGACGTGGCATAAGTACCGACGAGCTCAGAGGCCCGTTCAACTCTTATATACTATGATTTTTTACGTTGTAGAAGAGGGAAATATTACATCCTCTATGACGCTTAAGGAGTGTATCCGTTAGATAATACTGTGGGAATCTGAATTTACTGCAGACTTTTTGGGAATATTATAGGAAGAAATATAGAAAACCATATTAGCTAAGGATTTAGTGGTAAAGTGATGCAAGAATATATTTTTAAGTGTTGTGAAATGAATAAATGATCTAGTATGTAGTTAAGTACAGTGTGAGAATATGCAGTAACCAAACAGGCAGATGTATATAATCTTTTGCGAATTTGTGCTACGGAAATGAGACCAAGTAATCGTGAGTGCTATTGCACGAATCGATTACTGTTTTGGGCTCATTGGAGTGTTTAGCACAACCTGAGCAAAAGATTATATACATCTGCCTGTTTGGTTACGTCACATCTTCACTACACCACAACCACACTGTTGCGGCCGGAATTTTTGGCTTTGGTAAGTGCGTGATTTACGTTCTGGATTGTTTTGGAGAAGTCGCCGGTGTATTTGGAGACGCCGACTGATATTGTAAACGGAACGGGTGAATCTTCCGCTTTTTCTACGTCTTGTCTGAACTGCTCCATGCGGGCGCAAGCATTGTTTATATCACACTTTTTAAAAATCACGATGAACTCTTCGCCGCCGAAGCGTATAACGTAGTCGTCCGAATGAGTTTCTTTTGAAAGTTTCTGTCCTATGTAAAGGAGAGTCAGATCGCCTGTGTAGTGACCGTGTTCGTCATTTATCTTTTTAAAATTGTCTATGTCGAGCATTGCGATCGCAATGGGTTCTTCCATGTTCATAAGAGCATTTTTGGTAACTATTTTTTCCAAAAGATGTCTGTTGTAAACCTGAGTCAGAGGGTCTGTGATCATTGCAAGTTCAAGTTTTTGGCTTAGCCTGTAATGGTCAAGATATAAGAATGTCAGGATAACGTGAGAGAAGATGACTGCAAGACCACATGGGATTATAAGTATCATAATGATTGGAAAATTCTCATAGTGGATGATGAAGTGCGATATCAGTATCTCGAGGAAGAAAATGATATATGAAACGGTTATTTCTCTAATCCTTGCAACAAAGCCGGCAATAAGAAAGATGAGATTCATTATCAGGAAAAATTCACTTGCAAGAGTCTTATGCCCCAGAAAGTGTGCTGCGCATATTGTGGTGACAATTATGGAATGAACAAGGAAATAGTCCGCTGTTACTATGGCAGCCCTGCTGTGTGAGAAATGAAGGACTATAAGAAACAACAAAAGAATACCCAATACCGTGAGTCTTGGTATGAGCGTGGGGATAATACTGCCGTTAAGCATATAATCCGGAACTATGTAAAAGACTGAAAGAATAGTTCCGACTACCAGGCATACCCATACATATTCCTGGTAGTAGTCGCACTTTGACTGATAGAAGTCCGCTAAATCGTCTTTGGTCATAGTGCGATAGTCTTTGTATAGATTGATTGACGTTTTGACGTTTGCGAATATTCTCATTTTCATATCTCCTAATTCAATTTTACTAGGAAATTGTTCAGAGATAAAGAAAAAAATTAAATTTTTATAAAAATTGATGACATTTTAAGTGTACATTAGAAAATCGGCTGTACATCTGCGATTTCGTTGTCTTCAACTTTGAAAGACCAGACAGAATGGTCTTTAAGGCGGTGTTCTGTAAGAAAATATGTATCACCTACTGAAGAAATATAGTATGGAGTGCCTCCTCCGATAAAATATTTTGAGTAGATATCTTCATATTCACCTGCGGCAAGATCGTCAAGAGACTTGGTGCGAACGATAGTCGCAACATCCTGATTGCCGGTCTTGTCTGTTGAAACAGAGATGTAGTAGAAGTCCTGTATTTTGGTTATCTGAACCATTCCTGCAAGCTCGTCGGGAACGGCGTAAATCTGCTTAACCTCAAATGTTGCAAGATCGCATTGAAGAATGGTTGCCTCGGCTCCTTCTTCTGAGACGCCCGATACAAGGTAGATATCGCCGTCTATTACAGAAAATGAGCGGATGTAGATACCGTCAAGGGAATCAATCCTTCTTTTATCCGTCAGATAAACTCTGCCTGTGGATGAGTCGGTCCTAAAGCAAAAGAGCTCACCCGTCATTGAACTCCACACATAAAATGTATCCGTAGCTTCGTCGTAAACTGTGTAGTGCGGGCGTATTCCTATGTCGTAGAAGCTCTGGGTGTGAATGAATTTACCGTCTACTTTTTCAAAGATAAGAATTCTGTTATTGTCAGTATCGTCGATCATGTAGACTTTTCCGTCACTTGCGATCGTATGAGGCCTTGTGGCATCGGATGTCATTATATTCCACTCGTTGAGAGGCGTTTCGAGCGAATCCGAATAGATCACCCTGTTGTGGTAACAATCAACAATAAACCATGTGTCATCGATGTTCGTTACGTATGTCGGAACGCTTAGTTCTGAATCGTAATTTTTTCCGGGAGTATATTCGGATGCAGCGGCGATTGGATCTTCGCCGTCACTTGTAAGAGAGGATTCTTCGATGAAATCTTCGCTGTTATATGGAGTGGGCGCGGGATTTTCCAATGCTTTCTGCGCGCTTACCTCTGCGGATTCTGCGGGCTTTGAACAGCCAAAAGACGCCGGCATAACTGCAAATACCAGAATAAATATATAGATTATTTTTTTGCAAAAACTTTTTTGTATCATCGATCCTTCCACCAAATCCGCTGTGCCGGAACGGTGACGGTCGGATAAATTATCTGCGAAATAATTGATCTAAAGTCAACATACCTGCATGCAGCCATTAACTTAAATTGTACATTAATACACTTTTGCGGGCAATAAAATATAGAAAGACATATGTTTTTAAGGTAAAATTATTAAGTGGAGCAAGAGGTATCTTTTTAAAAGGGGATAAAAAGCGGAGGAGAATATGATAACAGTCAGTCTTTGCATGATAGTTAAGAATGAAGAAGAGAATCTTGGGAAATGCCTTAAGAGCCTTCAGGGAATTGTTGACGAGATGATTGTTGTGGATACAGGCTCCGAGGATAGGACCGTTGATATTGCCAAAGAGTTCGGCGCAAAGGTTTATGATTTTAAGTGGACGGGAGATTTCAGCGAGGCCAGAAATTATTCTTTTTCACTTGCAACTTGCGATTACATTTATTCTGCGGATGCAGATGAGGAGCTCGATGAGGACAACAGGCAGAGGTTCATCAGGCTAAAGAAAGATATTGAAGAACTTGATATAGATATTGTTCAGATGTATTATTGCAATCAGTTGTCATTTCGGACGGTCTACAATTATGACAGGGAACTTCGCCCGAAGCTCTTTAAGAGAGTGCGGAATTTCAGGTGGGAGGATCCAATCCACGAGCAGGTGGTCATCGATCCCGTTATCTGTAACAGCGAGGTTGAGATAATACATCGGCCAAAAGAAAACCATGCGGAGCGCGACCTTTCTTCGTTCAGGAAGGCTGTTGCCGGCGGAAGACGCATCTCCAAAAGGCTTCACGGAATGTACGCCAGAGAGCTTTTTATGGCGGGAAAAGATGAAGATTTTATTTTGGCAAAAGATTTTTTTGCGGAAGCTGTAAAAGACAGTACGAGAAGCGTTGATGAAATAAAGGAGGCGAGCTGCGTACTTGCGCATGTGGCCGTTCTTCAAAAAGACGCCGAAGCGCTTCTTAAGTATTCGCTTAAGGATGCCGCAACCGAGATGTGCAGTGAAATGTGCTGCGAACTCGGAGAATATTATTACGGAAAAGAGGACTATGACGAAGCTATAGTCTGGTTCTACAACGCGGCGTATGAGTGCGCGAGCATAATTGATATCAAGACCGGCAAGGAAATTCCGAGACTTGCGCTTGCAAAGTGCTACAAGGCGCTTGGCAACGAAGAACAGGCAGCGGATTATGAAAAGGAAGCTGCCGAGATAGAGAAAGGTGAATGATGTTAGATTTTTACAAAGGGAAAAGAGTGCTTATAACGGGCCATACGGGATTTAAGGGAAGCTGGCTTTCCAAGATCATGATAATGGCGGGAGCCGATGTTTACGGATATTCTCTTGCGCCTTTAGAGGGAAAAGAGAACCTGTATGATATCTCAGGTATTGCAAATGAGATGGATTCACATATCGGCGATATCAGAAATTATGAGGAGCTTAAGGGATATTTTGAAAAGGCAAAGCCTGAGATCGTTTTTCATCTTGCGGCGCAGCCTATTGTAAGGGATTCGTATAAGGATCCGCGATATACATATGAAACAAATGTCATGGGCACCGTAAACGTGTGCGAATGTGTGAGAAATTGCCCGAGTGTTAAGTCTTTTTTGAATGTGACAACGGATAAAGTATACGAGAACAATGAGTGGGTATGGGGCTACCGCGAGGATGAGAAGCTGGACGGATTCGATCCCTATTCAAACAGTAAGTCGTGTTCCGAACTCGTGACACATTCTTATATAAATTCTTTTTTTAATGAGCTTGGAATTGCCGTTTCTACAGCGAGAGCAGGAAATGTCATAGGAGGCGGCGATTTTGCCAATGACAGACTTATTCCTGATTGCGTGAGAGCTGCGCAGAAGGGCGATGATATAGTTCTTAGAAATCCCGATTCGACAAGACCGTTCCAGCATGTGCTTGAGGCGCTCTCTGCATATATATTGCTGGCGCAGAAGCAGTATGAGGATAAGGCTTATGCGGGATATTACAATGTCGGACCAAATGACGACGACGCGGTGACTGCGGGAAGACTTGCGGAGGCTTTTGTCAACTCATGGAACAGGCTTGCGGCCGAAAATGCAGGAAATGAGAATTTTAAGGGGCATGAAATAAAGATCGTGATAAGACCGGATGGCGGTCCTCACGAGGCGAATTTCTTAAAACTTGACTGTTCCAAGATAAAGAGTAGACTTAAGTGGTCGCCGAAATGGAATATTGACGACGCGGTGGCAAAGACCGCAGAGTGGACTTGTGCATATTTTAAGGGCGAAGCCGTAAAATGCATGATGGATCAGATAAACGAGTATTATAAACAGGTATAGGAGAAAAGAGTAAGAGATGAGTAATAGCGAACAGCAGGCCAGGGAACAGATTTTAAACCTGGTTGCGGATTATTATAACCGTTTTTTGAAAAAAGATAATGACAGCTTTACCGAGGGAGACAGAATCCCTTATTCGGGAAGGGTTTTTGATGAGAAGGAAGTTATAAATCTTGTGGATTCTTCACTTGATTTCTGGCTTACAGCGGGAAGATATACGGATGAATTCGAAAAGAGATTTGCGGAGCTTTTAAATGTCAGATTTGCAAGTCTTGTAAACAGTGGATCGTCTGCTAATCTTATTGCTTTTATGGCGCTTACCGCACCGGAACTCGGTGACAGACAGATAAAAAGAGGCGACGAAGTTATCACTGTTGCATGCGGATTCCCAACAACAGTTGCACCGATCATGCAGTACGGAGCAGTGCCTGTATTTGTTGACGTTACCGTACCTCAGTATAATATTGACGTTACAATGCTTGAAGAGGCACTTAGTTCAAGAACGAAGGCTGTTATGATCGCGCATACGCTCGGAAATCCTTTTGATCTTAAGGCTGTAAGAGAGTTCTGTGACAAGCACGGACTCTGGCTTGTTGAGGATAACTGTGATGCGCTCGGTTCAGAGTATACTATTGACGGAAAGACAGCATTTACGGGAACATGGGGCGATATAGGAACATCAAGTTTCTATCCTCCGCACCACATTACAATGGGTGAAGGAGGTTGTGTATATACAAACAACGCTCTTCTTCACAAGCTTGTAAGAAGCTACAGAGACTGGGGACGCGATTGCATCTGCCCTCCCGGAAAAGACAATTTCTGCGGCCACAGATTTGACGGCAAGTTTGGTAAGCTTCCCGTTGGATACGATCACAAATATGTTTACAGCCATCTTGGATATAACCTCAAGGCTACCGATATGCAGGCGGCAGTCGGATGTGCGCAGCTTGATAAGCTGATCGGATTTGCGGATGCAAGAAGAAAGAACTGGAAGCTGCTTCATGAGAAGCTTGAGTGTCTCAGCGATGTTCTTATTCTTCCCGAACCTGCCGAAAACAGCAATCCTTCATGGTTTGGATTTATCATGGGCGTGAAAGAGGGAGCTAAGGACGGTAACGGCAACGAACTTACAAGAAATGCCATTACCAAGGCTCTTGAGGATAACAACATCCAGACAAGACTTCTCTTTAGCGGAAATGTTACAAAACATCCTTGCTTTGATGAGTTTGTATGCAAGAAGAATGTTGAAGATGCCGGTGATTACAGAGTTATCGGAGATCTGTCCGTGACTGATTATGTTATGAACAATGCGTTCTGGATCGGAGTATATCCCGGACTTAACGACGACAAGATCGAGTTCATGGCAAACGTGATAAAGAAAGCTTGCGGGAAAGCGTAATAAATATGAAAAATAATGGTAAGATTGCCATAGTGACAGGTGCCTTTGGATTTGCGGGAGCTAATCTGACAGAGCACCTGTTAGATTATGGGTATAAAGTTTATGCGATAGGAAGAAAAGGCTCGGCTCACAACGAAAGATTTGAGGAGAGTGAGTCTTTGAGAAAAGTGCTCATCGATATGGAAGATTATGACAAGATATGCGGCTATATCGATGAGGATGATATAAGAAGTGCAGAGGCGATAGCTCTTTTCCATCTGTCATGGGGAGGTCAAAGGGATGATTTTGATGCTCAGAGGCAAAATATAGACGGTTCTCTGCACTTGCTGGATTCTGCACGCGATATTAAAGAAAAATGCCTTAAAAGCAAAAATATGGACGTTTCGGTAAGGGTTGTAGGGATAGGATCCCAGGCTGAGTACGGAGTGAAAGATGAACTTATAACGGAAGACCTTTCGCTGGAACCTTTTTCTGCTTACGGAAGCTGCAAGGCGGCAGCTTATTATCTGATGGAGTCAAAAGCAAGGATACTTGGGATTGATTTTATATGGGGCAGAATATTCAGTCTTATAGGCAAATATGAGCCGGAAGGAAGGATGCTTCCCGATGTTGTCAGGAAACTTGCGGCAGGCGAAAAAGTCAGCTTAAGTTCCTGTGAGCAGTTCTGGGACTATCTTGATGCAGGAGATGCGGCGGATGCGATAATAGCTCTTTTTGAAAAAGGAGTGGCCGGAGAGGTTTATAATATCGCAAACGGTGACTATGACAGGTTAAAGAACTTTGTGGTAAGAGCAGCAAAGTGTGTCGGCGTCGATGAAAGCCTTATCAGCTACGGGAACAGGGCGAATCCTTTTGTATCACTTGAAGTTTCGGGTGAAAAGATAAAAAAAGACACCGGCTGGGAGCCAAAAGTCAGCTTTGAGGAATCAATAAAATATTATCAATAAACAAATTTCTTTTAAACGGCATCGCGCTTGACATTATTTTTTTCAAAAGATACCATAAATGTAAGTATAAGGTAATCCGCGGTGTGCGATTATGTCAGGGGTGGGGAATAAAATGTATGAGAAGCTGACGGAGCTTATAGCGACAGGAGACTATAGGGAAGCGTTATACGAATTTCAGGAAGAATATTTACATATCAGTGAAAAAGAGCCGAGGGATGCAGCTAAGCTGTGTCTTTTGGAGGCTTCTTTGTGGGAGGCGCTCGCTGACTCAACAGCTGAATATGATGCGATAGCTCGAGGAATTGCCTACGATGGAGGTAACTACGAGCTTTTTTATATGCTTGGATTGTACTATGCAGACATCAATGTCAATCAGGCGTACCTCGCTTTTGAGGCGGCTTTGACGTATTGTACGGATGAAAATGACAGAGAAGTCATAAAAAATGCGATGGACGAACTTAAAGAAAATCGCGCACTCAGAGTCAGAAAACTGAGTATTATGATCTTGTCGCACAATGACCTCGATCTTTTGAAAAGATGCATTGACTCGGTTGAAAAATATGTGCCTGAGGGTGCATATGAGATCGTGGTTGTGGATAATGCTTCGACTGAAGAGGGGGTAAGAGAATATCTTAAAGAAAAAGCCAAGAGTGTAAATTACAGGTTCAAGCTCATATTAAACGACGAGAACTCGGGATTTCCCAAAGGCTGCAATATAGGAAGCGTGTGCTGTGACAGGAACAATGATATTTTTTATCTGAACAATGATGCGATCCTTACGCAGAATGCAGTACTTTTCTTGAGGATGGGGCTTTATGACAATAGAAACGTCGGTGCTGTCGGTGCACTTTCAAACAGCGCGTCACTTCAGGAAGTAACGCCTGAGGAGCTGTCGGCGTATGCTGGAGAGGAACTAGGAGAACTCTGGCACAGGAAGCTTGGAGTTGACAGAAGTGTCAATATATTCAAAGACTACGCTTATGAGCATACATATCCGATGAAAAGGCCATATATCAAGAGGTTTCGGCTTACAGGATTTGCGATGATGCTGTCAAGGGAGGCTGTAAGGTGCGTTGCGCAGGATTATAAAGTTTTTGATGAACTTTTTTCTCCGGGATACTTTGAAGATGACGATCTGGGAATCAGACTTGCCAGAGCGGGATTTGAGCAATATGTCTGCAAAAATGCTTTTATTTATCACAACGGCGGAACGGGATTTGCGGAAAATGAAAATGCCATGACGGAGAGCAGAAATAAATTTGTGGATAAGTGGGGATTTGATATTTGGGGTTATTGCCTTCCGTGGTTTGAAGCCGCAAATGCCGTCAAAGACTTATATGAAAAGAGAAAAGAAGGGCTCAGGATTCTCGATTTTACCTGTGGATTTGGAGCAAATGCATCTTACATAAAAAGCAGTTGCCCCGATACATTTATTGCAGGAGTTTGTACAAATTCATTTGAAGCGGGTATTTCCGAACTTATCGCGGACGATGTGGCATTCGGAGACATAAATACCATGAGACTTCCGTGGGCGGACAGGTCTTTTGACATAGTAATAGCAGAGAGAAAACATGTCAGTATCGGGCAGATCATGCGGTATCTTAAGGCAGACGGTCTTTTCCTCAGCGAGAAGATAAATAACGAAAATGACGAGCTTATGGATATCATCAAATCCAACGCTGATGCGGGATTTGATTCGGAGCGTCTTGATAAACTGCTTAATGAGTGATTTTTTTGAGATAAAAAACTTATGAGGTGAGTACATATGAATTGCCCTAATTGTAAAAGAGTGTTGCCGGATAATATCAGCCTTAGAATAAATTTTTGCCCGCTGTGCGGTAAAAAGCTTTTTGAGGACGGAAAGGACTATCTGATCCAGATTGCATGCGCCGGACACAGAAGCTCTGACGGAAATGTAATGATGGTATTTCTCGACGAGAGGCAGCTATATGAGGTAAAACCCGGAGAGACTATATGTTTTGCGGTCAAGGCGGGATTCCATGCGCTTAAGTTCAGGCAAAAGATAAGGAGTAAGAACATCACACTCCTGGTAAATTCGGGATATGCGATTAAAGCGGCATACAATACGGTGTCGGGGCTTATCGAGACAAATGTCATAAAATTTGATGACGATGATGAAGAAGCATCGGAGAAAAGAGTCAGAGAGGCAGATCTTACGGCACCTGTCATGGTATCTGAGACGGGAGCGCGCGGATTTGACTCGGTTCTTGGAGTTGACGACCCCGAATATGAGGTGAAAGCTACGGAAGGCTTTAAAGAGGGAGTGCTCAGCATTTTTTCGGAACGCCTTGAATTCAAGGGAAATAATGATATGGGCAAGGAAATCGTTGATTTCAAAAATATCGTTTCGGTAAAAAAGAAAATGGGTACGATTGATATTTTGTGTGACGGAAATATTCACAAAATATACAGTATTCCGAAAGATATATACAACGAGGTTATGTCTTTTTTAAACAATAGAATTGAAGATGTACGTGGGGTATAGGGTTCACGCTATTTGATACAACAGAAAAGCATAAAAAAATTTACGACAAATAGTACTTGCGTACTATTTGTTTTTTCGTATAATAATATATAGAAATCCTAGGCAATATCGGAAGATTTTGGAGGGGGTGAACGGGAAAAAGTCTCATATTTTAACAATAAAATGTGATGAATGTGTGAACACTTTCGCAAAAAAATGTTTCCTCCTACAATTTCGTTAAATTGCCGAAAAAGTATCGTTATTCTTAAGAAAATTTTAGCAGGTAATTTTCTTAAAAAGGAATGACGAAATAACGTCTATGTGATAGACTAGGGGATGCAAAAGAAAAGAGACGCAAAAGAGAAAAGATTTAGGAGGTTATGCAACATGACAAAAGCTGAAATTTTGAAGAAGGAAATTCTTCTGCAGTATAAGAGCGTAAGACAGTTTGCTATAGATATGTCTATACCATACAGCACATTGGTTACAGCACTTGATAGAGGAATTGAGGGAATGGCATACGGAACAGTTATCAAAATGTGCGATCGTTTGAATCTTAACCCTGTTGATTTTTCAACACTTGAGCAGGGCGCAGATCTTGGAAAGAAGATTGTAGAGAACCGTGTTATGCAGCAGTATGTTAAGCTTAATAAAGCAGGACGTAAGAAAATCCTTGACATGATGGGAGATTTTTCACAGCTTGACAAGTATCAGGCTGACTGATTCGAAATTTAACAAATGATTAATTGGCGGAACAAAGAGGATGAGTTCTTCTTTGTTCCGTTTGTTTTTTGCTTTTTGCACAAGAACAGGTATAATAGGGGAATATCAGAGAAAGGAAAGCATGGTTTTAGCTTATATCATGCAATTGGGGATATGAGATACGATTATTTGATTGTCGGAGCGGGACTTTTCGGTGCTGTATTTGCACATGAGATGGCTGCCAATGGAAAAGATGTGCTTGTAATTGATAAGAGAGAGCATATCGGAGGAAATATATATACCGAGAATAAGCTTGGAATCAATGTGCACAAGTACGGAGCACATATATTTCATACCTCGGACAAAGAAGTCTGGGAATATGTCAACAGATTTGCGGAGTTTAATAATTATATCAACAGCCCTGTTGCCGTATATGGAAATGAACTCTATAATCTTCCGTTTAACATGAATACCTTCAGCAAGATGTGGGGCATAAAGACTCCTGAAGAAGCAAAGGCTATTATCGACAAGCAGGCGCAGGAAGAAATCGAGAGAATAAACAAAGAGAAAGGTACTGATACTTTTTCTGCGGACAATCTCGAAGAGCAGGCGCTTAGTCTTGCGGGAAGAGATATTTATGAGAAGCTTGTAAAGGGATATACCGAGAAGCAGTGGGGAAGGGATTGCAAGGAACTTCCTGCATTTATAATAAGGCGTCTCCCGATGAGATTTATATATGACAACAATTATTTCAATGACAGATATCAGGGTATTCCAATCGGCGGATATACGGAGCTTGTTTCCAAACTCCTTCTTATCAGTGCAGATTCGGAGAAGCTTTCGGGAACAATAACCGTAAAGACATCGGTTGATTACTATGACTTTGTAAATATGAGCGGCAACGTTCCTGCGGAACCGTATGCTTCGGTGACGGGTGACAGTTTTGAAAAGATTCTTTTCACCGGAATGATAGATGAATTCTTTGGATATAAGCTCGGAACTCTTGAGTACAGATCGCTTAGGTTCGAGACAGAGGAACTTCCCGAAGTCGATAACTATCAGGGAAATGCAGTTGTGAACTACACTGAGCGCGAGATTCCTTTTACCAGAATAATCGAACATAAGCATTTTGAGTACGGAACGGGAAAAGGAACTGTTATAACAAGAGAATATCCCGCTGAGTGGAAACACGGCGATGAGCCCTATTATCCGATGAATGATGATAAGAATAACGAGCTCTTTAAGAAATATACAGAGCTTTCAAAAGAATATCCAAACATTCTCTTTGGAGGAAGACTTGGACAGTACAAGTATTACAATATGGATCAGGTCATAAGAGAAGCGCTGGATTTAAGTAAGAATAACGCATAAATAAATAGAAACAGCCCGCAATCGGTGCATTTGATCGTAAGATGATGTACCATGCGGGCTGTTTCTCTATGTAAAACCGGGCTTCAACAATAATTGTTGAACATCATACCCGAATATTCACTTGTGATGTATGGCGATGCCACATTTTCCTTGTTGTCGGGGTTTTTGTAATTAACGACAGGTCTGTCAATGTACTTCATCGGATTAACCGAGATCTCTTTTGCCATCGAAAGAAGTGATTCCGAGAACTTCTTGATCGGTTCAAGTGCGTCGGTGTTATTGCTTGTTGTAACAGCTTCCTTGAGCACGTCCGTATCTATCGAAATTATACCGTCGCCTTCGAGTTTGATTCCGAGTGCATCGGTATCTTTTATGTGCTGTCTAGCAATTGAGATTGCTTCGGACCTGAGTTTGTCACCTTTGTACTTGGAATCGTGTTCCTGTGCCACATCCTGTACAAAACTGTTGTAGTTGTCGATGAGGGCGGTTATATGGTTTACAAGCGCCTCGTTGTCTTTTTTTACACCGACATGTATCGAATCGCCGGGCTCTGTGATGCCGTTTAAGTGAATGTCGAACTTGGAGCCGACTGTGAAGTGGTTTGAAATGGCTGTTTTCTCATCACCGTTTAGTGCAAAGTGCGCATTTGAAGCGGGAGCGGAGACCATATCAAGACCAAGTGCGGCAACTGCACCGCTTTTAAGCTCTCCGTCAGTCTCATAAATCTCGAACTGACTGAGTTCTCCTGGGTGGAGGCCTGTGTGCTTCGATGAAATCTGAAGTGCACAGCGGTTGTTGGTTCCTTCTATTATTTCTGCCGAAAGACCTATATCAGCCTTGTTTATAAGTTTTTCGAGTTTCTGGAGAACATCTATATTCTTGTCGGTACCGTAAATACTGAACTGAAATTCAAATTCCTGCTCGCCGACCTTTACATCAAATGAATAATTGTCGGGAGGAAGTACGCTCGATGAATCCGTTGAAAGCATAAGTCCCGTATTTACCTGCTGCGAAGCGAGTTGTGATACTTCGATATCAAAACCTGCCGTTCCGACATCTTCGTTCGGAGTCTTGCCGATGTATGAAGCAACTACCGTATCCGGATCTGTCGAGAAAGCGGAAGTGTGATTCAGGGAAGATTTATCTTCCTGATCGCTAAGGTTAAAGATACTGTTTTGAAGCTGTCTTGCACGCTCTTTTATATCTATTGCGTCAATACGCACATCGTCATCATTTGAAAGTAAATAAAGAGGGGAGTTTTTGTTTGTTTTTGCAATCGACTTATACACATCCCTAAGCTCATCCTTACGATGTGCGTCGGCCTGTGTAACATCTTTTGACACGTGGTCCTGTATGAAATGGTTATAAACACCATTTAGAGATATTCCTGCCATGCGATGCCCCTCCTTTCTTCCTTGATATACGTGCGGTATAATGATTCTGTCATTCCATTGACATCAGACGCACGAGGGCATACTTAGCCACCTTTAGTTACTTACATTTTATATATTATTGTGCAAATGTCAATCGTTTTTTAGTGAAAAAATAGTGAAAAGCGATGATTTAATGGAATATTAATACTATAATAATTTTGTTTTTCTTTTTATCTGAAAATATTAATTTGGGAATAGGAAACATAGTATGTGGACTGTCGATCTTATCGGATTCATTCTGTGCGCGGCCGCAGTAATTCTAATGGCTGCAAATTTTTCATACAGATATAAGGAGAATATGGCAAGTACGCTTCCTGTAGCATATGCGGCTCTGGGGCTTACCATGTATGTTCTTGCCATCATTGGCACGCTGCGCGGCGTGTTTGTTGAGGCTTCTCTGTATATAGTGCTGAGCGTTATTTCTTTTTTTATGGATAAAAAGAAAAATGCTGAGAGCAAAAGGCTTGAGGCACTTGGGAAAAGTATCTTATCTCCCGAAGTTATCGGGCTTATCGTGACTTCTGTGATAATGGGCTTTCTTACGTCGGGACTTGCTTTTTCGTGGTGGGATGACATTAATTTCTGGTCGCAGGATGCCAAGCAGATTTTTTATCTGAACGGATTTGCGGGGAAGTATGGTAATGTATCGCCTGAGTTTGGTGATTATCCGCCTGCGGGCTCATTGTATAAGTGCCTGTTTCTTTTTACGGGACTTGGTAAGTACAGAGAAAACCTGCAGTTTCTCGGATATTTCGTGACCAATATAATATTCATGATGCCTCTTTTCGGAGTTGTGAAGAAAGCGGCGGATAAGTTCTTCGGGGCAAAAAGGAATGCGCTTACGGTGTTTTGTTTTGCGTCGATGGTTCTTTTCCCAGGAATATTCAACGGAATAATCTACTACGGAACCCCTGCGGATGTGACGATGGCAATTGTGTACGGAGCGCTTCTTTTGACGCTTTGGGACGGTAGAGGCGGCAAAGAGAACACGGGAAACGAAGATTTTTACTATATAAAGATTTTTTTGTACGCATCGGTACTTCTTTTGACCAAATCGGTCGGAGCCGAATGGGCGGCATTTGCGTTTATTTTCGGAATTGTTTTTGGGCAAAAGAATATGCGAAAGTATATAGTTTCCGCTGCTTCAAGTTTTATGGTCTACGGTTCATGGCTGTGCTTTTGCTTTATCAACAGGAGGGTTGCGAAGCTGACGGGAGCGGGAATACGCTTTGCAACTTCGGGCGACTATGTGGCCCCTGCAAATACTATGGACAAAGCGGGCTTTTTCATGAAGGGCTTTTGGCTTCTTCCCATGCACGGGGACAGCAATCCGACAATAGATGTTTCTGCGGGTGCAATGCTGATCGTAATGATCTTGTTTATTGTATATCTGTGTCATATTAATGTGACGGGCAAAAAAGATACCGCAAAGCTTGCGATATTTGTCGCAGCTACGGCACTTGTGGCTTATGGGATAATTTTCCTTGCGCATATTTCGATTTTCCAGACGGAAGATCAGTACCTTGATGCTTATGCGATGTCACTTTCAATCGCACGGTACGGTTGCCCGTTTATGCTTGGCGGGGTATATCTTTTGGCCGGGGTATTGTATAATGAGTCGGGTGTATTAAAAAATACAAAGGCGCTTGCGGCGGCTTTTCTTGTATTTGTCTTTTTGACTGCGGATTATAAAGGTTTTCTTTTTTATATAAACGGATACAGAGATGTTGCGGAGAAAAACAGGGCTTACATAGAGGATATGATCGGTGAAAACGGGAAAAAGCTTGTGGATACCGTATCATCTGTGGATGAGCTACCGGGGAAAAGAGTTCTTGTCATGCGTGACGGGCATTTATCCTACTGGGTTCACAATGCATACATCAACAAGGCGGCTTCACCCGTTGCACTTGTTTATGACGTATTTATGACCGAATCCGATGATCCGTCGTCAATCGTAAGTAAATTGCTTGCAAGCCACGCTTCATATCTGTACATTGAAGATAATGATGAAGTCTCGAAAGATCTTTTTTTACCCCTTTTAAAAGAAGGGAGTAAGTTCGAAAGTTGCAGAATATACAAAATAGAAAATAGTGGGAGGGGAGTAACTCTTGAGTAAAGGTGCTGTTCCTATAGTCATTCCGGCGTATGAACCGGGGGAAGAACTTATCAGATTGGTAAAAGAGCTTGTTGAAACAACACCGGAACCGGTCATCGTGGTTGATGACGGCTCGGATCCGGCAAAGTACGGACACACTTTTGAAGAGGTCAGGAAGCTTGGCGCCGTGACCTTGAGAAATGCTGTAAATATGGGAAAAGGCAGGGCACTTAAAGAGGCTTTTAATCACTGTATCAATGAATATGAGGATCTTGTGGGGGTTGTTACCGCGGATTCGGACGGACAACACTCGGTAAAAGATATCTGCAAGTGCGGCGAAGTTCTTGCGGCTAACATTAAGTCGCTCATTCTCGGTGTCAGAGATTTTGGAAAGCCCGGAATCCCTGCAAGAAGCGTGTTTGGAAACAAGACAACAAGTCGTGTTATGAATCTTCTTCTGGGACTTAAGATAAGTGATACACAGACAGGGCTTCGCGGAATCGGTGCGGACTTTATGAAATATCTTTTGACCGAAAAAGGGGAGCGTTTTGAGTTTGAGACAAATATGCTCATCGCCACGAAGGAAAAGGATATCAAAATAATAGAAGTTCCGGTTGATACAATATATCTTGAGGAAAATAAGTCGAGCCACTTTAATCCTTTATTGGATTCACTCAGGATTTATGCGGTCTTCTTTAAATTTTTGCTTTCGTCTGTTTCATCGAGTCTTCTTGATATGGTGCTTTTCGGATTCTTTTGTGCCATATTTGCAAACGCACCTGTAAAGATGGGATATATCATGCTTTCTACCATATTGGCGAGAGTTATATCCGCAACATATAATTTCTTTATTAATTATGAAATTGTTTTTTCGGGTGGAAGAGAAAGATCGAAAGCGGCGGTTTCTTATTTTGCGCTGGCGGTGGCCATCATGCTGCTAAGTGGATTTTTTGTAACGGCCGGACACGGCATTTTGCCGATGATTCCGGAAGTGTGCATAAAAATAGCTGTTGACGGAATGCTTTTCCTTCTCAGTTTTTATGTGCAGAGGGAGTTTGTCTATAGATAAAAAAATTCGTTGACGAAGGTATGTCTGTATGATATATTGAGTAGGCGACAAAAGATTTATGTCTTTTTTTTATGCTTAAAAATAAGTTGTTTAAGTATTGATGTTACAACGACTATTACGCCCGGAGGTGAGATAATGCGTACAAGAATTACATTGGCTTGCACAGAGTGCAAAAATCGTAACTATGACACAACAAAGGATAAGAAGACACATCCTGATCGTGTTGAGATGAAGAAATATTGCCCTTTCTGCAAAGCTCATACTTTACATAAAGAGACAAAGTAATTTTCAGCCTTGTATAGGAGGTAGACTGCGGGTATGGAAGAGACCAAGGTAGTAGAGAACAAGTCCAAAACTTCAAAAAATAAATCCGGTAAGTCATTCTTTGGCAAGATCAGAGACTTTTTTGAAGGCGTAAAGGCGGAAATTGGCAAGATTATCTGGCTTACAAAAGATGATGTTGTTAAGCAGACAACCGCAGTTGTGGTTGCTTCTATTGTTTGCTGTATCTTGATAGCTGTATTGGACTATGCGTTTGAAGAAGGCATTAACCTTTTAATGTCTGTTTCTAAATAATAAGGAGATAATATGTCAGAAGAGATGGAAAAGTCTTTTGAATCTGATGAGGTATTATCAGATTCAACCGCTTCCGCAGATAATGAGGCAGCGGCTGAAACACAGAGTACTGATACAAACGAAAACGCTCATTGGTATGTAGTGCACACATATTCCGGATACGAGAAGAAGGTTAAGGATAATCTTGAGAGTGCCATTATCAACAGACATCTTGAGAATCAGATCTTTGAAGTAAGGATTCCTCTTCAGGATGTGGTTGAGGTTAAGAATGGTGTTCGCAAGAACGTTCAGAGAAAGATGTTCCCCGGCTATGTCCTCGTGAACATGGATATGAACGATGAGACCTGGTATGTAGTGCGTAATACACGTGGTGTTACCGGTTTTGTAGGTCCCGGAAGTAAGCCGGTTCCTCTTACAGATGCTGAGATCAAGCCTCTCGGAATTAAGACAGATACAGTTTCTGTTGATTTCGGTGTTGGTGATGAGATCGCAGTTGTAGCCGGAGTTTGGAAGGATACGGCGGGTGTTGTTCAGAGAATGGATTTTGGTAAGCAGACAGCTACCATTAACGTAGATCTCTTTGGACGTGAGACACCTGTAGAGATCAGCTTTGCTGAAGTAAGAAGAATTGACAGCTGATCTGTGTAGCAGATTAATAGTTTATTTTTGATATTTGAGCGCGTGAGCGTTTGGATATATAGCCCTTTTAGGGCGTGTCACTGGAGTGGGAGCATCGTTTCCAGGAGATGATGCGCCGACCACATATTTTTAGGAGGTGCCAAAATGGCAAAGAAAGTCGAAGGATACATTAAGTTACAGATCCAGGCTGGTAAAGCAACACCAGCACCACCGGTTGGACCCGCACTTGGTCAGCACGGTGTAAACATCGGTGAATTTACAAAGCAGTTCAACGCACG
>ODAI013973046.1_pt1 | contig 54600 bp, 41 predicted proteins | sample 1539321 | NCBI WGS metagenome assembly ODAI01 (sample SAMN02144231, study PRJEB22623) | gut metagenome | biome: sheep rumen | host: Ovis aries | place: New Zealand | reverse complement strand
ACGTTCTATCTGTCTCCCGAATATCTTCTGAGAACACAGACTTCTGCAGGGCAGATCCATGTGATGGAAGCTAAGAAGCCTCCGATCAAGATCCTGTCCCCCGGCAAGGTGTTCCGTTCTGACGACGATGCGACGCATTCCCCTATGTTCAGCCAGATGGAAGGCCTGGTCGTCGACAAGAACATCACGCTCTGCGATCTGCAGGTCATGCTGGACGAGTTTGTGCAGCAGGTCTACGGTGAAGGTACGCGTACAAGACTTCGCCCTTCATTCTTCCCGTTCACAGAGCCCAGCGTGGAAGTCGATGTCAGCTGTTTCGTCTGCGGCGGCAAGGGCTGCAAGCTGTGCAAGGGAACCGGCTGGATCGAGATCCTGGGTGCCGGCGTCGTCAACAACAAAGTTCTTGAGAACTGCGGCATCGACCCGAATGAGTACAGCGGATTCGCTTTCGGAATCGGCATCGAGCGCGCGGCTATGCTCAAGTACGGCATAGGCAACATCAAGCTCCTGTTCGAGTCTGACCTTCGCGTCCTTGAGCAGATCAATGACGCCTGACACCGGGAAAGGAGAATACGAATATGATCGCACCACTTAGCTGGTTAAAAGAATATGTAGATATCGACTGCACTCCGCAGGAGCTGCAGGACAAGCTTTTCTCCTGCGGTTTCGAGGTGGAAGAGCTTCATGAAGTCGGCGAGGACATTTCCGGAGTCGTTGTCGGTCTTGTCGAGACCTGTGAGGCCATTCCGGATACGCACCTGCACGTCTGCAGCGTCAATTGCGGTGAGCACGGCACTTTCCAGATCTGCTGCGGCGCCGATAACGTAAAGGCCGGAGGGAAATACCCTGCGGCACTGGTCGGCGCGACAGTTTATGCTACAAGCCGTGATCACACGACCGTGGAAGGCGTTATGACCATCAAGAAGGGCAAGCTTCGCGGATACGAGTCCCAGGGCATGCTCTGCTCCGGTGTGGAGCTGGGCGTCAGCGAGGATATGTATCCCGGCGCAGGTTACAACGGCCTTCTTGTCCTTCCCGACGACGCAGAGGTCGGTGCGGATGTCAAGTCTGTCATCGGTCTGGACGACTGGCTTTTCGACATCGCCATCACGGCGAACCGCCCCGACTGCCAGAGCATCTTCGGCATCGCGCGCGAAGTCGCTGCAGTCCTGGAGAAGCCCCTCAAGTCACCTGCTCTCGATTATACGGAGACAGATGTCAAGCTGGATAACTTCAATATTACGGTAGAGGCACCTGAGCTCTGCCCTCGTTACATCGGACACTATGTCTATGATGTCAAAATAGGACCTTCCCCGGCATGGATGCGCCGCCGTCTGGCGCTGGTGGGAATGAACGCCATTTCCAACATGGTCGACATTACCAACTATATTTTGACAGAGCTGGGCCAGCCCATGCATGCGTTTGACTATGCGTACCTGCGCGGAAACGGCATCAATGTCCGCACAGCAGGGGATGGAGAGAAGATCGTCACGCTGGACGAGCAGGAGATTACACTGAGCAGCTCCAATCTCGTGATCTGCGACGGCGAGCGTCCGGTCGCACTGGCGGGTGTGATGGGCGGTCTCAACTCCGAGATCCTCGATACGACTGAGGCAGTCATGTTCGAGGCGGCAAAGTTTGCCCGCGATAACATTCGCCGCACTTCCAGAAGTGTCGGAAAGAGAACGGATTCCAGTGCCCGCTTTGAGAAGGGTGTCGATGAGTATTCGACCGTTATGGCCATGAAGCGCGCCCTGCATCTGGTAGAAGAGCTCGGCTGCGGCAAGGTTTCTTCTACGCACTTTGACGTGAACACCGGAAACAGTGTGGAGCCCCGCGAGATGTGCGTCGAGATCGACAAGGTTAACGGCGTTCTCGGGATCACAGTTCCGGATGAAGATATCGTCCGCATCATGAACAATCTGGACATGAAGCCCTCGATCGCAGAAGAGGACGGAAAGCGCATGCTGACCCTTCAGGTCCCTGCATACCGGGACGACATGGAAGGATATCAAGACGTTGCAGAGGAAGTCATCCGCATGTACGGGTATGACAAGCTGGTCCCCACTTTCTTAAAGAGCGCGGAAGTGACCACCGGCGGCTGGAATTCCGTACAGAGACGCGAGATGCGGGTGAAAGATACACTCTGCGGCATCGGCGCATATGAGTGCATGCATTATTCCTTCTTCTCGCCCTCCGATCTGGACCTGCTGCGCTATCCCGCAGATGCGCCGGAGCGCAGAGCGATCAGGATCCTGAATCCGATCAGCGAAGAGCTGTCTCTGATGCGCACGACGCTGACAGCTTCCATGATCCATGCAGTCGTGAGGAACCAGAAGATCGGCAGGCTTTACGGAAGGCTGTTTGAGATCGCGAAGGTATTTGTGCCCAAGGAGCTGCCTCTCACCGAGTATCCCGATGAGAGAGATCATCTGGTTGTGGCATTCTTTGGCTCAGAAGAGAGCTTCTTCACGATCAAAGGCGCAGCAGAGGCTGTTGCGAATACCCTGCACGTGAAGTTCAGCTATCAGGCAGCGACCCGCACCTTTACGCATCCCTACCAGACGGCTGATGTGATCTGCGAGGGACAGACCGTCGGTTATATCGGAAAGCTGGCTTACGATATCGCGGATGCGCAGAGCATGCGCTCTGACCTGTATCTTATGGAATTGGATCTTGCGGCTCTGTATCCTCTTTGCGGCAGTACGCCTGCTTTCGAGCCTCTTCCGAAGTTTGCGGACGTCTCCCGTGACCTTGCGCTGGTCATGGATAAGACCGTCACCTGTGCACAGGTGGAAGATCAGATCCGTGCAGCGTGCAAATACGTGAGAAATATTCAGCTGTTCGATGTCTACGAGGGAATGCCGATCCCGCCCACTATGAAGAGCATGGCCTTCACGGTCACATTCAGGGCAGGAGAGGAAGAGTTCACCGCAGAGGATTTGGACAGATTTGTGGCGAAGATCCTCAGAAAGCTGAATGCAGTGCTGGGAATCGAGCTCAGAAGCTGATGTCTGCACAGTCAGTATAAGGACCATAAGATCATCAGAAACATCTAAGCGGTGATCTGCGCAGTGTGACAGAAGTGTAATATAGGAGTGCAGATAAAAAAGGGCTGCCGATCATGGAATCAAAATTCCTTGAGCGGCAGCTCCTTTTATGTATTCATGAGTGTGTGAAAACATCCGGTTTTATGAGTATCTGTGATCCAGCCAGTCAAGAACATCCCGGATGACCTGCATCCGTTCGGGCTCCTGAAGAATGCTGTGTCTCAAACCCGGATAAACGATCGACGTGACATCGCAGCATCCGACATCCTTAAGAAGTCCCGCCTGCGTGTCGCCGTAAGTGCCGTCACAAGCTGTCACATCCATGGATCCGGTCAGGAACAGGATCGGCGTGTTGATCAGAGGGGGCACTGTTTTCTCCAGAGTCTCATTGACTGCGTAATCTGCCTGCAGAATGACAAAGTCCCTGAAAAAGCGGTTGCTGTAGGGCGGATTCGTATAAGGAAGCCCTGCGATCCATTTCCATTTGTCCGGATCAGACGTTATGAAAGAAAACACGCTGTGTTCTTCTGCAAACGGTGCATTCAACCGTCCGAAGATCTCCGGATAGATGACAGGATTTTCAGCGTCTTCACCGTACTTTAGAATACTGTATTCCGCCTGCTGCAGGAGCTCGTCCTTGCGGGACGGATCGATCACGGCGTGAGATGGGCCGGTATAGATCACGCCGTCCCACTGCGCCAGATGTTCGAAGATCGCCATTTGAGAGACTGTAGTCCCGAGGCTGTGGGCGAATAAGATCACCGGAAGGTCCGGGTGAGACGATCTGATCATCTCACACAGCTTCGCTCCGTCGAGGGCGAAATTCCTGAAAAGATTCCCTTCCCCGTAAGTGGCGGCCGTTCTTCCGTGCTTTCTGAATTCAAACAGGGCGACAGAGAAACCGCCTTTTACCATTTCCTGTGCAAATTCTTCATAGTAATCGGCAGTTTCTGCCAATCCCGTAAAGATCTCAATGACTGCCTTGGGATTTTGAGATTCCCATATGGTGTACCAGATGCTCTCGTTGTCGTATGATGTAAAATTCATTGGGTCCTTCTGTCTGTTACCACTCTTCCTCTTCGGGCTCTTCAACGGGAGCGACTTCTTCATGAGTGGATTCCTCAGAGGAATCTTCCTCGAAGAGCGCGGGGTCCAGAGTCTGGTGGTCATCCGTGTCGTAATAAATGTCGTCGATCTCAAAAGTGTCACAGTCGTCACGGATGATAAAGATCATCGTGCGTCCCTGGTTTACCGTAACTTCGTTTCCGTTGTCATCGTAGAAGAGCGTGGGCTCATAATCATCAGCCTTGTCCCATGTCACGTGGATCATCTTGCCGTTCGTGATGTAGAAACCGTCGTCATACTCCGGATCGGGCTCTTCGATCCTGAACCAGAGATATTTGCTGGTGCCTTCTGCGCAATGCTCCCAGGAACAGCGCTGAATGAAGACATTGGTAAAGGAGAGCTGTTCTCCGGTCGCGCCGTCGCACTGGTCCTCTCCGTATAAGGTCTTGTAATAGAGCTTGTCCTCAGGATCATAATACAGAGCAGAGCGTGTCACGGGATAGGAGCCGGCCATATCGATATAGGTGGCGTCCACAGCGTCGGGATACTGCTCGAGTGTGTTGATCTCTCCGTCCTTGGTGAAGGTAAAGTGCTTGTCCTTGTAATAGCCTTCGCGGTGTTCGCGCTCAAAACCTGCCTCATCGATCGCATCATTGATGTGGTCGGAATCGGTATATGCGGTATGCTCCAGAGCGACGCCGTCATGAGGGATGCGGTAGAATGCGCCGTAATCCGAACCCATAACACCGCCGACACCGTTGATATTGTCGACATCTTCACGTGTCAGGTCATCTGCGACCCAGTCCACAGGTCCGCCGAAATGAATGATGATGGGATCCCATTCCAGGGCCTCATAGACAAAATAGGAGCGGATACTGCGGATATTGCCGATGCGGTCCAGTCCCTGCCAATCCTGCAGGATCCCCATCTGACGGCTCATATCGCCTTCTTCCATGATCTCATAGAAGACTTCCACGCGGTCCAGTCCATATTGGGGCTGTGCCTGTTTGTTGATCGGATACATAACGGCCAGGGGACGCTGTTTGAGGAGCTCCTCGTCCATCACCTCGCCGGTCATAGGGCTGCGGGGCAGCTCGGGCTCGGGCTCGGGTTCCGGTATGGGCTCAGGCTCAGGCTGCGGCTGGGGTTCCGGTGTCGAAACAGCTTCCGCAGAAGCTTCTGTCTGAGTGGAAGCCTGGTCGGCAGAATCATCAGTTGTTTCTTGTGTCTGCTCTTTTTCGAGCGACTGTGAGCCGGATGATGAACCGCCGCAGCCGGCTAGAGCAGTCGACAGGGCCAGAGCTGCTGCTGTAAGAAAACAAAGACTTCTACTATGCATAAAGAATCCTCCTGAATTAGTTTGGTTATTATATTTGATATTTCAGTCCAGAATACATATCACTATTCTAAATCAACACAAAATGATTTGCAATAGTTTTGTAATATTCATGTAATATATAGACGGTTTTGACGCGGATGATGACAATGATAATGAATGTCCCGGCAATAAATGTTAAAATAATTCAAGACAGTTATATAGTAAGAGCACAGAAATAAGAAGTAAACAATTTGTTTCAAAAAAGACGGGAGCGGTATATGAAGAGGATTATTGCGGTTTGGTTGAGTTTGGTCATTTTCTGTACCGCCTGTTCTGCAGCGGGCGGAGGATCTGCGGCAGGCAGCGCAGACAGCGCGGGAGCAAGTACTGCCGGAAGCACTGCAGGGAGCGGCACCGAAAGTGCAGCTGAGAACACAGAAGAGAACGGTGCGGCCGGGGACACGGAATCTGCCGATCCTAATGGGGAGACAGGTAATGAGAAGCCCGACCTTGTTCTCATGAGCGAGGGGTCGAATGACTACAGCCGCGCTGCGCAGAATAAGAGGGTCATGGATCTGGACCCGCAGACATCGGAGCTGCACGCGACATCCGGTACGAAGAAGTCGATGGAGAAGGAGTATACGGTCATGGTCTACATAGTCGGCTCCAATCTGGAGAGCCGCTACGGCGCCGCTTCCAACGACCTGGATGAAATGATCGCCTCGAATCTGGATTACAGCAGGAATAACCTGATCGTCTATACCGGCGGCAGCAAGCGATGGAATGTAAAGGTTCCCAACAACTGCAACAGTGTTCTGAACATGGAGCACGGCAAAGACATGCTGATCACCGCACAGACCCAGGAGACAGCAGACATGGGGACGCCGGAAACGCTCAGTTCCTTCATCAACTACTGCACGGCCAATTATCCGGCAAAGCATTACGGTCTGGTCTTGTGGAATCACGGCGCGGGTCCCCTGTGGGGATACGGAAGTGATGAACTGTTCGAAAATGACAGCCTTCTTTTGGAAGAACTCAGAAGCGCAATGGACAAGACGCAGTTCGGACAGGATCAGAAACTGGACTGGGTAGGATTTGATGCATGCCTGATGGGAACGCTTGAAAATGCCGCCCTTTGGGAGAAATACGCGGACTATCTGGTCGGTTCCGAGGAACTGGAACCGGGCAGAGGCTGGAATTATCGGTTCCTGAGCACCCTCAACGAGACAAGCGACGCCAGGCAGATCGTCACATCGATCGTCGATGCATACGGCAGCTATTATGAAAAGAACAAAACGGAGTTTTTTAATCCCGATGCCACGCTCGCAGCCATGGACCTGAGCAAGACCAAGGATGTGGTCGCGTCTGCTGACCGTCTGTTCGCGGCAATGCAGGACGGGATCGAAAATGGAGACTATGCCAAATTGAACCAGGCCAGAAGCAAGACCAAGGCCTTCGGCATAAGTGTGACGGGATCCAAGGAAGGAGCTTACGACCTGCTGGATCTCGGCGGCTTTTCGGAAAACGTGTCCGAATTCTACCCTGAGGAATCCAAAGCGGTCAATGAGGCGCTGGATCAGATGATCGTAAACAGCACGGCGAATGTCAGCGGGGCAGGCGGCATCTCTATTTATCTGCCGGGCGACAATCAGGAACTGTATGGAGTGGCGTCAGAGCTGTATTCGGACGAGGAGATACTCTCCGAATCTTATCAGGAGTTTGTTTCCTCCTACACAGACGCATGGTTTGCCGGTTCGAGCACGGATTGGAAACTTGCGGAGATGAAAGAGAACGGCGAAGAGCTGACGCTTGAGCTGACACCGGAGCAGGCGAAGAATGCGTCCGTTTTCACTTATACAGTCCTGCAGCGCAATTCGATGGGGGAATATGCGATCGCGACCGGCAGGATCAACATCACGCCTGACCAGAACAATGTCCTGCACATTCCGTCGGATCCGATGCTCCTTTCCGCAGTGACGGATATGGAGGAGCCGGCAGCACCGCTGACTTGTGTCCAGATGGAACATCAGGGGACAGAGAGCACCTACATGACGGTCGGCAGTTATCTGACATCCGGGCATGAGTTTAAGGATATTGATGCGAGTACGGATGAGAGCATCTCTGTCACAGCTAAAAACACGGATGGAGAGACGGAGACGACTATACTTGATATCACATCTGCCGGAGGCAGTGCATTGGCCGGCGGCAAAGAATCTGTAGATGTTTCCTATTTTGAATCCTTCATCAACGCGGGATCGATCTCACTTTCCCCTGTTCGCGACGAAAATGGAAATCTTCTGCCTTTTAATCATTGGAAATCGACAGGCTATGAGATGTATCCGATGTGTCTGGACCGGAGCTTTAAGCTGGTCATGAAGCATGCATCCGAGTTCGACCATGATTTTATTTGTCAGGTCGTCATAAAAGATGTCAACGGCATCGAACACGCTTCGGAGTACGTAGAACTTGGCACCCGGCAGGAAAAAGAAATGATAGAGCTCCCTACGGACCAGGGCACTTTGTATGCGGGGGTATCAGGAGACGAAGCTTCGATCGTCGGCTATGAGGGAGAAGACACAGAGATCCGTATACCGGATTCAGCCGGCGGGTACCCTGTGACAAAGATCGGTGCAGGTGCATTTTACAGAAATGAGACGATCGTGTCCGTCGAACTTCCCGATTCCATTGTGGAGATCGGCGATGAGGCCTTCTCCGGAATGCAGCAGTTGGAAAAGGCTGTCCTGCCTGAGGGGCTTAAGAAGATCGGCCTGGCTGCATTCCGCCGCACAGGCTTAACAGAGATCACGATTCCCGAGAGTGTCGAAACGATAGGGCGGGCCGCGTTTATGGATACCAAGTTTACAGCAGTAAAGCTGCCGGACGCAGTGGTTTCGATCGGTTCTATTCCATTCGCAGCATGCGAACAGCTCCAAGAGATCTCGATCAGTGCAGATAATCCGAATTACAAGACAGTCGACGGCGTACTCTACAGCAAGGACGGAAAGCTTTTGATCCAGTATCCCTGCGCGAAGGGAGAAGAGTATGCGATCGAAGAGGGGACAGAAGAGATCGGGTATGCGGCATTTGCTTCTTGCGGCCTGAAGAAAGTGACATTCCCCGAAACGGTGCGCAGTATAGACAATATGGGATTTTTCGAGAGCTACGCTCTTGAGACGCTGCAGCTTCCGGATTCTCTCGAGGCAATTGGAGATTGTGCTTTCGGTGAGCTGTATCTGAGTTCCTTTGGAATCCAAAAAACGAAGATAGATTCCGTGCATATCGGTCCAAATGTCGCGCATATCGGAACGCAGGCGTTTGACGGTCTGGATATTGCTGCATTTGATGTAGACGAAAACAACGAAAAGTTTGCTTCCCCGGGAGGTTTCATAACCAATCGGTCAGGGGACCTGATCGTCACGATTCCGTATGGGATAGGGAGCATTGTGGCTGTTCCGGAAGGAGTCACGACGCTGCAGGATTATCAGTTCTTCGATATGGACAAGGGAACCGAGTTTGTGATCCCGGACAGTGTATTCCGATTCGGGAAAATGGTCTTCCCCGGAGAATATGATTACAGTGAAAAGGATGAGAACGGCAGAGACAAGTTCGTTTATCGCACGAGGCTGCACTGTTCGGACGGCTCAGCAGCCCAGAAATACGCAGATCTGTATGAGATCGAGAGAGATGACATCACAGATCCGGCGGACCTTTACTACGAAGAAGTCGTAGAGGAGACGGAGAGTGCGGGTAGCAAGAAGCCTGTCACAATGCTCTGGCGGGTCTACGCAAACAGGGCGGAACTGATGAAGATCGTCACGGAAGACGATGGAGTGTTTGATGTGCCAGCGGTCTACAGAGACCTTCCTGTGACAGCTATCAGGTACAGCAGCAATTCTGATGTAACAGGCACTTGCAGAGCATCAAAGATCACGATACCGGAATCGGTGGAAAAGATCGAACCGAAGATGCTGACTGATGGAATGTTCAACCTTCGTGAAGTGGAAGTGGCAGAGGAAAATGACTCTTACACCTCACAGAACGGCATTTTGTATACAAAGGACATGAAGGAACTGGTGTATTATCCTCACAGCAGATCACTCTCGGAATATGCGGTCCCTGAAGGGGTGGAGACGATCGGAGAATATGCAGTTTATTTGAACGGTTCATTACAGAAAGTGACCTTACCGTCTTCGGTCAAGACCATAGGAGATCATGCCTTTGGCAGCTGCAGCCGCTTGACCGATGTACAGTTTAGCAAAGGGCTTAAAGTCATAGGCAGCAGGGCGTTTAGCTCAACACCGCTTGCGAATGTGAAGATTCCTTCATCAGTCACGAAGATCGGCAATTCGGCGTTTACGCTGAGCCCGGATTTCGGTACTATTGAGCTCCCCGATAAACTGCAGACTCTCGGCTATGTGCCGTTCAGTGCAGAATACAATGAGACGTTCGAACAGGATACGATCACCATTCCCAAAGACCTTCAGATCAGCCAGAAAATAACGGAAAGGGTGATCCTGCAGAACTATGCTGTGGACGGGAAAAATCCGTATCATACGGCATCGGATGGCCTTTTGATGAGTAAGGACGGGACGACGCTTGTGCTTGTTCCCACCGGAAGAAGCGGAGATCTGTATGTTCCGGAAGGCACATTATATATTGAGTACTCGGCATTTGATGAATGCACTTCGATCACGGATATTTATCTTCCGGATTCGATCATGAATATCGGCAATATCGGCGCCAGGAACTACGATACAGGGGAGTATTACTACACGATCCACTGTCATGAAGGATCTGAGGCGGCGAAGAAGCTGGATGCGAAGAGGATTCCCTGGGTGGCGATCGAATAGAAAAAAGGAGACAGGGGACGGTTCTCTGTCTCCTTTCTTATTTGTCAAAAGGAGACAGGGGAATGTCCCCTGTCTCCTATCGTGTCAGTTTGAATTTGGAGACAGAGAACCGTCCCCTGTCTCCTTTACGGAAGTTTGTCCGGATAGATCGCTCTGTCCACGAACATGCAGGCCTTGTACGTGCCGCCATAAGAAGCTTTGCTCAGATCAGCGGCAGTCTTGAACGTCACATTGGGGTCATTGTAAATATTAAGAGGAGTGACCGCCTTGTCTTTGAGCACCAGAGTAAGATTCTGATAGGAGATCTGGGCATCACTCTCGATCGAGTAGTTCACATTGATGATTCCGTTTGCCCGGTAATAGATACTGTCGATCGTGTATCCTTCTGACTTTATCTGATCGATGTAGGTTCGGGCATTCTTCAAAGTGAGCAGATCCTTTTCAGAGATCTTCAGGCCGCCGTACTCGGCGAAATCCCCGTTCCAGTACATGTAGTATGTCTTCCAGGTATGAGCGGAATAGTAACCGCTCTGTTTATCTTTCATGCCGTCGTACTCGGAGAGCGTGATCGTCATCTCGCTGGTCCTGCCGACCTGACGAAGGCTCATCCCCTGCCTTGAGAACGGATGCTCGTACCATTTGCCGTTCTTGACGCCGAATACATATGTGACATCACCGGTGGTGTAGTATTCACCGATCAGATAAAAGCCGCAGTCATTAAAACGGAGCATTCGCATGTCACCCGAATAGGGCCAGAAGACGCCGTCTTCGAGCACGGTCTCCACGGATTGATCGGTGACAAAATAGAGAGTGCCCGTAAAGGCTCCGAAATCATCTTCATCGCCGACCAGGGCAAAGGCCTCATATTTTCCGTCCTTGTCATAATCATAGGTACAAAAATCTGAGGTCGTGAGACCTCCGGTCTTCTCCTTGAAGACCTTGAGCAGTTTGTGTTCCGCGTCTGCGATCGCTGCACTGTCAGGGTCTGTATCCGAGGTATCTGTGTTGAAATTTCCCGTTTCGCTGTTTGAAGTGCGGGCCGCTTCTGACGCTGATGCACAGATCGAAGTGCCGGGAACCGGCAGGACCATCGAGCCCAGGCATGCGGCGGTGAGCACAGCCGCGGCGGAGCGAATGACCGGTTTGATCTCAAATGTCTTCATTATAGAGTCTGCCATATCTGTGAATTTCATCGATCCATTCCTTTCTGTGAGATCACACTTCATTCTCTGGGCGCATCTTCTTTGATCGCATACACGGGGACGCCGTCGCTCAGCGCCTGATAAACACACATCATTTCCTGTTTGGCGCGCTTCATGTTTCGGAAAGTTCCCACTTTGATCTGCATTGTATAGGAGCCGGTGGGATCACCGCCTTCGGTCTCCACGCTGAAAGCATTCTTGCAGTAGCAGATCAGGTTGATCCGCGTGCTCGTCGTGGATTTCTTGAACAGAGTGCCGTCGTTATTATCATGTTTGCTGACGTCGATCTCCATTCCGCACATTTCCAGCAGGTACATCTTGTTCTGGCTCAGAATAAACATAGGAAGCTCCATCCCGGAGCACTCCGCGCGCAGACGCATCGGCCCCGATCCTTAACCCGGATACCCGAATGAGTACTGAATGAGTACTGAATTGATACATATAAATTTTAATGACTTTTGGCTTTTTCGTCAAATCCAATGAGTCAACTTGCAGTGATTCGCCGCAAATGCCTGTGAGCAAAGTGAACTTTTATTTTACAGAGCGCAAATACCCCTGCGATATACTTCAACCATAGAAAACAAAACCGTACAAAATTCCATTGAGATATAAAAAGGGAGGAAACACAATGTATCGTAGAGAGTATGAGAACAGAAGCTTTGAAATGGAAATGGCAGGATCGGACAGGGTAAGCGCCAAGTCAGCAGCGAAGACCAGGATCGCGGTGTTTGCGCTCGCAGCAGCAATGATGTTCGGATCTGTCGGATGCTCGCTGGGGGGCAAACATGGACAGCAGGAAGGCGACAATGTGCAGACCTCCAGCAGCGCGGGAGTGACAACGAACGGGGCATCGGCCAAGAACAGCAAGAACAGCAAGGACAGCAAAAACAACAAGTCCACCGCTAAAAACAATAAAAACGACAAGAATAATAAAAACAAAAAGAACAGCAATAAAAACAGCAATAAAAACAGCAAGAACACCAACAACAAGAATAATAACAAGGCCAAGAATAACTCTAACAGCGGCAACAAGAACAATAAGAACAACAAGAACAACAATAACACGAACAGCGGGAACACGACGCACAACAACGGCGGCAATACGACCAACAACAACGGCGGCAACAAGAGAGTGACCAATAATTATTATACAGATAATTATTACACACAGAATTATAAGATCAACTACGACAACAGAATTGAAAAATGTGACAGGAATCTCAGGAGCAATCCCGACGATGTGTACCTCATGTATGAGATCGCGAGGCTGTACAATGACAGAGCAAACCAGAACATCACATATAATGACAACTCCAATAACATCTATTTGGATCTGAGCAAATCGGAAGAGTATTATATCAAGGTGATCGATATCATCCAGAACAATCAGAATGAATACAATGACATCGACATCAACGCAGTTCAGGAAGAGTACAACGCGGTCGTAAACACCAAGACTGATTATGAAGTGACCGAAAACACGCAGAACAACACCGAGATCACCAATACCGAGATCGATACTGAGGTCACCAATACCGAGATCGATACTGAGGTCAATACTCAGATCAGTGACGAGACCAATACTGAGATCAGTGACGAGACCAATACCGAGATCAATAACGAGATCAACAATAACGAGGTCAATACCGGAATCGACAACAGCGAGACCAATACTCAGGAAATCGCAGAGGGTGAGGATGCAGCAGACACGGCTATGCAGGCTGAAGCCGGTGTAAACAGCGATGCTCAGGACAGTGAGATTGAGAGCACCGATCCTGTTGACGTCGATGCTGAATCTGAAGCAAACGACGGAGATTCCGGCCAGTTCGAAGTCTACGAAGGCGAAGATGATGACGAGGAGTGTTACATCGAAGACGCAGAATACGAAGACGCAGAATACGAAGACGAGGAAGACGATTACGGACAGTTCGGCGACTACACGGACGAAGACGACCAGGATTATGATCAGGATTATGACCAGAGCTATGATCAGGATTATGACCAGGGTTACGAAGAAGAGAACTACGATTACGAAGAAAACTGGGACAACGAGTTTGACGGCGCAGACACAAATTCCGGTGCGGGCCTTGTGGATATTACCACAAACGATATGAGAAATGATCTCACAGACGGATACTGGCTCGCGGGCACGCATCAGGCACAGGTCTTCCGATTCGATTCCAACGGCACGATCTATTACGCAGGAACTGCCGGAATTGAAAACGGAGAGTGGGTGTTCTACCTCGAAGATGAAGTCCAGGACGGATACTACGATGTGGACGGCAGCACTGTGACAATGTATGGAGATTCCGGTCCGTCAAGCACATTTAAATATGTATACATGGACAGCGGCTATGATGCACTTGAAACTGACGATGCCAGAAGCCAGTGGAGCAGCGCAGTACAGGATATGAGCAGTTTCGATGACAAAATGCTCTACGAGACCGGATTTGTCGCGGATGACAACTACAGCCCTGATGTCTCCTGCTATGTACATGTCGGATCTATTGAGAGCAGCAGTAATGAAGAAACATATGATGACGGCGGCTATGCGGATGACGAATATGCCAATGACGAATATGCCAATGATGAGTATGCCAATGACGGGTATACCAATGGCGGATACAGCGACGACTTCAACGAAGAATATATAGATGACGCTGACCAGCAGATGGAGTATGAAGAGAGCGATTACAGCGACTGGGCAGAGGAAGACAGCTCAGACTATGACTTCAACGTCGATGAGTACCAGCCGGATGAATATGTAGATGTTGATTACACATATGCATATTGATCAGACGGGCGGCGGGACAGAAGCAAAAGAGATCGGATCGTCAGGAGAAGTGATGCAAAACAGAGCGAATCTGCAATGATTAACTGAGAAACTACACAAATTCCTGATCTCAGGGAACGGAGAGAGTCCCACTGAGATCAGGAATTTTCGAATGAGCGTGGATTATGATGAGCAGGGCGTATATTCTTATATGAACACAGTGTATTCCTGATTTTATACTTGCAGGAATCCGCAATGTGATTATAATAATGGAAATCGGACCTTCTCGACCGGTGCTTGTCGAAAAACAAGCCGGATGATGATATGAGAACAGAATCGGGAAGGGAGAATTATTAAGGAGGAACGTTCAATGAAAAGAAATACTGTAGATTTTCTGAAGATCGGTATCGTCGTACCTGCACTGGTACTGTCATTGGCAGCATGCGGCGCATCCGGCAGCAGCGCAACACAGACACCTGACGCGGGAGCGACTGCTTCCACAGGAGAGGCCGCTTCCACAGGAGATACAACCGTCACGGATCAGGGCGGTGCCGGACAGGAGGCGGGTTCCGTACAGGTATTTGAGAACAAAGGGATCAAACTGTCAGTACCCTCTGAGTATGTAGACCTTCTTTTGACGGAAGTGCCGGAAATCAGTGAAGACGGCATTCTGTTCAATGTATATGAGAAGGCTTCTGTTGACGCTGAGAAAGCAATGGGCCATGACCGTGAGGGCGCAGGCTGGCTTTTTGCGATCGGCACAAGAACTGAGGAAGAAGTCCACAATATGCTCTGCAATGACATGTCCGGAGAGGAGATCCTCGGAACAGACGGCAAGGGCACCTATTATATCTATTTTCACCCCACAGATGTCCGCTTCGTCCGCGAATCACCTGAAAATATGGTGGAAGGCCAGGAGCAGTGGGACAAACTGGTAGAATGGGCATCCGTTGTGCGCAAGGAAACTTTTTTCAAGGACAACGAGGGAATTACACAAGTGAATCTCGGAAATACGCTTCCTGAGATGTATCTTGCACGTGCTGCTTATATGAAAGATGTCAAGTATACGATCAGCACGACAGAGTTCGGACCGGTGGAACCCAATGGCGCCGACATCATGCCTTACTATGAGAAGATGACCTCCAATGCTGTTTATGAGTATGTCGACGGCGAAGCTCCCGACGGAGAATACGTCGTTCTCGATTTCCCTGAGGATGGCGAGCGCTATGATTTCTTCTTTGCGACCGACAATGGGAATTTCGTCCGCAGAGTCAGCGAGAGCGGTTTTGAAGAGCTCTACAAGATCACTTTTGCAGACGATTCCATCAAGGCATGTGACGTGATGAATGACTGGTATCACGCGTTTACAGAGAATAAGTAAGAACAAGCAGCAGGTCCTTTGAACAAAGGACGGCAATTCTTAAGGATCAATAGAATAATTGGACGGAAAAATGACAGAAATAGAATCAGGATCCAAGAGATCAGAATATCAGAGAACAGGACACAGGAAATTTGCGAGCCATGCGGCCATGTTCCTGTGTGCGCTGGGAACAGCCTGTGTCATCACAGCGTGTTCGGGCAGTACGCCCAGTCAGGCAGCTGCGGCAGATCACGCCACAGGGGAAGCGGCGCAGACAGAAACAGTGACAACGCAGGAGAGCGCAGATCAGCAGGATACTGCTGCAGCAGCGCAGGAGGCGGGACAGCAGTCTGCGGATGCAGGCAGTTCCGTGAAGGCGAATGAGGAAGAGATCGTTTCGCTTTTCATCACTCCCGAAGAGAAGGAGAGGATCGAACTGCTCATCGAAACGCCTGAGGATGCGCAGCAATATGCCATTGATAACGAGTTCACGAGCTGTATGCTCGAGGAAGACGGAAGCGTATCGATCACGATGACTAAGGCAAGGCACGAGGAGCTGATGGAAACACTCCGCGACGCGATCTCGCTCACGTCGAAGGATAAGGTCGGATCCGAGTATTATCCGAATATCGTCAATGTCGAATTCAATGACGACTTTACGGAGTTTACCGTGACGACGAAGTCAGAGACTGTGGAAGTTGACGAGTATATTTCTGCTCTGGATTTCTTTTACTACGGGTGGTACTACAATACATTTAACGGCACCCCCGCCGAGAATATTCATGTCGACTATATCAACGAAGCGTCGGGCGAAGTGATCGAGAGCGCTGACTCCATGAATATGGAGCAGTACGAGGAGATGGTCGGCGAAGGGTTTGAATCGGATGGATCTGAAGCGGAATACGCAGAGGAATAACCGGAGAAGGATTTGTACGAATACATACGAATCCATACAAATCCGTACAAATCTGTACAAAAATGAATAAGAGACAGTGTTAAATAAGAGGCTGACGCACAAGGAAAGATCTGAGGATCGACTTCCGGGTGCGCAGCCTCTTTTTTGATTTCATACTGTGAATTCCTTACTGTGAATCGTGTTGTTTAGAGAGTATAATGATTCAAGAGGGCTGCCGCGGCAGTCCGTACAACACTGTTTTATAAGGAGGGACCATTGATGAATACTGAGCAGGATCTCGAGAATAAAATGGAAAATGAAGAGGAGAAAAAGGCGTGTGCGGAGTGCGGAGAAATGATCCCTGCCGACGCGGATTACTGCCCTTTCTGCGGCAAACCGGTGATGAAACATCTGGACATCGACAGCAGACCTTTCACGCTGGTCTACGCGCCTCCCGTGTTTGACGGTAAGATCACCCGGAAGTCGTGACCGGAATAATGGATAATACAGAGAATATGGATAATAAGAAAAATCCATATAAGCTTGTCACATGCGTGTGGGAGATCACACTGGCATGCTGCTTTTCATGCAGATATTGCGGCTCGAGAGCAGGAAGAGCGAGACAGAATGAACTGACGACGGAGGAATGCCTGCATGTGGCGGATCAGCTGGCAGAGCTCGGGTGCCGCCGCACCGCCCTGATCGGCGGTGAAGTTTTCATGCGGCGCGACTGGTCCGTCATTGCGAAAGCGCTCACAGACCGCGGGATCAGTGTGCCGATCGTCTCCAACGGATTTTTGTTCACGGATGCGCTGATCGGCGAGCTGAAGCAGGCCGGGATCGAGTCGGTCGCCATATCACTGGACGGACCGGAAACCATTCATGACCGCTTCCGGCAGGAGGGGAGCTTTCAGAGAGCGATCCGCGCGATCGATCAGCTCTCCGCAGGCGGCATTCCGGTCTCAGTCATAAGCACGCTGCACAGCCGCAATGTGGATCATCTGGATGAGATGTTCGATGTTTTGTCCAAAAAGTGCATATTCGCCTGGCAGCTGCAGGCATGTTCGCCGATGGGAAACGCGTCTTCCGGCGATTTTTCCACTGCATTTGATTTCAGAAAAGCAATCCGGTTCGTTGAAAAGCATTTGAATTCATCGGATTTTGTGATCGGTATTGCAGATAATATCGGTTATTACACAGAGAACGACGGATACCTGCGGGGGGATCCGGACGGGAAATCGTGTTTTCCGGGGTGTCAGGCAGGGATCAGTGCGATCGGGATCGACAGTGCCGGCAACGTGCGGGGATGTGAGTCCATGTATGATGACCGCTTCAACGAGGGAAATCTGAGGGAGAAGACGCTGCGGGAGATTTGGGACGATCCGGGCGCATTCTCTTATAACCGGCATTTTTCGGTCTTTGACCTCACGGGGCCGTGCAGAGACTGCAGACATGGATACAGATGCGCCGGCGGGTGCAGATCCTATAATTATTTTTCACACGGCCGGCTCTATGAGTGCCCATGCTGCGGATCAAAACAGGGGGCTTGAAGGCCGGGTGATTTAAGAACGGAAACTGAAAGACTAAGAACTGAAAGATTAAAAACAGAAAGATTAAAAACAGAAAGATTATTATTAAGAAGGATTTCGCTTAGAAAGAAAAAGTATGGCAGTTGATTATAAAAAGAAAGTGACGATGGATGCCTCCTCCTTTGTGCTGCTGGCTGACTATGTGCCTGCGATCATCCAGGAGATCCGCTATTATTCCACCTACAACTTTGTGGGAGAACGGATCGACGGATACGAAGAGCCCTGTGCGATTTTGACTATGCAGGCTGCCAGGGCACTCAAGTCCGTGAGCAACGAGATGAATGTGATGGGATACCGTCTGAAAGTGTTCGACGCATATAGGCCGGTCAGCGCCGTAAAGCACTTTGTGCTGTGGGGGATCGAGGATACCGATATTCGGATGAAGCCTTTCTTCTATCCGGACCTGGAGAAGCAGGAACTCTTTATGAGAGGATACATCGCGAGTCAGTCGAGCCACAGCAGAGGCAGTACAGTGGACCTTACGCTTCTGGATATGAAAACGGGCAAAGAACTGGATATGGGGAGCCCCTTCGATATGTTCAGTGCAGTCTCTCACCCGGACTACAGGGGGATCACCAAGGAGCAGTATGACAATCGCATGCTGCTTCGAAACGTGATGATCCGGAACGGGTTCGATCCGATCGACTGCGAGTGGTGGCACTTTACGCTGCGGGACGAGCCCTTTCCGGATATATATTTCGAATTTCCTGTATCGTCGGAATACCTGAGGTTCAACGGTTCTGCAGGTTTCTGAGCAGCGGGAACAGGACGCCTCCGACGGCGTTCCCCAGTGTAATGACCAAAATACAGACGACGGCTCTTGCGTTCCAGGAACCTCCGATCCAGAGATAGAACATATCGGCCACGCAGTGTTCTGTTCCGCAAAGAATGAAGACCATGACACCGAACAGGAGCGCCAGATATTTGCCGATCTCATGAGGGTTGTTCCTGTAACCCTCAACGCCGATATAGATCAGGATATTGCACAGAATCCCGAGAAAGAACAGGCTCACGAGGCTGTCATCAAGTTTGACCTGACACATACCGGCTGCCTTTTCTGCGAGCGCGGGTGCATTTCTGGTAAGCCCGGCGAAGAGCGCGATCAGTCCGGTTCCCGCAAGGTTCCCGATCCAGATGACGGGAAGTGCAAGTGCATAGTCCCTGCCGTTTTGAAAAAGATAACATACCTTGCCGGTGAACAGGTTGAAGCCCATTGTGCATACGGTGAACAGTCCGACGGTGAAGAGAGCGGAACCGAGTACTTTGTCATCTACCGATAAAAAGACCAGTCCGCCGATGGCGATCGCCATGCCTGCAAGAACTGCACCGACAAATGTTTTGAGATAATTCATGAAAACCAAAACCTCCATATTATATATATTTAATTTGTCACGATGAATCACCATCAGAAACTATAAACGTTAGAGGATAAATTCGCAAGAGTCGAATGACTATTTGGAGCACTTCCGGGAGGACTTTATTGAGCACACCGAAGATCACGATCATAACTGGAAAAGGGGGCGTAGGCAAGACGAGCATAATTGCGGCGCACGCGCTCTCATGCGCAGAGAGGGGGGAGAAGACCCTGCTCGTCAGCGCGGATATGGCACACAATCTGGGAGATATTTTTGAGGTCAGGACCGGCGGAGCCCTTACGCAGGTACATAAAGACCTGTTCCTGCTGGAGCTGGATCCGTCAAAGATCATGCGGGAGGAATTCCCTCAGGTAAACAGGGCGCTCCTTGCCATGTTCTCAGGCAAAAAGACGATCCCGGACGAAGCGGCGCAGTTTATGCTTCCCGGGTTTGAAAACCTCTTCTCGCTCCTGAAGATCAAGAAAATGTACGAGAGCGGGGAATACAGCCGGATTTTTGTGGATTGCGCGCCTTCCGGGGAGACGCTGTCCCTGCTCAAGCTTCCGGAGCTTCTCTCCTGGTATATCGAAAAGTTTTTCCCGGTTGGGAAACTCATCACCAGAGTCCTGCGGCCGGTCTCGGGCGGACTTTTTAAGGTGCAGCTCCCTGACAGTGATTCTATGGACGAGTTCCTGCGCATGCACAAGGAACTTGTCGAGATGCAGGAACTGTTAAAGGACCCTGCAGTGACCGATGTCCGCCTGGTCGCCCTTCCGGAGAAAATGGTCGTCGAGGAGACCAAGCGGACCTATATGTATCTGAACCTCTACGGCTATCATGTCGACAGACTCTTCATCAACAGAGTGCTCCGTGAGCAGAAAGAAAACGCTTTCATTGAGTATTGGAGAGAAATGCAGCAGAAGTACATAGAGGAGCTGGAGAGCGTATTCGGACAGATTCCCGTGACGAAGATCCGGTGGTATGAGACGGAGATCCGCGGGCTGAAGGCGCTGGAACGCCTGCGGGAGGACCTGCCCCCGTTTGAGGAGCTGTTCGCGCAGATCCCGCCTGCAGCAGGCGATCTCTATGAGCCCGAAGAGGGCGGATGGCGCCTCAAGATCTATCTTCCGGGAACCGAAAAAGCAGAAGTCTCAAGGTACGGAATGGACCTGGATATTGCGGCCGGCAGCTGTGTGCGCAGAATTCCTCTGCCTCAGACGCTTCTGCCGCTGGAGATCCGGGAAGTAACAAGAGAAAAGGACAGTCTGGAGATCCTGTTCCTTAAGGCGGAGCAGACTGCGGCAGAGACCGGAACAGAGAATACAGGGGAGGGCAGCCGAATATGAGGATCATACTCTTTACGGGAAAAGGCGGCGTCGGAAAGACCTGTCTGGCGGCAGCCACAGCTGTCCGCACGGCTGAGGAGGGGTACCGCACACTGGTCATGAGCACGGACCAGGCGCACTCACTCTCTGACTGCTTCGAGACAAAGCTGGGCGGAGAGATCACACCGGTCGCTCCGGGGCTGGATGCGCTGGAAGTGGATATGGCAAAAGAGAGCATGCGCGCATGGGGAAACCTCAAGGAATATCTGCGGCAGATCATAGCGGAGAAGGCAAGAGGCGGGATCGCGGCGGAAGAGGCACTGCTCTTTCCGGGACTCGAAGAATTGTCCTCGCTTCTGCGGATCCTTGAACTGTGCGAGGAGGACAAGTATGATGTGCTGATCGTGGACTGCGCGCCCACGGGAGAAACACTTTCACTCCTGCGATATCCGGAACAGCTTGCTGTTCTGACAGACAAGATCCTTCCTATGCTGCGAAGCATCACGAGTGCCTTCGGGAATCTGATCACCAGAGCAACGTCAGTGCCCAAGCCCAGAGACGCGGTCTTTGCGGAGCTCGATATTTTGGTCAAAAGACTGTGTGCCCTCAGGGAAGTCCTGTGCGACAGGAAGAGGACGAGTCTGCGGATCGTCATGACGCCGGAGAAGATCGTGATCGAGGAAGCGGCGCGGAGTTATATGTGGCTGAGCGCATTTGACTTCGGAGTGGATGCGGTCATGGTCAACCGGATCTGGCCTGAAGAGGCACTGAAGGGAGATTTTGCACCCTGGAAGGAAATCCAGGAAGAACACTTGGCGGATATTGAGAAGAGATTTCCGCTGCAGAAGAAATTCTTCCTGCAGCTCCAGCGGGAAGAAGTCAGGGGATTGGCAATGCTGCGGCAGATCGCGGAAGCGCTCTACGGAAAAGAACCCGGCGGCGACAGTGATCCCGTCCGGATCTTCTGCCGGGAGGAGGCGTATACGCTGGAGAGAGATCTTTCTGACGGTTCATGGTATCTCCTGGTCCGCCTGCCCGGTGCGGACAAAGAAGAGATCGACATCCGCAAGGAGGAGGGAGACCTCATCCTCACCGTGCGGAATGAAACGAGACGGATGCATCTGCCGGATCAGGCGGCGAGACGACAGCTCTCGGGATGGGAGACTGATGGCAGTGTGCTCAGGATCCATTTTGAAACAGGCACCCCTCATTGAGGGATGCCTGTTATTTTTGTAACAATTAGACAAAACAGGATTCATAAAAATAACCGATAATATAAAAAAGTACAGAAAAAAATTAATGGAAAACGGGCGATTGTCTGTGAAATTGTACAATCTAACAGTGTAAAGTATTGTTTTTACCATCAAAAAGCAATAAAATATTGATGTAACTATAACGGCAGTCCGTAGAATGAAAGGAGTGCATAATGGGAGCTGCAGATGTTATGTATGAGCGGTTCGATAAGAATCTGCAGGCTGTCAACGGAAACAGTTGGCTTGCAGCAGTGCCGGAGGCCGCAGACATAATCGTAAATGCTTTCAAGGAGAGGGGAATCAAAGACACATGTCTTTGCGAGACACCTCTTCTTAAAGAGATGGGGTTGAAAAAGGCTCTGGAGGATGCAGGAATTACCGTCTACACAGATCATATCCGCCTGCATTCCGAGACGGCCAAAGGCGGGATCACTGAGGTTCAGTGCGGAATCGCCGATCTGGGAAGTGTCCTTCAGCTCGGTGATGATGTGGATGCCCGACTGACGGCAGGTATGTCCGAATACTATATCGGTGTCGTACGTCTGTCTACGATAGTAGAGGATTACGATGCAATGTTCGATCAGCTCTGCGCTATGGAAGAGCTGCCTTCGTTCGTTGGCTTTATCACTGGCCCGAGCCGTACTGCGGACATCGAATGTGTTAGCACGGTCGGTGTACATGGTCCACTCGCTCTTTCGATCCTTGTGATCGCAGATGTCTGATTAGAGCAGAAGGGAGGCGGAAGTAATGGCGAATGAAGCATTAAAGCAGGAAATCCAGTCTGCTCTGCGCAACACGACACTCAGCAGAACACTTGGAAAATTCTGCGAGACCTATCCCGAGAGACGTCTGAAATCCTATGAAGGCGTTGATTTTGAGGAAACAAAAGAAAATATCCGCAGGGTCAAAGGATATGCGGCGGATCATATCGATGAGATGATCGAGAAGTTCACGAAGAACTGCACTGCCCGCGGCGGCAAAGTCTTCCATGCAAAGAGCAAGGAAGAGGCTATGGAGTTCGTTCGTAACCTGGTCAAGGAAAAAGGCGTGCAGACGATCGTTAAGTCCAAGTCGATGGCGTCGGAAGAGATCCACATGAACAAGGTTCTGGGAGATGACGGCGTTCTTGTACAGGAGACCGATCTTGGCGAGTTCATCATTGCACTGGAAGGCAATACGCCCGTGCACATGGTCATGCCTGCACTTCACTTAAACAAGGAACAGGTCGCAGATCTGTTCACGGATTACACCAAAGAAAAGAATGAGCCCATCATCGCTGAGGAGGTCAAGACGGCCCGCAAAGTGATGAGAGAGAAATTTACCCATGCCGATATGGGTGTATCGGGTGCCAATGTCGCGGTTGCGGAGACCGGCACGGTATTTACGATGACGAATGAAGGAAACGGCCGCATGGTAGGCACGCTTCCTAAGATCCATCTGTATATATTCGGTATTGAGAAGTTCGTAAACAGCCTTTCCGACGCACGCTATATTTTCAAGGCGCTTCCCAGAAACGGCACGGCACAGAGACTGACAGCATATCTCTCTCTGTATACCGGCGCAACGGAAGTATGTCTTGACAAGGACAGCGACGAGAAGGGACCGAAGGAGTTCTACTGTGTGATCCTCGACGATCCCGGAAGACGCGAGATCCTTGCAGACGAACAGTTCCGCGAGGTCTATGACTGCATCCGCTGCGGCGCGTGTCTTGATGTATGTCCTGCATTCTCGCTCCTTGGCGGCCATGTTTACGGCAGTAATGTATATACCGGCGGTATCGGTACGATCCTTTCCCACTTCCTTGTATCTGAGGAGCGTGCGGAGCAGATCCAGAATATCTGCCTGCAGTGCGGACGATGTAAGGAAGTCTGCGGCGGCGGTCTCCACATTCCGGAGATGATCATGAAGCTGCGTGAGAGAAGCACTGAGAAACACCCGAACCCGACCTATAAGTTCGCACTGGATGCAGTGAGTGACAGGAAACTGTTCCACTCCATGCTCAGGATCGCTTCGATCGCACAGCCCGCGTTCATGAAACCCGGCCAGCCGATGATGCGTCACCTGCCGATGTTCCTGTCCGGACTCTCCGAAGGAAGAAGCCTTCCCAAGATCGCACAGGTTCCGTTCAGGGATATCTTCCCGACGATTAAACAGGATGTTCCCAATCCGAAAGGAAAGATCGCGATCTTTACCGGATGCCTGTTAGACTTCGTCTATGTGGATACGGCTACCGCTGTCATCAAGGATCTCAACTCGATCGGATATCTTGTGGATATGCCTATGGGCCAGTCCTGCTGCGGCGCACCGGCTACATATATGGGCGACAGAAAGAATGCGATCGCAACGGCGAAACTCAATGTGGATGCTATGCATGCGGAGAATTACGATTATATCGTATCTGCATGCCCGACCTGCACGCACCAGCTGCGTGAGTACCAGGAGTTCTTAAAGGACGATCCCGAGTACTATGAGAAGGCCAAAGAACTGGGCGAGAAGTCCTATGACTTCTGCAAGCTCTTCCACATGCTGGGCGGACTTTCCGACCAGGGCGACGGCAAAGAAATGAATATCACTTATCACGATTCCTGCCACCTCAAGAGGACCATGGGCGTGTTCGCAGAGCAGAGAGAGCTCCTGACAAATACACCGGGCGTCCATCTGACCGAGATGAAGGAAAGCGATGTATGCTGCGGCTTCGGCGGCACATACAGCATCAAGTTCCCTGAGGTCGCTACACCGATCCTGGCCAAGAAGATCGAACATATCAAGGAAACCGGAGCCGACACCGTTGCGGTTGACTGCCCCGGCTGCATGATGCAGATCAGCGGCGGACTTGACGCGAGAGATATTCCTGTGGATGTCAAGCACACCGCAGTGATTATTGCAGAAAAGAGAGGTTTGATATAAGCCGTGAATGCAGCTTCTGATACTGCGCAGGAGCTTGCCGGCAGGAAGCGGAACGGAAAGCTGACTTTCCGTATGGCCCTCGGCCTGGCAGCACCGCATACTTTTGCGGCGTCTGTCTGTCCGGCCCTTTTCGGAGAACTGTATTGTGTTTACAGACGTTTTCCTATCAGGTTCTATGAGGGGATCATGCTTTTTGCCGCATGTATCCTGATGCAGGCATCGGTCAACACACTCAATGATTATATGGATTTTATAAGCGGAGCGGATACCGCGGAGGATCATGTGGAGAAATCGGATTCGATCCTGGTTTATTCCGATCTGGCGCCCTGGAGAGCACTTGTCCTTGGAGTCGGTTTTTTGGCGGCAGCGCTGCTGATCGGAAGCTATTTTGTTTTTCTCCGCGGACCACAGCCGCTCATCATAGGCGTCATCGGTGCCGCAGCAGTGGTTCTGTATTCTGCAGGCCCTCTGCCTTTTTCCCACCTGCCGGTTGGAGAAATCGTGTCAGGCTTTACAATGGGAGGTCTGATCCCGCTCGGTATCACCGCAGCGGTGACGGGAGAGTTTCATCCGGAAGTTATTCCTTACTGTATTCCGTTTATCCTGGGGATCGGGCTGATCATGATGACGAACAACACGTGTGATATCGAGAAGGATTTGCGCACAGGACGCAGGACGCTTCCGAATACGATCGGAAGGGATAAAGCTGTAGTCCTGTACAGAGCGTTCGTTCTCGTATGGATCATTTCGATCTTCCTGTATGCGTTCTCTCTTCATCCGGCTGCCGGTGCCTGTGCGGCGCTTATGCTTATACCGGGCTACATGATCGCATTCCGGTATCTGCTGCATTCGCCGGTGGCTGCCGAGACTCGCATCGCACAGATGAAGGGGATCCTGAAAGCAAATCTTACCGGCGCGGCGATCTGCCTTGCTGTAATAGCGGCAGTGTCGGTGATCCGGTGATCCGGTTTTCTTCCCGATTGCAGACTGCTTTCGGGATGCAGGATTTTGACTAATAAGGATGTTGCGAATGGAAGAACGCGAAGGCTTCGGCAAGCAGGAAAAAGTTTACCGCATTTTCGAGGAGATCGCAGGCAGATATGACAATGCGAATGTACGGATCAGCCTCGGAATGCAGCAGATGTGGAAGAAAATGCTGGCGGATCGTCTTGTGAGGGATGTAGACAAGTCCTTTGCATGGACGGGATCACCCAGAATTCTTGACCTTTGTACCGGAACGGGAGACATAGCGGTGTCTGCCGCGAGAAAAAGGCCCGGATGGAGAATCGTCGGACTGGATTTTTCACCGGCCATGCTGAAAAGAGCCAGGAAGAAGGGAAAGAAATACGGATGCCGCCGCATTCGATGGGTAAAAGGAAATGCAATGGCGCTGCCCTACCCGGACCGGACATTTCATGCGGTGACAATATCATTCGGACTTCGGAACTGCGCCGATCCCGGCGTGGTGATCAGGGAGATCGTGAGAGTATTGAAGCCGGGAGGGATCCTCTTGTGTATGGATTCCTTCGTGCCCGGAAGCAGAGCCGTGAAACCCTTTTACAGAGCATATTTCCGGTTTCTGATGCCGCTTCTCGGCGGCGGAAGAACACACAGGAAAGAGTATTTGTGGCTGCAGGAGTCTACAGAGGAGTTCTGTTCACCTGAGGAGCTTGCTCAGCTGATGCAGCGATCCGGGATGAAACGCCCTGCCGTCTACAGCCGGATGCTGGGAGCCTGTGTGCTTCTGGAAACCCAAAAGGCCTGATTGCAATACTGCGAACCACGTTATAGGAGGTTTGGAAATATTATGAGTGAAGAAAAATTTGATGCCATAGTCGTTGGAGGCGGACTGGCAGGCCTGACCTGTGCATACCTTCTTGCGCAGGCGGAAATGGAAGTCCTTCTGATTGAGAGAGGCGATTTCTGCGGCGCCAAGAATGTGACCGGCGGAAGACTTTACGCGCATACGCTGGAAAAGGTCATCCCCGGATTTGCAGAGGAAGCGCCCGTTGAACGCAAAGTCACAAAAGAGAGGATCGCGCTGATGACAGAGAAGGGCGCGGTCAACATCGAATACGCATCCGGTAAAGAGGACGATGCAGCATCGGCGTCATATACGGTGCTTCGCGGAAAGTTCGACAAATGGTTCGCCGACAAGGCGGAAGAAGTCGGCGTGATGATGGTCCCCGGCATCCGTGTGGACGAAGTTCTCGTTGAGGACGGCAAAGTGGTCGGAATCGACGCGGGCGGAGAAGCTATGTATGCTGACATTGTCGTTCTGGCAGACGGCGTCAATTCCCTTCTTGCCCAGCAGCTGGGACTTAAGAAGGAACTGGAGCCTTCCCAGGTCGCTGTCGGATGTAAAGAAGTCATCCAGCTCGGCGAAGATGTGATCAACCAGCGTTTCAATGTGAAGAACGGCGAGGGCGTGGCGATGCTGGTCGCCGGAGATCCTACTGTCGGAAACATCGGCGGCGGTCTGATCTACACCAACAAGGATTCTGTTTCGGTAGGTATAGTTACCACCTGCAGCGATATCGGCAGGGTTGATGTCTCTGTTCCCGATATGCTGGAGAGATTCAAGAATCATCCTGCAGTGGAGCCGCTGATCGAAGGCGGTATTCCGCTGGAGTACTCCGCACATCTTGTTCCCGAAGGCGGATATGACATGATCCCGAAGCTGTATGCAGACAACGTTCTGGTATGTGGCGACGCGGCAGCATTTGTCGTCAACCTCGGCTATACCGTGCGCGGCATGGACTATGCGATCGAGTCGGGCAGACTCGCTGCGGAGACCATCATCCGGGCCAAAGAACTCGGAGATTATTCGGCAGCTGCTCTGTCATATTATCAGCTGCTCCTGGAAGACAGCTGCATCTTCAGAGACATGAAGCAGTACAGGAATTTCCCGAAGCTCCTCGAGCGGCATGAGATCTTTAATGATGTTCCTGAGATCGCCGATGTTCTTTTTGACAAGCTGTTCCGCGTGAATGGAGAAAAGCCTGTGTCACTTCCTATGTTTGCGATCGACGAGATCGCGAAGAGGACCTCTGCGCAGAAGCTTCTTGAACTTGTAATGGTGGCGCTGGATGCTCTTTAAAGAGCTGCATCCTGCACCGGGAGCCGCGGATACGAAAAGCACAGATGCTTCGACATGGAGGTGAAAAATGGCTAAAAAAGTACCAGTAGATGATAAGCTCGGATATAACAGGTTTAATACCGATGAGAGCTATGCTCACATCGAGATTGACCCCGAGTTCAAGGATGAAGAAGAGATCAGAAAAGTAGTTCTCGCCTGCCCGGCGGAACTGTATAAGTATGAAAACGGAGAACTGACGTTTAACCATGAGGGATGTCTGGAGTGCGGCACCTGCCGTGTCGTATCAGGCGGAAAAGTCGTAAAGACCTGGAACCATCCTTTGGGCGGTGCAGGCGTAACCTACATGCAGGGTTAAGCGGAGTCGAACCGGTTAAAAAAAAGATCTTTAAGAGATCTGTTTGATGGAAGTTTTCCGGAGCAGGGGGGGACCTGCTCCGGAAATAAAAGGCTGACTCTGCCCCGGAAGGGTTGAGTATAGATACTATTGTTTTCTAAGGGAGGTAAATGTAATGTATGCGTTAATAGCCTTTATTCCTATTATTCTCACGATCGTTCTGATGGTCGGATTTAACTGGCCTGCGAAGAGAGCGCTGCCTTTGGCATGGTTTGTAGCTGTGATCATCGGTGTTGCACTTTGGAAAATGCCGATCCTAAGCTTTGACGGAAAGAGCGCAGTGGGTCAAACGATTTTGGGATTCCTGAGCGCGTTTGAAACTCTGGTCATAATTTTCGGCGCGATCCTGATCATGAACACGCTGTCCCAGTCAGGTGCTATGGCCGCTATCAACGGCATGTTCAAGGGAATCACACCTGATGCAAGGCTGCAGGCGATCATCATCGGATTCATCTTCGGTGCATTCATCGAAGGTGCAGCAGGATTCGGTACTCCCGCAGCTCTGGCAGCACCGCTGTTGATCTCCGTAGGCTTCCCGCCTCTTTGCGCAGCAATGGTAGCGCTGATCTACAATTCCGTTCCCGTTTGCTTCGGCGCTGTCGGAACACCTACCAACATGGCGTTCACAACTGTTAAAGACGCAGTTGCAGCTCTGGGCGGAGATCTCGACGCTTGGAAGATGGCCCTCACTTTCTGGTCCGCACTGCCGCTGGCAATCGGCTGCGCAGTCATCCTGACCATCGGTGTCGGCTTCGTATGCAAATTCTACGGCAAGGACAAGAAGTTCAGTGATGTTGTTCCGGTTATCCCTTACATCCTGTTCGTGACGATCACATTCGATATTTTCTACCTTCTGATCGCAGCATTTATCGGTCCCGAACTGGTATCCCTGCTTGCAGCTATCATCACGCTTCTGATCGTCCTGGTGACAACAAAGAACGGTTTCCTTGTTCCCAAGGATGTTTGGACATTTGATAAGAAAGAGAACTGGGACAAGACATGGCTCGCTACGACAAAGGTTCCGGAGCCCAAGCTCAGTGACATGAGCCTGATCAAAGCATGGACACCTTATTTCATCATCGCAGGTATCCTGGTCCTTACTCGTGTCGCACAGAAATTCGAGGCTGACGGCGCAGGATTCTTCAGCAAGATGAAGGGCTTCACGATCGGTACCGGCGAGAGCGGCATCGTATTCGGCGGCAACTGGAACTGGGCAATCCTTTGGAACCCCGGTGTTGTATTTATCATTGTTGCGCTTCTCACGATCCCGCTTCACGGAATGACCGGCGAGAACGTAAAGACTGCTTGGAAGGGCGCTTTGAACCAGGTCAAGGGCGCAGCGATCGCTCTGCTGTTCGGTGTTGCTATGGTTAACATTTTCCGCTTCACTTCCATGCCGGCAGACAAGATTCCTGCAGGCGTAGCAGAAGGCGTTTCCTACTCCATGCTTTACTCCATGGCGAAAGGTCTTGCGGATATAGCAGGCAGCGCATATCTGATCATTGCTCCTTTCATCGGCGTACTTGGTGCATATATGTCCGGATCCAACACGGTTTCCAACACACTGTTCAGCTCCCTGCAGTTTACAACAGCAGGTCTGGTCGGACTTCCCTATGTACTGGTTGTTGCTCTGCAGAATAACGGCGGCGCGATCGGAAACATGGTCTGCGTCAACAACGTTGTATCCGCTTGTGCTACGACAGGAACCAACGGAAACGAAGGTAAGATCATCAGGACCAATATTATTCCTTGCGCATGCTTCTGCATCATTGTTATAGCAGTAATGGCAATTGCCATTGCATTCGGTGCAGATCCGCAGTCGCTGGCCGGCTGATCCGTCCTTATCTCAGACCGTTAAGGTACGTGTTTGCAGGAGTATTACCTGCCATATAGGCTGAATTAATAAGTCCCATCAGGCAGCTGCTTGGGATGCGTGCATAAGGCGCATAGATTGCAGATGCCTGATGGGACTTTGTGCGGTATAATGAACCTCGTATGCGGACCGGATGCCAAAATACTGTGTGCCGGCCCGTATACCGGATTGTGAAGCTGTACCGCATGTGGCAATAAGGACTATACGATGAACAAATTGGACACCGGATTAAGTAATGAGTTGAAGATTGTCGAGAGCTATCTGCAGGATTATCTGCGGGCGGAGGGAAATGCCTCCCAGATCCGTGATATCATGCAGGATATATCGCTTTCCGGAGGAAAGAGGCTGCGGCCGCAGCTCCTGCTTCTGGCAGCGGGTTTTGGGCCGCTGTACGCGGAGAAAACTGACAGATTGTGCCGATTAGCCGCGCTAGTTGAGATGGTACATGCCGCCTCACTGATCCATGACGATATTGTGGACGACTCCCCGCTCAGAAGGGGCAGGCAGTCCATTCAATCCAAATATGGAAAGGACAGAGCCGTTTATGCCGGTGATCTCGTTCTGAGCCGAATCGTCAAGCATCTGTTTATGGAGCAGTTCTATCAAGTGGGAGAGCTGTTCGGAAGAGCGGTAGAAGAGATGTGCATCGGAGAGCTGGGACAGATGCAGTGCCTGTTTGATGCTGACGTGACCACAGACAAATACCTGTCAAATGTGGACGGAAAGACCGCTGCACTGTGCAGACTTGCCTGCGGTGCCGGTGCGATGGAGGGCGGGGCGCCTGGTGATACTGTTGCCCGTCTCGTTGATTTCGGAGAGAATTTCGGACGACTGTTCCAGATCCATGATGATATTCTCGATTTTGTCTCGGATGCTTCCGCGGAAGGAAAACCTGTCCGGGCCGATTTTCAAAAGGGAATCCTGACGCTTCCCGTTCTGTATGCGGTGCAGACAGAATGCGCAGGGAACAGGATACGAGCCCTTTTGCATGAAGCGGAGCAGGGGAGGTTTACAGCGGCAGACAGTGAACTTCTGGTCAAACTCGTCATCGAATCGGGCGGAATTGAGAAAGCCAAGGCCGATCTGCACAAGTATGCGGAAGAGGCGCTGAAAGCTCTGGAAGGGCTACCGCCTTGCCGCTCGGGCAAGACCCTTGCGGGAATCGTCAATATGATAGCTAAAAAACACGCCTGAGGCTCTTGGAGCCGAAGGCGTGTTTTAAAATGCACTTTTAAATATGCACTGATTCAAATATGAAGATTTGGTACTGAAACTCGGCGCTTCAGGAGTGATGAGGGCGGGCGGGGATGCTCCGCCTGAATTCATAAATTGCCCGTATGGCGTCTTCATAGCGCTCTTCCGGCACGCCGATCAGCAGGTTCAGTTTCCCGGCCCCCTGATTGATCGTGCTGATCTCAATGCCGGATTCAGTGAGTTTCTCCAGGACCCGCACATTGGCGTCGCTGGATTCCGTCGCCTTTTCACCCGTCACTGCGATCAGGGACAGATTTTCCCTCAGGCCGATGAAATCCGGGTTGAGTGTCTGGCGGATCTCCTCAAACAGTTCATCCTTGCAGCTTTCCAATAGGTCGCTCCGAATAACGAGCGTGATCGAATCGATCCCGGTCAGGCAGTATTCAAAGGGGAGTGATCGCTCTTTCAAAATATCGAGCATCAGTGCACTGAATCCCGACCCATCACTGACCATCACTTTTTCAATCTGGACAACGGACATCCCTTTTCTTCCCGAGACACCGGTCACCGGATTCTTGGTGACGCCCGAAGGAAGATGGCGCACGATCATGGTCCCCGCATCTTCAGGCCTGTTGGTGTTTCGGATATTGATCGGGATCTCCATCTCGGAGGCGGAAAGCACCGCATCCGAGTGCAGCACGGAAGCACCCATATAGGAAAGCGTTCGAAGTTCCCTGTAACTCATATAGGCAACGGTTTCCGGATTCTCGACGATCCTGGGATCGGCCGCATACAGTCCGGAGACGTCCGTCCAGTTTTCGTACAGCTCGGCGCCGACCGCACATGCCGCGAGACTTCCCGTGATATCGGATCCGCCGCGCTCAAATGTGTGGATCGTGCCGATCATGTCAGCACCGTAAAAACCTGCGATCACAGCGCGGTTCAGAGGAAGCAGAGAAGCGCGCATGGTACGTCCGGTCATAGGAGCATTGAGTTGTCCGTCTTCGTCAAAACATACACACCATGCAGGGTCCACGAAGGTAAAGCCGAGATACTTGGCCATGATCCTGGCAGTGAGATATTCTCCCCTGCTGGCTGTAAAATCCCTCAGCGGCTCGGTATCCAGCGACTGTTTGAGCGGTTCGAGTTCTTCATCCAAAGGAAAGGATAGGTTGAGGCCGTTTATGATCGAACGGAACCGCGCGCGGATCAGTTCGAATTCTTCCGCGTACGATTCGCCCGCAGCTGCTTTTTCATAACAGTCGAGCAGAAGGTCCGTCACCTTGCGGTCCTCGGGGAAGCGCTTTCCCGGTGCTGAGACGACAATAAACCTTCTCTCGGGTCCGCTTTGGACAATGTCTCTGATCTTGCGGAACTGGTCCGCATCCGCCACCGAAGTGCCTCCGAATTTTGCAACGACTATGCGCTCGTTCATAGTAATAACCCCTCATCATTTCCCGACTTGTTTGAATTTGATGTGTACACTTTATAGTAACACTAATCGGGGAAAAAGTCGCTTACCTGATCGGAACACATAACCGGAATTTAAGATTGGAATGAAAGGCTGGGATCATAGATATAAACAGATGAACAGGAGGCTCGTCCGAAAGTGATCCGCCTCTTCGCACATTCCGGGCATTTCTGTCTTAACCTGTCTAACAGGCATTCCATGCTGTCATTCCGCGCCCGATCCTGATTTCCTGTGCGAGACGCGTCCCCTTCGGTCCGAGCCTCCTGCTCCATTCATTATGATGCTTACATCAATTAAATTATAGAAGTTTTGATATAGATTGTCAACTTTGCGCAAAGCAATGGGTGACAATAGGAGCGGCAATAAAGCACACGATGAGAGAGTAATCTGCAGGACGGTCACTATTTTGGCTACTACACATCCGCAAGATCAATGCGTATAATGGAATTAAGAAATTCCGCTGCATCCTGCGATGCGGTAAGGATCCTTATGCGGAATTTATCAAATCTTATTAGATCAGCCCTGGGAGGACAGGGCAGAAAGGACAAGATGGCCAAAATACCGTTCATTTTCCGCAAGACGAAGACGATTCGCAATCTGCAGTCCTATATGGACACAGTCTTTAATGAAGTTCTTCATACAACTCTCAATCCCGACGGACCCGGAGCCATCCGCGTTCATCTGATCCCTCCCAAGAAGGAGGAGAATGCCTTCAATCCAAGTGCCGCGATCATCAACGGGACGGATATTCTGCCGGTCAACTTCGTCTGGGCAGTGATTCTGGCCGAGCTTATACGGGAGACGAACCGCTACGATGGGAAAGAGATCAGCGAAGCGGATGTAGAAAGTATACTGGGGCGTACTGCAGACAACGTGAAGAAGATGATACCGGCCTATTCACGGGGGCGCATTAATAAGGATATCCATACCATTTATACGACCATACGCCAGATCGCGTACCGCGAAGAGGTGACGGAGAATGTGGAGCACATAAATATCGGTGATTACGCGCCGTTTATGCAGGCGCCGCACCGCATGGACCTGATGGTCAGTGCTATGACCAAAAACGGAAAATGGCACTGCAACCAGAAATGCGTGCACTGCTATGCCGCCGGACAGACGCTCTCGGATGAGGCCGAGCTTTCGACTGACGATTGGAAAAAGATCCTGGACCTGTGCCGGAGCGCAGGGATTCCGCAGGTCACCTTCACCGGAGGCGAACCCACCATGCGGGAGGATCTCTTTGAGCTTATTCACTATGCACGGTGGTTCATCTCCCGCGTCAATACCAACGGGATCCGTCTGACCCCGGAATACTGCAAGGGGCTGCGCGAAGCAGAGCTGGACAGCGTGCAGATCACGTTCTATTCTGCTGATCTCGATATCCACAACAAGCTGGTCGGGGCGGCTGGATACGAGCAGACGCTGGCGGGGATAAAGAACGCACTTGCCCAAGGGCTGTCAGTGAGTATCAACACGCCTCTCTGTACGCTCAACCGGGACTATGACAAGACACTGAAGCTTCTTCATGAACTCGGCGTCATTTATGTGACCTGCTCCGGCCTGATCACCACAGGGAGTGCTGCGGAAGCCGAGTCGGAGTCAATGCAGCTGACCAGCGCCGAGCTGGAAGAGATTCTACGCGGCGCAGTCGCTTATTGCGGCCAGAACGGCATGGAGATCGCGTTCACTTCTCCCGGATGGCTGGATGCACAAATCTTTGACGAACTGAATATCGCTTCACCTTCCTGCGGAGCCTGCCTGTCCAATATGGCTGTCACTCCGGGAGGAAATGTGGTGCCCTGCCAGAGCTGGCTTTCCGATAAGCCCCTGGGAAACATGCTCACGGATGACTGGGAGAAGATCTGGAACAGCGGGGAGTGCCGGAAGCGTCGTGAGTATTCTGCGCTGCTGACCGGCGAATGTCCCCTTAGGAGGTACTGCTGATGAGAAACGAAGCCGGGAGACTTAGAACAATGGATGATAAATATAGCTTTACTATATGGAGAAAGCGTCTGGCGCTTCTGCTGACGGGCATTTTGGTGCTGTTTTGCCTGAGTTTCTCCGGCCCCTTCACAATGACTGCGAAGGCGGCAGAACCCACGGATGAGATTGAGCATTTCCTGATCACTGTAGATGTACAGGACGACGCTTCTCTTAAGATGACGTATCACATTGACTGGAAGGTGCTGGACGACGAAGAATACGGTCCGCTGTCATGGGTAAACATCGGCGTTCCCAACAGTAACCATTCGGATATCACGGCGCTGGGGAGCAGTATCAGCAGGATCGAGGACAACGGGAATAAGCTGGCAGTTTATTTGGACCGCAGCTATTACGAAGACGAGGTGGCAAGTATCGAGTTTTCCTTTGTCCAGGACCACATGTACCAGATCGACCGATTCGTCGAGGGAGAGACGGTCTTCGCCTACACACCGGCGTGGTTTGACGACATCGAGATCAAGGATCTGACCATCCGGTGGAATGCGGACAAGGCGGGCGCGTGGCAGCCGGACTGCCTGCAGGAAGACGGCTATCTGGTCTTCTCTGCACATCTGAATGCCGGGGAGCACTATTCCATAACTGTTGCCTATCCCAACGACGCCTTTGCTTTCTCGGTCGACCGCCAGCAGGATGATGGAGGCAATGAAGGCGGATACAGCTCGGAATCGGAGTCTCTGACTTTCGAGGACGCGGCCTATGGGGCCATAGGCCTGGCGTTCGTGGCTTTCTTTATTCTGATCATGTTTATCATGATCGTGCGGTTTTTCCGCTTTATGGCCGGCGGACAAGGGTTTGGCAGTGACTCCGACGACTCTGACTACAAGAAAAAGATCACCCGTACCAAGATCGAATACTATGAGACCTGTCCGGGATGCGGTGCAGGACGGGAAGAGGGCAAGGACAACTGCCCTTACTGCGGGCGCAGTATGATCAAGAGCAAAGAAGTCGTGGAAGAGAAGGATCTTGATAAGCCGGAGAATTACAGCAAGAGCGGAACCTACAGATACGGCAGCGATCCAAACACTTATATTCTCGTCAATGTGATCAATACCCCTGTCGGACGGTCGTCAACCAGATCCGGAGGGCGCAGCTCCGGAAGCAGTTCCCGGAGGAGTTCCTCCTGTGCGTCTTCCTGTGCATCCAGCTGCGCATGTGCTTCCAGTTGTGCCTGCGCCTGTGCATGTGCTTCTTCCGGAAGGGCGGGATGCTCTGTTAAAGACTTTTTTAAAGAAAGTATCCACCGCGGAAGGGTCCGTGTGGAGAGTAAAGATGTTCCCGAGCCCGAGGCTCGAGCATAAAAACCACTTGATATCTAGAAAGGAAGGTTCAAATGAAGTATCGTACAATGGGAAAACTGGGGATACAGAGTTCCGCATTTGGCCTTGGATGTATGCGGTTCAACGGAGCCGCGTCGGGTGACAGCATCATTGATGAGCAGAAAGCGATCTCCCTCATACGCCAGGCGATTGACGGCGGTGTGGCATATCTGGATACAGCTTATGTCTATCTCGACAAGACATCGGAAATAGTGCTGGGCAAGGCACTTCGCGACGGCTACCGCGACAAGGTGACGATCGCCACGAAAGTGCCGCCGAATGAAGTGAACAGCCGCGCTGATATGGAGGCGGTGTTTGAGTCCGAGCTGCAAAAACTTCAAACTGACCATATCGACTTCTATCTGATGCACGCGCTCAACAGGGAGCGCTGGGAGACGTTTAAGAAGATCGGGGCGCCGGAGTATTTTGACGAATTAAAGAAAGCCGGTAAAATACGGTACAAATGTTTCTCCTTCCATGGCCCTTATGAGGAATTCGAATACATTCTGAATGACTATGACTGGGATATGTGTCAGATCCAGTACAACTTTATGGACATCAACAACCAGGCGGGCACGAAGGGGCTGGAACTGGCCGGCAGCAAAGGAATTCCTGTCGTGATCATGGAAGGGCTTCTCGGAGGGCGCCTTGCCAAGGCGCCGTCGAATGTGCAGGCTCTGTATGATGCATTTCCCGTAAAGCGCACGCCGGTCGAGTGGGCCTTCCGCTGGCTGTGCAACCACCCGGAGGTATCCGTCGTGCTGTCCGGCTGCAATGAGCCCGAGCAGGTGGAAGAGAATCTGCGGATCTTCGACACGGTGGATGTCGGCGCAATGAGCGCGGAAGAGCTCAGGCTCATAGACAACGTGCGCGATGCTTACAACAGCCGCATCAAGATCGGCTGTACGAACTGCCGCTACTGCATGCCGTGCCCGAACGGCGTGGATATTCCCGGGATCTTCAAGGTCTGGAACAATGTCTCGCTGTATGATACCGATCCGGCACAGAATATGGACCTCAAGGGAATCCGGGCAAAAGAAAGCGGCGCAGACAAATGCGTGGCCTGCGGAGCGTGCGAAGCAGCATGTCCGCAGCACCTGAGCATCATAGAGGAGCTGCAGAACGCCTGGAAAGACCTCACTTCTGCCTGATCATAACGGTAATGGATTAAAAATCGCTCTTCGGAGCGATTTTTTTTGCTTGTTTGCTTGTTTTGAAAAAACATTGTGGAACTTCTGCTTCACTGCCGTACAAAGAATTATGACGAAAAGGAAAAAACAAAATAATGACATGCCGGTCATTCATAATTGCATGTAAGGAGGCAATTAAAAATGAGAAGAATCAATTCAAAAGTTATCGCAGGCGCTCTGCTTGCGATTCAGATAGCAGCAGCAATGCCGGCAGCGGCTTTCGCCGGAGAGATCGAGAATCCGGCAGTGACGCAGGAACAGGCTGAAACAGAGGCGGCCGTTGAAGAGACAGCGGAAGAAGACGCAGAAGCTGCAAATGAAGAGTCTGAGAATGAAGATGACTGCAGAAGCTGTGACAGACGGATTCTCCTGCTATGCCGTTGAGTTTTACAGACTCGGAGATGCCGATCAGACAAAAGCAGATCCGGAGCCCGTGGAAGAAAAGAAAAACAATGACGGCGAGGAGCAGAAAACAGAGAAGACTGAGAAAACCGACACTATTGATAAAAACAAGAAATCCGAGACAGTAACGCCTGCCAAGGATTCCGAGAAAACGAAGAAAGCGGAGACGTCCGTAGAGAAAGAAAAGAAGTCGGAAGTAAAAAAATCTGAAGTTAAGAAAGCCGAAACAAAGAAGTCTGCATCAAAGAAAACGGCATCCGACCAGAAAAAGGAAAAGGCAAAGAAAGAGACGAACAAGAAGAGCCCCAAGACCGGTGACGCGCAGAATGCCGTCATGTGGATCACGATGATCGTTCTGGCTGCGGCTGGACTGTTCGGCCTGATTTTCACCCGCAGAAGAATCTGATATACTGGAATAAAGGTGTCAAAAGACGCCTTTAACGGAGTAATTGTTTGAAAAGATACTAAGAAGGAGGAATCTCTTGAAAGTCTTCGATTTCGACAACACGATCTATAGAGGAGAGAGCTCGATTGATTTTTCCTTCTCCATGATTCGGCACAACAAGAAGATCCTTCTGTATGTGCCGACTATTTTGACCAGTCTTGTCAAATACAAAATGTGCCTGCTCAGTAAGCAGCAATTGGAAGATATTATTAACGACTTTCTCGGGGGCGTGTTGGAAGGATCAGAGGACACGCAGGCCTTGATCGAGCGTTTCTGGGAGACACATGCAGACAGATTAAACAAGAGGATCCTGCCGTTGATCGGTCCCGAAGATGTGATCATGACGGCAAGTCCGATCATCCTGATCGATGCGGTCCGGGATAAGCTCGGCACGAACAACATCATCGGTACGGAATTGGATCTTGAGAAAAAGAGGATCACCTGGTTCAACTTCGGAGACAACAAGGTGAAACGGTACAGGGAGCGGTACGGGGATAAGACGATCGATGCCTTTTATACGGACTCTTATAATGATCGGGATCTGATGGAGATCTCCCGGAAAGTATATATTGTAAAAAGGGGGATTCCTGTCAGGAAGAGATGATACAAGTGAGGTGTCAAGGGGACGGTTCTTCTGACAACTTTTTCCAAAAAAGTTGTCAGAAGAACCGTCCCCTTGACACCCCTCTTTTATATTGGAAGCCGATGAAATATAATCATCTTATAGGCCAAGACTCATGAGGAGACCGGAGCAGTGCAGAGAAATCATCTTGAGCAGATCATAGAATTGAGGCATATTTTACACCGGCGGGCGGAGCTCTCCCTGCATGAGACAGAGACGAGCCGGATCCTGCAGGATTTCCTGAGAAAGAATACCTCTCTGGAGATCGTGCAGCGGGACGGGTGGTTCTACGCTGTGAAGCAGGGGGCAAATACCGCAGAAGCTGTTGCATTCCGGGCAGACATGGATGCCCTGCCGATCGAGGAGGGGATCGATCTCCCGTACGCCTCAGAACATCCGGGCGTTTCCCACAAATGCGGGCATGACGGACACTGCGCCGTTCTCTGCGGGCTCGCACTGGAGCTGGAGCACAGGGAGACCGACAGGCCGGTTTACTTCATATTCCAAAAAGCAGAGGAGATCGGAGCAGGCGGCTCGCAGGCTTCAGAACTGATCGTTGAGAAGGGGATCCGGGAGGTCTATGCCTATCACAATCTGAGCGGTTATCCGGAAGGTTCCGTTGTATACAGAAGGGGGCTTACACAGCCTGCCTCGGAGGGAATGAAGATCCTTTTTTATGGCAGGCAGTCCCATGCCAGTGCACCGGAGGACGGAATCAATCCCGCAGAAGTAATTGCGGAGACAGTTCTGTATATTCAGGATCTGCAGACCAAAGAGCACAGAGGGATGGTCCTGTGCACAATTACAGGGATTGAAGCCGGGAGCGGCGATTTCGGAATTTCTGCGGGGGAAGGAAGCATCAGTGTGACACTTCGCGCATCGGAGGAAGCAGAACTCCTTAAGATGGAGGATGATATCATGAAGTTTGCCAGAGCGCGTGCCGCGGAGCAGGGAATCCGGACGGAGATCCGGATTTCAGACAGGTTCCCGGAGACGAGAAACAGCGATGCCGGGATCGATAGGGTTCTGGCTGCGGCGAACCGGCTCGGAGCTGCGTGCCTTCCGATGGAACAGATGTGGAGGGCGTCGGAGGATTTCGGTCACTATTTAAAGAGATGTGAGGGCGCAATGTTCTACATCGGTAATGGGCAGGAGTGGCCGGCGCTTCATACAGTGGAGTACGATTTCAATGACCGGATTTCGGAGACGGCGGTGGACTTGTTTGTTATACTGGCGGGAAGGGATATGTGATGAATCTTTCGTTTTCTTTTATTTGGCCGATCGCGTTGGTCATTGCATCGAATGTAGTTTACCAGATCTGTGCGAAGTCTATTCCGAAGGGAATTAATCCGTTTGCTTCGCTGGTCGTGACATATTTGATCGGAGCTGCAGCGTGTGCCGCTTTGTATTTCCTTACCGGTCATGAAAATGGGCTTATGAAGGAATACAGCAAACTGAACTGGTCACCATTTGTGCTCGGCATAGTGATCGTAGGACTGGAGGCAGGATGGGTTTATGCCTACAAGGCGGGATGGCAGGTGAGTGTCGGGTTTATCGTGCAGAGTGCCTTCTTATCGAGCATACTCTTGTTTGTCGGATATTTCCTGTATCACGAAGCGCTTACTTGGAACAAACTGTTAGGGGTTGTTGTTTGTATAGTCGGACTGATCATCCTGAATTTAGGATAGTTTAAGAAGTCCTGATGAATCAGAATAATATTTTACAAATGAAGTCTACGACGGCTACGTAGATCCGGACCATTCCATGTGGTGGGCGTCCATGGCATGGGAAAACAAACAATGCGGGGCATGAATATCCGTCAATCCGCAAAAAGGACGGCCTGTTTGAGATCTACAAAGACAGACACGGTTTGGTCATAGGCGGAATGGAGGGTGGCAGTCCCGGGGATATTCTGAAAAAAGAGAGAGCTGCCGTGGATGATTTCGTCGGCGATGCCGAACAGTTTGATGATCTTACTATGATGTGCCTGGAATATAAAGGGGCTATCGTTAACAAATACCTCTGTTTTGGAAGGAAAACAGTTATGAAGATTCTTGTAACAGGACCTAACGGATTTGTCGGAGCCCGGATCATGAGCGAACTGGGTGACGCAATTCCCGCCCCGTCTCTGAGAGGGGCAGATGAAGATACCGTCAAACGTCTTGTCGATACTGTCAGACCGGACTGCATCATTCACACCGCTGCGATCTCGGACATTCAAACTTGCGAACAGAACGCCGATGCTTCCTACCACGCCAATGTCAGGATACCCGTCTGGCTTGCCGGGACCGGCGTCAAGATCGTGATCTTCAGCACAGACCAGGTCTACAGCGGATGCGACAGCGACGGACCGTACACGGAAGAAGAAGTAAAACCCGCAAATCTGTATGCGCGCCATAAGCTTGAGATGGAGCAGCGCACATTGGAGGCTGCTCCCGACACGGTCCTCCTCCGCGCAACGTGGATGTACGATATGCCGATGTACGGTCATGCCAATCGGGGCAATTTCCTCTGCAGCATGCTCCTCATGCCCGAGATCGCATTTTCTGCTGCGCAGCACCGCGCGGTGACCTATGTGCGGGAAGTGGCATCGCAGATCAGGAAAGCAGTGCTCCTTCCCGGAGGGATATACAATTACGGCAGTGAGAATGACCTGACAATGATGGAAACTGCGTGCTGGCTCAAAAAAGAGCTGGGCCTGCGGATCGACATCAGGGACGCAGGGCCGCGCCACAATCTGTGGATGGACTGCTCAAAGGCCCAAAATCACGGTATTGACTTTCACAACACGGTCGACGGACTCCGGCAGTGTATAGATGACTACAACCTGAAAACAGGAGCATGAGAAATGAGCAAAGTATTCTTTATTTCAGACCTTCACTTTGGACATAAATATGTGATCGCGTTTGACAAGAGGCCCTTTAAAGATGTACAGGAGATGGAAACGGAGATGATCCGGCGGTGGAATGCAAAGGTCTCGCCCGAGGACCATGTATTTGTGGTGGGAGATATGTTCGGCAAAGTCACCACGGCACATGCAGGAGAGATCGTACACACCCTTAACGGAAAGATCCACCTGATCCGCGGCAACCATGATCCGAAGGGAGAACTGTTCGAGAGCCTGTTCGAGGAAGTCGTCCCGAGCAAAGCGATCCGGGTCCGCGTCAGGGGAGAAAAACAGATCGTGATCATGCGCCACCGTCTCCTGCCAATCTTTAAGGGAAACAACGAGGGCGTTGTGCAGCTGTACGGGCACACGCACGGGTCGGCGGTCGCTGATCTGGAAGACAGGTATATCCACTTTATGAACTGGCTGGGCGTGCCGATGCATTCTTTCAATGTCGGTGCCTGCCGCATGAACTACGAGCCCCGGACCCTGGAGGAAATCCTGGAAGAAGCCGGAGAGCTCCTTTTGCAAAAATAGAGTTTCGTCAAAACAGAGAAAGATGAGCAGGAGGCCATTATGCAAATAAGCAGAGTGCATTCGATTTTCTTCAGTCCGGCAGGCTCCACCAAAGCGGTGACAGAGTACATTGCCGGCCGTGTCGCAGAGGCCTTTGGTGTCCCGCATGACAGCATAGACTTTACGCTGCCGGAAGAGAGAACAAACAAGTACAGTTATAAGCCGGATGAGCTGGTCGTTTTGGGCATGCCGACCTATGCCGGCAGGATTCCCAACAAAGCGCTGCCTTTTGTACAGACTCTGTTTGAGGGACAGGAAACACCGGCGATCTGTGTCGTCACATATGGAAACAGGGATTATGACAGTTCACTGACAGAGCTCGTATTGGAAATGACCGATAACGGATTCAGGGTGTTTGCAGCGGGAGCATTTGTCTGCAGACACGTCTTCTCGGACAAGATCGCGGCGGGAAGACCGGATGGAGCGGACTACGGGAAAATGGATGAATTTGCAAAAGAAGCGGAGAAAAAGCTCTGCGGAGATACCGATTCTATCCTTCAGACTCCCGTGATCCGAGGCGGTGCCCCCGTAGCACCTTATTATGTCCCCAAGGGAGAAGACGGACAGCCTGCGAAATTTCTGAAAGCGAAGCCCAAGACAGAACTGTCCAAGTGTACGAATTGCGGGACCTGCGCAAAGGTATGCCCGATGGGGTCCGTTTCCCGCGAAAACTTTTCAGATGTGACCGGGATCTGCATTAAGTGCCAGGCCTGCATAGTGAGCTGCCCGGAGGGGGCTAAATATTTTGACGATGCAGCTTTTTTGTCTCATGTCCGCATGCTGGAAAGAGACTATATTCAGAGAAAAGAGCCGGAGTGGTTCGTCTGAAAGGAGACAGAGAACCGTCCCCTGTCTCCCGAAAGTTCTTGATTTTCTTCGGCAGCAGAAGTAGTATTAACAAAGAAAGTTAACAGACGAGGCAAAGGCGCTTCAGGTATGGATCGGTCGATCCACGCTTGAAGTGCCTTTTTTATTTTGGCGGGATATGAAGGTCATTTGCGAAGACAGAAAATGATGTGGGCGCATATGCGAGAGGAAAGGAGAATACTTTGGCAAAGGTAAACAAAAACTATTTAAAGCTGCCGGGAAGTTATCTGTTCTCGGCGATCGGCAAAAAGGTACGCGAATTTTCGGAAGCGAATCCGGAGGCTTCGATCATCCGGCTTGGGATCGGGGATGTGACGCAGCCCATCGTACCAACGGTCATAGAGGCCCTGCACAATGCAGTCGACGAGATGGGGCGCGCGGAGAGTTTTCGCGGATATGCACCGGATCTGGGCTACGAATTTCTGCGGGATGTGATCTCAAGAGAGGACTACAAGGCCAGGGGATGTGAGATTTCGGCAGACGAGATCTTCATCTCTGACGGTGCCAAGTGCGATTGCGGCAATATTCAGGAGATCTTCGGAATATCGAATAGGGTCGCCGTGTGCGATCCTGTATACCCCGTCTATGTGGATTCCAATGTCATGGCCGGCAGAACGGGTGCTTACAATGCGCAGACGGGACGATTTGACAATGTGATCTATATGCCCTGTACGGCGGAAAACGGCTTTGTCCCGGACCTGCCGGAGGAGGTTCCGGATCTGATCTATCTGTGTTTTCCCAACAATCCGACCGGCGCGGTCATTACCAGACCGAAGCTGCAGAAATGGGTCGACTACGCCAATCGCAACAATTCGATCATTCTCTACGATGCAGCATACGAGGCCTACATTGCGGAGCCGGACATGCCTCACAGCATCTATGAGTGTGATGGCGCAAGGGAGTGTGCGATCGAGTTCCGCTCCTTCTCCAAGACGGCGGGTTTTACCGGATTGCGGCTCGGCTATACAGTGATTCCTTTGGAACTGGAGACAGATGGCGTCAAGCTGTGGCCCTTGTGGGCAAGGCGTCACGGGACAAAATATAACGGAGCTCCCTATATCATTCAGCGGGCAGGGGAAGCGGTTTATTCGGAGAAAGGCCGGCAGCAGGTCCGGGAACAGATCTCCTATTACATGGGCAATGCGAAGTATATCCTGGACGGGCTGAAGTCTGCCGGATATGAGGTCTCGGGCGGCGTCAACGCGCCTTATATCTGGCTGCGGACACCGGGCAGCATGACGAGCTGGGAATTTTTCGATGAGCTGCTCATGAGGGCCAATGTGGTCGGAACGCCGGGTTCCGGCTTCGGGCCGAGCGGAGAGCACTATTTCCGGCTGACTGCGTTTGGCAGCCGGGAGAGCACGATCGAAGCGGTAGACAGGATCAAGAGAATGTAGGAGTGCAAACTACCCCAGAGGTGTTTTGTCATAGAGGTGTTTTATTATAAGTGTTTTATTAGATAGGAGGCAGGAAATGTGTTCGATTTTGGCTTACTGCAGCGGGCAGGCGGACTATGAGAGAGTGGCTTTGATGCTCTCGAGGACAATCTCGAGGGGACCGGATGACAGCAGGATCCTGAATACCGGGAACGGGTTTTTGGGTTTCAACCGTCTTGCGATCATGGGGCTGACTCCGGAAGGGATGCAGCCGTTTACCTTAAACGGGAACTCTGTGGTCTGCAACGGTGAGCTCTATCGGTTCCGAAAGATGAAGGAGAGACTGATCGAAGAAGGCTATACTTTTATGAGTGATTCTGACTGCGAGATCCTGCTGCCTCTCTATGAAAAATACGGAATGGATATGTTCCGTTTTCTGGACGCGGAGTACGCTCTGGTCCTGTATGATGCGGAGAAAAAAGAATATATTGCAGCGCGGGACCCGATCGGCATCAGGCCGCTGTATTTTGGCAGAGATGAGAAGGGAATCCCGGTCTTCGCGTCGGAACCTAAGAACCTTGTGGGAATCTGTGAGAGGATCGAACCTTTTCCGCCCGGGCACTGCGCTGTGATCAGCGCCGCGCACCTGGGACCTTGGGATATCGAATGCATCCCTCTTGCGCACCAGGGGATTCCGATTGCGGAGTACAGCAGGATCTGGGACGCCGGATATTATCTTGATGACGAACTTCCCGAGATCAAAAGAAACATCCGCGACAAGCTGATCGCAGGAATCGAGAAGCGGCTTGACGCGGATGCACCGGTCGGATTCCTCCTTTCCGGCGGGCTGGATTCTTCTCTGGTCTGCGGCGTCTCTGCGAAGCTCATGGACAAGCCGCTGCGAACTTTTTCCATCGGAATGGACCTGGATGCGATCGACCTCAAATACGCGAGAAAAGTAGCGGAGTATATCGGGAGTGAGCACTATGAAGTGATCATTTCAAGAGACGATGTGATTGCAGCGCTGGAGCCGGTGATCAAGGCGCTCGGCACCTACGACATCACGACGATCCGTGCGTCGATCGGTATGTATCTGGTCTGCAAATGGATTCATGAGAATACGGATGTGCGCGTCATTATGACGGGAGAGATATCGGACGAGATTTTCGGCTACAAGTACACTGACTTTGCACCGGATGCGGCGGCCTTCCAGAAGGAGGCGGAGAAGAGGATCCGGGAGATCCACATGTACGATGTGCTGCGCGCAGACCGCTGTATCAGTGTGAACTCTCTGGAGGCGAGAGTGCCTTTCGGCGATCTGGATTTTGTCTCATACTGCATGAAGATCGATCCGGAGAAAAAACTGAACAAATACGGGATCGGGAAATATCTGCTCAGAGCTGCTTTCGAGGAGGACAAGCTGATACCATGGGATATCCTGATGCGGGAGAAGGCGGCTTTCTCAGATGCAGTCGGGCATTCGCTCGTTAACGACCTGATCGAGTATGCGGGGAGTGTTTATTCGGATGAGGAGTTTGAGGAGCGCAGGCTTTTATATACACACGCACAGCCATTTACCAAGGAATCCCTTTTGTACCGTGAGACCTTCGAGAAGTATTACCCCGGCCAGTCCGAAATGGTCGTGGATTTCTGGATGCCCAACCGGGAGTGGGAGGGCTGCAACGTGAACGATCCGTCGGCCAGGGTGCTGTCCAACTACGGGGCGAGCGGAGAGTAAAGCTTGTGGTCCTCTGCGGACCGGGATACCGTTTTGATGCCTTCAGAGTGTTCTATTAAGGGTATCAAAACGGCAGCCGGCAAGCATATTCCCAAAACTCTTCACAAGTATTTATTTATAAATATTTATTTACAACTGCCTTGTTAGCTTCCCTCTCCAGAGAATCATCCGGGATCGGGAATTTTGTCAAAGAGATTCCGTATCTTCTTTCCAATGCTCTCTGCAGAAGAAGATCACAGACATGAGGATTCTTGGGCAGCAGCGGACCATGAAGATAAGTGCCTATAACATTTCTGTAAAGGACGCCTTCACAGGCGTCCTTTCCGTTGTTGCCGTGACCATACAGAACTTTGCCAAAAGGTATATTGTCACCGATATAAGTTCTGCCGCCATGATTCTCAAACCCGACGATTTCATAAGGAAGAGCATCCGGCAATGACTCATTTCTAAGGATGGTATTGGAGATCAGCCTTGGCGAACCCTGTTCTGTATAGAGATCCACCAATGAGAGTCCCTCCATCCGCCCGTCAGGGGTATCATAGTAGTGGCCAAGCAGCTGATACCCGCCGCAGATTGCGATCAATGTTCCTCCATCTTCCACATAATCATGCAGGTCCTGACGGATCTTCTGCAGATGAGCGCAGACGAGCTGCTGTTCACGGTCGGAACCGCCGCCCAGAAGGACAATATCTGCAGACGCCAAGGAAAGCTTGTCATCTGAATTGCATTCCGTGACCTGCGCATCGATTCCGCGCCATTTGCAGCGCATGCGCATGCACTGTATGTTTCCCCGATCCCCGTAGAGGTTCAGAAGATCGGGATAGAGGTGTACGATATTCAGTCTGTAAGAACTGTTATGCAGCTCGCCCGCGCCGTCATTATTCATTTCTGAAACCCCTTTAACTTCTGAATTCCTTTTAACTTCTGAATTCCCTTTGATTTCTGAATCCCTTCCAGATACTTATGCGCCTCATAAAGCGCTGTATAATTGACGAGCACATATAAGTTGTCACATCCGCCCGCAAGCCGACGGTCGATCGCTTCTTGTACGGAAAGAGCCAAATCCGACTTGATCTCCACATATTTGAGCCGCAGCTGCATGTCGAGCGCCCGCAGGCCGCTCACGGTAATGGAGCGGATCGTTTCATCTGCCAGCTTGTCAAAATCCACATCCCACAGCCAGGAGACGTCCCTCCCGTCTTGGGCGTTATCGTTGATCACAATGATCAGGTCCTTTGGTGAACGGTCCTGCAGCATGGCGGAGATATTCTGGTTGAAACCGGCAGGATTCTTGGCAAGATTTAACAGCACTTTTCGAGAAGCGTTTTCGCCGCCATGATTTTCAGTATGTGCTCCAATATGAAAAATCTCACCGCGCCCGAACTGCGGTCTGAACTCGCGGAGGACCTCATGGAACTTGTCTGTGGGGAGATGAATTTCCCGAAGAGCACTGTAGACGGCGAGAATATTGTAGACGTTGTAGAAACCGGTGAGAGGCGAAGTGACCCGGACAGGTGCAGACCTGTTTTCCTGTGCGTCGGAAGAACCCGATGGAATAGAGGAAGAATCAGCTTCCTGTATGTCAAAAGACAGCTGTGGTGAGAGTCTGACGCAGGAAGCATCATAGTCAATTGCCGGCCTTCCAAAACCGCAGGAAGGGCATCGGTATACACCGAGCTGGCTGAAGTGGTAAAAATCATATTGTAAGGGCGCGCCGCAGTTCTCGCAGAAACGGCTTTCACGGATCTCAGTCGATGAGGCTGTTTCTATACCTGCCAGATTCTCACTTACGCCATAGGTGACATAGGGATGACCGCTCTTTTGTGCCAGATAGAATGTCAGGGGATCGTCGCCGTTGATGACCAGCATCATATTCGGAGCAAGGCGGATGGCATCTTCGAGGGCCTTCATTGTGAGATCGATCTCGCCATACCGGTCCAGCTGGTCGCGGAACAGGTTGGTGAGGATCATGAGATCCGGATGAAGATCCTTCAGGACATGGACAGAAGAGGCCTCATCGACTTCAAGGCACCCGTAGTCTGCGTCGAGGTGCCCGAAGGAATCCGCGGCGGTGGCCAAAGCGGCGGCGATGCCTTCCATCATGTTGGCACCGAGCCGGTTGGAGACAACGCGAAACCCCTGTGCTTCAAGAGCGGAGCACAGGAGGTTATTGGAAGTCGTTTTGCCATTGGTGCCGCAGGTGACGATGATTCCGCGGCGGATCTGTGCGGCAAGAGGTGCGATGATATGCGGATCGATTTTCATGGCCGCTTTGCCCGGAAGCGTTGAACCGGGCCGGCCTGTCAAATGACAGGCCTTGAGAGCAGCTTTGGCAGCGGTGATCGCCAAAAGCGTACGCAGGTGCAAGGGATACCTCCTTGTGAGTGGAGCGTTGCAGATCACATCCTCGCAGCGTCAGACTGCAGGCAGCAGTTTAGGAAGAGTTCAGACCTCCTGTGCAAGGAAGCGGATAAACTCGTCCATTTCTTTTTTGGTCTTAAGCCGGCCGAGGTAGAGGTTGTCCCCCATTCCGTTGGCCAGGACCTCAGGAAGGCGTTGCTGAAGGACGATCTTGTCTGCATATTTTGACAGGACCTCTTCCTGCGAGTGAACATAGTGACGGCTGTCTCTGAGTCCTACGGATACACAATAGTATTTCTCGGCGTGCTCATTGGGAGCTAAGCGGTCATAGCAGACCATATCTGCCCAATCCTTGTAGACATCCGTGCTGTTGGCAAAATTGATCATATCGGGAGTGAATCCGCCGGAAGGCCGCAGGTTTACTTCCAGACCGACCACGGTTCCTTTTTTGCCCAGATACGGGTGATCCTTGCCCAGGCGGAAGAACTCGAAGTGAATGAAACGGCTCCGAACGCCGAAGGCGGCGACGCATCTGCGTCCTGCATCGCGAAGGTCCTCTTTGATCTGTTTTTCAATGTAAAAGACACAGCTTTCCTGGTTGAGCACGGTTTCCATGATCGATCCCGGTGTGTGGTTTCCCGTCTCCAGAAGAGGATGCCCGTGACTGTCTATGATCGCGTCATAGGAATAGACATCGCCAGGGACAAATTCTTCCATAATAAACTGGATACCTTCGAGATCCTCTTCATGAAAGCTGCACAGTTCTTCATCATTGTTTAATTTGTAAGTGTTTACAGCGCCGACCCCGTTGTCCGGCTTAACGATCACCGGATAGCCGACTTCCTCTATGAAGGCCCTGCTCTGGGCAAGATCTGTCACCAGATGAAAACGGGCGCAGGGAACGCCGGCCTTCTTATAGCACTTCTTCATTCCGGACTTGCACTTGATCGGAGTGAGCACTTCCGGCTTCATTCCGGGAATGTTGAAGTCTTTCCGAAGCTGTGCATCCTGCTCCAGCCAGTACTCATTGTTGCTCTCAAGTCCGTCGATCTTTCCGTATTTGAAGCTGAAAAATGCCACAGCCCGGAACATCTCATCATAGTTTTCCATATTGTCAACGCGATAATACTCTGTCAGAGATTCCTGCAGCATATAGTCGAGTGAGTCGTAAGGTGTATCTCCGATTCCGAGGACGTTGACTCCGTTTTTGTGCAGATGATAGCAGAAATAGCGGTAGTTGACCGGGAAATGCGGCGAGACAAATATAAAGTTCTTCATAAGAATAAGATCCTTTCTTTTCGAAAACGATATTGGGAATCCGTTGAAAAGAGGTTAACAGAATATCCTTTCATGTGCAATGAAAAATGCGCGCCGGAAACAGTAAGGATGGTTTAGGGAGATTTAGGGAGATTTAGGAAGATTTCGCGCAGTAGTCAAAATATCATTCCGCATCGATCGTCGAGATTCCCATAGTGACTTCCTCCAGCACTTCAAGCAGCATGCGCACAGTATCCAGCGAAGTGAGCATCACAACGTTGTTCTGCGCGGCGATGCTGCGGAGTGCGACACCGTCTCCGTAGTGCACACCGGAGAGGATCGCACGCGTGTTGATGACATAGCTGACGTATCCCGCACGGATGGAATCGAGCATCTCCTCACTGTTTTCGCTGGGTTTATGCAGAACCCGGGTCTTTATGCCGGCTTCCCGCAGGTATTCAGCCGTCAGCGTCGTCGCTTCGATATTAAAACCCATCTCATAGAAGCGGCGGACCAGGGGGATGGTCTCTATTTTGTCCTCATCGGCAACACTGACAAGGACAGTGCCGTAATTGCGGAGCGTCATGCCGGAAGCGATCATGGCCTTGTAGACGGCGCGATGGAGCTTCTTGTCGTATCCGATGGCTTCTCCTGTGGACTTCATCTCCGGAGAGAGATAAGCATCTATGCCGCGGAGCTTGGAGAAGGAAAAAGCCGGCACCTTGACGTAATAGCGCGATTTTTCAACGGGATAACGCACGATGAGGCCCTGGCCCTTCAAAGTGATGCCAAGGCTGACAAGTGTGGCGATATCCGCAAGACTGTAGCCGGTTGCCTTGGAGAGGAAGGGCACAGTCCGCGAGGAGCGCGGGTTGACCTCGATGATATAGACATTTTCGCGCTCATCGACGATGAACTGGATGTTGAAGAGGCCGCGGATCCCGATGCCGAGTCCGAGCCTTTCCGTGTAATCGAGGATGGTCTTTCTGACACCGGCAGAGAGGCTGTAAGGGGGATAGACGCTGATCGAATCGCCGGAGTGTACACCGGTCCGCTCGACCAGCTCCATGATGCCCGGGACAAAAACACGCTCACCGTCGCATACCGCATCTACTTCAACTTCCTTGCCCCGGATATAGTGGTCCACGAGGACAGGCCTTGACTCGTCGATGGGTTCGGCCGTCTTCAGATAGCTGCGAAGGTCAGCTTCTTTGGCAACAATCTGCATAGCTCTTCCGCCCAGGACAAAGCTGGGACGCACAAGGACAGGATAGCCGATTTCTGCTGCGGCTCGAACGCCTTCCTCCCTGGAGGGGACGGCACATCCCTTGGGCTGGGGAATCCCCAGCGCTTCGAGGAGCTTCTCGAACAGATCGCGGTTCTCTGCCCGGTCGATGGCGTCACAGTCCGAGCCGATGATCCTGACGCCGCGGGCATGCAGCGGGTCCGCCAGATTGATCGCCGTCTGTCCGCCGAGCGTCACGATGACTCCGTCAGGCTTTTCCATTTCGATCACATTCATCACGTCTTCTACGCACAAGGGTTCAAAATACAGCTTATCCGAGCAGGTATAATCCGTGGAAACGGTCTCAGGATTGTTATTGATGATGATAGCTTCGTACCCCGCCTTTTGGATCGTCTGTACAGCGTGGACGGTGGAGTAGTCAAACTCCACGCCCTGGCCGATGCGGATCGGGCCGGCTCCCAGTACGATCACTTTTTTCCTGTCAGAGAGGTGCACTTCGTTTTCGACCTCGTTTTCGACCTCTGGGGTAGTTTGTTCTGGGGTAGTTTGTTCTGGGGTAGTTTGTTCTGCTGCGGTTTCATAGGTCGAGTAGAAGTAGGGAACATAGCTGTCGAACTCTGAGGCACAGGTGTCGATCATCTTGTAGACCGGCATAATTCTGTTTTTGGACCGAAGTGAGAATATTTCCTCTTCGGAGAGATCCCACAAAATGCCGATCTCCCGGTCTGAGAAGCCCATTTTCTTGGCTTCGCGCAGTTCTTCCAGGTCGCCGGGAGCAGCGGCCAGGGCTTTTTCTTCCTGTACGATTCGCCGGATGGAGCGCAGGAAGAAGCGGTCGATGCCGCTCAGGAGAAGGATTTCGTCTTCGAGCATACGACAAGACACCCCAGAGCTCGATTGCGCATGAGCGCCGGGGGCATGACAAACTACCCCAGAGGTCGATGTCGTCTGATGTGCCCGGCGCAGCAGCTCCGCAATTGCAAAGATCCGGTCGTCGGTACCTGTGCGGATGTAATGAAGAAGCTCCTCCTTCGTCAGAGGATCAAACTTGGGATCGTGCAGGTGGAAGTGTCCTGTCTCGAGGGAGCGGACTGCCTTGAGGAGGCTCTCTTCCAAGGTACGGCCGATGCTCATGACCTCACCGGTCGCTTTCATCTGTGTGGAGAGCGAATTGTCCGCGTCCGTGAACTTGTCAAAGGGGAAACGCGGCATTTTCGTGACGACATAATCCAGAGCCGGTTCGAAGGAAGCGGGCGTGTTGGCAAGAGGAATCTCGTCGAGCGTCATGCCGACTCCGATCTTTGCGGACACACGGGCGATGGGGTATCCGCTCGCTTTGGAAGCCAGTGCCGATGAGCGGGAGACGCGCGGATTGACTTCGATCAGGTAATATGAGAAAGAATACGGGTCCAGCGCGAACTGGACATTGCATCCTCCCTCGATCTCGAGGGCACGGATCACCTTCAGCGCGCTGTCGCGCAGCATGTGGTATTCCTTGTTGGTGAGAGTCTGTGAAGGGCACACGACAATGGAATCCCCGGTGTGAATGCCCACGGGATCCATGTTTTCCATATTGCAGATAGTGATCGCGGTATCGCTGCTGTCGCGCATCACTTCATATTCGATCTCTTTATAGCCCTTCACGCTTTTCTCGATCAGGACCTGGCTGACCGGGGAGAGTGCGAGGGCGTTTTTCATGATGGAGATAAATTCTTCTTCACTGTCCGCAAAACCGCCGCCTGTACCTCCGAGTGTAAAAGCAGGCCGCAAAACGACAGGGTAGCCGATGTCACGTGCCGCCCGGAGACCTTCCTCCATAGAACAGGCAATTTCCGAGGGGAGTACAGGCTCACCCAATCGCAGGCATAATTCTTTGAACAGTTCGCGGTCCTCCGCCAGCTCGATGGACAGGCTCTTCGTTCCCAGGAGCTCCGTGCGGCATTCTGAGAGGATGCCTTTCTTCTCGAGCTGCATGGCGAGGTTGAGCCCGGTCTGCCCGCCGATACCCGGCAAAATAGCGTCGGGACGCTCTTTGCGCACTATTTTGGCAATGTATTCCAGAGTCAGGGGTTCCATGTAGACTTTGTCGGCAATGGAAGTGTCGGTCATGATCGTCGCAGGGTTAGAATTGCACAGGATGACCTCATAGCCTTCCTCTTTCAGCGCAAGACAGGCCTGGGTTCCGGCATAGTCAAACTCAGCTGCCTGCCCGATCACGATGGGGCCGGAGCCGATGACGAGGATTTTATGAATATCGGTGCGTTTAGGCATGGGGCGCCTCCTTTTTGCAGGACTTCATCAGACCGATAAAACGGTCAAACAGGTATGCGCTGTCCTGTGGACCCGGAGAGCTTTCCGGATGGTACTGGACGCTGAACGCGCGGTCTTTTTCACACTTCACGCCTTCAATCGTATTATCCAAAATATTGACATGCGTCACAGTGAGATCTGTCTGTTCCAGGAATTCGGCATCCACAGCATAGGAATGATTCTGCGAGGTGATTTCAATACGGCCGGTTGCCAGATCCCTCACCGGATGATTTCCGCCGCGGTGGCCGAACTTGAGCTTATAGGTTTTGGCCCCATACGCGAGGGACAGAATCTGGTGTCCGAGGCAGATGCCGAAAATGGGAAATCTGCCTTGCAGCGCCCGCACGGTCTCGATGGTCTCCGGCACATCCGTGGGATCGCCGGGACCGTTTGAGATCATGACCCCGTCCGGTTTCAAAGTGCAAATGACCTCAGAGGTCGTGTTCCAGGGGACTACCGTGACATCGCATCCGCGCCGGTTCAGGGAGCGGAGGATGTTTTTCTTCATGCCGCAGTCGATGAGGACGACGCGGAAAGAAGCGGGAGACTGAGCGTGGGAGTGTCGGATTACTTTGCTGCTGACACGGGATACTGCATTAGCAGGCATTCGGTAACTGCGAAGTTTCCTCAGACCTTCTTCGAGAGGCGTAGAGATGTCTGTGATCAGGCATTTACGCGTTCCATAATCCCTGATAGAGCGGTTCAGCTTTCTTGTATCCACGCCGCTGATGCCCGCGATACCGTATTTCTGCATGACTTCTCCAAGTCTGGCCGTGCTTCTGAAATTGGACGGCTCGTCATTGTACTCGTGTACGATCAGCGCGCCGATCGTGGGAATATCAGTCTCGTAGTCATCATCGGCCATGCCGTAGTTTCCAATCAGGGGATAAGTCATAACGACGGCCTGGTCAGTGTAGGAAGGATCGGAGAGGATTTCCTGGTAGCCGACCATGGAAGTGTTGAATACGATTTCCAGAATCTTGTCCTGCATGTCGCCAAATCCATAGCCGCTGTATTTTGACCCGTCTT
>ODAI014508349.1_pt1 | contig 54663 bp, 37 predicted proteins | sample 1539321 | NCBI WGS metagenome assembly ODAI01 (sample SAMN02144231, study PRJEB22623) | gut metagenome | biome: sheep rumen | host: Ovis aries | place: New Zealand | reverse complement strand
TTTTGTCCAGGGTAGCGATACCTACGAGTCGGAAGCTATCGACTATAACTTTAAGACGCAGAAAGGCCTTATACGTGGGGTAGTGACCCAGCAGGGTGAGGGCTATGTGACTAGCGACAAGGCAAAGAAGTTGGCCGATGGCACGTTCCAGATGGTCGATGGAAAATACACCACTTGCGATATGCACGAGCATCCGCATTTCTATCTCGACCTGACCAAGGCGAAGGTAAAGCCGAAAGAGTATGTGGTTACTGGACCCGCATACCTGGTTATACTTGATGTGCCTATCCCGCTTTTCATCCCCTTCGGTTACTTCCCTTTCACTGAAAGCTATTCGTCGGGTTTGTTGATGCCTAGTTATGGTTACGATTCCCAACGAGGCTATTATTTGAGGAATGGCGGTTACTATTTTGCCATTAACGACTATGTTGACCTAGCTTTGCGGGGCGATGTCTATACCAAGGGTTCATGGGGCCTGAATGCCACTTCGCGCTATAAAAAGCGTTACAAGTATAGCGGTAATTTCAACATCAGCTACCAAAAGACGATTTATGGCGAGGAACCTAATCTGCCCGACTATTCTGAAATGAAGGATATGAAGGTGATGTGGACCCATGTGCAGGATGCCAAAGCCAATCCGTTCAGTACGTTGTCGGCTTCGGTGAACTTCTCGTCATCTGCCTATAACAAGAATAACGTCGACTCGTACTACAATCCGGCCTACTATTCAGAAAACAACAAGTCTTCGAGTATCAACTACCAGTTGAACATCCCGAACACGACGATGTCGCTGGCTTCTAACGCAACCCTCAACCAGCGTACGGCCGACTCTACAATCTCGCTGTCGTTGCCGAATATCTATTTCAACGCGTCGCGTATGTATCCGTTCAAGCGCAAGTCGCAGGTGGGTAAGGACCGTTGGTATGAAAAGCTCTACGTGGGTTATAACTTCAATTTCAACAATACCTACTCTACAAAAGAAGACGAGTTCTCGTTTGGCGACATCTTCTCGAAGGGTAACAATGGAATAAAGCATGCCTTCAGCACTGGTGCTTCTTACACTGTGATGAAGTATTTTGTGCTGTCTCCTTCTATTTCGTACCGCGAGCGCTGGTATTTCCGGAAGAACGAACAAACGTTCGACGAGGCCCGACAGGTCGTTAAAGAAGATACGGCTAAGGGCTTCTATCGTGTCTACGACGTTTCCACCAACCTCGACCTCAGTACACAGTTGTACGGTTTCTATAAACCGCTCAACTTTATGGGGGGAAAGAAGATTAGCATGATCCGTCACGTCCTGACGCCAACGGTCGGCTTCTCGTGGGTGCCTGTTATCGACAACGACAACCACGGCTTCTATTACCGTAGGGTTCCGGCAACTGGCCAGTACGATCGTGTTGACTACAGCTATTTCCGCAGCGGTATTTTCGGGTCGACTACCACTGAAGACCAGGGTAACATCAATTTCGGCTTGAACAACAATGTAGAGATGAAGGTGGTTTCCGATAAGGACTCTTCCGGCTTCAAGAAGATTTCGCTTATCGACAACCTCTCGGCTACCACCTCTTACAACATCTTTGCCGACTCTCTCAATTGGTCCGATATCTCAACCACGCTCCGTTTGAAACTGACCCAGCAGGTGTCTTTGAATGTGAACGCTTCGTTCACACCATACACTTACCAGCTGAACCAGTATGGCAGCCCGACCAAGGTTAATGTTACCGAATGGGAAAAGAACCACCGCATTGCACGTATGCGTACGGCTTCTACGTCGTTCGGTTACACCTTCTCTAACAATATGTTCAAGAAGGATGGCAAGAACGATGCGACTTTGAACGAAAACAACAGTATTGACGGCTTCGACGAAGACAAGGAGAACGACAATACCCCTTCTTTGCGAAAGAATAAGAAACAGAAAGACAATACCGATGCCGAGGGCTACGAAAAGTTCTCTCTGCCTTGGCATTTCCGTATTGATTATTCCGTCTCTTACGGCGACAGAACGTTCAACAAACGCAAACTGACCTACGACCAGGAAATCGACCAATCGCTCAATTTCTCTGGTAATGTCCAGTTCTCTAAAAACTGGGAGGTTTCCTTCAGCTCGGGTTACGACTTTACAATGAAGGAAATTTCATACACCTCGTTCAATATTACCCGCAATATGCACTGCTGGTACTCAACTTTGAATCTGGTTCCTTTCGGCGACAATTTCTCTTACAGCTTCCATATTGGTGTACGTTCTTCTATGTTGCAAGACCTCAAATACGAGCAGCGTAGAAATAGAACCGATTTCCCTGTATGGAGCGAGGATTGGTAAACTTAGATAAACTTATTAGATTCATCTCGGAAAACTGCTACATTGGTTGAATTTTCTATTATGTTAAAATTGGTCTGAAATGCCACTTTTTTTAATAATTTTAGTAACTTTAACCACAAGTAAATTGCAATGTGTGGGGATATTTGTTCCCCTTTTTAAAATTATAGAAACAGAAGATGAGGAAAATAATAGAAACTCAGTCGGCTCCTGCCGCAATCGGTCCTTATAGTCAGGCGGTTATAATCGATTCATTCCTCTATGCATCGGGTCAGTTGGGTATTAATCCCCAAACAGGTAATTTAGAGGGTGACACTATTCAGTCACAAACCAAACAATCGCTCAGTAATATCAAGGCTATTCTGGCAGAAGCAGAGATGGATTTTTCAAACGTTGTCAAGACCACAGTTTTCCTTTCCGATATTGCGTTGTTTGCCGACTTCAATGCGGTTTACAGCGAGGCGTTCCCAAATAACGCCCCTGCACGCTCGTGCGTAGCCGTTAAGGGGTTGCCAAAAAATGCGTTAGTGGAAATTGAGGTTATTGCTCATAAGTAAAGTATGAAAGAGAACGGGTATATTTTTGAAACTAGTTGGGAAGTTTGTAACAAAGTGGGTGGTATCTATACCGTCCTTTCTACTGTTGCCGCTTCTCTGAAGGCTGAATATGGTAATAATCTTTTCTATATTGGTCCAGATTTCCATATCGAAAATTCACCTTTGTTTAAGGAAGATACCAAGCTTTATGCCGATTGGGTAAAAGCAGCGGCTAGTGAGGGATTGAAACTCCGTGTGGGTACTTGGAACGTACCGGGCAATCCACAGACTATTCTTGTCGACTTTCATGTGTTCGACGGCCAGAAGGGTGCTTTCCTCTACCAGTTGTGGACTGCTTACTCGATCGACTCTATGAATATGGGGCAGGATTACGAGAACAGCATCATGTTCAGTTATGCTGCCGCAAAAGTGGTGGAAAGTTTTGGCAACTTCTACAAGATAGCCAAGGCTAAGACTGTGGCTCATTTCCATGAGTGGCAGACTGCAGCCGGTCTTCTTTATTTGAAGTTGAACAACCTGCCTTACAAGACGGTGTTTACTACACACGCTACGACTGTAGGGCGTTCTATCTGCTTCAACAACAAGCAGCTATATCAGTATTTTAAAAACTATAATGGTGACCAGATGTCGTATGAACTGGAGGTTAAAGCCCAGCATGCGGTTGAAAAACATGGCGCACTGAAGGCTGACTGTTTCACTACTGTCAGCGACATTACTGCACGCGAGTGCTTGCAATTGCTAGGCAAGGCTCCCGATGTAGTCACTCCTAACGGGTTTGAGGCTGGTTTCGTTCCTAAGGGCAGCAAGTTTACGCAGGTCCGCAACGAGGCCCGTGCTTCCCTGAAGAAGGTGGCTGAAACCCTGATGGGCTATCCGTTGGCCGACGATGCCCTCTTTGTCGGAATTGGCGGCCGTTTGGAATACCGGAACAAAGGTATCGACGTGTTTATTGAAGCTATGCGCGCCTTGAACCAGGAAATCAACCTGAAAAGGCAGATTGTGGCTTTCATTATGGTGCCTGATTGGATAAACGGACCACGTAAAGATTTACAGGAAAAACTGTTGAACCCTAAGCAGAAATACCAGTTCGCCGATGTAACTACCACTCACGAGTTGCACCAGCCGCAGTACGATGCCGTCCTGCAGGGTATCAACTACTTCCAACTGCATAACAACGAGAACGACAAGGTGAAAGTCTTCTTTGTTCCTTCTTACCTCGATGGTAACGATGGCATTTTCAACAAGGACTATTACGACCTGCTTATCGGACTCGACATTACGGTCTTCCCTTCTTATTACGAACCATGGGGCTATACGCCTATGGAGAGTGCCGCTTTCAGCATTCCGACTATCACGACCGACCTTACGGGCTTCGGCTTGTGGGTTAGCAAGGGTGTTGAACCTATTACGAATGGTGTTGCCGTGCTTCACCGCGACGACAACAACAGGGGTGAATTGGTTGAGGCCATTAAGAACGAAATCGTAAATTTCTCTATGCTTAGTGCCAAACAGGTTGACGAGTGCCGCGCCAAGGCTAAGAAAATTGCCGACAACGCTGCCTGGAATGACTTTGTTGTTTACTATAAAAAGGCTTTTGCCTTTGCTAAAGGTGAAAAATTCGAGTCTGACGAATCTGCAAAGAAGAAGGCACCGGCAAAAAAAGTTGTTGCTGAAAAGAAGTCTTCTGCCAAGGCTGCCTCTTGTAAAGCCAAAACCACTACTACGGAAGGAAAAACGGCCAAGGCTGTAAAAGAGCCGAAGTCTGCCGCTAAAAAGCCTTCTGCAAAATCTAAGTAAGAATAATAATAATTAAGATAAAATTTATTGCTAATGGAAATTTCAACTAACCGTGTCAACTGCCCTGATTGGAGAGCAATCAGCACTAAGGGTAAAGTTCCTGCTAAATTGTCTAAGCTCGACGAGCTTGGCCGTAACATTTGGTGGGTGTGGAACAACAAGGTAACAGATATCTTCAACGACATTGACCCTGAAACTTGGGAAAGATGTGGTAAAAACCCTGTTACGTTCCTTGAACAGGCACCAATTGAGAAACTCGACGCTGTTGTTACGGATGCTAAGAAAATGGCTGCTATTGACGCCGTTTACGATGAGTTCAAAGCCTATATGAGCGCTAAGAAGGACCCTAAGAAGCCTTCTATCGCATATTTCTCTATGGAATACGGTCTGACCGACGTTATTAAAATTTACTCTGGTGGTCTTGGCGTGCTTGCCGGCGACTACTTGAAGGAGGCGTCTGACCGCAATTTCGACCTTACTGCTGTCGGTTTCCTTTACCGTTACGGCTATTTTACTCAGTCGCTGTCGGTTGAGGGTAACCAGATTGCTGTTTACGAGCCACAAGATTTCACTAAGCTCCCTTTGGAGCAGGTGCTCGAAAAGGATGGCTCTCCAATGTTGTTGGAGGTTCCTTTCTACGACCGTGTGATTTATGCTAACGTTTGGAAGGTTTCTGTTGGCCGTGTGCCTCTCTACCTGATGGATACCGACGTTGAAAAGAACAGCGAATGGGACCGTGCCATTACCCACCAGCTTTATGGTGGCGACTGGGAAAACCGCTTGAAGCAGGAATATATGTTGGGTATTGGTGGTATCTACCTCCTCAAGAAACTCGGCATCAAGAAGGAAGTTTACCACTGCAACGAGGGTCACGCTGCCCTTATCAACTTGCAGCGTATGGTTGACTTCATCAAGGAAGACGGCTTGAACTTCACACAGGCGCTTGAGGCTTCTCGCGCTTCTTCTCTCTATACTGTACACACTCCAGTTCCTGCTGGTCACGACCGCTTCGACGAGGGCTTGTTCGGCAAGTATATGTACAAGTTCCCTGAAATGCTCGGTATTTCTTGGGACGATTTGATGGACCTCGGCCGTGAAAACGCTGGCGACAAGGGCGAGAAGTTCTCTATGAGTGTGTTCGCCTGCCGCACTTGCCAAGAAAGCAACGGTGTTAGCTGGTTGCACGGTGTGGTGTCTCGCAAGATGTTCGCTCCTATTTGGAAGGGCTACTTCCCTGAAGAACTCCACGTTGGCTATGTTACCAATGGTGTGCACATGCCTACTTGGGCTGACCAGAAGTGGAAAGACCTTTACGAACGTGTGTTCAAGAAGGGTTACATGGATCACCAGTCTGACGAAGAAATTTGGAAGGCTATCTATAATGTGCCTGACGAGGAAATCTGGAACATTAAGCTCGCGCTTAAGCAGCGTTTGCTTAACTTCATCCAGAACAAGTACCGCAATGGCTGGTTGAAGAACGAGGCTAATCCTTCTCTTATCATGGAGATCCTCGACAAGGTGAACCCTAAGGCGTTGACTATTGGTTTCGGCCGTCGTTTCGCTACTTACAAGCGTGCTCACCTGCTCTTTACCGACCTCGACCGTTTGGCTAAGATCGTTAACAACGAGCACTATCCGGTTCAGTTCATCTTCACTGGTAAGGCACACCCAGCCGATGGTGCAGGTCAGGGCCTTATCCGCCGTATCGTTGAAATCTCTCGTATGCCTCAGTTCCAGGGTAAGATCCTCTTCCTCGAGAACTACGACATGGCATTGGCTAAGATTTTGATTTCAGGTGTTGATATCTGGTTGAACAATCCAACCCGTCCGCTCGAAGCATCAGGTACATCTGGTGAAAAGGCTTTGATGAACGGTGTTGTTAACTTCTCAGTACTTGACGGTTGGTGGCTTGAAGGTTACCGCGAAGGTGCCGGTTGGGCGCTTACCGAAAAGCGTACATTCGACAACCAGGGCTTGCAGGACCAGCTCGACGCTGCTACTATCTACCGCTTGCTCGAGAACGAGATTGTGCCTAAGTACTATGCTACTAACAGCTACGGCTACTCACCAGAGTGGATTCAGGTTATCAAGAACTCTATCGCTAAGATTGCTCCTAATTATACTACTACCCGTATGATTGAGGACTATAACGAGCGTTTCTATACCAAGCTGGCTAAGCAGTACAAACTCATCTCCGACAACAATTTCGCCAATGCGAAGAAGTTGGCCGACTGGAAGGTGAAGGTGAATAACGTTTGGGACAGCATTGAAATTGTTTCTACCAATATTTCTGAGGCTGTCAACCATATCCCTACTGTAGGTTCTAGCTTCAGCCTGACTGCTGTTATCGATGTTAAGGACCCTGAGTTGGTGAACAGTTTTGGTGTAGATGCGGTTATCATTAAGAAGAACGATAAGAACGAGGACGAACTCGACCGCGCTATCCCTGCCAAGTTGGTGAAGACCGAAGGCACTAAGCTGTTCTTCGAGGTGAAAGAGCGTGTGGAAAAGGCTGGCTCGTTCCGTGGCTGCTTCCGCTTGTTCCCAACTTGCGACCTGTTGCCTAACCGCATGGGCTTCGCTTATGTACGCTGGTTCTAATTCAGTTCGTAATTTTCAAATCTTTATAAGCCTGGCTGATTTGTTCAGCCAGGCTTTTTTTATCTTTACGGATATATTTTATCAATTATTTGGTTTTATGTCGAGGTTATTCGTTTTATTAAGTGTCCTGTCTTTTTCCGTAAGCCTTGGTGCACACGGCGTTGAGGGTGAATGGAGTGTGGAGTCGCTAACCCATCGCGACTTCTGCCGCTCGCATACAATCCTTATGGCCGATGGTGCCGACGCCGCTGGCGTCCGGTTTGCCCATGGGAAAATCTATTGCAACGATTCTGTGCTGGGGGCATACAAAGTCCTTCACGATACGCTGGTCCTTTTCCGAAACCAGGCCGATGTGGATAGCAAAAGGGAGGAATTGCGTGCCAGGGTGGAACAGCTGGCGGCCGACGCGTCTTTCCTATCCCTGCAGAATACTGATGCAGACGAATACCGAAAACGCGAGTTCAAAGAGTTGGAGCGTGAGGTGTCGGCTTTTGCCGCCGATACGCTTCTGCTTGCATCCAGTTCGTCTGGTAACACATTGCTGGCGCTTTACGAGAATAGTTACAAACTGGTCAAACCTCCTTTCGATGTGGCTTTCTACTTTCGCAGGAAAGGAACTGACGAGAGCATCAACACCGACAATGACCTCGTTGGCCTTTGGTCTCATATATTCGACGCTTGGCGCTTGACTGTTGACCTGAGGCCGGATAAGACATTCAGCCTGAAAAACTATATCGGGAACGAGGAGAAATTCTCAGAAACAGGACGGTTTGTGGGTGAGTATCTGGTTTTTGCCAAAAACGAGAAGTTACGTTTTCTTGTTGCCAGGCGTTTCGCACTTTTGAAGGTTGAAGACCGGGCGCTCAAATTGCTGCGGTAAACTGCGGTAGGGTGCCGGTTGGTGGATACAATAAGGGGAGGCCGTTCTTGCGGCCTCCCCTTTTGTATCTCCAGTAGGAATCGAACCTACATCTAAAGTTTAGGAAACTTTTGTTCTATCCGTTGAACTATGAAGACAGTTGCCCGTTTCGTACAACGACGCAAAGATAAGTAAAAAAGATTAAATTACCAATTTAACAACTTGAACTCGTTGCCATCGAACACACCGTAGGTGAATTTTGTAATCCATTCTCCCAATATCGCCATTGTCGCCTCTTTTCCCTCGTGTTCAAGTTTGAACAGCAACTCAATGTGCCGGTGTCCGAAAATATAGTAGTCGGTTTCAGGATGCTTGGCAAAGTGCTTTTTCGCCCATTGGATTTGGAATTCTTTTTCCTCGCCCAAAAATTCTTTTGCCTCCGAGTCTTTCTTCCGTTTGCGGTTCTTGTTCGACCATAGGTAGCCGAACCACATCGTAACGTCGGGATGTATCCATCTGAAACACCATTGGGCGAATTTGTTGCGGAAAAACTTGCGCATAAAGTAGAACGACAGGCTGGGGTCGCCACAGCCGTCGCCGTGCTCCATGTAGAAGCGCTTGCCCATAATGTTGCCGCTCCATTCGTCTGGAACAATGGTGCATCCGCACTCTTTCTCCAAATAGTCCAGCATCCACATATCGTGGTTGCCGTAGAAGATGTAGACGGGAATGCCGCTGTCGGTAAATTCGGCCACCTTGCCCAAAAAGCGCACAAATCCCTTTGGCACCACCGTGCGGTATTCGTACCAGTAGTCGAACATGTCTCCCAGTAAGAAGAGGGCACCGCAGTCGGGCTTTATGCTGTCCATCCATGCGCAGAAACGTTGCTGCGACGCTATAGGGGTGTCGTACAACTCCAGGCCGAAATGGGCGTCGCTGGCAAAGTAGACTTTCTTTCCTGCTACTATGTTCAGGGTGCTGTTCATTTTGTCGTCTGCTATACTGTTACATCAGGCCCAATTCCAATTTGGCTTCGTCGCTCATCATGCTTTGGTCCCACAGGGGCTCGAATACTATTTGCACAATGGTCTTGCTTACACCTTCTACCGAGTCTACTTTCTGTGTAACGTCTTCCACAATAAAGTCAGCAGCCGGACAGTTCGGTGCGGTCAGCGTCATCTGTATCGTCACTTGGCGTCCGTCTTCGCCCTCTTTCTGGTCGTCTACGTCAATACGGTAAATCATACCGAGGTCGTACACGTTGACGGGGATTTCAGGGTCGTAGACCGTACGCAACATGTTTACAATCTTCTCCTCCAGCTCTAAAAACTGGTTGATGTTGCCTTCTACCTTCACGGCGCCTTCGCCAGTTTCCGGGGTGTTCTTTATGTCGTTCTCTTCCATTTCGTTTTTATAAAGTGTTTGTGTTTGATTTACATGAGCGGGCTGAACAATCTCGCCCACGACTCTCCAAACTTTTCCAAATGCGGCCTGTTGCGCCATTCTTCCAAGTTGATCTGGCTCGATTTCTCGAGGTCGGCAAGGAAGATGTTCTTCATTGTTTGTGCAAATTCAGGGTCGTATATCCAGGTGTTTATCTCGAAGTTTTGTTCAAAACTGCGGAAGTCCATGTTGGCCGTACCCACGGTAGAGAGGTTGTCGTCTATGACGATGGTTTTGCTGTGGATGAACCCCTCTTCGAAGAAGTACACTTTAACACCGGCGTTCAGCATCTCGTCGATGTAGGTCATCGAGCTCTTTAGCGCGAACGAGGCGTCGCTGTGTCTTGGTATGATGATGCGTACGTCAACTCCACCCAGCGCGGCGCACTGCAAGGCGTTAACAATAGTCTGGTTGGGCAGGAAGTAAGGCGTTTGCAGGTAGATGTAATTTCGTGCCTGTGCAAATGCCATAAAGAAGGTCTGCATAATCGACTCCCATTCGCAGTCTGGCGAACTGCTGACCACTTGAATCAGACTGTTGCCGACCGGAGAGTCGGGGGTAGGGTAGTAGAGTTCGTCGTCGCTGAGCAGTGTGCGGCTAACGAAGTACCAGTCGCTGAGGAAAACGCGTTGCAAACCGTGTACGGCCTCACCCTCTATGCGGAGGTGTGTGTCGCGCCAAGCGCCCCATTTTGAGCCTTCCACATAGCGGTCGGCTACGTTCATGCCTCCGGTGTAGCCAACGTCGCCGTCGATGACCACAATTTTCCGGTGGTTGCGGTAGTTGACTTTGCTGTTGATGGCTGGCAGACCCACTTTCAAGAAACAGTAGATCTCAATGCCGGCGGCTCGCATATCGCGGACCGAAGACTTGCGCATCAGCCAGCTGCCCACGTCGTCGATGATGACGCGCACCTTCACCCCTTCTTTAGCCTTCCGTTTCAGAATTTCTATAAACTTGCTGCCAATGGTGTCGGAGTTGAAGATGTAGAATTCTACGTGGATGTATTTTTTTGCTTTCTCTACCTCGGAAAACATACTCTCGAAAAAGTCTTTTCCGGTAGTGAACAACTTCACTTCGTTGTTTACGTACAAAGTGCTGTTGCTGCTGTTCAGCGCCATATAGGCGAAGTTCTTGTATTGCTTTGGAAACGATTTTTCAAGAATTGGGTCCCCTTTAATGGTTTCTATACGTTCTTTCCATTTCGCAAGGCTTCGGTGTGAGATGACCATCTTTTTTCGGAAGTTTTTACCTACCAGTATGTAAAGCAGCAGCCCGACTACTGGTAACAGTATCAGCACGAAAATCCAGGCAATCGATTTTACCGGACTCCTGTTCTCCATCAGCAGCATTAGTATGATGCCTATGATGGTGATGAAATATAGTACTAAAACAATGTTTGTGGTAAGCTCCCAAACCATAAGTTTAATCTCCTCGTGTAATTCTTGTCTGTTTGATCTGTATAGGTTTTGTAAATATAATTATTTTTTGTCTTTTTCTCCGTTTTGTTTGCCTATTTCAAGGTTTTTTGACGTTTTTTAGTGTGATTTTTGCCATTAAATTTGAAATTCTCCTTTTTTTATCTGATTTTTGCACTCCGAAACGAAAGGGGTACATACCAGAGTGGCCAAATGGGACAGACTGTAAATCTGTTGGCTCTTGCCTTCGGTGGTTCGAATCCATCTGTACCCACTATATTTTGCGGAATTAGCTCAGTGGTAGAGCACCACCTTGCCAAGGTGGGGGTCGCGAGTTCGAGCCTCGTTTTCCGCTCAAACGAAACAGCAGTTGTCTATTCAGGTAACTGCTGTTTTTTTGTATGGCCGAGGTCGCTATATCCCCAGCCCTCAGAACATTTTGAAGGCATCTGGACTGACGTTTATAGAAAACATAGATGTTTGCTCTAACGTTCGCCAATAATTTCACAACCTTTCCTATTTATTATCTTGGCTTTTCCTTCTCTTCTAACAAGAGCATAGCCCTCTTCATTGTAATTGATATAGTTATCATAAACACCCTCGATTACATTCCCAGTTTCATCTATAAAACCATATTTTTGTGTTTTCTCGTCTTTTATACATCCAACTTGGGGATAGGTACTTAAATCTTTGAACAAAAGTTCTCCTTTGCAAAAAACGTCGTATGTTCCATTAGTGTCCAAACAAATTAAAAATTGGTTGTTAACATCGTAGGATTTATATTTTTTGTCATATAACTTACCTGTTTTCATATTGAAGACTTGTTGCGTACTACCTTTTGATATGAGGAAATTGCCTTCATAAATAAAAATCATCCCATCACTTTGATAGTCTACTACTAGTGTTCCTTTTTGATCAATCAGTCCCCATTTGTTTCGATTGCAGTCAAAAACATCAATAAATCCAAAACTGGCGAGAGAGGACTCTTTCAATACAAATACTCCAATCAAAGAATCTGCTAGTGTATATAATTTACACTGTATCAAATTCTTGTATAAATTATGTCTTATAGGGACCACTTCCGTTTTTCTATAATAAACTCTGTTGCTAATGTATTTTTTATCCCCCCTTGGGAAAGTGTGTATGCTATCATTTATAAGTACAGCGTCGTATATTCTATTTGTTTTTCTGTTTTTATCCGCACACCACGCAACTCCACTGTAAAATGCGGAGCAATATCTATAGTTGGTACAATTATTACATTTACCTGCAACATCTATCCATTTACAGCTTTGATCTTGACAACGGACAACGCTATAACCTTCAACAAAATCTGATGAAATCTGACTAGGATATGAATCTTTTAAATATTGACATGGAATAACCAGTTGTCCTAAAGAGTCAATATAACCTATGTGCGAACTTTCATTACTTACTTTTATTCTGCCACAATAAAGATTACCTTCAATTTTATAATCTATTAAAGTCTGACATAAGACTTCGGTGGGAATGAATAGCATCAAAAAAATACTACTCATGAATATATTTATTGCTTTCTTCATATTGATTTTATCCTTTAGGCCCTATATACTGCTAAAAATGTGTATATGTTAGAGGACTGCTATACAAATGCAAGTTTTATTTACATATTGCTCGCATTGGTAGCCCCCACCTTCTACGTGACATTTCCATATTTTTTTGAAGAAAAACCATTTTTGACAACATTTTCATGTATGTGTCCGAGGTCCCCAGCCCTCAGAACATTTTGAAGGCATCTGGACAGACGTTTTTCCCCCGGTTTGAACGTTTCCCCTCGTCCATATTTGTATCTATGTCTTCTTCTTCTTCTGTTGATGACGTATTCACAATGGAAGAGTCTGCGGCTGTCCCGTTTGAATTAGGTGTCTGACTTTGAGATGTGCATGAGGTCAAATATCCGGTTGCGATCCCCATGATAAAAATTAGGCTGACTATGTGGTTTGTTTCTTTCTTCATTTTGAAAATGTCTCTCTTGCTTTTCTGATTTTTTCGGCTAATTTGTCATATTTGGAACTCCGTGCTAACGGTTTAATAGCGTCTAGCTTTCCCAGTACCTTCTCAAAGCTACTCAGTTTGGTATCGGTTCCTATCAGAGTTTTATAAATAGCCAATTCTACTAAAACTGCCGATTTGCCACTATAACGGTTGGGGTTATATATTTCCAGCGATGCACGCCTGTTTTGAGCGTGCGCTACCTCATCGGTGGCATTTGCTATGTTGGGTTTTAAAAAGGCTAAACCAACTGGTACGATTCTAATGTTTTTATTTTTACAATGGTTTGCCACCCATCGACTTATGTATTCAGCCCGTTTTAACGACAGCTTCAAGTTATAGTTTTCATTTCCACGTGTATCGGTGTGTCCTACAATCAGATATAACTTGTCGGGATATTCATCTATGAATTCCGCCATCTCTTCAATCTGTTGCTCGTTTTCGGGTTTGACTCCGCCAAAATCGAAAAAATAGTTTTCCCAAACCAATGAGTCGCTGTTCATCTCCTGACGTTCTTGTGCGGAAATGTTTTGAACCGAAAGCGCCAACAGGCTCGATGCCAAGCCCGCAATCTTCACTGCTTTGCCGGCCTTTTGGCGTAACGACAGTTCTTGCTCAATATACGAGCGCTCTGCCTCGCAGGCCGGACAGGTGCCGCGGCAGATGCCTTGGAAATTGCATACCGATGGGGTGTAGTCTATATCGTTTGCCTTAGCAATCTCAGTACGGATGGCTTTTAGTTGTTCGCAGGTATATCGGCTTTTTAACATGAACAGTATGAATTTTATCGGTAAATAATAGGAATCTGTTATGATAAATTGATTTCTATTGCTATAAACATTCAGGGCATGTCACATAGTAACGGTTGATAATGATTCTCCATATTTTTGAGTTTGGCTTCAAACCAGAACCGTCCTCTTTCCTGCTTCCTATAAAACCGTCTTCTCGGCATCGCTCGTTACAGTCTTCGCCTTCTTCGCATTGCTCGTCGTCGTTAGAATTCTTATTTGAACAAAAGTTTAAGACGTCTTCTTCCTGAAAAATAAACCTTACCATTGGATATTTTGCTGTTCTTACCTCGACTCTCTCTTCGTCTTCTATCCAACCGATGTGTAAATACAAATCACCATACGTATTTTGCAATTCTTCGAATGTGGAACCGACGCCGATGCCTTCTTTCGTTTTGAACTTATCAGAGCGTATGACTATATTATCAATAGAGTCTTTACGATGCCAGGAAGATGTGTTCTCACATTGGATGAGATAGATTGAATTGTCTTTTTCGTATTCTTTGTTTTTGGGGTTGTCCTCTTCGTAAGGCATGAAGTATTTGCCGCCAAATGCGATTATTGTGTTGTCGTCAGCGTATGGCATTGAACAACCATCTATTTCATCACTTTTGTTGTCGGCTTCAATTTTATCCAAGAAACATCCTGCCACATTTGCTGCATCGACCATGTTGATGCTTCCTACATAGTACTTTAACTTGTAGTATTTGTCGTTAATGTCTTTTACGGTACCGTTCATTTTGAAATATCCTGCAGAATTATTGGTTATCAGATATTTACTTTTTGGCGTGTCTTCGTTAATGAATACGTTCGCTAAACTGTCCAAGGTCGCCTGCTCTGTTTCGCTGGGAGTACTCCCTGTATAGGCCATTCTTGTCAGAAAATCAAGCTCATTTACATTCACATTGTCTGACATTTCTTCATCATTATTGTCCAATTCATCTTCTGTGTCGGATGTTGAACTCTCGATTGGGTTCTCTTCTGATTCGTAGGTCGTGTTGGCATAATTTCTAGAATTTGGCTGACTTTCATCCTGCGTTTTTGTTGATGAGCTACAGGATACTGAAAGAAAGCCGATTAAGGTCAACAAATAGGTGAAATGCTTGCTCATTTTAAATGGTCTAAAAAATCCTTTATAAAGATAGAATGAAAGCTGGTAAATGGTAGGTTCTTACTGCGCTGGCGCTGTTGAACAAAATGATACGAACCACTTTGGCCATCATTCAAAAATAGACAAATCAATTCGGAACTGCAAGATTTCTCTTGGTTAAAATGATTCGAGTATGGGAAATCCTTTCTAAAGCCAGTGTTGGTTCCTGACAAATGATGGAACTGGCGGGGCTGGACGATGTGTTCGAATTTTTTTTATCCTCGTAGGACTGATTTTTTTGCCGATATTTGCTGTATACTGGCGTGTTGGCATGGTTTTTGCTGCTAAAAATGGCGGCAACAATTTTGGCGCTTAAGCCATGTTGCTATGTGACTTTTTTGAGCCATTGCCCAAAACTTGTGTGTTGCAGGCGAAATGATTATTTATATATAGGGAGTGTGATTTTTCAGTTCGTTTGGAAATGGCGACGACGCAGAATATGTTGTTAGTTGAATAAGTCACTGTTATTTATTGAATCTAAGGTGTTAAAATTGTAGTTCATTGTAAATTTTATGAGAAAACTTTTTTTTTTCTTTTCTCTGGTTTTCAACTTTTTGAGTTACACGCTTTATGCGCAGAGTACTGGAACGCCCGCAAAACCTAGCGGAAGCGGTACAGAAGAAAGTCCATATCACATCACAACGGCCGACGAATTGCTTTATTTCGCTGCTGTGGTAAATGGCAATGTCAGCTCTATCGCACAAAATCAGGGTGCGTATGCGGTGCTGGATGACGACATCGACTTGTCGGGTGTCTGTGGTGCTGGAAAAGGCTCATGGACCCCTATCGGTTACGGCAAAAGTAAATTTACAGGTGTGTTCGATGGACAGAACCACACCATCAGCAACATCTACATTTCAGGCGGCAATGTTCCTGGCATGGGCTTGTTCGGAAAAATGACAAATGCCGAAATTAAAAATGTTACCCTTGGCTCGGGCTCCATTTCTAGCTACGAGGAATGTGTGGGTGGCATTGTAGGCATAGGTACGGGTAAAATCGTCAATTGTCATAATTATGCAGATGTAACTAGCTCCAACAAATTCAATGGAGGCATCATTGGTTACATGGGCAAAGACAGCTATATAGAAAGGTGCCATAATGAGGGAAAAATCAATAGTACCACTTCTGACAAATCGTTGTTTGGCGTTGGCGGTATTGCCGGTGCTGCCAGTGCTAACACCATTATTACCGACTGTTATAATATTGGCTCTATAACTGGTATGTCGTCTCGTGTAGGAGGCGTTGTTGGCAGTGCGGAAGACTGCATTATTACGAATTGTTTCTCTTATGGTGACGTGGAAAGCACGGTAGACGATTACGGTGGTGGTCTCTATGGCTACTCTTACTCGAAGACCAAGGTGGAAAACAGCTACTATTACAACAGATGGACTAGCTCGAACGAACAACCAGAACTGAAACTTTCGAAATCGGCTTTCAACAATGGCGAAGTGTTCGATTTGCTTAGTGCGAAAAGTCCTAAGGTATGGCAGCAAAAGTCTGGTAAGTATCCTATTTTTGTTGATGATGTCGATCCTATTACAACGTACAAAAAAGAATATACTGACCTTTGTGAGGGCGACGGCATTGAATTCGACGGTCAGATACTTCGTGAGGCTGGCACTTACATTGCGGGCAACTCTCCATCAGGTGGCGATACTTTGGTGATTAATGTTATTAAGCCAAGTACGTATGCTTTTGAAAAAACTATTGTTGATGGCGAAGCCTACGTTTTTGGCATAGAAATCCTTACCGAGGCTGGCGTCTATACCGAAACTATAAAGGGAGGATCGGCTAATGGTTGCGATAGTATTGTGACTCTAACATTAGAGGTGGTTCCTCCTGTTTTCGATAAAGTGAATGAGAGTATTTGTGAGGGTGACAGCATTGAATTCGATGGCCAGTACTTTCGTGAGGCTGGCACTTACATTGCGGGCAACTCTCCATTCGGTGGCGATACTTTGGTCTTGAGTGTTTCTAAACAGGGTAAATCGGAAATAGAGATGACCATTGTTAAAGGCGATGAATATTTGTTCGGTGGTCAGTCTCTTACCGAGGCTGGTGTTTATACCGATGTTGTTGAAGGGGGTGCGGAAAGTGGTTGCGATAGCATTGTTACACTTCATTTGAATGTGGTAGAGAAAGATTCTGTTGGATCAACAATCCAGCCTTTTGTCTTCTTCTCTCCAAATGACGATGGTATAGAAGACACGTGGACCATAAAGAATATTGAGTCTTATCCTGAGGCGAAAGTATATGTCTACAATCGTTGGGGCAAACTCTTATTCGAAACGGAGGGCTACCAAAACGAGACTAACGCATGGGATGGTACCTACAAAAACACTAAATGTCCTTCGGCCGACTATTGGTACATTATAGACATTGAAAGTCTCGATATGCAGTTAAAGGGACATCTTACACTGGTACGTTGATAGTTTGTCGGACACTATAAAAAGAAACTCCCCCTGGAAAGTTAATGCGACTTCCGGGGGGAGTTCTTATTTGTGTGCTTTTGTATGACCTTCTTTATACTTATGTTGTCTGCACGTCTATCTCAACCCCGTAGTGTGTTTGCTCGGTTTCTGCTGTCAGTAGCACGTAGCCTTTGCTTATTTTCCCGTCTACAAGTTCCACAGGGTGCTGTTCGCGTTGCTCGGTGGCATGGCTTTGCAGTTCGCCGTCTTGTTTGAAGTGGATGGTGCGGTATTCGCCTGTGCTGCCGGGGGCTATCCATTGGTCATAGACCAGCCGGGCTGCCATCCCCATCGTCATGCGCAGATTGATTTCCACACACGGGTTGAGTCGCTCTTGGCCTTCTACAAGGCCGGTCAGCATGTCTATACCTACTATGCCGTTGTAGTGCGGGGCTATGGATTGTGTCAGTAGTTCGGTCCAGAGTTTCCGTACGTTTTTCAAGGTGTCGCCTCCAACTTTTTGGGCCAATAGCGCGCCGATGGTGTCGTCGCTTTCCAGCAGGTTGCACCGGTAGACGCCCGCATTGTCGGCCATAAAGTGGGAATAGCCGGCAAACAGAACTTTTCCGTCCGTACAACGGAACTCCATGGCGAAGTCGCCTGTCTTCTCCCAAATGGGCTCGCACAGAATACAGCCTTGTGTGCTGATGGTTCGGTTCGACCACCGGTGCACATTGAAGTCAAATCCGTTAAGTGCCCACCAGATGCCCCGTCCGCTGCCCGACAAAGGGGCTTTCAAAATCAGTTTCTCGTGTCGGGTCCATTCTTCAACTTCGTTCAGTCTGGTCGCTTTTCGGGGAAGCAGGCTCGCTGGAAATAGACCGTTGCTGACGAATGTTTTCAGCAGGTCTATCGTCTTGCCTCTGTGGCTCCAGGTTTTTATATGCGCTAAATCTTCTCCGTATTCGTAACCAACTTTCCGCAGCTGTTGGGCCGATTGCGGGTCCCACCCCCATACGTGGTAGTGTTCGCCGCCTTGTGGCTCGAAATGTACCCACGGACACAGTTCCCCCTCTATGCCGAGTTGCCGCATAAGCGCCTTTGTGGCTGGCGCAATGGCCGCTGGGGTGGTCAGTTGCTGGGTTAGCACCATAGCGCTGCCGCTTAACCATAGTGGTAGCGGGCTCAGGTCCTCGTTCATGGCAGTGGCCACTTTTGGGGGTATGTAGAAGGGTTTGCCGCTGGCTAGTGCAAGGTCGTGCTCGAAGTTCAGTAGCCAGATGTTTCTCCGTTTGTCCATCTTGTCGCGGTTAATTGGGTCGTTTAGAGCAGGCATACGCTCAGTGCGTAGTCAGGTGTCAGCACGTGCCTTACTTCGTAGGCCTCGTTGCTGAAAAGGTCAAGAACGCGGCTGCGGCCTTCGTTGCCGTCCATTTGGCATTCGGTAATGCGGAATCCCGCTATAAAGTCGTAGTGTGGAGGGTCGGCAAGTTTGAAGAGGGCCTCTTTTGTGGTCCACGCTATCAGAGCGTCGGTACCTTCGTCGGCAGTTGGGTGCAGTGCCACCTCTTCTTCGGTCATAAACTTGTGGCGTACGCGTAGCACTTTGGCCGTGTTGTTCTTTTCAATGTCGACGCCCACTTTTTTGTAGTGCAGGCTAAGCAACAGACAGGCAAAATTGCCGGTGTGGCTGATGCTGATGCTGGTGTTGGGGTAGTCGGGCAGGTAGGGTCTGCCTCCTTCTTCATGGCCGATGCGCGCGTTGGGTAGCTGCTGTTGCAGCAGGTAGTTCACAAAGGCTTTCTCCTTCTGTCTTTTAAGCGACAGTTGTCCGAAACCGGCTATGGCGTCCAGGTTCGTCTGTGCTGTTATCTGTTCAAGGTTCTCTTCCATCCTCCATACTTGTAGGGTGGTCGATGAACCTGTGTGTAGCTCAAAATCCAGCATGACGGTTTTTATAGAAATCCCTTTTGGGGAGCATTATTCTTGTTTCTCGATAATCAGTTTGGTGCCGAACACAAAGGCCGCTATCACAAGCAGGAAGTAGACGGCGTCGCGGCTGTCTATCACACCACGGCTCATGGCGTCGTAGTGTGCGCTGATTCCGAAACTTGAAATCAGGGCCTGTGTGCTGCCGTTGTTGCTCATTTGGCCCATAAGGTCGAAACCGTAGTAGAACACGCCGCTGAGTACGGCCGCTATTATGAAGGCGATAATCTGGTTGTCGGTTAGGCTTGAGGCGAAAACACCGATTGCAACGTAGACGCCTGCCAGAAAGACAAGCCCGATGTACGAACCCCAAGTGCCTCCTAGGTCGAGGTTGCCCATAGGGTCGCCCATACAGTATACGCTAATCACATAAACAAGGGTCGGAACCAGCGATACCACCACCAGCAGCAGACCTGCCAGGTATTTGCTCAACACAATGCTCGCACGGCTGATGGGGCGGCTCAGCAGTAACTCGAGGGTACCGGTGCGCTTCTCTTCGGCGAAAAGTCGCATGGTGATGGCTGGCACGAGGAACAGGTATAGCCAAGGGGCCATTATGAAGAGGCCGTTAAGGTTGGCGTAGCCGTTGTCCATAATGTTGTATTCGCCGCGGAACACCCACAGGAACAAACCTGTAATGAGCAGGAATACGCCTATCACGATGTAGCCCATTGGGCTGCTGAAAAATGTGCTGAATTCTTTCCTTAAAAGTACTAACATGTCTTTGCTTTATTTCAACGTGCAAAATTAGCGATTATTTAGCTTACTTATTGGTCCTTCTCGTCAGAAGTCTCGTCTTTCTTGTCTTCGGTTTCCTTAGCTTCAGCTTTCTTGTCGCTGTCCTTTTTCTCGTCTTCCAGGTCTTGGGGCTCCAGTGCGCACAATTTCTCTTCTGAGAGGTCTGTCTCTGCCGCAAGGCGGACGGCCTGGCGTTCAATGGCTTTTTCAAACAGGTTACGTACAAAACGTCCATTGCCGAAATTGTTGTCTTTTTCGGCTATAGCCTTGTCTAACAGGGCTTTCAAGGCGGTCTCCGCTTCTGCTGTCAGTTTGTATTCGTTGTCTTCTGCACGGCGCTTGAATATCTCCATCAACTCGTCGGCGTTGTAGTCGTCGAAAGTGATGTAGCGGTTGAAGCGCGATTGCAGTCCCGGATTCGAGTCTATGAAGGTCTGCATCTCGTTCGAGTAGCCGGCCAGTATCACGATAAGGCGGTCGCGGTCGTCTTCCATACGCTTCAGTAGGGTGGCTATAGCCTCGCTGCCAAAGTCGTTCTCTCCGCCCGCCACCAGCGAGTAGGCTTCGTCGATGAAGAGTACGCCGTCGAGGGCGCTGTCTATTATCTTGTTGGTCTTTACGGCAGTCTGGCCCACAAATTCTGCTACCAGACCCGAACGGTCGGTTTCTATCAACTGGCCTTTCTTCAAAATGCCCAGCTCTTTGTAGATGCCGGCCAATATGCGGGCAACTGTGGTCTTGCCGGTACCCGGATTGCCGGTAAACACGCAGTGGTAAGAGATTGGGGCGGCTTTAAGCCCTTTCTCCTTCCTTAATTGTTGTATTTTCAAGAAACTGGCCAGCTTGCCAACTTCCTCTTTCACGGTCGCCAGACCTACCAGCTTGTTCAGACGTACTTCAGCCGGTTCTTCGGGTTCGCCCTCTGGCTCTTTCTGCTCGGGTTCCGACTCTGGCTCGTCGTCGTTGGTGTTGAGTGCTTCGAAGTCGTCTTCGTCAATGTCTTTGAACTGGGTCGGACTCTTCTGTATATAGCCCATAATGCTGGCTAGCCATGAACTTTCTTCTTCGGTTATTTTGTTGTCGCCTTTGGCCATGACGTTCGCAAAACGGTAGAGTTTGATGATGTATTGGTTGACCAACTCTTTGTCGATACCGTATGCGCGTAGGTAGCGGACGAGGAGGAAACCGTCGCCCTCGTGCGGATTCTTATATCCTTTCTTCACAAGGTTTATGAACTCGCTGGCAATGCTCAAACCGTCTTGCATTGCTATTCCTTCCCGGCTGTCGTACACGTCGTTGCGGCTTGGGTTCAGGAATCGGAGCATCAGAGAGGCTAGTCCGTAGCCTTCGTTGTTGTCTAGCTTCATTTTTGGCTTGGGCAGGCCCAAGTCCCTTATGATGGCGTTTTTCCGGTCAAGGCCTTCGTAGCTGGTCAGCACATCGTGAATGGCAGCCAGCAGCAGACGGCTGTTTAGTCCGCCATAGTTGCGGCTTTTGTCGTCAAAAACTTTCAATTCGTCCTCGTTGTAAAGGGCTTCCATCACCTCTTTGTTGTGGCCGAGGGCTTGCACCTGTTTATAGAAATTCGCACCTGTGTTGCAGGCTAGTCTGAAGTAATCTTCGTCAATCTCTTCAAATGTCATAATCTTGCTGTTTAGACTTTTCCCTTATTTAGTAAAGTACACGTATTGGAACTCGGTTTCTTCGTTTCCGTTGGTGTGCTTGGTCATGTTTCCGAGCGAGTCGTAGCTAAATTGCTGGATGTGTGCTTTCCCGTCGGCGCTGTTGTCTGTCTTTTCAGTCAGGTTCCCCGCTTTGTCGTAAGCGTAGGTCGTCTTCCTGCCGTCGGTATAGTTTTCTTCCAGTATGTGGCCTTTTTTGTCGTAGACAATGCTCCGGCCTATTCTCAGCTGGTTGTTCTTGTCGAAGATTTCCTCCTTGACCAGCAGTCCTTTCTTGTCGTATTGCCTGGTGGTCTTGCCGTTAAACACCGCCAGACAGAATGTTTCCACCGTCTCGCTGGTCTTTATGCCCTTCTTGTTGAAGGTTCTAGTGGTTCTCGATATGGGTCTTCTTTTCTCGTCGAGGTCAACCTCAAGTATGAAGTTGTGCTTGTCGTCGTAGGTCTTTTCCAAACTTCCGTCTGGCTCGTCGTCAAAGAAGCGGGTGATGATTTCTTTCTCGCCGTCGTCTGCATAGTGGTAGCCGTGCAGAATACCCTCCTGACCAATCACAATTTCGCGGTGCTTCATTAGGCGTTTGTCGTCGTCGAACCATTTGTCGTCGGCTTTCACCATCTTTTTTGTTTCGTCGTATTGTTTGGTCGTGGTGTGCTTCTTTTTCTTGTTGTAGTTGTAGGTGGTGACCGCGCTGTCTTTTATCAGCCCCTCGGCATTGGTGGTGATGCGCAGTACCTCTTCACCTTCGGCGTTGTACTTGTAGCTAATGTTTTCGCCTTTTGTCTTGTCTTCCACATTTACCAGCAGTCCATTCTTGTCGAAAGTGTATTTGTGGGTGAGTTCCAATCCGTTTGCACCTTTTTTCAAACGGCTGTATGTCATTACGTTGCCATTAAGTCCCAATGTTTCCCAAGCGGTAGCCGCAGTGGCAGTGGCCGACAAACAGGCGCAACCGATGACCAAGGCGTATATGTTTTTGCAAATCATTGTCTTATTATATTCTTTTTTATTGTTTTTTCTGTTCCAGATATTCGGCAAACACGCGGGCTGCACTTTCAACCTTCTTAGCACATGGCCGTTTTTGGTAGTATTCGGTGTTGCGTTCGTCAGGTACGTTGGTGTCGGTTACGGCCTTGCATCCGCTCATGTTGAGCAGCTCAGCGCAGATGATCGACCCGTTGCGTTCCTTAAATTTTGCCAGCAAATCTTGTACCACTTTGTAGCAGGCGGCTTTGCCTTCCTTGTCGGAACCTTCGGTGTGTCCGCAGTCTAGCCCTGCCAGAGTAACCATACCCGACACGGCACCGCACATCATGCGCATTCTGCCCACTCCGCCACCAAAACCAGCGGCAATGCGTTTGGCCGTCAGGTCGTCTATCCCGTATAGGTCGGCAAAGGCCGAAACCACACTTTGGCAACAACCGAAGCCCTGCATAAAGCATTCTACTGATTTCTGGATGCGTTCTTCTAATTCTGGTGTCATAAAGTAAGACTTATGTATTTCTCTTCTGTCGTTAATGCAAAAATAGTCTTTTTTCTTAATACACAGTTTAACACAATGGGGTTATGTGTCGATAAAATAGTTTGTTTTGACCGTTCGGAAGGCTGTTTTCTTGCGGGAAACGTTTTGTCGCTGTCTTTTGCCAACTTCAAAAAAATAAGTATTTTTGCTTATTCCTCGGTCTAGTTAATGTTAGGAATGTAAAAATCGATATCTAAAATGTTGATACGAAGAAATACTCTTGTTCTGAACTTTTGTTTGCTGTTGCTGACAGGTTCGCTCGCTGCCTGTGGTGGCGAAAATCCTAGCGCTTCACAAAATGCCCCCTCTTCACAAACCGACGATGTTTCTGCGGCTGGAACAGGTCGCAAATCGGCCGACAGTAAGGGGAAAAACAACTCGAAGAAAGATGACGCCTCGCTCCGTAGGTCGGGCGCGAAACAGGTCGCATCTGAAACGGAAACAATCTATTACGATGGCCGTGTTGGCGACGACGATGTCTTGCTACAACTGCATTTTAAAGGCAACCAGGTTTCGGGCACTATTGTACGCGAGTCGACTAATAAAAAGTTCAAGGTCAGCGGATCGCTCGATGCCGAGGGCAATATCACCCTTTCTGAATTCTCCCAGTCGAGGAAGGAGGGCTGGATGGTGGGAACCAAACACCGGCGCAAGCGCCGCTTCTCGGGCGACTACTTCAACGCAAATGGAGGCAAGTCGTCGTTCAAGTTCTCGAAAACATCGGCTCCCGATGATGTCGACGACATTTACCGTTAATTTCAAATCGGTTTTATTCCAGCGTCTCTTGAAACAAGGTGTTGTTTCAATGAGGCCTTCTACAAAATAAGAGTGGATGCCCAATTCCTGAGCATCCACTCTTGCTATAAATACAACTTATGTTAGAAGATTCTGTAACCGACCGTCAACAGGTAGTTGGCTACTGGCTGGTTGCGTGAGCATTCCCAGTTGGTGACGTTGTTTGGAAAGTGGTTGTGGTTGATGATTCCATAAGCAACTTCGCCTGTTATTGATAAATGGTTGAAGCAAAAGAATAGCTCGAGTCTTGCGTGCAGGTCGCTCCTACTCATCAGCCCTTCGTTGTACGTGTCAACTTTTTCCCTATGGTAGGTGTAGTCGAAGTCGTCGTGGTATTTGCTTGTGGTAGTACCGCCTAATCCGTACTGGTAGATTAGACCTATGCCGACACCTCCCATGACATTGTCGTCAAGGTATCTTCTATATCCGAAGAGTGTGGTCGGAATCTGTAGGTGAGTGACTTCCACTTCAGATTCGTCTTTTGGGAAGATTTCGTTGCCGTAAAAGACGTTGAAGTTCTGCTTGCTGTAACGTGCACCAATGCTGCCGTAGTAGCCCCCGCGTGGCAACCCGATTTCAGCTTTGGCACCAGCGCTGTAGCCTAGGTGCAAATCGTTGTCGCCTATGCTCGACAAATTACCGCCAGCATAGATTTCGCCCATAAACATTGGAAGGTCATCGTCTATTTCGGGCGTGCTTTCCACATAATAATTGTCCGAGGATGTAACTACAACCACCTCGCCTCCTGATGGTGGCGGTGGGGGAGTGCCGCGTCTGTAGTGCCTTGGTCCGTGTGGACGATGGTTGCTTCTGACGTGGTCTTTCTTTTTTATTGTGCTTTTAGGCTCGGGGGTGCTGTTTGGCTGACTGCCCCGGCTGTCAGAGCCGCTCCTTTGTGAATTTTGTAGTTTGCCCCTGCCTGTGGCCCCGCTGTTGCCCGCGTTGTTGCTCGAAGGAGCGTGGCTTGGAGTCGAGCGGGTTGTGTTGTCGCTAGAAGGGGTGCTTTGGGTTGACGAGCCGCGGCTGGTTCCGCTGCCTCTGTTGCTCGCAAGAAGGAGTTGGTCGTTCTGCCCGGCTTCAAACTGTTGTGCCGCAGCATTGGTAGTGAACATCGCAGAAAGGGTAATCGCAGTTGCAAATAGAGATATTTTCATTTGTCCTGTTATTGAATTTTACCACAAAATTAATCTTTTTCTTTAATTGGGCCGCGTTGTGAATGGATGTAACGCCTTTAAACAAAAAAATCCGCAATGTTTAGTTGCGGATTTTTTTCAAGTTGTTCCTCAAGGATTCGAACCCTGACAAGCAGTGCCAGAAACTGATGTGCTACCATTACACCAAGGAACAATTTTATGTTTGTTGGGGTTGTTCTCCCCGATTGCGATGCAAAGTTAATGCTTTTTCTTCACAATGCAAGAGCTGAAAGAATTTTTTTTCGAGAAAAGTGCATTTTTTATGCGTTGCCGCCTTTCAGGCCTGTCTTGCGCGTGGTAGGGTAGGTGGGGGAACATTCGGTTTTTCTGTGTCTGAAAACGCAGATTGTTAGTCTTTTCATATGTAAAAGTATTCTTTTGGTACGGTTCTTGTATATTAATATAGGAGTGCTTTGTTATGGAAGCGCTATCACAATAAACCTAAAATGAGCCTTTAGGGCACTTAAACATATTAAAGTAATGCGTCTTTTTAATGTTAGCTTAAGAGAGGTCTTTACCTCCCGTTTATTCATACTTAGTTGTTCCTTTTTGCTGTCTGGGTTGAAGTTCTCTGCAGTAGCTGATGATATAGACACACACAATGTGGATCCCGTTTATTCAAAAATGATAAATGGAACGTGCCTCGTTGTTGGTAATGCGAATACCCGTTTGTCTACGGGTAAGGTTGATTACGGGGATATAGCTAACGTGGCAGATGAAAAGAAGGCATTGGAGTATGTTTTGGCCGATGGTCTGAAGAACACGGTTAGTGTGGATGGTGGCGGTAGTGTGAAAATCTATAATAGCAGTTTTGCCAATTTCTGTATTCCTAAAGATTTGCCATGTGGTGATGTGAGTATCGAATTGGGACAACTGAACTGGGGTGGACGTGTTGCCTCTGACAAAACCTCTCTATTAAGCGAAAGAACTACAGTGTACATTAAAATAGGTGACAGCCCTGTCTACAAAGTTGACGCAGATGAGTACGTCTTTACCGCTGAAAAAGATTATTATTCGTGTCATGCCGATATCTCTAAATATATCAAGAAACATCTGAGTGCCATAGCTGGGCAGCCGGTCAGTATTTATGTGGGAAACATAGCCGCTTCTCTCGATGTTATTAATGAGGCTAGTGGTACGAGTAATGTGGAATCTCCAACTGCGTCTGGCTGGTCTTTAGATTTAGTTTATTCTAGTCCGTCATTACCAAGGAGGAATATCGCGGTCTATAATTACGATAAATTGCAGATATCGAACACTGTAGGTAATGTGGAACCAGCTCTTAATCCGCAGTTTAAATTCGCATGGTCGGGTGCTGGTGATGGTGAGGCTTTTGACTATTCAATGTGCGATACCATCACGCTTATTTATTCTGCGTTTGGTGGTATGAAGAAAATAGATGACGATGCGCTGTTTTTCGGAACGGGTGGCGCTGTCTTCGACTTGTATGATGATCTCTTTAAAATTACTTATCTTAATGATAAGAACCAGAAAATGACTGTTAATCATTTTTCTTCATCTATTGATTATGAATATGATACAGACGGGTGCAATGTGGGTAAGTCTTGGCAGTATTCTCCAGGATATGACTTGCATGCAATTACCATCGACCCAGGAGAACCAGGAAAATTTAAAAAACTTGCAAGGGGGGCAGATGCCTTTTCACTATATATCAAACCGGCTAATGAACATCATTTTGTAACGAATGTTGCCATTGTTACGGGCGCCCCTGAAACTCCGCAGGCGCAGATTTATACCAGAACTCCTGAATCGGTTGAACCTGGTACTGTATATAAAACGGACATAAATTTCGCAGTTGGTGAAAATAAAGAGGGTATGGCTAATCTGGTTATTACGGTGCCTATCTCTGAATATATCGATTCTATTACCTCTATTGAGACTAAATGCCTATCTGATATTGTAAAGAAGAGTAATTCTAGTAGTTATTACTCAGTTTGCGTGAAACCTGGCGAAGAATCTGGAACTGGGGTTTTTACGGAGTATTGTTATCCTTTCTCTGAATTTTGCAATGGCGCTATTAATAAAAACCAGCGTCCAGAACTCTTTACGGATATCAACAAGTATTTGATTGCTGTTGATGAACATAACGACAAGAACCGTTTTGTTGATCCTGCTGATTTTAGATCTGCGCGACTCGTTTTCACCTTTAAGAATGTGGTCGTTCCTAAGGAGGTGAAGAAGACTGATGTTTGGAATATGACCTTCAATTTGAAAACAAAGAAGGAAGGTGATCCTGTTTATTTCCAAACTACCTACGTGAATAAGCGTCCTTCTATTGCTCCTGAAGCCGAATTAAGCCTGACTACTCAGGAGTCAGGTGAACACTCAATGTTTGGTAATACGCTCGAGGATCCTAATTATTGGGATAACTACCGTTGTATGCTTAATGGCGGTGGCGGTGATGGCTACGGTGGTGGCGGTGGTGGCGGCTGTGTTACCTTAGATGGCTCTCAAAAGTCGGAAAAAGGTGTCTTTGTCAGACAAGATTCTATCCGGAAACCACAGGTGATAGTTTCCACTAATTCCGTGTGCCGGCCTGTTCCAGACTCGATCTCTTTCACTATTTGCAGTCCGACAGTTATCTCTATCAATGACCTTAATTACCAGTTGGTGTCGAAAAAAGATTTCGATATTGACTCTATAGCTCGTATTGACTCATGTATTTGGGAGGAACGCAAACGCGATTCCTTGATAGCTTTTGCACAACGGCATGGTGTCAATAAATCGCGTCTAGAGAAACTGTTGTCCGATGTGGATGGAACTACCCTCGATTTTGCGGCTACGGCTGTCCAAAGTTACGGTTGCGATAACGGAGAGGCTGCCCCTCAGTCGTATATTGACTCTGTAGAACTGATTCTGAACGCTAAAATACGTCCAAGCAGGCTGTTTGCTTTGTATGGGGCTGCGGACACGACGAAAAAGTATTTGAGTAGTGCGAGCTATGTCGTCTCCCCTCCAAATTATAATGTGACCTATACGGTTGATGGCGATACAACTCTTTATCTCTATTACCAATCGCCGTGGGTCGATGGTAATGGTGATTCGTGTAGTAAGTTTATTCCTGTGCATTTTCATAAACGGCAGGTCCCTGCGCCAGAGGTTACGTACGATAGCGAAATATTGTCGAATCAAGATACCGTATACCTTTGTTTGGAAGGAAACCTTGCGCCTTTCTCTATAACAAAAGATCGTGGTGAGTATGACCTTTATGCAAGCCTTTCGAAGGTTGAAGGCTCTACTTTGGCCGATTTGACAGACTTTAGAGATGTGATGCTCTATAATGGTTTTAGCAAGGTCTACAACTGGAAGGCTACCGACCCCGATAAGGGTGCTTTCTCTTCCGCTGAACCAGGATTATACCGTTTCGCGGTTCGTCAACAGACGCTGAACTGTAAGAGCGACTCCGTGGTCTTCTTTGTGTCGGTTGCCGATATGAAGATTGAAAACGGACCGGTAATCGATGACTCTCAAACGGAATTCTGTCAGGCTTTGTCGCCTACCGATTCCATTACCCTCAGTGTGGTTAAAACACCAGAGCAGCAAGATTATCTTGTTCGTTGGTACAATACACGCACCACTCAGGCAAAGGCTGAACTTATTGGTACGGGCGATGTAATTAATGTTCGCCAAGATAGTGCTGAAACTTACCGTTATGGTGCAACTTTCTTTAATAACAAGTGTGAGAGTGATACCTCTATCATTTTGATTGTTGTGAACCCTGCGCCTGATACCATCTCACCTGATACGATCCCTGTCTGTCAGCGTTACCATCTGACGGAAGCTGACGTGATGCAGGTGCTGAAAATGAAGAAGACTGGCGCCTCCCTTTCTCCTGATAAGGTTAAGTTCTACAAATACATTGATGCTAGCGGCCTAACTGTTGAGGAGAATGTATGGACTTCTATTCATCAAGACTCTCTAATGTTAGGGACGTTGCTCGATGGGCTCGATTTTGAATCGGCGTGTCAAGATGGTGGCGTGCGCTACCTCAATTTTGTTGCGCAGGCTATGAGCGATAAGGATTGTCCTGGTCCGGGCTCGCTGATTACTATTAAGATTAACTGTTACGAGGAAACTCAACCTAAGTTCGGATTACCGGGCGACTCTATTCTTTATTGTATGGGTTCGAAGGGTAGTGCCGACTTCGATAATTTCCTCGCTCCTGAAGAAAAGAATCAATTCTCTAAGGGATATAAGTGGTTCTGGTTCGATGCTACGAAAGACGACCACTACACCTATAGCTTTGGCAACGATTACTACAAGACGGGCGAAAACTCGGCTCCTGTAGTTGACCCTTCTTTTGTTCATTCCGATTTGATTACGGTGGTGCGTGTCGACTCTAACAACTGTATCTCGTTACACGATACGTTCAAGGTCGTTGTCGATACCAGCATCAATACTTACCCGATAATTGCCGACTCGGTTATCCCTGTTGCCGATAAACGCTTTACCCTCACCTATTGTAAGGGTGACTATTCACAGCCTACAATCTCTATTCCGGCTGTCGGCTTCCCTTCTGCCGACTATCGTGTAGAGTGGTACGAGAAGGACGACCTCAATACTATTTGTAATGGTATTGATTCGTCGGGTATTGTAATGCAACCTTCTGTGGTTGCGGCTCTTGAAAAAGCGGATACGGCTTATTATTGTGTACGACAATCTACTCAAATGGGATGTACGGGCCCTTGGTTGACGGTGCAGGTGGTTGTTTACCCTGATGTGTCGGGTGAACCGACGCTCGGAAAGATTCCGGAATATTGTATGGGCGCAATCCCTGTTCCTGCTACCGTTAATGCGGAAAATCCGGACCCTGATGCCTATATGCTGACGTACTACAGAATAGACACGACGCATGTAGACGGTGTTGTTGTGAAAGATACGGTCGCTGTGCCTAACATTGTGCCTGATACCAGGTACGAGGGTGTGACGACATACTATGCCGCTTTGCGCGATAAGAAGACGAAGTGCCAGAGCCCGCTCTTTGAAATTCCTGTCAAGGTGAACCATAAGCCAGGTTCTGTAGTCTACTCGGGTGATTCTGTTATTATGTATTGTGCCGAAATTGGCGATGTGGATCTGGCGAAGGATATTCCTGCCAAGATTAATACTAACGATTACGATACACGGTTGATGTGGCTGCCTTCTGAGGTCCTTTCTACCAACCAGGCTGCTAAGGTTGCTGTGGGCGTTTATCAGAAAGATACGGTTACTGGCTGTTTGGGCGATACGACTACTTTGGCGGTGAAGGTGGAAAAGACTTTCCGTTACACGCCATGGAGCGACCGGACATTCTGCTGGGGCGAGACTATTAATGTGTGCGATTCTATTAAGATGCGCATCCGCCCAATTAACCACTATATCGACTCTACTTCTATTGGCTTCGAGGTGCGTCGCATGGTGGGCAAGACTGCCGCGAAAGACCCTCTGTCTTGCGATGTGCTTTCTGCCTTGCAGTCGAAGGCCGGCCGACATGAGTCCGATACTACTGCTTACCAGATTACAGTGCTCGATTCGGTTAGCGGCTGTTTGGCTTACGATACTGTGACTATTGTGTTCCGTGGTCTGCCGAATGCCGAACCTGAAAAGGTGGAGGAGTATTGCGAGGCTTTCCCTACCAAACTGCCTACTCCTGACAATAAGGACTATACTTACAAGTGGTTGCGCGAGAATGGTTCGGAATCTTCTGAAATTGTTACTCTCGATGTCTCTGAGGTGTTCTCGCTCGTTGAGTTCGACGAGTTCTTGTGCTCCGATACTTTCAAGGTTGAAGTGAATGTGCATTCTAAACCGCTGCCTGCTCCTGTCTCCGACTTGAAACTCTGTCAGGATGGTTCTGAGGTGGTTTTGTCTGACGTTGTATCGCCTGATGCTGAACATCTGGCCGAGAATTTGCAGATTCAATACTTTAACCACATGGGCGATAGCATTCCTTACAAGATTAGTACCGATACTATTGCTATTTCTGGCCTGAAACGTGTCTTGACGTTCAAGGCTCGCCAGACCGATTTGCTGTATGGCTGTTATAACGAGTCGACCTTCAAGGTTGAACTCTCGAAGGGCTTGTCTTTGCAGGCTCCTGATATGAAGGCGGTCTGCCAACCCGATACAGTTGACCTCGCTAAACATGTGAAGACGTATTTGAGCGAGAATCTCGAAAGTGTACATCTGCCAAATCTTGGTGGGGTCACTATTGAATACGGACGTTTGGTTGGTGGCGTTTCTACCAGCCTGACCGATGACGAGGCGGCCCAGTTGGTTTATGTCGATGGTCGCGACAGTGTTACCTATATATATAGTGTGACTGACGCTTCTAATACTTGTTCGGCTTCCGATACGTTGTTTGTGGTTATCAACAAGCAACCGGAAACTCCTCTTGTCGAGAACGGGGTCGATTCTCTCTTCTTCTGTGTGGGTAACGATCCTTTCGTTATCGGTGCAGAAAACAAGAATCCGAAATCAATCAGTTCCGCTATTTTCTGGGATGGTATTTCCGATGCGGTTCCTGCCGATTCTATCACGGTCGATACCGATGTCGAGGAAAAGTTGTATTCGGCTTATAGCAAGAACTTGCTCACGGGCTGTATAAGTGTTTCCGACACGGTGGCCGTTGTCATCGCTAAGGCCATTATGGTGACTCCAATTGCCAAGAACGACACGTTGGAATTGTGTGCTGGCGAAGTGATGAATGTGGCTGAGGCGGCCGAGGCTTCTTTCTCTTTCGACGAAAAACGGTTGTCTAAAATTTCTGTCTTGGCTGCTATAAACGGGGTGTCTACTCCTATGCAGGCACTGACTGCTGTTACCAGTACCGCACAAGATACCATCAACTACGAGTTTAAAGCATCTGACGAACTGACCGGATGTGAGGCTGCGAACCGTTTGGTGCTCATCTTCCACAAGAAGCCGAGTGTCGGTTTCGATGCGCCGAAGGTGGTATGTCAGGGCACTGATGCCGAATTGAAGGCTGTTGGCGAAACTCGTCCGGTTTCTTATGCCTGGTATTTGGGCGATGACCCTGTTGTTGCCAGCACCCAGGCTACTTTGCTCCACGCTGGTGTTCAGGAACCTGTTACGTTCAAACTGGTTGAGACGCTTAGCGGTACGCTTTGTTCCGATAGTGCGTACTTCGACCTCGATGTCGTGGTTACTCCTGCTGCCTTTACCGACTCTGCATTCGTATTCTGCCAGCAGTCTGCCGAAGAGTTGATTCACTTCTCGCGTCCTGCTGCCGATGATGTGTATTCGGTAGAGTGGGCCGACGACCAGAAGACAGTGGTTTCTTCCGACGAGAACCTGCCTGTTGATTTGGCGACCGATACGGTCTATGTTCGTTATGCGCGTCAGGTTAATGCAGCTAAAGGTCTTGTCTGCCCTTCAGAATGGGCTAAGGCCGATGTGAAGATCAACAAACACATAGATGTCACTTTGCCAGATACCTTCATGTGTCATCCGTTCGAGTTCAACCTTGCCAAGTTCGCCGCTAGCGAAAAGGAGGAGGCTGTTTCTGGCTACCAGCTGGCTGTCGACAGGGTATTCCTTGTTGGCGGTATGGGTGCTTTGCAGTCTGTGGCTGACTCGTCGGCTGTTGTTGAGGGTGGTAAATACCAGATAGAGTATAAGGATAAGAACGGCTGTCGTAGTACGGCTGTTACCAAACTCGACTTTATCGACAAACCGGCTACTCCGATTGTCGATGTGGCCGACCCTATCTTGTTGTGCCAGGGTGCCGATACCTTTATCACGGTCAACAAGGTGGCGGGCGACTACGTATACCATTGGCTGCCTGTTGGTGGAAACGATACCATTTCTGCCGATACTTTGAAAATTTCAGCGGCTTTGGCTACTTCTGCGGCTCTTCAGGTTTGGCGTCAAGATGCCAAGTATGGCTGCGAAAGCGACAAGGCTGAATTTAAATACAGTGTGGTCGACTCTATTACGACCAACCTTATAGACGTACAGCATATCTGTGATGGCGAGACCCTCGATTTGGATTCTCTTGGCCGTTTGGCGTTCAACTTCAACGATGAGTTGAGTTATGCTTATTATCCGTTGTCTGCCGATGGCGAAAAGGGCAGTCAGATGCTTCAAACCGGTGCTGTGGGTACCGAGGGGGCTTATCTGGTGACTGCCAACAATGCGGCCAGCGGCTGTAACGCCAAGGCGGTGTTGAACATCGATATTCACGACAATCCGGTTCTCATGTACAAGGGCTCAACGGTTCTTTGTGAGAACGACACCTTCCGTCTGGTTGCTTACACTGATAAGGACATGCCTGATCCTAAGTACACCTGGACGGTTGATGGCGGCATGTCGGTTAGCGACAGCGTCCTCACCTTCATTGCCGGTGTCAACGAGCCGCATGTGGCGTTGGAACAGAAGGCTGTTTTGCAGGGTACTTACGTAATTACCAATAAGAAGAGCTGTGTCTCTGAACAAGAGGTTACGCTGTTGACCAATCCGGCTCCTGATGCTCTGTCTACCAGTGTGACCGAACTCTGCCAGAATACGGGCGTCGTGACTCTCCCTGTCGAGTACGAGCAAAGCAGCTATAATCTGGAAATTACGGCTAATAATGTCGAAATTCCAGAAATAGTGGTGAATACGGACAAAGTTTCCAACTATGTCTACACTATCCGACAAATCGACCGCCTGACGATGTGTAAGAGCCCAGCTGTGGCTGTGTATGCGAATGTTCATCCGGCCATATCGCTCGACTTGGCCGACGAGGTGTATGTGTGCGAACCTGAGACTTACGACCTGTTGGCTGTCGCTAACGACATTGCACTAGTTAACAATGCGTTTATTTCTGAGTTGAAAGAACTGTCGATTGTATCGGTAGTTTGTGCGGGTGATACAATAGAAAATGCAGACCAACTCGACAAGAGCGGCACTTATGTGGTGACGATTGCCGACCAGTACAGCTGTCAGGCACACGACCAGGTGGCTGTTAACTTTGTGGCTAAACCTTCAACTCCGGTTGTCGATGCGGCTTCGCCTATCCTCTTGTGCCAAGGCGCCGATACCTTTATTACGGTTAAGCCTGTAATTGGCAATTATATCTACCACTGGTTGCCTAAGGGTACTATCGATACGGTTTCTGCCGATACGTTTGCTGTTTCGGCCAAGTTCGCTAGTGCCGAAGACCAGGTGATTAATGTTTGGCGACAAGATGCCGACCATGGTTGTGAAAGTGACAAGGCTGAGGTTAGTTATCGTGTTGTCGACTCTATCACGACTAACCTGATCGACGTGCAGCACCTTTGCGATGGCGAAACGGTTAACTTGGATTCGCTCGGCCGTTTGGCCTTCAACTTCAACGACGAGTTGAATTATGCGATCTTTAAGGTGGCCGACGGTAGCCAGTTGCTCAAAACCGATGCGGTTGGCGACGAGGGCGCTTATCTGGTTACTGCTGGCAATTCGGCCAGTGGCTGTAGCGCCAAGGCGGTGTTGAACATCGATGTTCACGACAATCCGGTCTTGTTCTATAAGGGCGACACCGTTCTTTGTGAGAAAGATACCTTCAAACTGGTGGCTTACACCGACGAGTCGATGCCTGACCCTGTTTATAAGTGGACTGTAGGCGGGTCTTCGGTCAACGGTGGCCAACTGGTTCTCGACGCTGCTGTCGAGACTCCGCACGAGGCTTACGCGCAGACCGCTGTCTTGCAGGGTACATATGTTATTTCCAACACTAAGAACTGTGTGACTGAACGAGAGGTGAGCCTGTTGACGAATCCGGCTCCCGATGCTTTGCTCTCCGATACCGTTGAGCTCTGCCAGAATACGGGTGTCGTTACACTCCCTATTACTTACGAGCAGGGTGTCTACGATCTGTTGATTACTCTTGAGGGCGATTCAGTTCCAAATATCTCTGTGAATACCGACGAGGTGGCCAACTATGCATACGTTATTCTCCAGAAGAACCGTCTGACGAAGTGTAAGAGTTCGTCGGTTCCATACTATGTGAATGTGCATCCGGCTGTTTCGCTCAAGTTGCCTGAAATTGCGGCTATCTGTCAGCCGGCCGTCATCAATTTCGTCGAGGTGGTCGACAAGGCTACTGTCGAAAGCAATGCGGCAGTCAACGAACCCAAGCAGTTTAAGACGGTTGCCTACTATTTCAACGGTGTTGAGATTGAAGACGCTTCCGCTCTCGACAAGTCTGGTTCGTACCGTGCGGTTATTGAAGACCAGTATGGTTGCCAGGCTTCCGACGAGGTGGCTGTCAGTGTGGGCTTGCAGCCTGAAATGGTGAAGGCCGATACGGGTTTCTGTCAGTCTACTGGCGATAGGCTGTTGGCGGGTAACGGCACTTCTTCAATGTATGCGTTGCAGTGGTTGGCTCTCTCTACCGCTTACCCAGATAGTATTTATTCCGATTCGTTGATGGTTTCTACCGTTACCGATGGCGAGTATGCTTATCTCATGCGCCAAGTCGACCGTAATACGGGTTGCCCTAGTGAGGCTTCTCCAATAACGGTTACCATCTATCCTGCGCTTTCTGTCAGTCTCAGAGACACAATGCTCTGCTATGGCGAAACATTCAACTTTGTCGACTATGCGGCTGGCCAGGTTAAGGGTGGTACTAATCCGGTGCTCGACCATTACGGTCGCACAGTGGCCATCAGTCCGCTGGCTTACGATGCGGTTGCGCAGAAGGGTGACTTCTACGCCGTTTATACCGACGAGCATGCTTGTTCTATTTCAGACACTATGCTGGTTGATTTTGCTCCTGAAATTAAGGTGTCTGTTTCGTCTAATGCTCCTGTCTGCGAGGGCGACACTCTGAAGCTTGTGGCCGATGGTGCTGACTTCTATGCATGGAACAATATGGGTGCGACTGCCGGAACTTACGATATTGTAACAACTGAAGACGGTACACTTGAGGTTCCGCTCAAGGCTGGCATCAGGGTGGCTAACCTCACTTGCGAGATAGATTCTGTTCTCTCGTATGTGGTGAAGGTGGTTCCAGACCTCTTGCCTGTTGCCGATACGGTGGTTGCCTACTGTCAGGGTACAGTGGTCGAACCTCTAATGCTGACTCCTTCGCTCGAGGGTGCTAAAGTGCTTTGGTACTCGCCTGCCGACGGTTACCAGTCTGTCGCGCAGAATGGCACACTGGTGCCTTCTTCTCAGACTGCCGGCACTTCTGTCTTCCGTTTCCGTCAACAACTCGACGGTTGTATGACCGACATCCAGGAGGTGACTGTTGAAATACAGCCTGCTATTACTGACCTGCCGGCTACTTCCGATACGGCTTACTGCTTGAACGAGCCAACGGTTCCTTTGTTGGCGAAGGTCGAGAATCCGCTTTACGATGTTGTCTGGACCAATGCCGATGGCGATACGCTGCCATTGGGCTACAAGCCTTCTTCTGCCGAAGCGGGTATGCAGCTCTACCAGGCTCGCTTGCACTACCGTGCTTGTTATGGTAAGCCTGTCCCTGAACGTGTGACCGTTTCTCTGCCTTACGGCGAGAAGCCTGATGTCGATGCTTCGTTTATCTTCTGCCAGAACACGGGCGACTACACCTTGCAGGCTAATTCTATTCCAAGTGGGGCTCGCCTCAACTGGTACACAACAATTGGCGGTGTCCGCTACGACTCTATTGTGGTGCCTACAGCCGACGGTGCTGTGCAGTGGACTTCTAACAGTTATTACGTGACCCAGTCGGTTATCGACGGTTGTGAAAGCGATCCGAAGGAGATTGTGGTTGACATCAAGCCTTCTTCCGAGAACAAGGTGATGGCGGTCGACACTTGTGCGAACCTGCAGGTTAAGATTGCCAACGTGTTTGAGCGTAACGGGGTGACCGATGTGCTCGACACCTTGTGGCGCCTCGACGGTGGTGTGAAGGAGCGTGTTGAGAATACTGCCAACATTGGTCATACCGCTACTTACTATGCGGCTACACATAACCAGTGGGGCTGTAAGGCCATGCAGACGGTGAACGTGCGTATGTTGCAGGTTGAAGACTTCAAGTATTCTACTATTAAGACGATGTACTGCTTCGACGATACCGTCAGCCTTTCGGCTTCTTCTTCTAACTCGACTTTCGAGTGGTACAATCCTACCGATGGCGAGACGTCGTTCTCCGACAGCTACACCTTCCGTCTGCAGGGCCCTCAGGAAATCCGCCTGGTGGCTACGGTGCTCAGTATGCCGGCTTGTACCGATACGGTCAACTACGAGTTCAACACCCATCCTTACATCGCGCCTAAGGTCGATGGCAAGATGCAGATCTGCGTGGGCGACCAGGTTCAGTTGTCTACTTCTAATGTCTTCAGTGCCGAATGGTCGGTTGCCGATACGGTGGCCCATGGCGACAATTTCAGTTTCTATCCTGAACAGTCTTGTGTTGTTACCTTGGCTGGTGTCGATAAAAACAACTGTCCGGTTAGCCAGAAGTTGGAGGTTAGCACGGCTAAGGTGCCTAAACCGGTTATTGCGGTTGAGCCTAGCATCCACTCGCGTATCTACCATCTGAACCGCGATACTTTCGATGTGAAGCTGAATGCAGTTCTTGAAGATAATTACGACGAGGGTCTGTCTTATTATTGGAACTTTGGCGACGGAATCGAAGGCGTTGGCAGTATGTCGGAGTACCACGAGTACGACTCGGCACGCGTACGTCTCACCAAGCCGATTATGGTTACTGTGCAGGTGGCTCACGAATACGGTTGTATGGGTGAGGCCGCTAAGGTGTTGCTGATTGACCCAGATATCTATGTTCCGAATACGATGGCTGCTGGTGAAACCTTTATGCCTAGTTACGAACTGCAGATTTTCGACCGTATTGGTAACCTCATTTACGAGGGTATTGGCTGGCAGGGTCAGAAGAACAATGGTGATGACGCTTTTGCCGATACTTATTTCTATGCCATCAACTACTATCTCGATGGCGACAAGAAGGTGAAGACCGGTTATATTACTTTGGTTAGATAATGGACGTTATGAGCAATATAAATAGCAGATTTTTCAGTTTCAAGTGTTTTTTGCTGGCGCTACTGGCCGGGTGTTCCGCACTTACGGCAACTGCTCAGGAAGACGTTATGTTTACCAACAAGCAGCTGCGCCAGAATTATATGAATCCGGCCTACATCCCCGAAATTATGTACGCTACTGTCAATTTGGGCGGTAGATTCCAGTGGCGTGGGGTCGAGGGGGCGCCTACTTCCTACTTTGTGGGGGCTAAGTATTTCTTTATGGGTGCTCACTCACAGATTTCGTTGTCGATGCTCTCCGATGAGATTGGCTACCAGTATACCCGTAATCCGAAACTTGGTTTCGCCTTCCTTATCCCTATTGCCGACGACAGCTACGTTAACCTGGGTGTGGGGGCTGGACTGATGAACCGCGATTACGATGCCAGCAAGATTTTGCCGAACAACACCAAGAATTTGGCCGACGAGTCTAAATTCCAGCAGGGCACGGTGCCCGACGCCGAGGTGGGTGTGGAAGTCTTGTTGCAGAATTTCGAGTTGGGGCTTTCGGCCAACCATCTGCTAAAGGGTACATACGATATGCCGTTGTACAACCTTTATTCGGGCTATGTCAACTATTATTTCCAGACGAAGGAATGGTGGCGTTTGGCGCCGGCTTATTCGGTCTATAATTACCGCGACCGTTGGAAGCACCAGGTTGCCCTCTACTATTACTACCTTTTCGACTATGAGTGGAACCCGTCAGATTTGTTCTATGTGGGCGGTGCGTTCAGGTACAAGTACGAAGGCTCGATAATGGCGGGACTCAGTCTCTTCGACTGGCTCTCGGTCTATTATAGTTACGACTTCTTCTTCGGTGCCCTCCGGCACGATAGTTACGGCACGCACGAAATAGGGTTGGAGATTAAAATCCCGCAGAAGTTCCAGGGCTGTCTGGCCAACTATGGCAAGTCGAAAAAATACACTCGTTACACGAAGTATTATAGAACCCGATAATACAAAAATGGTCGCCTTACAGGGTGGCCATTTTTTGTTTTGAGCCCCTTCTGGATGCCTATTTTAGTGTTTGTATAATTTTGCGTTAAATATGCATGATTGTTAAAATTTATGCGAAAAATTGCTTGAATTTTACAAAAAAATCGTCTTTTGTACCTTTTTGGCGTGTTTTGTACCTATTTGCTGATGTTTTTGGGGATGATAATTTACTTTTTTGTCTGCCTCTTTCGTGGTTTTGGTTGATATTTGCATTGGGGCGTTAGGCCACTTTCCTGCACCTTGTTTTGTTATGTCAACTTAACCTTACTTATCATATATTATTCGAATTACAAAAGGGGAATGACGTTGTCGCCGTTCCCCTTTCTCTTTATTGTCTTGGCCTGCTTCTTCCCTGTCTCTTCTATTAGGTGAAAAAAGGAGGCGAATAGGCCTTGTAGGGCCCATTCTCCAGAAATCTGTTTTGTGTCGTTAGTTTGGGTTGTGTGTAGGGCGCAAAATACCCCTTCCTAGCCCGTGGTGGGTGTGTCTGCTTGTCGTTTGTGTCAGAGTAGTTTTTTACGCCATTCGGCGGCAGTCTCCTGCTCGTGGTTGCAAAACACCTGGTCGAAGTATTTGCGGGTCGAGAATCCGCAACCAATAGCAATGTCTTCTATGCTTTTCATCGGGTCTTCTTTCATCCTCGTTTTTGCTTCCTGTATGCGCAGGTCGTTTATCCATTCTCTGAACGATTTGCCAATGCAGGTGTTGATGTGTTTCGAGAGAGTAGTGCGGTTGGTGCCAATCTCGTTGGCCAGTTTCACAATGGTAATGTCGCTGTCGCAGTATTTCTTCTCTTTTATCCAGTTTTCGATGTTGGGTTGCAACGTGCGTTCGGTCAGGTTGACAAAGGCCAGTGGGGCAGTGATGGTGTTGCTCTTCTCTTCGGCTTCTTCCACCAGTTTCACATAGAGCCCGAAGTAGGCGAAGTTGAAAACGTAGTATGCCAGGGCGGTCCAGAAAAGGAAACTGAATAGCAGGAGGGCTTTTGTCGAGAATATAGCGAAGGGAACGCACACAAGGCAGATGAACAATAGTATTGAGGCGTTTCGCATCCATTCAATGTCCTTTTCTACTGGCGAGCCGTAGAAGTCGTCTATGTTGCGGACCATTCTTTTATAGCCTAAAAAGATGAGGTAGCTGAAGTAGAACTGGCTGAACAAGTATAGCACACCGCAGATTTGGTTCGCTATGTTTATGTGTTGGCCGTTGTCTGTAAATAGTCCTACTAACAATATTGTGTATACGGTCAGAGTGCCTACAATGCCGGTCCATATTTGCGATTTTTTCAGTTTGTTCTTCTGCTGTAGGTTCAGTGCGCTGAGTAGGAACAGAATGTTTCCCGGCACGTAGAAGAACAGGTTGCAGGTTGTTCCCAGTTCCTCGCTATTGGCCCTGATGTTGAAGAACATTTGCAGTATATATTGTATAGAAATGAGGAGTAGGGCATACATCTGCATCTTCCTACTTCTGTTGTAGGTCTGGAATCCGGGACCGGTATATGGGCAGATAAATAGCAGCAAGCACAGTATCATATCGACCATATACGACATCAGTTGTATCGCAAGAAGTAGTTTCATGTGTTATAATTTATAGCGCTATTCGGCGTTGTCTTGTTCCTAACACTGCAAAATTAGTGATTTTTTGCCTCCCATTATGATGACTTCACCTTATTTTACAGCATATTATTAATTGTCTGCGTTATTATTTGCGCGAAAAGATTCTAACGTATCCTACTCTTTCCACTAAATCGCTCTTTTCGTTGGGAAAACCTTCCTTTTTTCGTAAATTTGCGTGCCTTTTTGGGCGCTTTGCGCTCTGCTTGGCTTGTGTTTTGAAAACAAACTATTTAGATATAATAGCAATGGGTAAAAAATTTGCCGAATACGCTAAATTCGACCTCTCTCAAGTTAATAAGGAGGTGCTGAAAGTGTGGGACGATGCCGACATCTTCCACAAAAGTATTGCCCAGCACGAGGGCGATCCGTCTTATGTCTTTTTTGAAGGCCCCCCTTCTGCCAATGGTAAACCGGGTATACACCACGTGCTTGCACGTACCATTAAGGATATCTTCCTACGCTACAAAACCATGCAGGGCTACTATGTGCGCCGTAAGGCTGGTTGGGACACTCACGGACTTCCTGTCGAGCTGGGTGTTGAGAAGGAACTTGGTATTACTAAGGACGATATTGGCAAATCCATTTCTATTGAACAGTACAACGACAAGTGCCGTTCCAATGTCATGATGTTCACGAACGAGTGGACCGACCTTACCCGCAAAATCGGTTATTGGGTCGACTTGGAACATCCGTATATCACTTACGACAACCGCTTCATCGAATCGGAGTGGTACTTGTTGAAGGAACTCTACAAACAGGGCTTCCTCTACAAGGGCTACACCATTCAGCCTTATTCTCCTGCTGCCGGTACGGGTCTTAGCTCGCACGAGCTGAACCAGCCTGGCTGCTACCGCGATGTGAAGGATACTACTGTTACCGGCCAGTTCTTGGTGAAGGGTAATATCCCTGCTGCAGTGAAGGTTGCTGAAAACTGGGGTGAGGTATTCTTCTTGGCTTGGACGACCACTCCATGGACGCTCTCGTCGAACACGGCGCTCTGCGTTGGTCCGAAAATCGACTACGTTATGGTGCAGTCTTACAACCCTTACACGGGCAAGCCTGGCACTTTCATTTTGGCTGAGGCCCGTTTGTCGGCCTATTTCAATCCTGCTGGTGCCGATGCGCCTCTCGATGCTTACAACCAGGGCGACAAGGTGGTGCCTTACCGCATCATCGGCCAGTGCAAGGGTAGCGACTTGGTGGGTATGGAGTATGAACAGCTGATGCCTTGGTTCAAGGTGAATGGCGATGCTTTCAAGGTTATTCCTGGCGACTATGTGACTACGGAAGACGGTACCGGTATCGTCCACATCTCTCCTACCTATGGTGCCGACGATGCGCGCGTGGCTAAGGCGGCCGGCATTGCTCCGCTGCAGTTGGTTGACGCTAACGGAAACCTGCGCCCTACAGTTGACCTCGATGGTAAGTTCTACCTCTTGAAGGACCTCGATGTCGAATATGTGAAGAACAGCGTTAATGTTGACGCTTATAAGGAATATGAAGGCCGCTTCGTGAAGAATGCTTACGATGCGAACCTTACCGATAAGGATGCCAGCCTCGATGTTGACCTCTGTGTGATGCTTAAACAGCAGAACCGCGCGTTCAAGGTCGAGAAGCATGTGCACAACTATCCGCACTGCTGGCGTACCGACAAGCCTATCCTTTATTATCCGCTCGATAGCTGGTTCATTCGCTCTACTGCCGCTCGCGACGAGATGGTGGCGCTGAACAAGACTATCCTCTGGAAGCCTGAGTCTACTGGTACCGGCCGTTTCGGCAAGTGGCTCGAGAATTTGAACGACTGGAACCTCTCTCGTTCACGTTTTTGGGGTACTCCGCTTCCAATCTGGCGTACGGAAGACTGCCGCGAGGAAATCTGCATCGGTTCGGTTGAGGAACTGATGAACGAGATCGACAAGTCTATTAAGGCGGGTTTCATGACCGAGAATCCTTTCAAGAATTTCAAGGTGGGCGACTATTCGGAAGAGAATTACTCGACTAAGAATCTCGATTTGCACCGCCCTTATGTCGACAATATCATCTTGGTTTCTCCTTCGGGCAAGCCTATGAAGCGCGAAAGCGACCTGATCGACGTTTGGTTCGACTCGGGTTCTATGCCGTTCTCACAGTTGCACTATCCGTTCGAGAACAAGGAGTTGGTCGACAACAATCTCTTCTATCCGGCTAACTTCATTTCTGAGGGTGTCGACCAGACCCGTGGCTGGTTCTACACGCTCCACGCCATCTCTACTATGATTAAGCACAGCGTGGCCTTCAAGGCGGTTATCTCTTGCGGTCTGGTGCTCGATAAGAATGGTAACAAGATGTCGAAACGTCTGGGCAATGCTGTTGATCCGTTCGGACAGGTTGAGAAGTTCGGTGCCGACCCTGTTCGTTGGTATATGATTACCAACTCTAGCCCTTGGGACAACCTCAAGTACGATGAGGATGGTGTCGATGAAATCAAACGTAAATTCTTTGGTACCCTATACAATACCTACTCGTTCTTCGCGCTCTATGCGAATGTTGACGGGTTCACTGGTAGCGAGGCGCAGGTTCCGGTTGAAAAACGTCCGGAAATCGACCGTTGGGTGCTCTCACTCCTCAACACACTGGTGAAGGAGGTTTGTGCCGCTCTCGACGACTATGAGCCTACTAAGGCCGGCCGTGCTATTTCTAAGTTCGTTCAAGACGACCTCTCGAACTGGTACGTTCGTTTGAACCGTAAGCGCTTCTGGGGTGGAACTATGGATGAAGACAAACTGGCTGCCTACCAAACGTTGTACACCTGCTTGCTCACTGTTGCCAAGCTGATGTCGCCAATTGCTCCGTTCTATGCAGACCGTCTCTATCTCGACCTTACTGCTGCGGCTCCGGTTTGCGAATCGGTTCACCTCGACAAGTTCCCTGTTGCCGACGACTCGCTTATCGACAAGGCGCTCGAAGAGCGTCAGCGCATGGCTCAAGATATTTCTTCTATGGCGCTCTCTCTCCGTAAAAAGGAGAACATCAAGGTGCGCCAGCCGCTCAGCCAGATTATGGTGCCGGTTTTGTCGGAGCACGAGCGTGAAAGCATCTTGGCGGTCGACGACCTCATCAAGAGCGAGATTAATGTGAAGAACATCAAGTTGGTCGACGATTCTGCCGGTATGCTGGTTAAGCGCTTGAAACCAGACTTCAAGAAACTTGGCCCTAAGTGTGGTAAGAGCATGAAGTCGGTGGCTAACATCCTGACCAACATTGACCAGCAGAGTATTGCCAAACTCGAGAAGGAGGGCCAGTTGGAACTCGATGTCGAGGGCTTGAAGGTTGTGGTTGAAAAGGCCGATGTTGAAATCAAGTCGGAAGATATTCCTGGCTGGTTGGTGGCTAATAACGGCGATTTGACTGTGGCACTCGACATTCAGCTGACTCCTGAGTTGGTTAAGGAGGGTGTTGCCCGTGAGTTCATCAACCGCATCCAGAACATCCGCAAGTCTTCTGGATTCGACATTACTGACAAAATCAGCGTGAAGATTGAACGTAACGAGAAGGTGAACGACGCTGTTGCCGACTTCGCCGACTACATCGGTGCTCAAACTTTGGCTAAGTCTGTCGAGTTGGTCGACAAGGTGGCTAACCCTACTGAACTCGATTTCGACGACTTTAAGGTGAATATCGAGGTTAGCAAACTCTAATGTTGCGAACCTTTTAATCATAAGGCGTGCCTTCGGGTACGCCTTTTTTGTTGCATGTTGGTAATGTGTATATGCGTAGAAAACTTTATATTTGTTATAATGTAAACCTTAATTTTAATATATGTATAAAGGAAAAATTACATGTGAGGCATTGAAGGCGGTACGCAAAAAGATTGCCGATGCCAATGGTATTGATTACCAACCGAGTGTCTGTAAACATCAGGGCGATTGTAGTGGCACTTGCCAGAAATGTGAATCGGAAGCCCGTTATATCGAGAAGCGTCTCTCATTGATGCAAAGTGCGGGAAAGGCTGTTAAAATTATAGGTCTCGCAACGGGTGTTTCTGCCTTGTGTGCAGAGCTGCCTTCGTGCGATGATCCCTTTATTTCTGGCGACGAGCCTGAAAGGATTACCGAGTTCGTCTTTGTAAACGATACAGATCACGATATCGAGATAAACACAGATACAGACACTATTAAAATAAAGAAGGGATTGTATTACCATTGTCAGGATGACTATCTTAATCGAAACCTTCTGTTTATAAACGATATACAAGTTGTGTACGACGATACGGTTGCTATTCGTTTCCATCGCAATAAGAGTGCTCAAGTAGAAGGAAAGGAATTTAACTTTCTAAGGAATACTAGTAATTGTGAAAATGAATTATGCGTTAACTCGTATGTCTTCACCGATGCTGATTACCAATATGCTTTTAACCATAAGGACGATGTGGAGGAAACCGATGAAGAAACCGGGAAGCAACATATCATCCGCCCAATCCCCAAAGACTCAACCACTGAGAACAAGTGAGTAAGGGGGGATGCATAAAACTACTCTTGTTATGAGAAGAGCCGCCGGTATATTATTATGCCGATGTCTATAATCTCAAGAAAGTTATAGAACTAATCAGTCAAGGTGCTAATCCTAAATGTAAATTAGACGGAGAAGTCGCAATTGAAGTAGTTAAAGCTAGATTATCATCAGATGAAATAGAAGGTATAACTATTTGGAATAAGCTAGGGGATACAGGTGCCCTTTTAAGGAATACGATTGAATGGTCGGTAATGAATCGTATTATTTGTGTATGTGAAAAAGCATTGGAACAAAATTAATGCTTCATTTTAATTAATTCCCCCACATTTAACCCCTGAAACAAGTACGTTGATTCTTATTTATTCTGTATATTTGCCGGGTATTGTACAACATTACACATTATTAGCCAATGTTTAAAGGATTTGCCGTTATCGATTTTTTAAGGAGTCTCCGCAGACAATCTGCTGGTGCAAATCGTGCTGTTGGACAAGTTGGTAAGGCGCTCTGGGTGCTGGGCTTGTCTGCTGGCTTTACGGCTATGTGTGTCGGGTTGCCTTCCTGCGATTGGATGGTCGATGAAGAAGTGGAAGTTGATTCGGTGTTGACAGAACACGTGTTTGTGAACGATACCGACCATAGTATCCTGATTAAGTCGTCTTACGATTCCATTAGGGTCGATAAGCGGTCGTCGCGCCGTTTGATGGTTGGCGAACTTCGGGACGAAATTTTCAACCTTACTAGTGCCGAGGTCGTTTTCGATGACACCATTACGGTGGAATTCCTTAAACGCAAGAGTGTGTTGTTCGATAACAAGGAGGTTAATTTCTTGAGGTATATGTATGAGTGTAATGGTGCAGTCGGCATTTACACATATACATTTACCGAGGCCGATTACCAGTATGCACTCCAGTTCTCGGACGAGGCGCAAGACATCATCCGCCCGTTACCGGTCGATTCGGTAACTGATCCCGATAAACAGTAACCGCTCGGTTGTGGCTGTTGCCACAACGTGTATATCTTGCCTAAATCTTTTTGGGGACTATCTCCCTGCCCGAAATCTATTTGTTCCTATACCTTACTATTGTATTGCATCCCGCAGCAAATTGTTCTACGACCACTCCGTGCGCGTTTGGCGCCTTAATGCCATTTTCTACCGACAGTGTTGTGTTGGTCTCCACACGCATCTCATCGTAAAGCCCTTTGTCGATAAACGATTGTAACAGGCTGCTGCCTCCCTCCACAATCAGGCTTTGCACCTTTTGGTTGTAGAGCTCCGTAAGCACAAATTGTAGGTCAATGCCTTCGGCGTTGAATGGGGCTTTCACGTAGTTCACGTTCTCCTTTGTGCCAGTTGGTAGTTCCTCGCAGAATATGAGGGTAGGCACACTGCCGTCGAGCAGGTGGTGGCAGTCTGGTATGCGCAGGTGCCGGTCTATGGCTATGCGTAGCGGCTGTTTGCCGAAGTAGTCGCGCACTGTCAGCGACGGATTGTCGCCTACTGCGGTGTTCGTTCCTACCAGAATGCCGCTCTCTTGGGCACGCAGCTGGTGTACCAGCGCACTGCTTTCAGGAGTGGAAATCTTGATGGATTTTCCTTCGGCCGTTCCCATATATCCGTTCGATGTTTGTGCCCATTTCAGGATGATGTAGGGGCGCTTTTGGGTGTGGAAGGTAAAGAAGCGTCGGTTCAGTTCCCAGCCCTCTTCTTCCAATACACCCGTCTCTACTATTGCGCCTGCGTCGCGCAGCATTTGCAGCCCTCTGCCAGCCACTTCTGGGAATGGGTCGCCACAGGCAACCACCACGTGTGGTATTTTTTTGTCGATGAGCAGTTGGGCGCACGGCGGCGTCTTTCCCCAGTGCGAGCAGGGCTCCAGACTTACATATATGGTGCTTTCTTCCAACAGCGGGCGGTCTTCTTCGCGTACACTGTTCACGGCGTTCACCTCTGCGTGTGGGCCGCCCCATTGGCGGTGGTAGCCCTCTCCGATGATTCGGCCATTGTGGACAATTACCGCTCCTACCATTGGGTTGGGTGCGGTATAGCCCAATCCCATTTTCGCCAGTTGGAAACAGCGGCGCATATATTTTTCGTCTTCTTTAGTCATATTTTTGGTCCGTTTTAATGCATTGTTTGTTTTCTATCACTTAAAACCTATTCTCTCCTGCACCAGTCCCCTTGTGGCCAGATAGCAGAGGAAGGCCAGCCAGAGGGCGTGGTTGCCCAGCCACTGGTGTAGGCTGAAGTAGAGGAGGAAGAAGATGACGCTGGCCGAGAAAGTGGCCGTTATCATCGGTTTTATGGCGGTTGCCCCCACCATGATTCCGTCCCACAAAAAGGCGGAAAAACCAGCTACTGGCACCAGCACTATCCAATAGTAGTAGTCGGTGGCCGCGTGACGCACGTCTTCTTGGTCTGTAAGCAGGCGCAGGAAGGGCTCGGCTCCTGTCAGGTAGAGTAGGGTGAATACGGCTGTCAGTCCCCAGCCCCACCGGAAGATGAGCCGGACGGACTCGTCGATTCCCGCTTGGTCTTTTGCGCCTTTGTATTTGCCGACCAGGGCCTCGCCCGCATAGGCAAATCCGTCGGTGAAGTAGCTGAACAGGTTGAACAGCTGCATCAGCAGTACGTTCACGGCTAGCAGCACTTCGCCTTGGCTTGCGCCGGCAAAAGTGAAGAACGACATCACTGCGTTGAGGCACAGTGTGCGCAGAAATATGCTGCCGTTTAGCTTGAAGAAGCCTTTCAACTCCTTTTTTACCATTGCTCCCTTGAAGTTCAAGTAGCTCCAGTACTGCCGGTACTTCCAGCACCATAGGCCTACCCCCATGGCCAGACCGGTGTATTGTGCCGCCAGTGTGCCGTAGGCCACTCCTTCCACCTTCCAGCCCAGTCCGTACACCAGACCGAGGCTGGTTAGAATGTTCACCACGTTGATGCTGATGGCAATCACCATTGGGAACCGTGTGTTCTGCATACCGATGAACCAGCCTTTCAGGCTGTACATGCCCAGTATGGCGGGTGCGCCCCAAATGCAGATGCGGAAGTAGCGGAGTGCGTTTTCTTCCACGTCGGGGGTGGTCTTCATCAGCAGGAAGGCCAGCCGGGTTATCGGCCATTGCAGCAACCAAATGGCGGCGGAAAACAAGAACGAGAAGAACAGTGACCGGAAGAGGGCGTTGGCCATGCCTTCGTGGTCGTTGCGGCCGTAGGCCTGGGCCGTCTGGCCGCTGGTGCCCATACGCAGGAAACCGAAGTTCCAGTATATCATGTTGAACAGCGTTGCCCCTACCGACACGGCGCCTATGTAGGCCGTCTTCCCCAAATGCCCCGTTATGGTGGTGTCTACCAAACCGAGCAGGGGCACGGTTATGTTGGTTACAATGGCCGGTAGTGCCAGTCGCAGTATTTCCCTGTTGTTGCTGTTCATCTTGTTGCAAAGATACGGCTTTCTGTGGTTCTTCGGGCAAACTTTTTATCCTACCAAAAGAAAGGAGGACCTTTCGGCCCTCCCCACATCAAAAAAAATACAACAATTGGCTTTCACAGTCTCACGACTCTTACAGCCTTCTTTTTAACCTTTTACTATTATGTCTTTGTCGTCCGTTAGTCCGATGTCGCTCGGATTGTTGGGACTTTATTATTATCTTTAAGTCTAGAAACCAGACTTGAGTCTTGCGGTTTCACATATTCAAGCAGCTGTTTGTTGTTGCTGTTAATCAAATATAGGCTTTTTTTCTTATTCCGTATAATTTTACGGTATGTTAGAAAGCATACCCTTTTAGCAACGTTTTTTAATAGTGTTTTCCATGTGTGTATTTCCTGATAGAATTGCGTAGTGTATTGTGCTTTTTGCGCATTTTTCCTGCTTTTGATGGAGTTCTTTGGGTGGAAAAAACAGAAACGGGTCCCATTGTCTGGAACCCGCTTCGATGTTTCTCTCTTTTCTGCTATTTACAGGCTGGCCTTGTAGATGGCCAAGACATCTTGCCAGTACAGGGGCTTGAAGTTCCCTAAAAATCCTTCTCCTGCTCCTTTCTTAGCCATTTCTTCCAATGGCGAGTTCTCGTTGAAGCCGAGTTCGCGGAGGGAGGTTGGCTGTCCGAGTGCGACAAAGAACTGCTGGAGTTTGTCGATGCCTGCGTTTATGGTCTTCTCAATGTCGCGTTCTGGCTTAATGTCCATCACGTTGGTGGCAAACTGGAAGAACATGGCCGGTTTCTCTTTGTAGACGTAGCGCATCCAGGTTGGGGTAAGTACGGCAAGGCCTGCCCCATGTGCCACTTTCTCGTCTTGTGCGCTCAGTTCGTGCTCCATGCCGTGGCAACCCCAGTCTTGAATGCGTCCACAACCCAGGAATCCGTTATGGGCGAACGAGCCGCCTAGCGACACTTCTGCCCATGCGTCGTAGTTTTTAGGGTCTTTCATTAAGACGAGGGCGTTGCGCATTATGGTCTTCAGGGTGCTTTCTGCCAGCGAGTCGATGAGGTCGGTGTGGTCGGTCTGGGTGAAGTAGCGCTCGAAGATGTGGCTCATCATATCGCATACGCCGTTGGCTATTTGGTTCTTGGGCAGCGACATGAATATTTCTGGGTTCACTATGCTCGCTACCGGACGTATCTGCTGGCTAGAGTAACCCAACTTGCGCCCCTGGTAGGTGATTACGGCGTCGGGACTGACTTCACTGCCGGCTGCTGGAATGGTGAGTATGGTTGCTACGGGCAACACTTTTGTGGGCTCGCCGCCATTGGCGAAAAAGTTCCATACATCGTCGGTCGCTGCTCCCATAGCTATCGCTTTCGAGGTGTCGATTACGCTGCCGCCGCCAACGGCCAATACCAGACCGGGATTCTCCTTACGCAGCAGGGCTATGCCTTCCTGTACCTTCTCGTAGCGTGGATTAGCCTGTATGCCCGACAATTCGATATACGCTACACCATTTTCTTTTAACGATGCCGTTACTCCGTCGTACACACCGTTGCGCTTGATGCTGCCACCACCGTATACCAACAGCACTTTGTTGGTGTAGGGCTTAACTAGTTCGCCTATTTTTTTATGCTTGTCCTTGCCGAACACATAGTTGGTGGACATCTGGAAAGAGAAATTATTCATGGTCGTTATTTGTTTTGTATGTTTTCTTTTTTGTGTTGGAGGCTTGTAGAGGTGTTCCCCCTTACCTCTTTAGTATAATGAGAACCGGCTAATGGCTTGTTGTTGCGCGTCAATCACCTTGTCGCACCAAGCGTCAAACTCTGGGTCTTCCTTTTGCAGTTCGGGGTGGACCAGCACGTTGGCAATGGTGTTGGCAATGCCCTGGTCGAAGCGGGTAGTGGCGCAGAATTCGGGTACAACCCGTTTCAGTTTGCTGTTGTCGAAGACGACCGAGTTGGCCTTGTCGCCTATCAGGCTGCCTTCGAAGTCGTAGTCTGGCCCGACGCGGTTAAGGAACTCGCTGCTTACGTGGCAGGCTTTCAGCTCAACGCCTAGTTTGTCGGCTATGGTCTGGTATATTTGGTTCCAGGTCAGCCGCTCGTCGCTGGTTATGTGGAAGGCCTCGCCTATAGCGTGGATGTTTCCCATCAGCCCAATGAAGCCCTTGGCAAAGTCGCTGTTGTGGGTCATGGTCCACAGCGAGGTGCCGTCGCCGTGAATAATCACGGTTTTGCCTTCCAGCATACGTTTGGCAACTTGCCAGCTGCCGTTCTTGCCGTGTACGCCTAGCGGAATGGAGCGTTCGTCGTAGGTGTGGCTTGGGCGGACTATAGTGATGGGAAAGCCGGTTTCACGGTACTTCTTCACCAGTAGTTCCTCGCAGGCTATCTTGTTGCGTGAATAGAGCCAGTAGGGGTTGGCCAGGGGAGTACTTTCGCTGATGTGGTAGTTCGATAGCGGTTTCTGGTAGGCCGAGGCTGAACTGATGTATATAAATTGTCGGGTCCGGCCGTTGAAGAGGCGGTAGTCGCGCTCTATTTGGCTGGGTTCGAAGCCGATGAATTCGCAGACGCAGTCAAACATCATACCTTTCAGCTGTTCCAGTACGGCGGCCTCGTCGTTGATGTCAGCCTTTAGGGTCTTGATTGAAGAGGGGAGCGCGTCGTTGCGGTTGCCCCGGTTCAATACATACACCTCCCATTCGGGCATGGTGGCCAGTTTGCGGGTTACGGCTGCCGATATGGTGCCTGTTCCGCCTATAAAAAGTGCTTTCATGTTTTATTTGTTTGTGGTAATGTGTAAAGCTTCGCAAATATAGCCTAAAATTTCCAATTATCGTCTTTCTATTTAAAATCGTCATTACTCGCCGATTATTATTAATTTTGTACCTCCTTTCGGGGGGAGGTCTTCCCCTTGCTGAATATTATTATCTGATGACTACTTACCTAAATGCACTGTACAGGCATATTCCCTGGTATGTCTTCCTTGTGTCGGTTCTGTTGTTCGCTTTGCTGACCGCCGTTTTCTATAAGCGGAAGGGCGACTCGCTGGCCGATTCCTTTAAGCAGGCTGCTTTGTTGGACTATTTCTTCCTGGTTCTTTTCTCTACGGTGTTTAGCCGTCCGGCTAGGCCTGAAATGGAGTATGTGTTTACTCCGTTTTGGAAGTATTGGATTGCTTTCAGAATGTTGAATATGTTTGGCTTGTTCGAGATTGTGATGAACATTGTCCTTTTTGTGCCTATCGGTTATCTGGCTCCTACTTTGTTAAAGTCTTGCCGTTTCATTAAAAATGAGTTTGTGCGTGTGCTGTTGTTCTGTATGTCGTTGTCTGTAACAATCGAGTTGCTTCAACTGGTCCTCCACCGTGGTATGTGTGAGACGGACGACCTGACCCACAACACGTTGGGTACCCTAATCGGGTATGGCCTTTACCGGTTGGTCCGGAAGTGTAGAAGCTGATGCGCGCAGGGTAACGCTGTTCACTTACCTCATTTCCTAGTCAAAGAAAAAACGGAACCCCATTTGTCGGGATTCCGTTTTCTGTTTTTATCGGTTTCAAGTGCCGTTTTAGAGCAACTCGATGTTCAGTTTCTTGCATTCTTCACGGTAATCGTCTGGCCAGATGCTAGACTGAATTTCACCAATGTGGGCCTTGCGCAGGAAGAACATACACAAGCGGCTCTGACCAATACCGCCGCCAATAGTGAGTGGCAGGGTGCCGTCGATCAGGCGTTTGTGGAAGTAGAGCTCTTTGCGTTCGTTCTGGCCTTCAAGTTCCAGCTGGCGGAGCAGGGCTTCCTTGTCAACACGGATACCCATTGAAGAAAGTTCGAACGACTGGCCGAGAATCTCGTTCCAAACCAAAATGTCGCCGTTCATACCAGGCAGGTTCTTGTCGCCGGCAATCGTGCTCCAGTCGTCGTAGTCGGCTGCACGGCCGTCGTGTTTCTGTCCGTCGCCCAGCTTGCCGCCGATACCCATAACGAAAACAGCCTTGTGCTCCTTACAGATGGCGTTCTCGCGCTCTTTTGGAGACAGGTTTGGATATTTCTGGCGCAACTCCTCACTGTGGATGAAGAAAATTTCGCTTGGAAGGATTGGCTTGATTTCAGGGTAGGCCTCATAGACTACATATTCGGTCTGAACCATTACGCCGTATATCTTTTTTACGATGCTCTTCAAGAATTCAATGTTGCGGTCTTCCTTTGTGATGACGCGCTCCCAGTCCCACTGGTCAACATACAGCGAGTGCAGGTTGTCTAATTCTTCGTCCGGACGGATGGCGTTCATATCGGTATACAGACCGAAACCAGGCTCGATTTTATAGTCGGCCAAAGTCAGGCGCTTCCATTTTGCCAACGAATTGACAACTTCGGCCTGCTGGTCTCCCATATCTTTGATTGGGAAGCACACTTTGCGTTCTACACCGTTAAGGTCGTCGTTAATACCACGGCCCTGCAATACGAACAGCGGCGCTGTTACACGGCGAAGGCGGAGTTGGGCCGACAGGCTCCCTTGGAAAAAGTCCTTTATTTTTTTAATTCCAAGCTCTGTTTCTCTCAAATCTAGTATTGGCTTGTAGGCTTGGGGCTTTATTATTTTGCTCATTGTCGTTTTTTATATTTTCTTTTTCTTACGCAAAGATATTATATTTTAATCCATCACTTGCCTTTTTGATGCATCTTTTTCTGTCGATTTTGCTATTTTGTTGTTAACTTTTTTGTTTTTCGCCTGCTTTCCTTACGATTTGTTACTTTTTTGTCTACTTTATCTCCATTGATTAAATTTTCTTCGATTTTTATCTGTATTCGGTGTGTCTATCCGATTTTTTTCTTACTTTTGTACACGCCTAAGGCATGGCTTCGTAGCTCAATTGAATAGAGTACCAGATTCCGGTTCTGTTGGTTGCGGGTTTGAATCCCGCCGAGGTCACAAAAAAAATCTCCATCACTGCATTCCTGCGGTTTTGGAGATTTTTTTGGGGGGGGGGGTTTAGAATTTAATCACCTCTTCAGGTGCGCCGAACGACGAGATTTTGGCTTCTGCTTCGGTTAGGAAGAATACAGCGGTGTTGTCGTCGTTTTCGTTATACATGCCGCGGAGTTCGGGGTAAGCGTCGAGCATGCTCTTCTTAGCCTCGATGCGGGTATCTTCTGCCAGCGTTGCTGCCACACGGATCCATTCTTTGCCGTTGAAGGCGCACAGCTCAACCTTTGGGTTGGCGGCAATCTGTTTGGCCACGTTCTTCTTATGTCCGGTCTGAATGTAGAGTTTCCCCTCGAAGATGTTCACTGTGCCGAAAGGACGCACGCGGGGTTGGTCGCCATCGACGGTGGCCAGATAGTAGGTCTTGGTGGCTTTCAGAAAGTCGTAAACCTTTTGTTGACCCTCTTGGTTGCTACTTTGGTATTCAGAAGCCGATGGGGCTGTGCTTTTTCCGCCTCTGCTGGCCTCGGTCTGTGGCTGTTCGTTGGTCGGTGGGGTGTTGGTGGTGTTGCTGCAACTGCATAGTGTTGCGGCCATCAGTGAATAGAAAAACAGTTTTTTCATATATGTCTTCTTTTTTTGTTGTGTTTATGCAAAAATATCAAAAAGTGCCAATATGCCACTTCAATTCTAATTGTTGATTTGTACTCTTTTGTTATTTGCCTTTTTCTGTTCACTCTCTTTTTGCTTTAAAAAATTATAATTTTGTATTTTGAATATGGAACAATCGAACTAACTTTGTGAAATTTTATATTGAGTTATGAAAAGGTATATCTCTATATTGTTGTTGCTTTTTTCCCTTATGCTGTCTGTCAATGCTCAGACAATACAAAATTCTTCTGTG